>SXGT01665564.1_pt1 | contig 27907 bp, 25 predicted proteins | sample 3176221 | NCBI WGS metagenome assembly SXGT01 (sample SAMN11356862, study PRJNA531348) | freshwater metagenome | isolation source: freshwater sample F1-120 | place: China: Fuxian Lake, Yuxi | collected 2017-12-25
CATGAAACCGGGGGCGTTCAATGCCTTTGATACTTCAGCCTGGGGCGGATCGACCACCGGCGTCATCCAAACCAAAATCGCCGGCACGCCTTTTACCTTGGATGTAGTGGCCTTGACGGCCACACCTAGCGTATTGACGACCTTTACCGGCGCAGTGAAAGTCGAATTGGTTGACGGCGCAAGCGCTGCTAGTTGCGCTGGCATGGCTTCAATCCAAACCATCACTTCCAGTTACGCTTTTAAGTCTACCGAAAAAGGCAGGCATACTTTTTCCGCCATCAATCAGGCTAATAGCTATGCGCAGGTTCAGGTGCGAATGTCTTATCCTGCCGTTAACCCAACGACCATAGTTTGTGCCACGGATAAATTCGCAATACGCCCCAGCTATTTTACCTTTGTTGCCAGCGATAATAACTGGACAACGGCTGGAAGCAGTCGCACGCTCAACGCCGCTACAGCCGGTGCCACACCGGTGCATAAAGCCGGACAACCGTTGACATTGACCATCACGCCCTATAATAGTCAGGGCGTGATAACCAGCAATTACAACGGTTTACCCAGTTTGTCATCGGTGTGCGTATTGCCCGCAATCAATTGTGTATCCGGAATTTTTAATGTCGGAACCTTCAGTAGTAGCGGCGGTGTAGCCACATCGACTACGGCTAGTTTCAATGAGGTTGGTGTTATCAGCGTAACGGCTACTGACGGCGCATTTGCGGATATTGATGCCTCCGATGGTAGTTCAGCTAACCAACGGAGCATTAGTTCGGCAGCTAGCAACGTGGGGCGTTTTGTACCGGATCATTTTGATGTCGCGCTGAATGTGCCGCAGTTTAATCCCGGTTGTGGAACCTTTAGTTATATCGGCCAACCGATTAAATACGCAACCAGACCGGTAGCGACGGTGACCGCCAAAAATTCGGCGAACGACATCACCCAAAACTATAAAAGCGAGTTGTGGAAACTCAGTTCCTTGGTGCCCGGTTATAGCGAAGCCAGTCAGCCCCTGAACATTTTTAATGCTGCAGCTGCAGACGTTAATGATAATACTGATGGCACAGGTACTCTGAGTTTTGCCGATACAGTCAATAATGTTCTGAATATCCGCCGCTCAATCCCCATAGCAGTGTTTAACGCCGAAATCGCTTTGAGCTTTAACTTGCAGGACACCGATGCAGTAACCGTGGCGAATGTGGATGGAGTGGCTGCGAGTAATCCGATTCGTTTTGGTATGGCTAGCGCCGGGAACGGTATGGCATTTGCCGGTGGCAATAAGGCGATGCGTTGGGGACGGCTGAACATGCAAAATGCCGCTGGATCAGAGCTGAATAATCTATCGCTACCTTTGTTCAGTGAATATTTTGATGGGATTAATTTTATAAAAAACAGCCACGATAACTGCAGCAGTCTTAATTTGAGCAGTCAGTTAAGGCTAAAAAATGCCCAAACCGCTTCCGGAGTCTGGCAGCCCGGCAATACGACGATGACGATTGCGCCTTCCGGTACTTCAATGGCCAGTTTAGCCAACGTGCCTTTGGCATCGGGGGACGCAGGCTTGAGTTTAAGCGCGCCGGGCTCCGGGAATACCGGCTATATTGACATTACAGGGAGTTTTTCGAGTTTGCCCTGGCTGTTATTTGATTGGGATAACAACGCTGTACATGACAATGAGCCCAGCGCCAAAGCCACTTTTGGCGTTTATAAAGGCAACAGTCAGCAAATCTATTGGCAGGAAGTTTATTGATTTTGCGATCAGACTAGCGTTGCATATTGGTCGACAAATCCCACATCGGCAGAAAAATGCCCAAAGCCAGAATCAAGACAATCATGCCTATGATCACAATCAAAAAAGGCTCAATGGCGCTGGACAGATTTTTCAATTCCGTATCAATTTCACCTTCATAAAAATCCGCTACTTCCTGCAACATGTCGGCGATATTGCCTGATTCTTCGCCGACCATGATCATTTGTATCACCAAAGGCGGAAACAATTCGATACTACGGGCCATGCGGCTGATGCTATCGCCTTTCTCGATGCCGACGCGCATTTTATGCAATTTGGCGCCTATGTATTCATTACCGACCGCCTTGGACACGATAGCAATGCCCTGAATTAAAGGCACGCCAGCATTCAAAATCATCGCAAACGAGCGGGAAAATCGTTCCATCGTGGCGCGATGGATAATGCTGCCCACTGCGGGTATTTTCAAAATAAGCTGATGCCAGTGCAATCGACCTGCAGGACTCTGCACGTATTTGCTGATTAAAATGGCGGTTAACAGGAAACAAGCCAGTATATAAGGCCAAAACGCCACGGTGAAATCGGAAACCGCCATCAGTAGCCGAGTTTGCCAAGGCAGTTGCGTGCCCATTTTGTCAAACACACCTTTAAAGGCCGGGATGACATAAACGTTAACAATCACCAGAGCAATGCTGATCGCCATCAAAACCATAGTGGGGTAGCGAAGGGCCGATTTGATTCTGGATTGGGTTTCTTTTTCCCGCTCCAGGTAATGACTGATTTGCTGAAAAGATTGCTCCAGGCCACCGGTGGTTTCGCCGACGTTGATAATACTGATCAACAAAATCGGGAATATCTTGTCGTGCTGCGACATGGCTTGCGACAAGCTCTGCCCGGATTCCAGACGATGCGTGATACTGACCAGCGCCTGTTTTAAGGCCATGTTCCGGCAGGAATCGGCCAGACTGTTTATGGAACGAATCAACGGCACACCGGCTTTAGTCAGGCTGTGCATTTGTCGGCTAAACAAAATCAGATCAGTGATATTCAGTTGCTGAGTGGCCCACCAATAAGTCAGCTGCTGAGTCAAGTCGCTGTCCGCATTGACAAGGTTGATGTGGATTGGCGTGAGGCCACGATTAATCAAGGTTTGTGCAGCATATTGCGCTGTTTCGGCTTCCAGTTTGTTACTGATCAGTTTGCCTTGACCATCCCGAGCTTTGTAGGTGAACACCGGCATTTCAGATTTCCGAAATTCGCATGATTTCCTGCACCGTGGTTAAGCCCTGCTTGACTAGTTCCATGGCCTGTTCGCTGAAAGTTTTGAAGTTGGGTGTGCTGCGGGCGGCGATGACGAAAGCCGCCGAATCATTACGGCGCAAGGCATCCAGTGTGTTATGGCCCATTTCGAGTAACTCATAAACGCCAATCCGACCGCGGTAACCGGTGTGATTGCAGTATTGACAGCCGATGCCTTGTTTCAATACCAGGTTGGCCGTGTCGAGATTAAAAGTCTTTTCCACCCAGATACTATCGCTTTCCTGCATTTGCGTGGTTTCAACGCAGCGATCGCAGTTTTTGCGAACCAAGCGCTGTGCCATGATGACTTTGAGGGAACTGGCCAGAATATAACCTTCGATGCCCATGTCCAGCAGCCGGGTGGCCGTTTCCACGGCACCATTGGTGTGCAAAGTGGAGAACACCAAGTGGCCGGTGATGGATGCCCGTACGGCAATTTCAGCCGTTTCCCGGTCGCGTATTTCACCCACCAAAATCACGTCCGGATCCTGGCGTAAAGCTGAGCGCAGTACGCTGGCAAAGGTTAGACCGATTTTTTCGTTGATCTGAGCCTGATTAATGCGGGGTAAGCTGTATTCAACCGGATCTTCAGCGGTAATAATTTTGGTTTGCGGATGGTTTACGCTGGACAGTGCGGCATAAAGGGTCGTGGTTTTACCGCTGCCGGTAGGGCCTGTCACTAAAATCAAGCCATGCGGGTTACGAATATGGGCGTTGAAGCGTTGCAATAAATCCGTCGGCATACCCAATACATTCAAATCCAGCAAGCCTTTGGACTGATCCAATATCCGCATGACCACCGATTCACCATTTTGAATCGGCAGCGTTGAAAAACGCACATCCAGGTTTTTGTTTTTGACCCGTATCGAAAATCTTCCATCCTGAGGCAGGCGTTTTTCAGAGATGTTCAAACCGCACATCAGTTTTAAACGCACCACCAGGGCCGGGGCAATATTGATATTATCCAGGATTTGTTCGTTCAATACCCCGTCAACCCGCTGGCGTATCCTTAATACACGTTCGTCGGGTTCGATGTGAATGTCGGAGGCATTGGTTTGTACGGCGTCTTCAAAAATGGATTGCAATAATTTCACCACCGGCGCGTCGCTGACTTCGGCGCTGGATAGTAGGGTGTTGATGTCGAAATTGTTTTCGGACAATTCCTCACTCAATTGTCCGGCCAGCGTGCTGATTTCTTCCGTGCGCCGATAAGCTTGGTCTATGGCGTTGAGCAGATCGGATTCGCGAACCACAGCCTGGCGGATGCGCTTTTTTAACGCTCGGCTGATCTCATCCAGTCCCATCAGATCGGTCGGGTCTGTCATCGCCAACAGGACATCCTGGGGATTGCTTTCCAGTAGCATGACGCGAAAGCGTCGGGCCAGACTTTCCGGTAGTTCTTTGCAGACTTCAGGTTTGCGCTTGTACTGGGCAATGTCCAGAAACGGAATTTGCAGCTGTCTGGACAAGAAATTCAGCAAGTCGGTTTCGCTGATGTAATTGAGGTCAATTAGGGTACGTCCCAGCTTGCGTCCGGTTTTTTTCTGCTCGGTGAGCGCTGTCATCAATTGATCATGACTGATGATGCGGTTTTGCACCAACAGGTCGCCAATACGAATTTTTTTTTGCGGTTCCATGTGTTCAGTCATTCAATGCGCTTAGACGCTGTCTAATATAGTCCACTACGTCGCTATGCAAGGTTTTTTTGTTTAACGCCAGTTGATAGGCCTGGATAGCTTGAGCAGGCTGTTGCAAATTATCCGCGCAAACCGCCAAGCCTAGCCAGTTTTCGGCTTTGTCAGGCTGGATATGGGCCAGTTCCTGATAAAGCGGCAATGCCTGGGCGTAATTGTGTTGTTGTTGGTAACCGGCGGCTTTTAACGCCAGAAATTGCGGGTCATGATTTTGCCGAGTATCGATAGATTCCAGCGTATTAATGGCCGCGTCGGCATGTTTTTGTTTGATTTGCCAATGGGCGAGGGCGGTGGTGAACCCAGGATTGCCGGGAAATAATTCCAGGCTTTCATCCAGAAATTGTTTCAGTTCAATATTGGCGTTTTCTTGCTGCAGCGTTTGCAGCAGCAGTTTTCGGGCGGCCAGATGTTGAGGATTTAGCGTCAATGCGTCCCGTAATAGTTCCTTACGTAGGGTTTTGGAAGGGCTTGAGTCTGCCTGCCGATACAGTGTGTCAGCTGTTAATCCGCTACGGGAAGCTGTATCTGTCGAAACGATTTTAGAGGTTGGCGGAGGCTTTTGACTATTGGGTGCCGGTTTTCTGGGATTGCTGGCTGGCGCTTTGAGGGTAGGCGAGTGTTTGGGCGCTGCAGCAAGGGCATTAATCGGCGCACTAGCTTCCTGGGTCAGCGTGGTTTTGGCGGGTAGATTATTTTCGAGCTGTGGTTGGGGGGGGAACGTTGGAATGACAGGTAAAGTCTGTTCGGCAATGGCTGGAGCGATTTGTAGCGCTGCGGGTTGAGTCGGAGTTGTTACAGTGCTAAGTGGGGTTGGTAGCATTGCGGATGGATAGTATTGCACCCCGGCCAGTGCCAGACAAACAAATACTATAGCCAGCCACCAGCGACTGCCATAATTTGAAGATTGGTTCGGTAACGCCACTTTCTGAACTTGTAGTGGCTGAGGGGCTGAGGACTTGGAAGAGCTGGGGTTACGCTGTTCCAGATCACGTAACATCTGGTTGATGAGACTCATAGTGGCAGCTTTGGCAAGAAGTAAACAAACACGATGCAGCTGAGCAATAGTAGCCACAACAGCATCTTTCTCAAACCGGCGATTTGCCAGCGTATGCGGGTGGAGTCGGTATCATGGGCGGCTAATTGCACATGCCGCCAATTGATGCGGCTTTGCCCCTTGCCATAGGCGGACAACAAGGCTTTGTTGGCCAGAATATTTAACAACCTGGGGATGCCCTGGCTATAAAAATGTAAGGCGCTGATGCTGAGCGGGGTTAATAAATCCGTATGTGAATTACCGGCGACCTGCAGCCGGTGCAGCAGATAGGCTTTGACTTGGCTGCGATTCAGCGGTTTAAGTTCATAACTGAAGGTGATGCGCTGATGCAATTGCCTGATCGATTTGTTTTGCAGTACTTGATCCAATTCGGACTGACCAAATAACACGATTTGTAATAGTTTTTGTTTTTCGGTTTCCAGGTTGGTCAATAAGCGCAGGGTTTCCAGCGTTTCTATGGGCATGGCTTGAGCTTCGTCAATGATCAACACAATTTTATCGCCACGTTTGGCGGCTTTTAGTAAAAAATCGTTGATGAGCGCCAGCGTACGGCTTTGCCCGCAATTGACAGGGCAGGGAATATTGAGCTCTTCGGCTATGGCGTGATGTAACGCTGCCGGATTGAGATGCGGGTTGGGAATATAAGCCGTGGTATAAGGCGAGGGTAGCTCGTTGAGTAGCTTGCGGCATAGCAGGGTTTTCCCCGCACCTACGGGGCCGGTGATTTTGATGAAGCCTTCCCCGCTTTGCAAAGCAATCAACAAAACATTCAGCGCTTCCCGATGCGTGGGCAGATCGCAAAAAAATTCGGTATCCGGCGTCAGGTTGAAAGGCAGCTGGTTCAGGCCGAAGTGTTGCAAATACATGATGACGGAGTCAAGCGGGCCGAGTCATTTCGGCCCTTGGATAGGTGGAAATCAAGCCGCTTTTCCTCCGGGCAGTTGGACTATTTCCACAACTGTTTTTTCTCGAGCTGCTGCATCCGTTGCCTGCTTTCCTCGATCGGGGTTTGCCAGTCGTTGTTATTCTCGATAATGGTCGGTTTCAACAAAATTACCAGTTCGGATTTTTTACCTTTGCCTTCGTCTTCCCGGAAGGCTTTGCCAACATAGGGAATCCTGGAAAGCAAAGGGATTCCCTCCTGGTTTTCATCCCGGTTTTCCTGCATCAGCCCACCGATGATGATGATTTGACCGTTTTCGGCATGTACGATGCTGTCGGATTCGCGCACGGTATTCAACGCCATGGGAATACTATTATCTTCACCGTTGATGGAGAAATCCTTGGTTTGATTTTCGACTCGGGTGATGGATGGGTGGATATGCAGAGTGATTTGATTGTCATCGGCAATTTGTGGAGTCACATCCAGGGCTATCCCGGAAAAGAACGGTGTCCAGGTGACGTCCTGAGTAAAAGAGGTGGTAGCGGCGGTTGAATTGTTGTTGGATGAAACATCGGTAATAAAATATTCATCCTGGCCCACTTTGATGACGGCTTTTTGGTTGTTGAGCGTGGAAATACGGGGGCTGGATAAAATATTGGTTTTTCCTTGCCCCTCCATTAACGAAATATAGGCGTAGAAATTCCCGGATTTTGCCGAAATGGTAAAAACACTACTATCCAGCGCACTGGTGACGGCAGCCGGTAAGGGGTTGGAAGCCGTCATGAAAGCCTTGGTGCCGTCATTGACCACGCTGGCCCAGTTGACACCTTCCTGATGTTTGTCATCCAGAATGATTTCAAGGATTTTGGCTTCAATCACGACTTGACGACCGATTTGATTTTGGGTGCTGGTGATGAGCTTTTCAACTTCACGGATTTGCGGTGGGTTGGCGCGAACCACCACAATCCCGGTTTGTTTGTTGATCACAACCTTGCTACCGGTTTTAGGATTGACCAGTTCACCCGTCTGGGTGGTGGTGGGGTCAGAATCGACGATAGCGGCCAGGGATTCTTGAAGTTCCAGCCAAAAATCAGTTTTGGAGCTGGTATTGATCCAGCTACCGGAAGTCGGGTTGTTGAGATTAGGATTATTCGGGTTGCCTGTTGAGTTGTTCTGACCGCCTTGATTGTTGTTATTTCGGTTTGAATTGCCCTGGGTGCTGTTGAGTTGGCCTGACGTGACGCGGGTATTTGAACTACCCTCGCGCAGCAGATCAATACGATCGACCTTGAAAACCTTGGTTTGCAAGGTGGCGGGATAAATCACATAGCCGATATCGGTTTTGCTGTAGTCATAACCATAAACTTTTTGCACGGCACTCAGCACTTGCGGAATTGTGACATTTTTCAATTCCAGAGAAATCCGCCCAGTGACTTCGGGGTGCACGATCATGTTTTCCTGGCTATCCACGACCAGACTCATAAAGAAGTCGTGAGCATCCACATCGTGTACTGAAATATTGAAGCTGGCAGGCGAGTCGGCCATATAGTTGTTCGAATAGCTCGGGCTTAACTCCGGTATCAAAGCATTGGTGACTGCTTCAGGAGGATTGGGCGAGCTCAGGGTGGTTTCGGGCTGTGGAATGGGCGGAAAGGTTTTATCTGTGATGGGGGTTCTGGCATTGAGCACTGAACTACAGGCAGATAACACGATCAGGCTGACGCTAAATAAAGCGGAGATTGGGAGTATGGGCATCATTTCAGCGGCTTTTTAACAGAGGGTACAAGATGGAGTTTTTGGGTGGTTTCATGCTGTCTGATCAATACGTAGTTGGGCATGATTTTCAGTATGCGAGTGTCAGAGTCTAAAAGTCCGCCAGCTTTGACAGTTTTACCGTTAATGGTGGCATAACGACCGTTTTCAGTGACTAGAATGGCTGATAGCGTCCAGACTGTTTCTCCGTAAGGTTTAACCTCTGCAGAAACGGCGGGTAAATTGCCGGGCATGGTGGGATCGCGCCAGTCTGCCATCAAGCCTGAGGGCAACAGCAAAACCAAAACAAGCAGGCAAATTTTAAACACTGAGCCAATCCTGTTCAAAGCTTAAGGTGTAAATCTGGATGCGGGTTTCTGCAATCGGGTAATTTTTGACTTGGTAGTCAATATGATCCCAATGGATGCGCCAGGGCAGGGCCTCAAGGGCTTTTAAATAGTTAAGCGTACTGAAGTAGTCGCCTTGCAAAGTCAGAATCAAGGTATGGCGATACAGCCAGCTCAATTCCTTGCCTTCGCTACCGAAACCTTTGGGGGGCAAGGTTTCCAGCTTGAGCAGTTTTAAGTTGTCATATTGCTTGAGCATGTCGCGCAAAGCGGAAGACATTAAATTGGAAGGCACAAAGCTTTTTTCACCTGAACTGAGTTGTTGTTTCAAATGGTCGATCGATTGTTCCAGTGAGCTTAAGTTTTGTCTGTTCTTGCTGTTTGGATCGGAAGTAGCGGTGTTTTCCAGCTCTTGTTCCAGTTGCTTTAAGGTTTTGATTTGTTGATCAAATTGAATGATCTCATTCTCTAGCGTTTGTTTGGCTTGTTGCGCTGGCTGGTAATAAAAGTTATCCCATATCCCCCACAGCAACAGCAAAGCAGTACCTACTACCATACGCTGTTCACGCACGGTCAAGGATGCGAAACGCTGGCCGAATTTTTCTTTACTGGTTGGCATTATCGGTTTTGGAGTCTGGTTTAAGGCTGGAACTGACATTGAAATCAGTGAGTGCGGTGTTATCGGCGTTTTCCAGAATGGACAGGCGCGCGAAATGTCGGCCTTTAAAAGCTTTACTATTTTGCAAGCGTTGTAAGAGCACGGGGATTTGATCCGGTTTGAAGGTGCTGCCATGCAGTCGGATATCCTGGGTGGTGCTGTCTATATTGATGCGAGTTAACCAGACATCCCGGTTGCCGTATTCAGCCAGTGCCGTTAAAAATTGCGAATAGCCCTGGGCTTGGTCTGACTGGTCATCCGACAGCAGTTCCACAATTTGCGACAAACTTTGATAAAGCTGTTGGGAATTTTGTAGTTGTTCAGACAGACTGTTGTCGACTGCCTGCTTGGGGAATTTAGCCTGCAATTGCTGTAAATGAGCCGTCTTATTCTGCAGCTCCGATGCCAGTTGTTGATGCTGGGTTTGTGTTTGTTGAAGCCGGTATTCATTCAAGCCACTGATGACAATCAACAGCAAACAGGCGGCCAGCAGGCTCAAAAAATAAATATTTTTTAATGGAAAGCTATCCCGTGCGCCTGCTTGATACAGATTAATTTGCTGGATCATGGCTATGGCTCCAAACTTCGACGTAAACTGGCGCCAATGCAGGGTGCACAAAGGTTTTGGGTGGCGTCCGACAATAAAATATCGCCTTCAATGCTGGCTGATAAGTCCATGGCGCGCGCCATGATGCCGTGATTGATGTAAAGAAAATTGATGACATCGTGAGTGTTGTTCGGCATCAGAACCACCGCCAGGCTATTGATCGGCGGAATATCATAATAGTGTTCAACGTAATCGAAGGAGCGTTGAATTTCCAATGCCAGATTATTTTGCTCTCGTAGCAGGGTTTGTTCGTCGTACATTTGGCCGGTCAGTCTTGCATAACCGTGTTCAAACTTTCTTGATAAATGGATGGCGCCGGCTTTTTCGATAATGATGTAGCCGCCATGTTGTTGAAGATGCAGTACAGCCACGCCTTGTTGGTTTTCCGGTAGCAAGGTGGCCAGATTCCTTAATGCGGTTTCCTGAATGTCTATGACTTTGACATTCAAGCCAGCGTCGAGGCAGAGCTGGCTTAATGCTGATGTCTGTATGGAATTACATACGATGACTTCCAGCATTTTCGGCGTATTGGGACGGTTGGAATCGGGCAAATAGTAAAAATCCAGTACGGCTTGATCAACCGGATAATCGATCAAGTCAGCAACCCGCCAACTGATGGCTTGTTTGAGCTCTTCAGGCGGTACCGGAGGTGCCTCGATGCTGAGTGTTCGGTATTGTTCAGGCGTCAATAATATATGACAGTCATAATCTTCCAAATGATGGGTTTTGACCAGAGCAGTTAATTGAGTAAGGCGCTGCTGCTCTGAGGTATTGATCACTTCGCAATGTGTCAGGCGAGGAGAACCCAATTCGGAATAACGGCAAATCGCGATAGCAAAACCATTCGATAAAAAGCTGATGGCTACTATGCCAGGCGACGCACTTGGTTTTCGCAGTAATTTTTGCAGAATGCGCACTGAAACAGGTTTCCGGCAGATAAAGTCGCTTAAGTCTATATCAAATTGTACTTTTGTGCAGTTGCGGGTTTAGAAGCGATTTTGTTGTTGATCAAGACTTAAGGGTGTGTTTTGTGAGCTGTTGGACGAAAGTTTTAATCAGGTATTTTTCTGAATGTTAAGGAACAAGCCCCCAAGATTGATTGATAAAATTAAAAAACTATGTTATTTAACGCACCTAAAATAGGTCATATGACCTATTTTGGGATTTTATTGATGGGATTGAGTTTTATTGCCTTTATAAATCATGTGTTTAGATTGTGGCATTTATTGTGCTTCAGAAGCGTGTGATTTTTCATTAAGATGAGGTTAATAAGGGTATGACTCAAGAATTAATTGCTTCAAATTATGTTGCAACTGCAGAGCAAATCAATACCGGTGCATTACTGTTAGGGGCTGGACTGGCCTTGACTTCGATGATATTGGTACCAGCTTTGGCTATGCGTTTTGGGTTAAATGCCAGCTTGACGGGAGCGCTACGAATAGCCTTGATGAAGGCGTCGAGTAAAGCAGCTTCCAAGCCTGTTATAGCAAGGCAGCAGCGCTTGTTAGATCATCGTTAATTCGGAAGTCATTTCAACTTAACGCCTGGTTAGTCGGGTGGTTTGTGTTGATGTTACAAATAGTTATAATGCCTAACTTATGACGTTTCGATGTTTGATCTAATCGGGTAGCAACTGCTGATGAGCGAAAATAAACAATGTGATCTTTGCGGATTGGATGTGGAAGTGGATGGTTTTGAACTTAAAACCATCGAGGGCGACAAACGTTTCTGTTGCGAAGGTTGTAAAGGTATCTACCAAATGTTGCACGATGAACAGGTCATATCCGAGACTATCGATAACGTTAATAAGAATTGAACTAGCTTGGGGGGATTTTAGCTATGGCACATAAACACGATTCCAAAAGTCCTTCTATGGCTAAACAAGTCATGGCGGGTACATTGGCGACAGCTACAGTGAGCACAGGGGGGAAACTCATGAACAAAGTGACAAAACATCCATTATTGGTTTTTGGTTTGGGTATGGTGGCCGGTTTTTTCGTATACAAATACCGAAAAGACATTATTGCTAACGCAACCAAAACCATTGATGCAGGCAAAGATTTTGTTCTGCATCAAAAAGAAAATCTGGAAGATATTGTTGCGGAAGCTAAAGAGGGCAAGTAATTTAGTATTCGACGATGCATTGATTATCTGTGAATAGTTTTAATTTTAAGCGGGCGATCCTGTTTTTCAGGTTCGCCCGTTTTCTTTTTGTATTGAATTGATTATGGCTATCCAAAAAGAATTTGTGTTGCGCTATCGAGGGGAAGGCCATGTGCGCTTCAAGATACCGCATGAGGTTACCCAAGAACAGGCTGCTAGGTTGATTTGTGATCAGCTGATGGCAATAGATGGCGTAACGGCCGTGCGTTTGTTTAGACGCTCTGAAAAATTAGTCATTCATTATCAGGAAGCCGTTTTGGGCTTTATGGATTTGGCTAAAAAGTTGTTTGATTTGTTGGATGTTCTGGAGCAACAAGGCTGTTTCGCCACTCAGGCGTTGGCGCCCGTTACCCAAAAGCAGCGCTTGAGTTTGAAGCAGAAACTGAAGGCCAGTCGAATCAATCGCTGGCTGGATGAAAAAATGCTGGCCGCCAAGGAAACGGCTCAAGCGGCCCGGATCATCGGCAAGATCGGCACTAAAGGCCCTAAGGCTTTAATTAACAATCCGGAAAAAGCCATCATCGATTTCTTAAACGATATCTTGGTGCTTTATCTCATCAAAGTACATTGGACACGGATCACTCAACAATGGCTGGTCAAACCCATTGTGCATCGTTATGAGTGGCTGGCCACTTTTTATCTTTTTTTCTTATTAGTGCGCTCGCGCAAAAAATAGCTCAGCCTGATTGTTTGATCGCCCCAGGTGATCGGTAAGCTGGATTGTGCAGAGGAACCTATGGACTCCGAAATTCTCGATTACAAACACTTTCGTATTCAGCACGAATTAGCCCATCGTATCCGCATCATTACTCCGGTTTTGAAAAATGATCCGGAGCGTGGCTATATCCTGGAAATTTTGCTCAAAAAACGTCCGGAAATTACCAGCGTCAGGACGGTTTCCGATATTGGTTCTGTGGTGATCGAGTTCGACGCCAATCGCTTCCCGAAAAAAAATTTGCTGATCATGCTCGATGCGGTGTTGGGCAATATCGCCCAAAAGCAGCCGGTGGTGAGGACGGATAAGAAAAAACAATTCGACGGCCCTGTGCAGGATATCGATTTGGCCGTCGAAGGAATGAGTTGTGCGTCTTGTGCCTTGTTAATCGAAATGGTTTTGAACCGTGATCAACGGGTTAAAAACGCCAGTGTGAATTTTGCTACTCAAACCGTGAATGTTCAGGGCCAGCTTAGCAAAGCGGATGTTGTCAATCAGATAGAAAAGCTGGGATACAGCGCCTTGATGGTTGATACCTTATCGCAAAGAAAGAGTCTCATCGAAAAGGAGCAATATCGAATTGACGCAGCCCGGCGTCGATTTTATTGGGCAGGGCTTTTGACCATACCCGTGGTAGGCATCGCGATGGCGATGAAAACATCCCGCTGGGCGCATTGGTTGCAATTTGGCCTGACGACTCAAGTGGTGTTTGGCGCAGGCAGTCAGTTCTTTGCCAAAGCCTATCGATTGGCCAAACAACGTGCCGCCAACATGGACACACTGATTGCATTGGGCGTGGGTTCGGCTTATGGCTACAGTGTGCCAGCCATGTTTCGCCGTAGCGGACATGTCTACTTTGAAGCAGCAGCGGCCATTATTACCTTTGTGTTGTTGGGGCGTTATCTGGAAGAGCGCGCTAAAGGCAAAGCCGGTGAAGCGATTCGCCGCCTAGTCGATTTACAGCCGCAAACAGCGACCTTGCTAAAAGATGGGCAGGAAATCGTGGTTGATGTTGATGATGTTGCGCTGGGTGATTTGATCCTGGTCAGGCCGGGCGAACGCATTCCAACGGATGGTAAAGTAATCTTTGGTTTGTCGACTGTTGACGAAGCCATGGTCACGGGGGAAAGCATGCCGGTGGTCAAAAATGTGGGTGACGCGGTGATTGGCGGTTGTGTAAACGGCAACGGGGTTTTGCATGTCGAAACCACGGCGATTGGCATGGATACCGTGTTGGCAGGCATCGTGCACATGGTCGATCAGGCCCAAGCCACCAAGCTGCCGATCCAAAAACAGGTCGATAAAATTTCCGCAGTGTTTGTGCCTTCGGTAATGGCAGTGTCGGGTTTTACCCTAGTGGGTTGGATGTTGGTCGGCGCACCTTTTGCCGTGGCGTTCGGTAATGCCATCACGGTATTATTGATTGCCTGTCCCTGTGCCTTAGGTCTGGCGACGCCAGCGGCGATTATGGTCGGCACCGGTCAAGCTGCTAAAAGAGGCGTGTATATCCGCAATGGCGAAAGCTTGGAAGTCGCCAGTAAATTGAATGCGATTGTGTTTGATAAAACCGGCACCATTACAGAGGGTAAGCCCAAAGTCAGCGAGCTGTTCAATCTGTCCGGATTTGATCCGGCCCAGTTAGTTACGTTGGCTGCATCGGCGGAATTCGGTTCCGAACATTTTTTGGGTAAAGCCATCGTTGAATTTGCCCGGGATAAAAATATTGAGTTGCAATTATGCAGTTATTTTTACAGTGAAACCGGGCGTGGCATACGCGCCGAAGTCGATGGTTACAAATTATTGTTGGGTAATCAGGACTGGTTGGCGAGTCAGATGGTCGACATAACGCCATTGTGTTTGGCGGCGGATCGGTTTGCCGAACAAGGTAAAACTCCGGTCTATATGGCTATCAATGGCGAAGCCGCCGCGATTTTTGCGATTGCCGATAATCCAAGGCTTGAGGCTGCCGATGCGATTACCCGCTTACACGAGTTAGGCATCAAAACCCTGATGGTGACGGGGGACACCGAAAAAACCGCTTATTACATCGCCGATAGAGTGGGGATTGAGGATGTAGTGGCTAACGCCAAACCGGAAGAGAAGTTGCAAATCATTCAACAGCTGCAAACCGAGGGTTATCTGGTGGGCATGATTGGCGATGGTATCAATGACGCACCCGCGTTGGCTGCCGCTAATGTCGGTTTTGCGATTGGTAGCGGTACCGATGTAGCGATTGAATCGGCAGATTTAACTCTGGTGCAAGGTGAAATTTCTAAAGTCACCGAAACCATAGAACTCAGTGCATTTACGATCCGTGTCATCAAACAAAACCTGTTCTGGGCCTTTGGTTACAACACAATTGCCATTCCTGTGGCGGCATTAGGAAAACTAAATCCCATGATCGCATCGGCGGCCATGGCCTTGAGTTCGGTTTCAGTGATTGTTAACTCTTTGAGATTAAACAAATAAATGGAAAACAGTATGGAGGGTATGGATCATTCCGCGCACGGCGTTGAACACATGGATCATGCCATGCACGGCATGGCCGAAATTGCGTCTGCAACCGGCTTTGATTATTCCCTGGCTTTTGTTGCCGGTTTTTTAGGTAGCGGGCATTGCCTGGGGATGTGCGGCGCTTTGGTGTCCGGTTACTTCATGAAGGCGGGCAAAAACAAGAGTTATTTGCCGTATTTTGCCTATCAATTGACCCGGATCAGTGTGTATACCGTCGTCGGGGTGTTGGCTGCGGCATTGGGGGTGGTGCTGGTCTCCAGCGGCATGTTCGGCAAAATCCAAAGTATTCTGCAAATGCTGATCGGCGGCGTGGTGATTTTTCTGGCTTTGGGTATTTTGGGCTGGATACCCTGGCAGGGATCGGTCAGATTGATTCCCATGAACGTGTTGCGTAAAGGTTATGCCTCAGCCAGTCAAAAAGGCCCCATATTGGGCGCCATGATAGCCGGATTTTTAAATGGTTTGATGCCTTGTCCATTGACGTTCGCCATGGCGGTTAAAGCCACCAGCGCGACCAGTTTAGTCGAGGGAGGAGCCTTGATGCTGGCGTTTGGCGCCGGCACTTTACCCATGATGCTGTTCATCAGCGTAGCGTTTGGCAAGATGAGCGCCAAATTGCGCGGCTTGATGCTTAAATCGGCAGCTTTGATCATGATGTTCATGGGCATCAACACCATACACAAAGGCCTGACTTTTTATCTGGACGAAGATTTCAAGCACAGCACTTTTCTAAGTATGGTCAAAAACGGCTTGGACTCCATGGAGGTGTTTATCGGCCAGATTATGGATTATCTGGCAGGCATGATTAGCGTCATACAAGCCATGTAAGTGAATGGCTAAAATTCTGGTCGTTGGCTGTGGAGATGTCGGTTATCGAGTAGCATTGGTCATGCATGAGCGCGGCCATCAAGTCGTGGCATTGAAACGACAGCCTTCTGATACCCAGCTGCCTTTTCCGCTTGTAGCGACCGATATTCGGCGGCCTGAGTCTCTCAAAACTTTATCGAGTGATTTTGACCTGGTGTTGTTCATCGTTTCGCCGGATAGCCGCCAGCCTGAGGCGTATCAGGCGCTTTATGAAACAGGGCTGAATAACTTACTGAGTCATTTTTCCTGCCATGGTCGTCAGCCTAGATGGTTCATGGTGTCTTCAACCAGTGTTTACGGCCAGAATCATGGTGAGTGGGTGGACGAAGCCAGTGCAACCCAGCCAGGCAGTAGCACCAGTTTATGTTTGCGCAATGCTGAGCAGCGGCTTTGGGAGGTCGATCGGCAGCACTGCGTGGTGCGGTTTAGCGGAATTTATGGGCCGGGCCGTGACTGGTTGATAAGACGAGCTGCTCAAGGTGAAGCTATTCAGCAGCAACCCCCAACCTATACCAATCGCATTCACCGCGATGACTGTGTAGCGGTATTGGTTTTTTTGATGGAAAAGCATTTGGCCGGCGATTCTTTGGCATCTTGCTATCTGGCCAGTGATCACGATCCTGCTCCGTTGTGGGAGGTCATGAACTGGATTGCTGCACAATATCACTTACCTGCTCCGCTGCCGTTATCAACATCCGATAACCTCAATCAAAACAAGCGCTGTAGCAACGCGCGACTGGTTGCATTGGGTTACCCGTTTTTATACCCAAGCTATCGGGATGGCTACGATAAATCTTATCGATAAACGCTTGTAAATTATTTGTACAAATTGATTTATGTTGTTGATTTATTTGTTTTAATTGGCTTGAATCGCAGCTTGTGTACAAGTTTATCCACATAAATTGGGGATAACTGAATAATGCTGATGGGTTTATATGGATAACTGCTCTTTTTGTCGTCGTTAAGCAATCGAACTCAAGATTGGTCAAAATGTAAACAAAATAACTAAAGTTATTGATATTTAATAGTTTATTTGGGTATGTTTCAGGTTGTCTACAATGTTATCCCCAGGTTTTGGGGATAATTGTTATGTTACTGTTTAAAAGCGCGCTATTTTATAAGGCATTGAAAAGTAAATTATATTTTGCTATTTCTGCAGGTTATTGACAGCTTTATGCACAGAAATTGTGTGTAACTTTTAAGTCTGTTTGTTCCTGTTGAAAACTATAGTCTAATGAACAGGGAATATATGGATGGATTAGGCAGCCCCATTGATTAACTGATTGTGACGGCTTGGGTAACCGGAGCTTAAGCATTGCTGTTAGGCAGAAAACGATTCAGCGCGATGATAAAAGTCGTACCAACCCCGCTTTCAGTTTGATAGGTAATGGTTCCGCCATGTTGTTCATGAATGATGCGATAGGCGATATTCAGACCCTGGCCTGTGCCCCGGCCTACGTCTTTGGTCGTGAAGAAGGGGTCGAAGATGCGATCACGTATGCTTTCAGGAATGCCGGTGCCGGTGTCGCTGATGCGAATGATGATCCCGGTTTCGGAAGGGGCGGTGCTAATGCTGATTTTACCGCGGCCTTTTTGACTGTCTTCGATGGCGTGGGCGGCATTCAGGATGATATTCAGAAATACCTGATTTAACTCGCCAGGGAAACACTCTATGGTTGGGATTTCTGAAAACCGGGTTTCAATATCGGCAACATACTTGTAGTTGTTACTGGCGACCAGCAAAGTGTTTTCCAGCGCCAGATTAATATTCACGGCACTGGCGCGGCTTTGTCCGGCATGGGAAAAACCTTTCATGGCCTGGACGATGCGTACCACCTGATCCATGCCTTGTAGGGCTTGTTCAATGGCTAAAGGGGCATCCTCCAAAATAAACGCGAGGTCTTCTTGTTTTTCCTGAGCTTGGGCGGATTTGAGTAGCGGATCGAGTCGGCTTTCTTCAAGTAGATGTCTGTAGTGATCCAGCAAACGGGTAATGCTGGAAAAAAAGTCGCTAAGCGCCCTGATGTTGTCGCCGACATATTGAGCGGGGGTATTGATCTCGTGAGCGATACCCGCCGCCAACTGGCCGATCGCGGCCAATTTTTCCGATTGCAGCAGATTTTGCGTAGCTTCCTCGATAGCCTTGGTGCGTTCCTGAATTTGCGACTCCATAAACTTCATCACATGTTGGGACTGCCTGGAGAGTTGCCATTTACGCATCATGGCATGCACGATTTGCCGTAATGCCAGGTCGATGAAAGGCTTCTGCAAAATCAGTAATTGGTCGCTTTCACCCAGATGATTAACCACTTGTTGCCAACTCAGCGTTGTATCTGCCGTGCATAACACCACATGGATATCCGGGTCGATTTTCCAGAGCGTTTTGATCAAAAGTAAGCCGTCACCATCTTCCAGCAGCGTGTCAACAAAAATCAATTCATACGGGGCGTCATTGGCCTTACGGGTTTCGATCCATGCTTGAGCAACGGCACAGGTATGACAGCCATGAATGATATAGGTCAGATCATCTTGGCTATCTGCCAAACTGGCATCCTTTGCGCCATTGAACATTTCATCCAGATGTTCTCGCAGGGCTGGGTCGGAATCAATGACCAAAATGGCTGATTTTTCTTCGATGTCGATAAACATATTGGTGTTGTGCCCAGCTAAAAATGGAAAAAACTTGGCGTTACGCGTTAATTAAAATGCTAACAAAGTCTGTTTATAGCGTTGTCTGCAAGTGATTACAAGTCATCTGCATATTGTTGGGCAATCTGGTGAAAGTCGGCTTCTATGGTGATAAAACACTCCACAATATGAGGGTCGAAATGAATGCCGCTACCTTCAATAATAATGGATTTAGCTTGTTCGCGGGGGAAGGGGGGTTTATAAATTCGGCGGCAAGTAAGGGCATCATACACATCCACTAGCGCCAGGATTCTTGCTGTCAACGGTATGTCTTCACCTTCCAGGCCCAGTGGATAACCGCTGCCATTCCATTTTTCATGGTGACCGTAAGCGACTTCCATGCCGCATTTGATAAAGCTTTGTGAAGGATATTGATCGAAAACCGTGCGCAGGGTGTCACCGCCAATTTTGGCGTGATCTTTCATGATTTCAAATTCTTCGGGGGTCAGTCGGCCGGGCTTTTTCAGGATGGCATCGGGGATGCCGACTTTGCCGATATCGTGCAGGGGCGAGGAGCGGATCAAATCTTCGGTAAATTCAGGCGTGATCAGTTTCCGGTAGTGATCGGTTTGGGCTAGCGCCTGACAAATCAAACCGCAGTATTTTTTCAATCTGAGTAGGTGCGCACCGGTTTCAGGGTCGCGGTATTCAGATAATTTTGCCAGTGAGGTGATGATGGCGTCTTGAGCTTCCTCAAAGGCTTCACGGTGCCAATGGCTTTGCAAGGCGGTAGCGGTCACGTCAACAATCCCGATCAAGGCGTCCAGAATATCGCTTTCGACTTTGTCCGGATTACCGGCGATGTTCAATAATCCCATCAAACCCTGTTTGCTATGCAAGGGAATAGACATCAATGGTTGTCCTGAAAACAACGCAGCATCGAAGCTGCTGATGGGGTCGGGATTAGCGGATTGATACTGCCATGGCTGTATATTGCTTAATGTCGTGGCAATGACACCGGCAGGGCAGTTGGCGGCGTCAAAGCTAGCCGGTTGATTTTCCAGTGGATAGTGGCAAATGAAGTGTCCATCCAAATTTTGGCTAATCCACAAATTAATCCCTTGAATATTGGGTAGCTCTTGTACGGCTTCGATGAAAGCCGCTGTTACTGCTTGCGAGTTGTTCATTTGCGCCATACTGGCGACATGGCGGTATTGTAATTGCAAGGCGCGGGTTTTTTGTTCAACCCGAATTTCCAACTGATTATTCAGCATTTCCAGGGAATGATTGACTTCCTGCAATTGCGCTTGCAGCAATTGTTCGGACATTCTCAATCGATATTGTTCCAAACCATCCTGTAAGGTTTCCTGCAAAATTTCCTTTGGGCAGGGTTTGTTTAAAAAGCGCGAAATATGGGCGTTATGTAAGGCATTAACCGCCACATCCAGCTCGGCGCGACCGGTAAGCATGATCAGTATGGTCTGCGGATAATGTTGATAGACGGCGTTTAGAAATTCGATGCCGTCCATGCCGGGCATATTGAAATCCGATACCACGACTGCAAAAGGCCCTTCTGCGGCTAAAACCCCTAGCGCAAGCTCTCCACCATTGGCTACGGTAATGTCGAACTGGCGGCGTAATTGGCGTTTGATGCCTTCTAGCAGCAAAGCTTCATCATCAACAAACAGGACTTTTTGGCTAATAGCGGTCGATGCAACGGTCATATTTGCTCCAGTGCGTTGGCAATATGGGGTAAGTTGAGCTCAAGCAATGAAATATCGTCAGATTGAGGTGTTTGCTGCTGATGAAGGTCAACAGCATGCATGACAAAATCCACGCGCTGGGTATCTGCGGGTGTATGGCTTAAAGCCTGAATTAAACGCGTTTCGCCAAAATCACTTTGATCGTGGCCCATTTGCTCTGTGACGCCATCACTGAATAAAAACAGGCTTTCAGCTTCGTTCATACTGTGGCGGCTGACGCTGTTACTATAATCTTGTCTTGCAAGTACTCCCAAGGGCAGGTTATTAGAATGCAGTGTCTTGATAATGCGGCCTTCGGCGTTCAAGAAAAAGCCTTCAGACATGCCGCCTTGCCAGATATCCAGGTGCTGCTGAGTGAGGTCAAGCTTGAGTAAAAATGCTGCACAGAACAGGCCGGTGGGTAGTTTTCCGCACATTTTTTCGTTAATCGACTCGGCTAATTGGGCTATTTCAGGTTGCGTGTGGCAAAAAATCTCAAAGCTTTCTGAAACCAATAGTACGGCCAGGGCTGATTGCAAGCCATGACCCGCTACATCGCCCATCATCACATAATGAAGCAAGTGATCCTGGCTACTGTAGGTCAATAAAAAATCGCCACCTGCGCCCTGCTTGGATTTGAGTCGGTATTCCAGGCCGACTATCGGATGCTGATTATAAGCCACCACATTGTTGTAAACCGTTTTAGCCATTTCCAGCTCGTAAGCCAGTAAATGATTTTTTTGGCTTAATTCGGCGATGCTGGTCGATAATTCCTGATTTTTTTGTTCCAGAGCCAGGGTCAGACGCTGTTTTTCCATCAATAGCCCGTATTGTTGCAGCGCGTCGAGCACCACTTTACGTAACACTCCCATCTCACAGGGTTTGGGCAGATAACGAAAAATTTTGGTTTCGTTAATGGCTTTGATTGAAACATTGATATCAATATTTCCGGTGAGCAGAATTTGCACACTATTCGGGGAGATGGTTTCAGCGATTTTCAGAAACTCCAGCCCGTTCATTTCCGGCAGGTTGTAATCGGAGATGATGACAGCAAAGTCGCTGTATTCAGCCAGCAGCGCCAGTGCTGCTGGCGCTGAAGTGGCGGTTTGGAGTTTGAATTCTCTGCCCAGGGTGCGTTGAAACATATGCAGCATGTTGACTTCGTCGTCGACGCACAAAATCCGTTTGCTAGATAGATTTAACATGGCCAGGGATTATTTGGCAGAGAATTGATTGATCACCTTGTCTGCTAATGCCTGCCATTTCGGCAAACACTCGACTTTATTGAGGCGTTGCAGATAGTTCATGTCCAGCGCCCGATCAAAGAGTCGATCGTAGCCTTCAATCACGGAAGGTTTGAGTAGACAGGCTGCCACATGCACGGCTGTCAAGGCATTGACACCTTCATAATCGGTTTCATTGGGGATGTTTTGTAGCAAAATGGATTCTATGATGCGCGGGGGGATTTTCCATAGGCTCAATAAATAAGCGGCGGCTTCGGCGCGCGTGAAGCCAAAATAAGTCATTTCCAGTTCATCAATGGGGATGTCGGTGTCTTTGACTTGTTTCATCATATCCCGCAGTTGATCGCCGCCACGCGACAAAAAAATCAACAGCCCCATGTTATGCAGCAGCCCACCCAGATAGGCCTGATCCGGGCGATCCTCCTGCTGATTTTCGGAGAGAGCGATTTGCTTGGCGAGTTCGGCGGTTCTACCGGCATCCTGCCAGATATATTGCATATATTTTTCCATCTCCGGATTTTTGACCGGGAAGGCGTTTTTGATGTGTACCGACAGCACCAGATTATTCAGTTTGCGGATGCCGATCAAATTAATGGCTTCAGGCAGATTGGAAACCACTCGATTCAAGCCAAAATAAGGCGAATTCACCAGTTGCAAGAGTTTGGCGGATAACACCATATCCTGAGCAAAAATGTTGGCCAGATCCTGGATGGTGGTTTCTTCATCGGCAATGGCCCGGGTGAGTTCCTGATAAATTTTCGGCAGGCTAGGTAAGGAATTGGGGTTGCCGATGCCGTCAATAATACGCGGGCTGCTGACACAAGCCTGAATTTTAAAGATTTGCGAGATGGCTTCGCGCAGCGTCTCGGGGGTGCAGGGTTTGCTGAGATACTGGTGGGCGACTTCCAGGCCGCTTTTCAAGGTTTCTTCGTCGGCGTAGCCGCTGAGTATCATGCGTACGGTACCCGGGTACAGCGTGCTGACTTTTTTTAACAGTTCATCGCCACGCATTTCCGGCATCAACATATCGCTGACGATCAAGTCGATGTGTTGCTGTTCCATTAATTCCAGGGCTTTGGGGCCGCTGGTGGCAAAAAACAAATTCCATTGCTCGCGAAACGGCCTTAATTGACGCTGGATGCCGCTGATAACATGTTCATTATCATCAACAAATAGAATGTTTTTTTTGTCGATCATGGCAGGGTATTCCGTTTAATCGAGCTTGATGGGTAATTGAATGTGGAAAGTGGTGCCACTTCCAACCGTTGATTCAAAGAACAGCTTACCTTGGTGCTTTTCGACAATTACACTGTGAGCAAGACTCAGGCCCTGCCCCGTACCCTTGCCGACAGGTTTGGTGGTGAAAAACAAATTGAACACCTTTTCCTGAATGGCTTCAGGAATACCGGCGCCATTATCCTGGATCAAAATCTCAACCTTATTGTCAAGTTTGCGGGTGGTGATTTTGAGCAGGCCTTTTCCGGTATTTTTTTCTTCAATGGCATGGATGGCATTGATGATCAGGTTGAGCAGCACCTGATTCAGCTGGCTGGCGAAGCATTCGATATCCGGCAGGTTGTCAGCGTACTCGGTTTCAACATCAGCCACATATTTATAGCTGTTTCGACTGATCGTCAAAACGCTATCAATAGCGTCATGCAGATTGATGGCTTGCTTGTTGCTGTTAGATTCGATGTGGGAAAAGGTTTTCATGGCTTTGACAATTTCCGCTACGCGTTTGACGCCTTCCATGGCCTGTTGAATGGCTTTGGGGCTGTCCTCCAAAATATAAGCTATATCGTATCGATTGGCTATTGTCTTGAATTCAGCTTGCATATCGACACTAACCCATTCTGTAAGGGCTTGCTGATAGGCCAGCATATCCGCCATGTTTTGCTGGAGTGCAGATAAATTATCGCCAACGTACTGAATAGGCGTGTTGATTTCATGGGCGACGCCTGAGGCTAGCTGGCCGATGGCTTCCAGTTTTTGCGCCTGCATCAACTGCGTTTCCAGTGCCTTGGTTTCGCTGATGTCATCTACGAAGCCCGAAAAGAAAAGCTCCTGATTGATTTTCATCAAAGAGACGCGCACCCGGGCTGGAAAAATTTCACCATTTTTGCGGCGGGCTTGCACTTCGCGTTGTCCTGAGAAACTTGGCTTTCCGGTGGAAATATAGCGTTGCAGATAAGTGTCATGCTGTGCAGCAATTTGCTCCGGCATCAGGCAGTTGATGTTTTTGCCTAGTATTTCAGATTGCAGATAGCCGAAAATGTTTTCAGCGGCTTTATTGAAACTGGTGACCATGCCATGTTTGTCTATGGTGATGATGGCGCTGGCTGCGGTATCCAGTACGGTATTAAGCTCCGTGGTCTGGGCTGTCAGGCGATCCATTTTTTGTTTTAGCAGCCAGCTGGTTTTACCCACATAACTGCCAAAAAAACCTAATACCAGTGGTGCTGTCCAGATGATTATCAAGTCAGCGTGATGTTGGTGCAGCACCAGGATGTTTGACCAGGTAATCTCTACACCGTCATACCAAAGCATGAATAAAACGGTTACAACCGGAAACATCAGGCCAAAAACAGCCGCGATCAAGGTGGGGAAGCAGAAAGGAAAACGCAATAACAACTTGAGCATAAGCTTGATTTCGCCTACTCAACAGGCGCTGCAGGGTTGTTGGTGCCTGACTGGTTTGGATTGGCTGATTTATTGGCGGCGCTAGCGGCGGCCAGGGTATCCGGGTCGTCACTAAACAGTCCGGTGATTTTTTCCCACATCGTCGTGTCCAGATCACGTTTTGGCACATCAACCGTCTGTTCCGTAGAGGGTTTGATGATGGGTAGTGCACTGGGGCGAAAGTCGCCTTGTACGCCCGCCAGGCTGTCGCCGTTGAAGTACAGTGAGATGCGTTTTTGCAACCGGTCTTCGCCGCCGGGTTGCTCTGAATGTAGATAATCCCAGCGTTGATCATGGAAGGTGTCAGTCAGCATGGGGGAGCCCATGATGTACAATACCTGACGTTTGGTCATATTGGGCCGTAATTGATCAACCATGGCCTGATCTATCATGTTGCCTTGTTCAATATCGATGGTGTAGACGCCGGGCAGGTTGGAGAGTATGGTTTCACAAGCCGTTAGCGATAACAGGGCGGCAACGGCTGGCAGAAAAACAGTTTTAGTCATGATTTGAAGTCAATCCTGGCGAAATCGAATCGGTATTATCCCATAATTCTCAACCCGGCTCAGGGCAAAAAAGCTACAATAGGTCACATGATTTTAGGTGAGTAAAGCTTTATGGAAACACAGGAATTACGCAATGCGGGCTTAAAAGTCACTTTGCCGAGACTCAAGATTTTGGAAATTCTGGAAAAGCAGCAAGATGACCGGCATTTGTCAGCCGAGAAAGTCTACAAAATACTCTTAGCGGAAGGGGAAGAGATTGGACTGGCGACCGTTTACCGGGTTTTGACTCAGTTTGAAGCGGCCGGTCTGGTCAATCGTCATCACTTTGAAGGTGGCAATTCTATTTTTGAGCTGAATGACAACAGTCATCATGATCACATCGTTTGCATGAAGTGCGGCAAGGTTGATGAATTTACCGATGAAGTCATAGAAAACCGGCAGTTGGAAATTGCCGAACGCTTAGGCTACAAATTGACCGAGCACAGTCTTTATCTTTATGGCATTTGCTCTGATTGCAAACGCCCTTAATCTCATACAGCATGTTTAAACCTCTCATACTCTATATAGGGCTGCGCTATACCCGCGCCAAACGCCGAACGCAGTTCATTTCATTTATCACCTTCACCTCCGTGTTAGGCATTGCTTTAGGCGTGACGGCCCTGATTACCGTGTTATCCGTGATGAATGGTTTTGAAGCGGAATTACGTGAACGCATTCTGGGCATGACCGCGCATAGCACCATCAGCGGTCATGCCGGGCAACTGCAGGATTGGCAAAGTCTGGAGGAACGTACCCGCACGATGCCGCATGTGCAAGGCGCAGCGCCTTATATTCAAGGGCAGGTGATGATCAATGCCGACCGGCAAGTCAGCGGCACCCTGGTGCAGGGCGTTTTACCGGAATACGAACCCAAGGTATCGGAAGTGGCCGATAAAATGAAACAAGGCAAGCTGGAAAATCTCAAATCCGGAGAATTCGGCATCGTGTTGGGTGCCGAGCTGGCTAGCCATTTGGGTGTGTTCATGGGAGATAAAGTGACGATTATCACGCCGCAGGTTAACTCCACACCTGCCGGCATTTTGCCGCGCCTGAAACGTTTTACCGTGGTGGGGATTTTTCAAGTGGGCATGTTCGAATATGACCGCAATATGGCCATGATTCATCTGGATGACGCTGCCAAGTTGTTTCGCATTGAACCGGCTGTGACAGGATTACGCTTGAAATTGGATGACTTGTTCAACGCGCCGCTGATTACTCAAACCATGGCGGATGCTTTGGGCACTGAATATAACGTCAGCGATTGGACACGCTCACACAGTAATTTCTTCCGCGCCGTACAAACCGAAAAACGCGCCATGTTCATCATTCTGCTGTTGATTGTAGCGGTAGCCGCATTCAACATTGTTTCCACCCTGGTGATGGTGGTGACGGATAAGCGCGGTGACATCGCCATTTTAAAAACCCAGGGCTTGAGCAATTTATCCGTGATGGGCATTTTTATCGTGTTGGGCTGTGTGATCGGCAGCATAGGTACGTTGCTGGGCACTTTGGGGGGCGTGGCGCTGGCGTTGAATGTCGAAACCATCGTACCGGCCATCGAAAATGCCTTTGGCGTACAATTCATGGCAGCCGATGTGTATTACATCAGTCAGGTGCCGTCCAAATTGATTTGGCTGGATGTTTACTGGATCGCCGGGATGGCGTTTTTTCTGTCCTTGCTCGCCACCTTGTATCCGGCCTGGCAAGCCTCCCGCATCAATCCGGCGGAGGTATTGCGCTATGAGTAAGCCTATCATTTTGCAATGTCAGCAGCTCACCAAGCGCTTTGAGCAAGGTGATTTGAATGTCGAGGTGTTAAAAGGGGTTGATTTATCTATTCAGGCTGGTGAACGAGTCGCCATTATGGGCGCATCCGGTTCCGGGAAAAGTACTTTGTTGCATTTGCTGGGAGGGCTGGAAAAACCGACTTCGGGGAGTGTGATTCTGGATGGCTTTGATTTGAACAAAGTCAGGGGCGGCAAATTGAGTCAACTCCGCAATCAGTCGCTAGGCTTTATTTATCAGTTCCATCATTTGCTGGGTGAATTCAGCATATTGGAAAACGTCGCCATGCCGTTACTGATAGGCAATAAATCCATCAAGCTGGCGCAGGAACAGGCCGCTGAGTTGTTGAAACGAGTGGGTTTGGGGCACCGGATTCAACATAAACCCGGTGAATTATCCGGCGGTGAACGTCAACGCGCCGCTGTTGCCAGAGCCTTGATTAACAAGCCCAAATGCGTATTGGCCGATGAACCTACCGGCAATCTGGATAGCAAAACTGCAGACCAGATTTATCAACTCATGTTGGAGCTCAATCAGGAGCTACAGGTTAGCTTTTTAGTCGTTACCCACGATCCTGATTTGGCTGCACGCATGGATCATGTGCTGCACATGGAAGATGGTTTGATGGTTAACAAATGATTGAAAACCGATTGATTTTCAATCATTAAACTGCTCTGGTTGTGTAAACCCCGAAAATCGGGGTGGGTTTCAAGATGTTTAAACGGGTTTGGTTACACCAAAACCCGTTCAATGCCGCCGTTCGACGCCTGTTTGATATAGTTTTTCATCCAGTCCTGGCCCAATACATGTCGGGCGATTTCCACTACGATGTAATCGACTTCCAGCTGATCCACTTCACCTTGATAGCGCTGCAAACCCTGCATGCAGGAAGGGCAGGAGGTCAGCATTTTGATGGCGCCATTATTGCCTGCCGCTTGTAGCTTGGCGGCATCTTCCCGCAATTCCACCGCTTTGCGATACCGCACCTGG
>SXGT01615610.1_pt1 | contig 27903 bp, 23 predicted proteins | sample 3176221 | NCBI WGS metagenome assembly SXGT01 (sample SAMN11356862, study PRJNA531348) | freshwater metagenome | isolation source: freshwater sample F1-120 | place: China: Fuxian Lake, Yuxi | collected 2017-12-25
ACGAATCCTTCGTCGTCGATCTTGGCGATGTCACCGGTTCGGAACCATCCGTCGACGAGCACCTCGGCGTTGACCTCGGGTCGGTTCCAATAACCGCGCAGCATGACGGTCGGGCCCTTGATCCAGATCTCGCCCTGCTCGCCGATCGGCACCGGGCGGGCCTCGTCGTCGCGAATCTCGACCTCGACCGTGGGCACGGCGCGTCCGCAACTCGATGGGTGCGCGAAGTAGTCGTCTCCGCCGAGCGCGGTCGCGACGGACGCGGTTTCAGTCAAGCCGTAGGCCGTCGACAAGGTCTTGCGAAGGTTCGGAAAGGCTTGCTCGATGCGCTCGACGAGTTCCGGGGCCGCGGGCGCGCCGCCGTAGCTCGCGCGTTTCACCGACGACAGGTCATAGTTGGCGAAGTTGGGCGACTCGATGATCCGCCACATGATCGTGGGCACGCCCCCGATGCTCGTCACTTGTTCGCGCTCGATCGTGGCCATCGCGTGATCCGGGTCGAAACGACCGGCGGGCATCAACACGAGCTTGCCGCCCAACGCATAGTTGACGACCATCGTCGCGAGACATCCGGTGACGTGGAACAGCGGGACGACGAGCAACGCAGCATCTTGAACGTCGTCCGCGCTCGCGCGGCTTGCGGTACCGCTCAGCATCTGCATGATGCCAATACACACGATGTTTTGCAGGTTGGCGACGGTCTGGCGGTGCGTGATCGTGGCGCCTTTGGGCCGACCGGTCGTGCCGGACGTGTAGAGAATGGCCAAGATGTCGTCTTCGTCGAGTGCGGTGGTCGGGATTCCCGGGTCGGTTGCGTCGCCGTAGAGATCCGTAAACGGACGCACGACGCCGTAGTCACCCGGGTCGGGTTCGTCGACGAGAAAGACGTGCTGAACGCTCGGGCAGTCATCGAGTACGGGTTCGATGAGATCAACGCGTTTGCGGTCGGCGACGACGACCACGGCGCCGCTGTCGTCGAGTGCGAACTGCAACTCGTCGCTCTTCTGCCACGCGTTGAGCGGCACGGCGACCGCACCGAGGATCGCGCAGGCCCAGAAGGTGATGACCCACTCGGGGTTGTTCGCCGACACGATCGCGACCCGATCGCCGTGGCCGACACCCAACTCGGCCAGGCCCCGCGCGACTCGTCGCGCCACGAGGTCGTGTTCACCGAACGTGAAGCGACGGTCGCCCTGCACCAGGAACGTGACGTCGGGGCGCAGCGCGTTCTCTTCCATCAGCACCCGAAGATTCGCCCGGCGGTCTTTGTACACCTGGACCGGTTGCCCGAGCACCGACTCGACGACGATCTCGAAGGGCCCGCCGGGCCCGAGGACTTGCTGCGCGACTTCTTGGGGTGTGGGCACGTCCAGTGGCTCCTGTCGGGTGCTGGCGGTCGGGTGGCCATGACGTGCGCGCACGCCACGGCGACGGTGGCGGAGGCTACAGAAACCGACCGACCCAACGGCGAGCCACCGCGCCGGGACCTTCGACCCAGACCGATGTCGACCGTGGGCGTGCAGCGCCAGCGGTTGCGACGCCGGTCATGTCGGCTTGGGACCTTCGGCCCTCCGAATCTCGCCACCAAACCGGTTGGCTGTTGGTGGCACCGCGACGCGCGTGCCGAGTGGATGCCGTTGTGCGCGCGTCCGCTCTCGGAGATCCGGAGGAGGGCCCGTGGGTCTGTTCCAACAGCGTGACCGCGACGCGGTGAAGGCCACGAGCGTGGTGTTCTCACTGCTCGCACTGATCCTGGCGTTCACGGCGCTGATCGTGGTGGTCACCGATGACGACGAGGGCAGCCGTGGGGGCGGCGCGGCAGCGAGTGGTGGCGTCAACGTCGCGCTCGCCGATTTCTCGATCGAACCCAAGACCACCGAGGTCGACGAGGGGGCCACGCTGAACGTGGTCAACAACGGTCAGTCGGTGCACAACCTCGCCATCGAGGGCACCGACCTCGTCACCGAGGACTTGAACAGCGGTGACGCCGACTCGCTCGACCTCGCCGGCGTCGAACCCGGTGAATACGAGTGGTACTGCGCGATTTCGGGACACCGCGAAGCGGGCATGCGCGGGACGGTGGCCATCGGCGTGCCGTTGTCGGCGGCCCAGCAAGAATCTGGGTCGGCGGGCGCCACCGACGAAGAACTCCTCGCGATGAACGACGCCGACGACGCGCTCCAGCGGGAGCCCGTCGACGCGTACGTGGGGCAGGTCGTGAAGGTCTACGAGAACTTCCTCGAGAAGGCGGGCGCCGGCGATCTGGCGAACGCACTCGACCCGAGTCTGTACGAGCCCAACACCGAACACCCGCTCTACGACCCGAGCGATGTCACCACGAACCCGCTGTTGGGTCCACCGATCCTGAAGCCGTCATCGGTCGAGGCCGACGGCACCAAGGTGTTCGACATCACGGCCATGGTCATCGACTGGCAGGTCGACCCGAAGACGACGGTGCGGGCGTGGTCGTACAACGGCACCGTGCCGGCACCGACGATGGTGCTCGACCCCGGCGACAAGGTCCGGGTCAACTTCAAGAACGAGTTGCCGCAGTCGAGTGCCATTCACTGGCACGGACTTCCTGGAGTGCCGGTGTCGATGGACGGCGTTCCGTTCGTGACGCAGGACCCGATCCTGCCCGGTGACGAGTTCGTCTACGAGTTCACCGTCGGCAACGAACCTGCGGCCGCGATGTACCACTCGCATCACCACGGCGAACACCAGATCCCCGACGGCTTGTTCGGCGCGATTCTGGTGGGCGACTACACCGAGCAGATTCAGGCGGTGACGGGCAAGCCCAAGGCCGACGCCCGGATCCCCTTCGTCCTCAACGACGCCGGAGCGATCGGGCTCAGCTTCAACGGCAAGAGCTTCCCTGCCACCGCGCCGGTGGTTGCCCGAGTCGGTCAATGGATCCAACTGGAGTACTACAACGAGGGTCTCCAGATTCATCCGATGCACCTGCATGGGCCGGCGCAATGGGTGATCGCCAAAGACGGGATCCCGCTCGCGGAGCCCTACCGAGTCGACACGTTGAACGTGGCACCGGGTGAGCGTTACACGGTGTTGGTGCATGCCACCGAGGACCTCTTGAACCCGGATCCGGACGCGCCGTTGGCGCCCGTCGGCGTGTGGGCACTCCACTGCCACATCCTCACGCATGCCGAACGCCACGACGGCATGTTCGGCATGGTCACCACCTTCGTGGTGACACCCTGAGTCGACGCGTGCGTTCGACCTGCACGGACGCCCCGGGGGTCAACCCCCGGGGCGTCGCGCGTCCGGAGCCGCCACGACATCGCGCAACACCAACGCGGTCGGGTGATCTCGGTCGAGCGGCACGTCGAGCGTGATGCGCACGCCGTTCGCAGTCGGCACCCACGCGAGCGCGTCGCCAGCGGCCGTCGTCACCAAGGTCGTCGGGGTCGCCGCGACCTCCGCCAACACGAGTTCGTTCGGCGACTCGTTCGACGCCTCGGCTCGCACGAGCGCGTGGACCCATCGATCGCGGGCGACATAGCGGACCTCGACGCGGCGGCTTCGCCCTCCGGGAACGATCCACGGGCGTGTCGAGCGCAATCCCTCGTCGAGCGTCGTTGCGAAGTCGGCGAGCCAATCCAATCGCGTGATCTGCGCCGGCGCGATCGTGGCATCGACACCGCGCGGTCCGACGTTCAACAAGAGGTTGCCGTTCTTGGATGCGATGTCGGCGATCGACCACAACAACTCGGCTCGGGTCAAGCAGTGCGCATCGTCGGAGTACTCGTTGTGCCCGAAGCTCTTGTCGATGCCGCGTACGCACTCCCATGCGTCGGGTTGAATTTCGTCGAACACCGTGTACTCCGGTGTTCGCACGTCGAACATCGGCGGTTTCGGCGGGATGATGCCACGGTCTTTGTGCGCACTCTTGGCGACGACACCGTCGATCACTTTGCGTACCGGTGCGGTCTTCGCGGCGGCGAACGCGGGCGACCACGGCAAGAACCGATCGTTCACGACACCGTCGGGGACCGCGTCGTAGTACGCACCGAGGAGCGGTGCGAGCTTCGCTGCGGGGGCCGGCCATGAGATGTCGTTCCAGAGCACCGACGGCCGATAGCGCCGGATCAGCTCGCGGACGTGCGCTTCGGCATACGCGATGTACGCACCGCGAGGTTGCGCGACTGCGAGGTCGGTCACCCGCCCGATCGGATGATCGTTCCACGTCCAGTCGAGTCCGCCGGAGTAGTACACGCCGAAACGCATCCCCTGCGCCCGCACGGCCTCGGCGAGTTCACCGACGACATCACGACGGCATTCCCAATCCGCGACGTGCGGATTGCGAACGTCGGACGGCCAGAGGCAATAGCCGTCGTGATGCTTGGTCACGAAGACGACGTAGCGCGCGCCCGCCGCGGCAAAGCGACGCGCCCAGTCGTCGGGATCCCACCCGTCGAGCGCCGCTTCCCAGTCGCGTGCGAACTCGCGATACGGACGGTTTTGGTGGACCGAGCGGTGATGCTCGGCGGCCGGGCTGTCGGCGAAACGAATCGAGTTCTCGTACCACTCGGTGTACGGCGACCACGCGAGGGCGTCGGGCCGACCCGCGGCCAGCAGTTCACCGATTTCGTCGGTCGTGGGCGCGAATGCCGGAACCGACGCAGGCGTCCAGTGCACGAAGATGCCGAACTTCGCGTCGCGCCACCACGCCGGCACCGCGTGTCGGCGAATCGATCGGACCGTTGACTGCATCGGGCGGGTCATGGCGCAAGACACTACGGGCGAATGTCACTCGTGTGTCACCCTCGGTTCTTGCGGACGTAGTCGGCGCTTCCGGCCAGAAAACCGTCGAGGTCATTCACTTTGTGCTGCACGATGTCTTTGAACCAGCTCGGCACGTAGATCTCACGCTGGTCGGCATCGATACCGGCGAGCAGGCCGTCGAGAAACTCCGCAACGGGAATCGGCGTGATGCCGGGTGGGAGCGGATCGTTGTCGGGGATCTCGAACAATGGCGTGTCGACAACGCCGGGGTACACGGTGGTGACCTTCACGCCCGTGTCCCACAAGTCGATCGCCATCGCTTCCGAGAACACCGCCAGGGCCGCCTTCGACGCGTCGTAGGCGCCCTCGCCGGGCGATGACAGCGTGGCCGCCACCGATGCGACGCTCACGATGAGGCCGCTCCCCCGCTCGACCATGTGCGGAAGCAGCGCCAGCGTCAGACGCACGGGCGACACATAGTTGAGATGCATCACACGCTCGACCGTGTCCGCGTCGATCTCGAGCACGCCCTTCCGCTTGGGCATCCCCGCGTTGTTGACGAGGACGTCGAGCGGACCGAACGATGTCGTCACATCGTTCGCGAGTGCATCGACGGCGCCGAGGTCGGCAAGGTCGACGCTCCACATCGTCGATGCAGGCGAGTGCGCTCGACAACGTTCGAGCACGGACGCGAGCGCAGACTCGCGCCGAGCGACCAGGCCGACCACCGCGCCGGCCGCGGCGAGGCGCGGTGCGAGGGCTGCGCCGATGCCCGACGACGCTCCCGTGACGAGTACCCGTTTGCCCATCCAGTCGTATCCCATGACTCCCCCTCCGGTCCCGGCTCGGAGGAACCTAGGCAGCGGTCGCTCGTCGTGCGACTCGATGCGACGAGTCGCGAACCTCAACCCGTCGTTTTGCCTGTCGGTTCGCCCGTCGATTCGCCCGCCGTTTCCTGCTGCACGACGTCGAAACTCCACAGCTCGGCGTGCGCCGAGACCGGACCCTGCCCGCTGGGCTGAGCGTGGCCGTGCTGAAACGCTCGGCTCGACAGCCAATTGTCGAACGCGGCTTTCGACTCCCAGCGGGTGTACACGAGGAACACGTCACGATCGTCGCTCGGCCGCAGGAGTTCGAAGGCCTCGAAACCGGGCATCTTGGCCACTTCGCCAGCGCGGTTGGCGAATCGCTCGACGAGCTCGTCGGCACGGTCGGCGGGAACCGTGATGGCGTTGATGCGAACGACACTCATGCCGCACTCCTCGGGGTGCGCGCCAACGGCGCGGGTGTGACCAATGGGCGCAGGAAGTCTCCCCGATCCTCAACTCCCCGGCCGAAACCGCCGATCAGATCCACGAGGAGGCGCTGATGCCGATCCGCGATCTGCCCCGTCCCGATTCGAGTCGCTGCGCGCCGACCAGCGACGACGCGGCCTCCAACGGTGACGCCGACCTCGGCGGCCTCGCTCGGGAGTTGCGTCCATCGCTCGTCGACATCGTCGAGACGCTCACACGGTTCTCTCGCGAGCAAGCAAGCGGAACCGACACCGACGCCGCGTCACCGGATCTGATCTGGAAGGCGCGCCACCTCGCCGACGAACTCGCCGAAGTCGTTGCGGCGCTCGAACGAGCGCCGGCCGATCCCGTCGACGCGCGCTCTCCGCACACAACCGTGTTGGTGCGCCACGCGATTGCGCGCGCCGCGGACGCATCCGACGCGTTGCTCGCCGGGCGGCGCGTCGTCGTGCGGTGTTCGGCGCAACTCGCGATCACCACCCAGGCGAATCGATTGCACGAGCTCCTCGTCACCGCGATCGAAGAGTCCGCTCGGCGAAAGGCGTCGGCTTCCGACGTACGCGTCGCGGCGCACCGCTCCGGCACTCGACTGGTCGTCGAGGTCGAAGGCGGAGTCGTTGCCGGTCACGGCATCGAACGTCTGCATCACCTCGCGCGTGCTGTCGGCGGCCGCATCGAGGTCGTCGCCGGGCCCGAGACACGCGCAGCGCTGCGGTTCCACATTCCGCAGGCTCGCTCCGGAGACCTCACGGATCTGCCCGACGACGTCGCCTGAACTGCGGCGACCCGCCCGACGCGAGCGACACGCCCCACGAAGCGCGACCAGACGGCGGCTCAGTCGCCGGAGTCGGTGTTGCCGCGCAAGAACTGTTCGATCTCGTCGGCGAGTTCATCGCCGCTCGGCAGATCCTCCGGTAGCGGCTCGACAGCGTCGGTGTCGACCAGACCTTCGAGCTGGCGATCGAGCTGGCGATCGAGCTGATCGACGATCGATCGAACGTCGGGGCGTTCGGCGAGCCCTTCTTCGACCTTGTCGCGATATGCCGCCGACCGGCGGTCGAGCTGGGCGAACTCGGGCGCGACTCGGAACGACTGTTCGAGCCGGGTGAGCAACGCACGGACCGCCGGAGGACACGCCGAACCCGAAACGTACTGCGGCACCTGCGCCCACAGCGCCGCAGATCGGATGCCCGCGACCCCCAAGGTGTGTTGCACGACCGTGTTGAAGCCGGTCGGACCGTCGTAGTCGTCACGGAGGTCGCCGAGTTCCTGCGCGAAGCTACGCGTCGCCGCGCTTGCCTGCACCGGCACCGGTCGACGATGCGTCGTGAACGCCGGCATGCCGCTGACACCGACTGCTTCTCCGACCCGCAGTTGGTTCGCGAGGTCAACGATCGCCTGCGCCACCGATGGCCAGCGGATCGACGGTTCGGGTCCTCGGACCACGACGACGTCACGACCGAGACGACCCGTCCACACCTCGATCTCGGGCCACGTGACGAAGCGCACGCCACCCTCGTCGAGGTTCACGTGGGGTCGCACCTGTTGGAGGTCCAACAGGTCGGTGAGATCGAGCGATCCGATCTGTTCGACGTCGTCCATCTGTTGCAGCAACGCCTCGAGCGTGCCTTCGCCCGCAAGCCCGGCATCCACCCAGCCGCGCAGCGAATACACCATCAGCGCGTCGGACAGTGACGGGGTACGCCGCAACGTGAACATGAAGTCGCCAGGCTAGGAGAAGCCTCGTGCCCTCTCGCATCGGTACGGTTGCGCCGTGCAACTCAGGATCTTCACCGAACCTCAGCAGGGCGCGTCCTACGAGGATCTGCTCTCGGTCGCCCGAACCAGCGAAGAACTGGGGTTCGATGCCTTCTTCCGCTCCGACCACTACCTGCGCATGGGCGATGTTTCCGGGCTTCCGGGCCCGACCGACGCTTGGATCACCCTCGCCGGGCTGGCCCGCGATACCTCGACGATCCGGCTCGGGACCTTGGTCACGGCAGGAACGTTTCGGTTCCCGGGTCCGCTCGCCATTGCGGTGGCGCAGGTCGACGCCATGAGCGGAGGCCGGGTCGAACTCGGCCTCGGCACCGGTTGGTACACCGAGGAGCACACCGCGTACGGCATTCCGTTCCCCGACCTGAACACGTTGTTCGAGCGGTTCGAAGAACAACTTGCGATCTGCACCGGGCTGTGGAACACGCCATCGGGTGCCACCTTCGACTTCGTGGGCAGCCACTACCAACTCCGGGACTCGCCGGCGCTGCCCAAACCCGTGCAAGCGCCGCTGCCGGTGATCGTCGGCGGGTACGGCCCGCGCCGCACGCCACGCCTGGCGGCGACCTACGCACAGGAGTTCAACGTTCCCTTCCCGCCGGTCGAGGTGTTCGAACGGCAGGTCGCGCACGTTCGGGCGGCGTGCGAGGCGCGAGATCGCGACCCGGCAACGATGACGTTCTCGGTCGCGCTCGCCACATGCGTGGGCGGTGACGACGTCGAGTTCGAACGACGTGCCGCGACGATCGGCCGATCACCCGACGAACTCCGTCAACAGGGTGTGTGCGGATCGCCGGCCGAGGCGGTCGAGACCCTCGCTCGCTATCGCGACGCCGGAGCATCGCGGGTGTACTTGCAAATGCTCGACGTGACCGACCTCGACCAGCTACGGCTGATCGCTGCCGAGGTAGCGCCACACGTCGCCTGATCGGCGCGCAGTCCATCCAGTACCAGATGCGTTGCGGAGCACGCACGGAACCAACGGAGGTCGTCATGGACGTCAAGTTCGGAGTACATACCGGACTCCAGAACACGAGCATCGCCGAACTGCAAGGGCTCTGGCGCCGCATCGAAGATCTCGGTTTCGACTGGATTTCGATCTGGGACCACTTCTACGCAGCCGACGCGACCGGGAATCCGCATTGTCTCGAAGCGGTGGCGTCGCATGCCGCGTTGGCCGCCGCGACATCGCGGGTGCAGTGCGGTTCGCTCGTGTACTCGGCCGGTTATCGCCACCCTGCGGTACTCGCGAACACCATGGCAACCCTCGACCAACTCGCGAACGGCCGCGTCGTACTCGGCCTGGGTGGCGGGTGGCTGCAACAGGAATACGACGTCTACGGATTGCCGTACGGCACCGCCGGCGAGCGGCTCCGCAAACTCGAGGAGTACATCCAGTGCGTCCGAGCGCTGCTCACCGAGGAACGTTCGTCGTTCTCGGGCGAGTACTTCTCGCTGCACGATGCGATGTGCGAACCGAAGCCGCAGCAGGCCCGCCTGCCGATCTGGGTCGGCGGTGGCGGCGAGAAGGTCACGCTGCGGATCTGCGCGCAGCACGCCGACGGCTGGAACGTCCCGTTCGTCGCGCCCGACGCGTGGGCGCACAAGGCTGCCGTGCTCGACGCACACTGCGAGCGGCTCGGACGCAACCCGGCCGAGATCACCAAGTCGGTCAACGTCGGCATGGCGTTCACGGACGCCGAGCTCGTCGAGCAGTTCGGCGCCATGGCGAACTACGTGCGCCCGGGCGTGTTCACCGGCAGCGTGCAAGAGATGGTCGACAAGGCCGCGGCGTATTGCACGGCGGGCGCCGAGTACTTGATCTTGGCAATGCGCGCGCCGTTCGATCGCGATGGGCTCGAGCGTTTTGCCGCCGAGGTCCTCCCCGCCATCCGCGCCGCTTGAACGACCTCGCCCAACCGAGCGCACGTCCGAAACATGCGTGGTAGACCCGGAAGTGACGCACGTTCGATGACATACCGGCGAAGGAACGGGTGATGAACGGGGAGTTTCGCTTCGACGGGTTGACCCGGCGCTGGGTGAACATCGTCGGACACCGCCAGGGCCGACCCAACCTCCCGACGACGGGTTGTCCGTTCTGCGTCGGCGGGCTCGAGGCCCCCGACCCGTACACCGTGCGTTGGTTCGCGAACCGTTGGCCGGCCCTCGAACCCGGCGCGCCCATCGACATCGACGCGGCCGAACGGGCCGGGACCGCATCGTTGCCTGCGATCGGCGCGACCGAAGTCATCCTCTACTCACCCGACCACGACGCCTCGATGTCGACACTCCCTCCCGAGCAACTCCGTGCAGTCGTCGATCTGTGGGCCGACCGCACGACCGAACTGTTGGCCCGACCTGAGATCGAGTACGTGCTCGTGTTCGAGAACCGTGGCCCCGACGTCGGCGCCACGATCCATCATCCGCACGGCCAGATCTACGCGTACCCGTTCGTTCCTCCCGAACCAGCAGCCGAAGCCGCGGTCAATCGGCAGCATGGTTGCGCATCGTGTGTCGAGACGGTTGACGAGATCGCCGCGGGCGAACGCGTGCTCTGCGCGTCGGCGACATGGGCCGCCTACGTGCCGTATGCCTCGACGCACTCGTTCGGTGTCCGCCTGACGCCGACGCGGCACGTCGGCCGGATCGCCGACCTCGACGACGCCGAGCGCGACGGGCTCGTCGAGCTCCTCACCGATGTCCTCGGTCGCTACGACCGGCTGTGGGCCGACGACCCGGCCCGCAGCGCGATGTTTCCGTACCTGCTGTGGTTCCACCAGGCCCCCAAGTCGGCGGGCGAGGAGTGGCACCTCCACGCGCACATCGCGCCGCCGCAACGCGCACCCGGCGTGCAGCGCTTCGTTGCCAGCGGCGAACTCGGGTCGGGAACGCTGAGCAATCCGGTGGTCCCCGAGGCCGCCGCCGCGCTGCTGCGCGAGCACTGACCGACTCGACGCACGCGGCCGGAGCGGTTGGCGGGGCATCCGGGCGGCGCTCCGATTTCCCGGTTACGGTCCGATCCGCATCGGCGATGGGCACTCGGGCCGTCGCCGCAACCGGGGATACGAACGATGCACAGAGGTTGGTTCCGAACACTGGCGGTCCCTGGCCTGGTGTTGGCGTCCGCGTGCCTCGGGCGTTCGGCGGCCAAGGACAACTCCAGGGTGCTCGGCCAGGCGCTGACGCTCGCCAACTCGTGACCGAACCAGGCGCGGCCGTGCCGCTCCCACGTTCTCTGCCCGGCGCCCGGATCTTCCGGGCGCCGGGTCGCGTCAATCTGATCGGTGGCCACGTCGATTACCACGATGGGCTCGTGGTCGCGATGGCGATCGACCGTGATGTGCGGGTTCAGATCCGCCGTCGTGACGATGAGCGCGTGGTGGTGCAATCGGCCGAACAGCTGGGAACGGTCGACGTGGCCGCAGACGGCGTCGACGATCCGGCGGCGGTCGCTCCAGCGTGGGGGCAGCTCGTGGGCGGGATCGTGCGGGTGCTGGCCGAGCTGGGGCGTCCTCCGATCGGCGCCGACGTGTCCATCGAATCCGCCCTCCCGATCGGCGGTGGATTGTCGTCGTCGGCGGCGTTCGAAATCGCGATCGCAAGCGCGCTCGCCGCCGTCGCGGACTTCACGATCGAACCGTTCGCGCTGGCCAAGGCCGCGCAGGCTGCGGAACATCTCGGCACCGGAGTCCCGTGCGGGATCCAAGATCAGATGGCGTCGGTCATCGGCGGGACGATCCTGCTCGACTGCCGAACGCTGCACGTCGAGCGCCTCCCGATCCCCGACTCGCTCGCGGTGGTCGTCGTCAACTCGGGAGTCGAACGAACGTTGGCGACGAGTCCGTGGACGCAACGCCGCGCCGAGACGTTCGCCGCCGCAGCCGCGTTGGGCGTCCGGGTGCTGCGCGACGTCCGGCTCGACCAAGTCGCCGACCATCGTCGCGCCCGCCATGTCGTGTCCGAGATCGCTCGCGTCGAAGCGTTTGCTGCGGCCGGGCGCATCGGCGACTACGCGACGATGGGGCGTCTGATGTGCGAGAGCCACGCGTCGAGCCGCGACGACATGGAGAGTTCCACGCCCGAACTCGACGAGATCGTCGACGCGCTCGTCGAAGCTGGTGCGTTCGGCGCGCGCCTCACGGGTGGCGGTTTCGGCGGATGTTGTGTCGCAATTGCCGACGCCGGCGATGCGGACAACATCGCCCGCATCGCTCTCGACCGATATCGCAACGGCTTGGGTGCCAACCGGGCCGCGACGGCAACGGTCGTCGCCGTTGGCTCCGCGTCCGGCGAAGTCGTCAATCGCTGAGATCCGACGGTCGGCTCATTCGCTCGACGCGTCCGATGCGCACAGCGGCGGGCTGGGTTGCGCCGCCGCGCTGGTCGCCAACACGACATACCGCGACGGCGTGTCGAACTCGGCCGCGGTCGAGAAACTCGACGCCAACGCTTCCCATCGGGCGAGTTCTGCGGCGAAGCGTTTGGGGTTGCGGCAGAACCGCCCGTACTCCTCGCGGGCGAGCACGAGATAGTCGAACCCGGCCGCCTCGTCGGTCGAGATCCCACGCCGCGGGATCGCTTCGACCGCGTAGTCCTCGGGGTCGACCCACGGCGCGTAGTTCGAGACCAAAATCCGCGACCCGGGTTCGAGATTGTCGGCGATCCACTCCCGGGCTTCGCTGCGCCCATCGCCCGCCGGACGGGCGGACTCCCAGCCGTCGTAGGGCACCGCGAACGCGGCGGCCACCGCGACCACGAGCGCGAGACGCAGCCAACGCGCGCGCCGCGAGGCACCGGCCACAACCGTCGACGGTTCGCTCGTCCCCGGTGCGTCACGGCGGCCGAGGGCGTCCCACGCCAACGCGACGGCGATTCCGACGAGCGCGGCCAACGCAGGCAGGATCGGCAGGATCGTGCGATCGAACCGCAAGGGGTAGCGCGACACGAAACCGACGTAGCCCACGACGAACGAGGCCACGATCGCTGCCTCGCGACGCGTTCGCCGCACGATCAATGGGACCGCCGCGATGAGCAACACGACTGCGTAGGTGTCCCACAAGAGTCCGACGTAGTGGAACACCGACGACTCACCGGTCCCCAAATGACCCGTGGAGTAATGCCGCATCTCGAACGAGACGTCGTCCCACCAACGATCGGTCGAAAGCACGGCGTATGGCGTCGACACGATGAACGCAACGATCGCGGCGGCACCCGACGCGGCGAGCGACGCGAAACCCTGCACCGAGATCGGTTTGGGCCGAGCCGCGACCTCGGCGGGACCTCCGACGGGCGTGTCACTGTCGACTCGGCTCGGTTGTCGCAATCCGTGCGCGACCACGATCGTCAACGCGACCAACACCGCGTTGTACTTCGCGCCGCCGGCCAGTCCCGCGAGCGCGCCGGCGATGAGGTAATCGCGCAGGTTGCCGCGGCGAAACACCACAATCGCGGCCGCAACGGTCGCGCTCGACAACATCGCCGCGTAGGTATCGGTCGCGAGGTAACGACTGTGTTCGATCACCATCGGCGAAACACCCAGCAACGCAGCGGTCGTCCATGCGGCAACCGACGACCCGCTCACGCGTCGCGAGATCGACATCGCCAGCGCGACAGCACCCAACGCGAACACCACCGTGACCGCTCGCAACAACGCGACCAGCCCTGGCGACGGCGCGTACGCAGACCCCAACGAAATGCGCTGCATGTACTCGACGTCGCCGAACCACTCGAACGGCGCAAGCACCAGCGCGTGGAGATAGAACATCAACGTCGGATAACGAAAGAACTCCGGGTCGAACGAGCCGCGGTCGAGCATGCCGACCGTCGTGTTGTAGGTGCGCCATTCGTCGGCGTGATACACGTACGGCAGCTCGCGCCACACCGCGAGCGAGAACAGCACCGCAATGGGCACCAGCGCGATCCACTCAAGCCGAGGTCGCCCCCTCCTCGCCACAGCTCGCACGTCTGCGAAGGTACCAGTGCGAACTCATCCGCTCTTGCCGGCACTCAGCGCCGCCACCGATCGTCTGGGTAGTCGTAACCCGATCCGACGTCGAGACGACGCGGGAGGATGCGGATCTCGACGACCAGCCCGTTGCCGTCGTCGAGCCGACGTGTGAAGTCGCCGTCGAACAACTCCTCGGTCGGCACCGTGAGCGAATCGGTGACTTCGTTGAAGCGGGGATCGCGGCCGAAGCCCCGGTGCACACAACGATTGAAGTTCTCGCGCCAGTAGTTCGACACGGGCGGGACGTAGTCGCCCAAGGCAACGCGCACGTCGAACGTCACCGCGTCACCGTAGAAACCACGATGGCCGTTGCGATGAATGGATCGGAGTCGGCCAGCGAAGCACAGGTTGTGGTTTTCGCCGTCGTTGGGTCCGGCTTCACGCAGATCGATCGGTCGGGCATCGACAAGAACGTCGCCGTGGAGCATCGCGATGTCGTCGCTCCCCGGGTATTCGAGGATCCGGGCGTGGACGCCCCACTCGGCCTGCCAGCCGTAGGTCTGCGCATAGTTCCAGCCACTGGTCGCTTCCGGGCCGAACCGCGTCACCCGGCCGTTGTCGGCCGTCATCGTCACCTCGAGTCGATAGTGAGTCCGAGCACACAGTCCGGTGATCACGATGGGCGATCGAGTCCGAGCGAAAGCACGACCGGTCGCGGAACCGTCGCCGGAAGTCAGGCACAACTCCCGCTCGGGCGCGGGGTGCACCTGCACGTGCACGTCCGCGTTGCGATCGGCGACCAACACCAGTTCGAGCGCGTCGGTTCGGTCGGTCACCGGCATCGTGAACGTGCGGGCAGCGATACCGACGATGTTGCCGCTTGCGTCGGTCACGTAATCGTCGAAGTGGTCGAGTTGCACATCGGGACCAGGTTCGGGCCGTTCGGATGCAGGACCCGTCCATTCGGTCGGCGCGCCGACGAATCCGTCGTACTGACCAGTCCGGCGACCTTCGGAGTAGACGACCTCCAAGGTGATGGCGCCGAAGTCGTCGCGGTTGGCGCCACAGCCGCCGCTGAACGGCCCGGTTCCGCACAAGCGGCGTTCACCCGACAGCGGGATGCGATAGAGCTCCGAACGCGTCCCTTCGGACTTGAGATCGAGCGGAATGCGTACGCGCTGCGACGCGCCATCTCGCACGCTGGTCACGATGTCGACCTCCGGGTACACCAACAGGTCGTCGACGTGCCCTTCGGTCGAACACAACGCGAGCGGCTCGGCGAGCACCGTGCGACTTCCGCCGCGATAGCTCACCCCGTTCGGCAGCGAAGCACTGCACGCGCCCGTCCACGAGCCCGACGACGCGAGCTGGAGCGGACTGCTGCGATCCGGTTCGACGACCGCGACGCTCACCCGATCGGGGCCGACGGCCCGGACGAACTCGTGTCCGACCACCCGGAATGTCGCCCGCCGACGATCCGGCGTGGCGATGAAGTACGCCTCACGGTCGACGATGCCCGCCGAGTCGAAGCTGGCGGCCTGGCGATACCAGCGCACGCAGAGGTGGTAATAGGTGCCTTCGTCCAGTTCGAGGACGACCTGTTTCATCGCGTTGTACGCCGGGAGGTAGGGGTAATCGGGTGAGGCCAACGTGTCGGCGTCGAGTCGCTCGGCCGGGTGCACCCGCCGCTCGCTCGACGTCTCGGCCGTCGCCTCGGTCTCGTTCGTTTCGTGAGTCGCGCACGACCCGCTCCCTGCAGGCCCGAAGGGAATCGCCGACGCGGCGACCGTCATGCCGTTCGACTGCACCGGGGCGATGACCCGCACGTGGTTCGCGCCGTCGAAACGGATCGACACCGGCGGGCGGGTACGGGAATCGGGAATGGTCCAACCCGAGTTGTCGAAGTCGTCGCCGCCGATACCGTCGGTCCACGCCGTGATCGACCACTGCGTGCCGGGGGCACCGGCGAGCGGCACGCGCAGGCAGTGTTGCGGTCCCTCCCACCAATCTTCGGGGTAGGTCGGCGTCGATTCCCAACGGCGACGTTCCGCCTCGCTCGTTGGTGCAAGGTCGAACTGATCACGGGTCGCCGCGATGTCGTACACGTCGTGGAAGCTGACGAATCCCTCGTCGACAGGATTGTTCGTCAACACCACGGCCGGGATGCCGTCGCCGGACGGGTAGTCGCAACGACGCCAGCCCGGGTTGGCCGCGTCGATGTGAGCCGGGTCGAGGAACAGCACCGTTTCCATCGCGGCCGGCGCTCGGATCGCCAGCACCGTGCTGCCCACACCTTCGGCGCACTCGGCGTCGTCGCGAGCCTCGGCGGGCGAGTCGCCGGCGCACGGATCGACGAAGACGCCGACCCCGACGTCGTCACCGCTTGGGACATCGGGCTCCGACTCCCCGTCGCCGTCGGGTTTCGCGCGACCCGCGTCGCGGGTGAGTTCGGGCGCGAACGCATCGAGCATCGATGCGGCAAGGTCGTCGGGGCTCGAGTCGGCGTCGATCGGCCGGCGCGCGACCATCGACGCGGGTTGCATCGACACGACCGGCGACACGGCGACGCCCTCGCCGCCGGCGCCGCCGGGGGTGTCGGCGATCTGCGCAGGATCCACGTCGACCGCGAGTGGCGCCAAGACCGGTACCGGAGCAGGGCGTTCCGAGTCGGAGGCGGTCGACGTCGAGGTCGCCGACGCCGTCGGTTCGTCGGTGCGACGCGCAAGCCCGAACGCGGCGCCGAGCGAGACCGCGAACACGGCCGCCAATGCGACGACCTTGACACCGGTCGCGCGTACCGCGGCTCGGCCCGTCGCCGCATTCGACGACCGGTCGTTCGGTTGTTGGTCGTTTCGCTGCTGGTCGTTCGAAGTCATGTCAGTGCGCTTTCTCGTGCCTAGAGAAACGTGCAGTCGAAGATCTGCAGGTCGTTGCTGGTGCTGGCGACGTTGCCGGCAGCATCAGTCGCTCGGAAGGTGAAGGCGATGTCGTCTTGACCCGGGGTCTGCGGAATCGTGTCTTCGTCGAACGGCCCGAGCGTCGCCGAGTAGTTCGAACCTGCTCGCGTCGCGGGGACCTCGCCTGAGTTGCCGTTGACCGACCACCGAACCACGACCTGGGCGACACCCACCGCGTCGGTCACCGTCGCCGACACCTCCACCGTGTAGGGGTGCCCCGGACACACTGCCGGTTGGTTCTCGTAGACGTGCTCGGTGTCCTTGACGACGGCGGTGATACGCGGTGCTGTGGTGTCGGGCGCCGCCGTGGTCGGTGGCGCCGTGGTTGGGGGCGCCGTCACGGGCACCGTTGTCGGCCCCGGCGATGTCGTCGTCACGGCCACGGTCGACGTCGTCGCGATTGCAGACGACGTCGTCGGCACGGTCGATCCGGCGGCGTACGCGACCCGTTCGCCACATGCGATCACGTCGAGATCGTCCAACGACCGATCCGGATCGACCGCCGAGCGTTCGATCCACACTCTCCGTCCGAGGTCCAACGGATCGCGCAGTTCGAGCCAGTCGCCCGAGGGGTCGATCGCGGTGACGTGGACTCGGTCCCCCGACCCCAGCTCGGTCACGACATCGCCATTGGGGCACGTGCGAACGGGCGCAACGCCGGAGGCGTGGTCGACCGCGCCTTCGACAACCGACTCGCTCGGCGCGTCTCGATCGCCGACCACGAACCCGGCTGCTCCGCCGGCCGCGGCCACGACGAGCGCGGCGGCCAGCCAGCCGGGGGCGACCGCGCCCCGCTGCGACCGAAACGCACGGCGATCACTTCGAATGGTTCGGCTCGTCATCGACTCCCCTTCGGATGGATCCGGTCCCCAGGCCGCCCCGGTGTTGCACGACTCGGTCGATTCCTCATCGACGTTTGCGCGGGCATTCTGCACGGAGAGGCGGCACCCGACGCGTACCTCACAACTTTTTCGCCCTCACTCGGCGGCCGGTCGTGCGTTGGGTTTGCGCACCTGCGACGAGCGAGGCGGCGGCTATAGGTTCGCCGCCCGTGCCCCCCAGCCTGCGCTCCCGAGCCCAAACCGCAGCGTCGCTCATCGATGCTTCGCTCGACGACTGCGGATTCGTGCGCGCACCCGGCCGGGTCAACCTCATCGGCGAACACACCGACTACCAGGACGGCTTCTGTTTGCCGATGGCTATCGACCTCGATGTCATCGTCGCCTGGCGCACGCATCCGGACGACGACGTCGTGGTCGCGTCGAGCGCCCACACCGACCGGGCGACCTTCGATCGCTCGGTGCCGCCGTCAACGCTCGAACCCGCCTGGGCTCGACCCGCCGCCGGCATGGCCGCCGAACTCGCTGACGATCACGACATCCGGGTCGGTGTCGCACTCGGCGTCGACTCCACCGTGCCGATCGGCGCAGGCCTCTCCTCGTCGGCGGCCTTCGAAGTCGCGGTCGGCCTCGCGCTCGCGACCGCAGCCGGATCGGCGCTGACCGGCGATGCGCTGGCGCTCGCCGCCCAGCGGGCCGAACACCGCTCGACGGGAATGCCGTGTGGCGTCATGGATCAGATGGCCTCGGTTCACGGCCAGGCCGGGCACGCGTTGCTCCTCGACTGCCGCACGCTCGGCGTCGCTCCCGTGCGGATTCCCGACGACCTCGCGGTGGTCGTCGTGCACTGCGGCATTCCCCGCACACTCGTCGGAACCGAGTACGCCGAACGACGCGCTGGCGTCGAAGCCGCCGCGGCGCGGCTGGGCGTGCCCACCCTGCGCGACGCGCAGCCCGAGGCCGTTGCGAACGATCCACTCGCCCGCCACGTCGTGTCGGAGAACCGACGAACGTTGATGTTCGTCGCGGCGCTGCGACGCGGTCGAGTGGACGAGCTCGGGCCGCTCATGCTCGCATCTCACGCGTCGTTGCGCGACGACTACGAGGTGTCGACCCCCGCCCTCGACGTATTGGTCGACTCCTTGATGGAAGCCGGCGCGATCGGTGCCCGACTGACCGGAGCGGGGTTCGGCGGGTGTGTCGTGGCGTTGACTCCCGCGAGCCGAGCCGAGCAGATCGCCGATGTCGCATGCGACCACTACCGTTCGCGCACGAACCAAGTTCCGACGCCATTCGTCGTCGCGGCTGCCGACGGCGCCCGGCGCCTCGACCCCACGATCGAATCCGGAGACCGCTGATGGCCACGTTGTTCACCCGCATCATCGAGGGCGAGATCCCGGGGAGGTTCGTCTACCGCGACGATCGCTGTGTCGCATTCTTGACGATCGAGCCGATGTACCCAGGTCACACGCTGGTCGTCCCGATCGCCGAGTACGACCACTGGATCGATCTGCCGGAGGACTTGAACTCGCACGTGTGGACTGTCGCGCAGCGCGTCGGTCGCGCGATCGCCGCGGAGTTCGCCCCCAAGCGCGTCGGCGTGTTGGTCGTCGGCGACGAGGTTCCGCATGTGCACGTGCACGTCACTGGCTTCGACCATCCTGGTCAGTTGAGCTTCGCGGGCGTCCAACGCGATGTGACCGCCGAAGACTTCGACGATTGGCAGACCCGGCTACGAGCCCGCCTCACGCAGTGAGCGGCCCGCCGGTTACATGCGGTCGAGCAGATCCTGTTTCTTGGCCTGATACTCGGCGTCGCTGATCGCACCACTGTCGCGGAGCTTCGCCAGCGCATCGATCTGCTCGGGGATGGATGGCCCAGCCACGGCGGGTGCCGCTTGCTGCACGAGCGTCGGCGCCGACCACGTCGCCCGGTGGCGTTCGTGCTGTTCCATCATCCGGTAGATCTCTTGTTGGACGCCGTCGGGATGCTGCACGTCTTCGAACGTGCTCTGTCCGTCTTTGCCCGCGCTTTCGATCGAGAGGTCGCCCGCGCCGATGACGCGTTCCCACACGGACTGTTCGAAGTTGATGTTGTTGATACGCGAGAGCGGAATCTCGACGCCGCGCTTGGCGATGACACCGGTGCGAAAGATCACCCGCTCACTGGTCACGACGAAATACGTGAAGGTCCAGTCGAGATACTTGATCAGGAGCCAGCCCGCCCATACGACCGCGCCCACCAGCCAAACCCACAAGGCGACCTTCTGGATGTCGCCGTTGGCAGCTACGAGGACGAAGACGATGAAGATCCACAACGGGACGCCGATCAGGATCTGCTTCCCGAAGAACCACCAGTGCGGACGGAGATCGAGTGCGATTTCTTCGTCGTCTTGCAAGAGACGTTTGGGGTAGGCCATTGCCGAAGCGTAGGACCGCATCGGCCCTCGCAGGCGCGTTCACGCGCCCGGGCCGAACGGTCGTCACGCCTCGTGTCGGTCGAAGCCGTGGTGGTCGAGGGCCATCAGGTATCCGGTGGCCAGGTCGGTCTTCGGATAGCGCCGGACCAGCGTGTCGAACTCGGTGCCGTGGTCGAGATGCACCAAGTGCGCGAGTTCGTGCACGATGACCGCGTCGAGCACGAATCCTGGCAGCTCCGCCAACCGACCCGAGATCCGGATCACGCCGTCGCTGGTGCAGGTCCCCCAGAGCCGCTGTTGGCGGTCGCTCCAGGCAATGCTGGCGGGTCGGGGCAGCCCGTAACGCCGAGCGAGCTTCCGCGCTCGGGCTTCGAGATCGATCTCGTCGGCCGCGATCCGCCGCTCGAGCCGCACTCGCAGCTCCTCGCCGATCCGGCGAGCCTCCGATTCGGACATGCGAGGCGGGTGCGTCACGACGATGCGATCGGATTCGAGCACGGCTTGGACATGGCGTCGCCGGACCGTGCCGACGCGCAGCTCGATCGGTCGTCGGAATCGATGCGGATCGTGTGCTGGTGCGGTGAAATCGAGTTCGAGCTGCGCGTCGAAGTCGGCGGCACCGGGCACCTGCATTATGCCCACCCGAGTTCGTCGAGCCGGTCGTCGTCGATGCCGAAGTGGTGCGCGAACTCGTGCACGAGCGTCTCGTAGACGTTCTGGAACAACTCGTCTTCGTCGACGCTCATCGCGCACAGCGGTCGCCGGAACAGCACGACCCGATCGGGTACCGCAATCGGATCGGCGAGATACCCAGGCAGCATCGGTCCTCGTGTTGCCATCCCCGATCCTTCGTACAGACCGAGAAGGTCACCGTGTTCGCCGCGCTGGGTGCCCGTCGGTGCATCCTCCACGATCACCGCGATGTTGTCGAGCAATGCGACCAGCTCATCGGGTAACGCGTCGAGCGCATCACCCACGATCTTTTCGAACCGACGCGGCGAAACGAGCATCGTGGAGCACTCTACGCATGACGCGCCGATTCGGATTCGCACCACGCGCGCAACACTGACGCGCACGAGAATCGGGTCGGCGACTCGCGCTTTACATCGCCGGACGCGCGGCCTAGGTTGCGGTCGCCGGCACGACACCATCGTCGCCGACGGACGTGCAGCGCGACCGAAACCGACCCGCGGAAACGCGCTGACGGGAGCGGACGCACCTGCAGCTCCGACGGTGGCCCTGGTGGCGCCGGGAGCGGATCGGATGAGTGTGCGCATCCCCCGCTCGTTGTGTCCGTGAGGACGCAACCGCTGGAAGTGGGCCCCGGAAGCGGGCGGGTCGATCGACCCGCACCCCGGGGCCCATTTCTCTTCCTCGACGCTGCCGCTTCCGCGCCCGTCGGCCTGACGCGCCGCCCCACACCTCGCGCCACGAACGCGATGTCGCAACCGTTCCGTAGAGTGCCCAGCCGATGGAGTTACTCGACGGGCTCGACGATCGACAGCGCGAAGCGGTCACGATGGCGTTGGGTGCCCCGTTGGCGATCCTGGCCCCGGCCGGCTCCGGCAAGACGCGGGTCCTGACCCGCCGTATCGCCTGGCTGGCGACAAACGAGCTCATCGACCCGCGCCGCACGCTCGCGGTCACCTTCACCCGCAAGGCCGCGGGCGAGTTGGTCGACCGGCTTGCCCGGCTGGGAGCGGGCGAGGTCACCGCGGGCACGTTCCACGCCTTGTGTCTGGCCCAGCTTCGGCGCCGCCAAGCCGAACGCGGGCGGGAGCTCCCCGCGCTCCTCGAACGCAAAGCTCGTCTGCTTGCGCCGATCCTGGGCGGACGCGGCGACTCCCAGCTCGCCGCCATCAACGAGGTCGCCGGCGAAATCGAATGGGCCAAGGCACGCGGCATCGCGCCCGAGCACTTCGTTGCCGCGGCCCATGTCGCCGACCGCGAGCTCCCGCGTCCCGCCGAACAACTCGCCGATTTCTATGCGCGCTACGAGCGCGACAAACGCGCCAAACGACTCATCGACTTCGACGATTTGCTCTGGTGGTGCGCCGAGTCCCTCGAAACCGACGCCGACTTCGCCAGCTCCGTCCGGTTCCGGCACCGGCACATCTTCGTCGACGAATTCCAAGACATCAGTCCGGCACAGCTGCGTGTGCTGCGTGGTTGGCTCGGCGATCGCTGCGACCTCTGTGTCGTCGGCGACGAAGCGCAAGCCATCTACGGCTTCGCCGGCGCCGAGTCGGCGGTGCTCGTCACGTTCGCACGTCACTTCCCCGGCGCGCGCACGGTGCGATTGCTGACGAATTACCGCTCGACTCCCGAGGTCGTCAACGCGTCCAACGCGGTACTCGGCGTCGGTGCCGGCGTCGTGCGGCCGACACCCGCCGCGGTGCGCACCAACGGGGCAACGCCCACGGTGCGCGAGTTCAGCGACGACACGACCGAAGCCGCGGCGGTGGCGCGCGCCGCGACCCGAGCCCACGATCGTGGCGTCGCGTGGTCGCAGATCGCGGTGCTGTATCGCACCAATGCGCAATCGGCCGCATTCGAAGCTGCGTTCGCTCGCGCCGGCGTTCCCTACCGGCTGCCTGGGACCGGGTCGTTCCTCGCTCGGCCCGAAGTCAAAGCCGCGCTCAGCGAACTGCGCAAGGTCGAGCGCGCCGCGCCGGGCCGACCGCTCGCCGACCACCTCGCCGATCTCGTGGCCTCGCCTCCCGATTCCAATGACCCCGACGGCAGCGGCGAGCCCAACGCCAACGGTTCCGACGCAGAGCCTTCCGACGTTGCCGCGCCCAGTACCGAACGAGCGGGTGCCGCCGACGCACTCGTTCGTTTCGGCAACGAGTACCTCTCGGCCGAAGGGGGAACTGGCTCCTTGGCCGGGTTCTTGGCCTGGCTCACCACCGCGACCCGCGGCGAAGGCGACATCGGCGGCGGCGACTGCGTCGAACTGGTCACCTTCCATCGGGCCAAGGGACTCGAGTGGGATGTCGTGTTCGTCACCGGCGTCGAACAGGGCTTGGTGCCCATCTCGTTTGCACGCACGCCCGAGGCCCGCGCCGAAGAACAGCGGCTGCTCCATGTCGCGCTGTCGAGAGCCGTCGACGAACTCCACGTGAGCTGGGTCGCCGAACGCGTGGTCGCCGGACGACCGCGCCGCCGCAAACCCAGTATGTGGCTCGATCGCATCACCGGTGGTGGCGGCGACGACCCCGAGCCCGTCACACCGAAGCAAGCGCGCGCCGATGCGCGTCGTCGGCTCGCCGAAACGCGCGCACAGCTTCGGGCGACGAACCCGGACGCGCCCGACATCGATCGTGCGCTGTTCGCGAAGTTGAAGGAATGGCGGTTGCAGACCGCGCGCGGCGCGGATGTGCCCGCCTATGTGGTGTTCAACGACGCGACGCTCGAAGCCATCGCCACCGAACGACCGACCACTCGCGTCGGGTTGCTCGGCGTGGCGGGCATCGGCGAGGTCAAGTTGGAACGGTACGGCGAGGCCGTGCTCGCGCTCGTCGACGAGCACCTCACGACATCCGGCGACGTCGCGCGCTGACCGGAGTACGGTTCGCGCGGTGCACAACTTCGACGATGCCGCCGCCGACCTGGCGCGCCTGATCCTCCGATACACCCACGAGCGGCTCGCGCTCGACCCAGTACCGCTCGATCAGTCCGTGTCACGCGACGAACTCGAAGCCCGTGCACCGAACCCCATCGGATTCGACGGCAATGCAGCCGAGTCGATCTTCCATCTCTTCGAGGAGGTCTTGGCGCCCGCGATCTTGTCGGTCGACTCCACCCGGTTTCTCTCGTTCATCCCGGCCGCACCGACCAAGGCATCGCTGCTGTTCGACATGGTGGTCTCGTGCGCGTCGCTACAGGGCATCTCGTGGAAAGAGGCGTCCGGCGCAATCCACGCCGAGAATCAGGTCCTGCGATTCCTCGCCGACGCGGCCGGTCTTCCCGATAGCGCTGGCGGCGTGTTCGTGAGCGGGGGCAGCGCCGCGAACCTCTCGGCGCTCGCCGTGGCGCGCGACACCGCCAAGCGGGCGCGCGGCGATGGTCGTTACATGGTCGCCGTCAGCGAACAAACCCACAGTTCCGTCGCGAACGCGATGCGACTCCTCGAACTCGACCCCCTCGTCGTGCCGACGACCGACCACCGCCTCCACGGCGAACCGCTCGATCAGGCCGTTGCCGCGGCCGCGCAACCAGTGTGCGCAGTGGTTGCAACGGCGGGCAGCACGAACGCCGGCCTCGTCGACGACCTCGCCGGGGTCGCGCGCGCAGCCCGAAGTCACAACCTCTGGATGCACGTCGATGGCGCCTACGGGGGCGCGGGCTTGCTCGCGCCGTCGGTGCGCGCACGGTTCGATGGGATCGAAGCGGCCGACTCGTTCGTCGTCGATCCGCACAAGTGGCTCTTCGCACCCTTCGACTGCGCCGCACTCCTCTATCGCGATCCGCGCCTGGCCCGGGCGGTGCACACCCAACACGCGGGATACCTCGACGTCTTGCACGACGACCCCGAGGAGTGGAACCCGAGCGACTACGCGTACCACCTCACGCGCCGAGCACGTGGTCTTCCGCTCTGGTTCTCGCTTGCGGTGCACGGTCGCGACGCGTACTCGGCCGCGATCGAAGCCGCGCTGGCGATCGCTCGTCGCACCGCCGAACACATTCGGTCGGTCCCCCACCTCGAGCTCGTCGTCGAACCGGAACTGTCCGTTGTCGTGTTCCGGCGGCTGGGCTGGACCAACGACGACTACGTCGCTTGGTCGGAGGCGTTACTCCGCGACCAGGTCGGGTTCGTCGTGCCGACCAAGTGGAACGGCGAAACCGTCGCTCGATTCGCGTTCTTGCATCCGAACACCACTGACGACATCGTCGAGGAGATCCTCGAACGCATGCGTTGAACGCGTGTGCGCCGCGGGCCACCGATCACTCGGAGCAGTTCCCCCACAGTCCGACCCGCGCGGCTCGCGCCTCGAGTTCGATCGCGAGTTGGCGTCGACCGCCTCGGTTGTTCGGTTCGATCACCAAGAGACGAGCGAGCCCGAGTTCGAGCATCTCGTCCGCGAACGATCGGCCGTCGATGTCGATGTGAGCGAGTCGGCGCCCGAAGCGGTCCACCGTTTCGATGTCCAACGCGACCCGCACCGAACGCCCGAGCAGGCGCCGGTGCGCGTGGTCCGCGGCTTCGGGACCGAAACACTCGACGCCTCGCGTTGGATGTTTGGTCTCGGGCGTGTCGATCCCGAGCACGCGCACCGTCTCGCGCCGACCGTCGCGATATTCGACGACGATCGTGTCGCCGTCGACGACCGAGATGACAGTTGCGGCGAGGTTGGCCGGCGCCGAGCCTGACCACCAGCCCACAGCAACCGCCAGGGTTCCGGCGGCGAGAGCCACGAGTCCGGCCCGAGCGCGGGCCATGGCCCCGACGGTACCGCGCGAGATGGCTCCGATCCGAGGGTCGCGGTCGGTACGGTGGCGCTGATGCGATTCATCGTTCGCCTCGTGGCGTTCTCGGTGGCTGCGGTCGCGCTCGCCTTCGGTGCCGCAACCTTCACGAGCCGCGAACGTCTCGACGAACGGCGCGATTCGGTCGAATTCGCCTGGGCGCGGGTCGTCGACGACCTGACCGCGCGTTACGACGCGCTGGCGACCGCGAACGAGGCGGTTCGGGCCAGCGGCGGCAGCGCCCGGTCGGTCGTGGGCGAGATCGACGGTGCCGTTGCCGACTGGAACGAAGCCCTCGACCGCAACGACCTCGGCGCCGGCTTGCAGGCCGCGACCCGCCTCGAGGGCTTGGCTCGGCGCCTTGAGGCCAACATCGAGGGTTCGCCCCGCCTCGGTTCCGAGGCCAGCACGCTCGCGCTCACGGCCTTTGCCGAGCGAGCGGTCGACGTCGAGGCGCTCAACGACGCCGTCACCGAGTACTCCGAAGCGCAAGCCGGTGCCGTGCGTTCGGTGGTGGCCGCCACCTTGGGCCACGACCGCCTCGCCGTCTTGGCCATCTGAGCATCCACGATCGGCTCCGCGGGCACCGGTACTGTCGAAAACAGTGTGCTGCACAGGCGCGCGTGTCGACTCCGCCACATCCCGGGCGGGTACCTCGTGGAGGTCGCGATGTTTTCTCACCAGCGTTTGCGTCGTCGGGGAGTCGCCCTGTGCGGCATCGTCACCCTCGGTGCACTCTCCGTCTTCGGATTCGGGTCGAGTGCCGCTGAAGCGTACAAATACCCCGACGAAGCCGAGGCCAAGTTGCTGCTCGACGGGACGCAAGCCGCGCCGCACGATGGTTTCAACATGGAAATCGACACCAACGGGTTCGCGAACGAAGGTGGCGATGTCGTCGGAACGCACATGTTCTGCATCAACGCGACACTCCCGTACCGCTGCGCGCTCCCCAACAACCTCGTGCGCGTCCAGGCCGAGCCCGACGTCGCGGGCATCAGCTCCGAAGCAGCGAACCGCCTCGCGTGGATCCTCACGAACCGTTCGGGCTACAACGACGAAGAGGTCCAACACGCACTGTGGTGCGTCACCGACCCAGGCGAAGAGCCAAACGTCGGCGCGAGCGCGACGCTCTGCGACAACAGCAACGCGTACGCCGTGCCGATCGCTCCGGTGCTCACCTTGACGAATCTCGGTGACTCCGAGGTCACCGAGGGCGAGGCATTGCATTTCGAGCTCGTGACCAACGCCGCGACCGTCGATCTCGGGGTCAGCGACGGCGGGGCGGGCCCCGAGCTGTGCGGTGACGCACCCGACAACGCGGCGGCGACCATCAGCGGCAACGTCCTGACCCAGGCCGGGCCGGTCGCGACCCGCACGTTCGAACTCTGTCTCTCCCGTGCCGGCGTTGCCGACGACGGCCTCGATGTCACGCTCGACGCCGGGCTGGAAGCGACGAGCAACAACCTCCAGGTCTGGGTACATCCCGACGGCGCCACCACCTGCCAGGGCGTCATCGACGCGCAGGTTTCGAGCCAGCGCGTGACCGCAAGCGCATCGGGCAGCTTCGATCCGGCGACCGGCTCGATCACGATTCGCAAGAGCACCATCGGCGACTTCCCCGACGACGCGATTTTCACCGTGGTCGTCGAGGGAATGGGCCTCGACCTCGCGCACTCGTTCCCCGATGTCGACGGTGACCCGTTCGAGCACACCTTCACCGACCTGCCCGCTGGCACCTACACCGTGACCGAAACGGTCACCGGCGGTGCCACGACGGTCGAGATCACCAACGGCGGCGTGGCGGTCGTCGAACGAGCCGCTGACACCGTCATCGACGTCGTCAACTCCTCGACGGGCAACTTGGTGCTCGACAAGGCAACCGACATCGACGCCGACGAGAGCTACGAGTTCACCGTCGAGTGTCTGTACCTCGACGAACCGGTCGGCGACTGGTCGAACCCGCTGGCACTCGATGCGGGCGAATCGTTCGACACCGGCCAGTTGCCCGCGGGAACGACCTGCACGATCGACGAGACCGACGCCGGAAGCGCGTCGGCCACCGTGTTCAAGATCAACGTGGGCGATGTCAGCTCCGAAGGGGTTGGCGCGCAAGCGTCTGGCGTCGAGATACCGGCCAACGACACCGTCGAAGTGACGTTCACGAACGTCTACACGCAGGGTTCGACCACGTCGGTGCCCACCACGACGATTCCGTCATCGTCGATCCCTGGCGGTGCGACCACCACCACGGACCCGTCGATCTCGACCGTGGGCACGACCACACCGACGACGAGCCCGGGCGGTGGCAGCGGACTCCCGGTGACGGGTGCTGGCGTGATGCCGTTCCTCGCACTGTCGGCCTTCGTTGTCGTTGGCGGTGCAGGCTTGTTCTTGACCACGCGCACTCGCCGTGCGGCAGTTCGCCGCTGACGAACATCGAGCTGACGCTGCGTGGCGG
>SXGT01783025.1_pt1 | contig 27886 bp, 27 predicted proteins | sample 3176221 | NCBI WGS metagenome assembly SXGT01 (sample SAMN11356862, study PRJNA531348) | freshwater metagenome | isolation source: freshwater sample F1-120 | place: China: Fuxian Lake, Yuxi | collected 2017-12-25
AGCAACAACCGAATGATCGCCTGCGCTTCAGGCGATTGTCTCGCAATCAGTTCTTCCGTGACGACCGACGACATCACACACTGATCGCAGAAAAACCCAAATGACGCGAGATCGTTTTTAGACTCCGTGAACGATTACCTGGCGCAACATTTCGATCACCTTGGATCGCCGGGCGACCGGCTCAACGAACTCGATAATATGACAACCATCATATGGCATTAGACCCAAGCCACTTGATGGGGCGACAAAGCGCCTAGACCCTTCCAGACACAGCCTTATTTTATTTCCCGCAAGAAGTTCCAAATACTTCGAATCACGAATCGTGATCAGCGGAAAAATGCCGTGGTCTTCCATTGCTTCTGCAAATGAATAGCCAACACCTTCGCACCGCGGCGCTTCGGGGACGATAAAATGCTGACGAACAACGAAGAGGGTCTCGGTATTTGATGGCAACCAGCCTACCATTTCCAAAATATGTGCCTGATCGCCATCATCTTTGGCGGCTAGGCATAAACTGCCGGCGCACATAAGCTGGACCGCAATAACAGCGAAATATAACGATGGTCTGCGACACATAATCACTACCTCCAGTGCTCCCTGCTCTGGCTCAGTTCGCACCAATGAATCTCGGATTGCCCAAAAAAAGCAGGACATGAGACATGCCCTGCCGCTCGAACGCTGTGATAGTCAGAACGACTTGTACAAGCTCAATCTCTAATCCGGTACAAAGCTCGCTTCAGGAACTTTCTTCGACCACCCTGGATACAGATCCGCATCCAGTTCCGGCGGAGTGAAGCAAGCGGCCCAGAGAAGACCACTAACATAACTATTTGAGTTGTAAGAGTCTCCCGTAGCTGCTTTGGTCATCCATCAAGTCAGCCATGATGTCCTCGACACTCATCATTCACCGCGTTTCGAGGATCTCGGCGGGAATGCTGCTGAATGACGAATACTGGCACGCTGATCGGCGCGGCTGACGCCGACGCAATTTTGAGGACACCAAACGCACACCAACACTTTGCAGCCAAGAAATGCGCAGCATGAAGAGGCTCTCCGTTTTGTTGGTGTGAATTGAGGCACAAAAGGCCGTAGAGATTCGACGAATAGCCACTGAAAGGTCGCTATTGATTGATCCCCACCGTCTCAGAATTTGTGAGGGTGATATGGATCGGCACCGATCCCTTCGCGCCAACAGTTGCTTTCGCCCGAGCAAGATAAAAGCGGAATGCGCCAAACCTCAACACAAATCCGGACAGACTGAACAAGTGTTTTGAAATATTTAGATCGGATATTCTTGAATTGATCCGACGTCATTTGCCCTTCGGCGGCGAGTCCGGCGATTTGCGGCGTGGGGCGTCGAGATAGCGGTGGCCAGCATTCGGGTTTTTGCTGTCGAACGCGAACGCATCGACGTTGTCGAGGAAGTGTTTGACGTAAACCAGCGGGATCGCAAAGCCCAAGCCCTCGCCGAACAGCACTTTCATATTCGTCACGCCGATGACCTCGCCCCGCGCGTTGAACAACGGGCCGCCGCTGTTGCCCGGATTGATCTGCGTCGTCGTTTGAATGTAGGTCAGCCCCTCGCGGTTGCGGTTCTTCGTGCTGACGATGCCCTTTGAGACTGATCGCTCGAGGCCGAGCGGGTTGCCGATGGCGAAGACCTCTTCCCCTTCTTTCTGATCGTCAGCGTCTGAGAGCATGACCGGCTTGAAGGGCAAATCTTTTTGCTCGGGAATTTGCAGCAGAGCCAGATCGAGGAACTGATTCATCGCGACGATCTTCACCTCGTCAATACGCCGCCGGGCGTAGCCTCCTTTGGTGTCCTTCGTGAAGAGCGTGACGGCGATGCGCGTTTCTTTTTCGATGACGTGATAGTTCGTGACGCAATGCCCTCTCGTGTTGACGATGAAGCCGGAGCCGAGTCCGCCGGGCGTTTGTACCAGCACGACTCCGTCGCCGTATTCGTTCGAGAGTTCTTTAACCGGTTTCAGCGGCAGCTTGGCGACGGAATAGAGGTCTCCCTTTTTGACTTCGGCTTTCGTCCCCGGCTTGTCGAAGCTGGCGGAGCGGGACTTGATCCGATCGGTCGGAATCTTGAGCACATCGACGCCGATGTCGATGACGACGATCTCGGCCCCATCCTTGAGGATCTCTCCTTCGATGCGACTGCCGTTGGTCAGTTCGATGACTTCACCAAAGGCTGCGCCCCCATTGAGAAATAGGGATAGTGTCACGCAGACCATCCACCAAGTCCGTTGCAGCATGAGATTCCTTTCCGAATCAGAATTGAGCAGTTGTGATTGTCGTCAGCGTAACTGCGTCGTCACGGTTTGAACTTCGGGTGACATTCATTGCATGACTTGGAGACTTTTGCGATGCCGTCGCCATACAGCGCGAAGTTACCGGACTTGGCGGCTTCGGTGATCTGCTTTCCTCCTTCGATCAGCGGCATCGCGGCTGTGGCGAATTCCGCATCGCCATCCCAGCCGAATCCCGGCGCGGTCAAGATTGCCCCCAGGAATGAGAGGATCACACCTTCCTGCGCCGCCTTATCGGCGTCTTTTTTCAGGCCGGATTCACTAGAGATTGTGCTTTTTAGGATTTCCTCTGATTTCTTGATTCGCTTCATAATGGCGACCAAGTTACCTCCGACCGCGTCACCGAAGGCCTTGTCGGCGTCTGCATCGGGTAAGCCTGCCGGCTCTGAGCCTTTCAGGATGTCGTCGATCTTTACAAACGACTCCGTAACATCGTCGTAGCTGTTTTTGGTCTTGCCATCTTTTGACAGTGTGATTTGTCCGATCTTCCAAGCGAGCTCTCGCACGTATTTGGCATTCTTCTTCCAAGTGAAATCTTCGGGATGTTTCGAAGCCGCAACCGCGAGGACCGCCAGCGTTGCCGCTTCTGGTGCAATTTCCAACAGGCTGGAGTTGTAGGCGGAAGCCGAAGTCGTCTTGCCCGCAAGATAATTGCGAACATTTTTGACTTCGTTGGTCAGCGACTCCCTGTCGATGAGGTCCATCGGCGACGCTGCATTGCCACTACTGGCCGCCTTCGGCGGGTCTTTCGCCTCCGCAGGCATATCCGCGGGAGTCTTCTTCGACGTGTCGTTCGCCGCAACGGCGGTGTTGTTCGTGGCCGCACCGGTCTGAGTGTTCGCGGCGACAACCAACGGTTTGTCGAAGAAGACGTCCTTGTAAATCCCATCGAGCGTCATGGGGCCGCCCGCCGAGCCTTCGGCTTTGGAACCCTCCGACTTTGAGCGTTTTGCTTCGCCCTTCTCGGTTTTGGCTTTCGGTTCCTTGGAGGCGGACGCACCGTTACCCGACCCTTCGCTGGAGCCGCAACCGGCGGCAGTCAGCAGCAATGCGCTGGCCAGCATTGATCCGCACCACCAACGGGATGAAATGAGCACGTTCATGATCGTTGTTCCTTATCGTTTCAAACTCGGCCAGATTATGGAGACGCAACCAGCACGGACGCAACGCCCGTAGCTCGGACACTTATGACTGACAAACCAGCGGCACGAAGGAGAACAACCCCAATCGTTCCTCTTCGAACGTCCCGTTTCTTCGTGTGATGCGAAACATCGTCTGGCCCCCACTCAGTTCTCCGATCGGAATGATGATCCGGCCCCCTTCGGCAAGCTGATCGCGAAAAACATTCGGCAGTTGCTCAGCAGCGGCGGTCGTGATGATCGCGTCGAATGGAGCTTGTTCCGGCCAACCGAGCGAACCGTCATCCAACTTCGTGACGACGTTGTGAAAGCCGAGCCGCTCCAATCGCTGAGTGGCCGAGTCAAACAATTCGGGCCAGCGTTCGATGGTGTAGACCTCGCTCGCCAAGTGACAGAGCACGGCGGCTCCGTAACCGCTGCCGGTGCCGACTTCGAGTACTCGTTCGTGACCTTCCAGCCGCGCGGCTTGTGCCATGAACGCGACTGTGTACGGCTGCGAGATCGTCTGGCCGAGTTCGATCGACAAGGCTCGATCGTCATAAGCACGTCCTCGCAGCGGAGCCGGCACGAATTCCTCACGCGGGACTCGTTCCATTGCGGCGAGCACACGCTCGTCGGTAATCCCACGCGATCGCAAATGCTGGTCGAGCATCCGTTGTTTCGCGGCTTTCAAATGATCTTCGGAAACCATCATGCTGCGATCCAAAACCAATAAACGCTCTGGCCAGCGGGGTGGCGTCAGCCCCTCGGTCCAACCGCGAATGTACCGGGGGACTGACGCCGCCCCGCTCGCCTGTGTCAGTCATTGCGGTGCGAGACCGCTTCGCTTGGCGGATGATTCGCGGCCACGGAGTCCGGTTGCCACTTATCGAGAAACGCAAAGAACACCGCCGCAAAGATGCAGCCGAACGCGACCAGGTAGTTCCACTTCAGCGACTCGCGTAGAAACAGAATCGAGAACCCGCAGAACACGACCAACGTGATCGCCTCCTGCATGACCTTCAGTTGCGCGACCGGATAGTCTCGATGCCCGATACGGTTGGCCGGGACTTGCAGACAGTACTCAAAGAGCGCGATGCCCCAACTGACTCCGATGGCGATACACAACGGCCCCCTTTTGATCTGCGGCCATTTCAAGTGTCCGTACCAAGCGAATGTCATGAAGACGTTTGAGAGAGTCAGTAACAGAGTCGTCCAGAAAAGATTCATGACTTGTTCTCGACAAAGTGGGTCGGGATGGAATCCCAACCTACAACGAATACCAGCGAATGAGCTTGGGAATCTCGCCCATCTGTTCGAGCGTGTGGACTCGGCGGCGAAAGCCAAACGAGCCGAAGATTGGCGAGTAGCCGTGATGATGATCGGAAATGGCTAACGCTTGAGAGATGTTCTCATGGGTCAGTTGAACGCGGCTCTGACTGGCCGCCAACCAACGAGCAATCCACATCGTTGCCGGAAAAATCAACGCGAGACTCTGAAAGCCTTCGACTAACGGGACTCCGTAGTAAGCCGGGCCGCAGAAGTGCAGACCGGCGACCTTCACGCGAAAGTATCGCGTCCACAGTTCTTCGCTCTCAGCCGGGAAGCCAAACGGTTGTTCGAGAGACTCGAACGGGACTTCCCGAAAGACCGACTGCAACGGTGGGATGTTGCCAGTTCCACGAGCGAATCGTGTCGCTGCGCGAAACAGTTTCCAGCGGCCTCGCCAGCCAGCGGCCAAGTCGGTGGCCGTGTCCTTGCGAGCGTATTGGGCGGTCAGCATTCGGAATTGCATTCGTCCGAGCGGGGTTGGGCTATCGGAGGACGGCTGAATCTCTTCGACCGCTGCTTGGCGGATGATGTCGAGGAATTCAGTCAGCCGTGCGCCGCTGAGCTTGTCGAAGCGAGATTGCTGGACGAGGCTCAGCCAGAACAGTGCGCGTTGCAGCTTGATGGTGATTGGCACATCCGTCGTCGCCAGCGTCGCGTTGATAGCATCGACGACACGCAAGAGGTCGGGCCAGTCGAGCCGTTCGTTCGCGGAGAGGGCCGGGGGCAGAGTTCGCTCATAGCCTTCCGGGACAACGTCTCGCGCGAGTTGTTTGATCTCATCCGCGTTATGGTTCATTGAACGGCCGAGGTTCGCGACGACGGACGGGCAACTGAATCGCAGACTGACTGTTACCTTCTTGCCCGCGGGATGAAACGCATACGGATAGATGCGACACGCCAGCGGCTTTGCGGCCTCACCGAATTTCGCATGAATGCGGCAGAGGCCGCGTTCATCCAAGAACACACAGGCCCCGTCTGCTTGATGGGCCAGTTGATAACGCTTTGCCCACGGCGGACCACCGTGCCGCTCGAACAGGGCATTGCCCGACGGTGTGCCGTCGTTCGCAGTCCAGCCTTGAGACAGAATCCGCTGTCGCTCTTCCTCGGTGACTTCAATCGCGTGTTGCCGGCAGCAGCCACCGCAGTTGTGGCAACTCCAGTTCTGAATCGTCGGCAGCGTCAGCGAGATGGCCATTGTCGTGCCTCACCGCGCGACGTTATCGAGTCGCTCTCGTGGCAGCGACCATCGTCGCCGCAAAGTCGCCAACGTCACGAAGCACTTCGGCTGCGGTCGAGCCGCTCGACAGTCGTTCGAGTTGCCGAACAATGGCCGAGCCGACGATCACCCCGTCGGCCAGCCCACGCAGGGTGCCGACTTGCTCTGGCTTACTCACGCCGAAGCCGACGGCCAGCGGCAGATTGGTTTTGCTGCGTAGCCGTTTCAGTTGGCCGGAGAGTTCTTCTGGCAATTGGTCGCGAGCGCCCGTCGTGCCGGCGATCGAGATGCAGTACACGAAGCCGCTGCCGGTCTGGACGATGTGTTCTTCGCGACTGGAAGTCGTAGTCGGCGCGACGAGTTGAACCGCGTCGAGGCCGGCATCGCGGATGATGCGAGCGACCTCACTCGCCTCGTCAGCGGGAAGATCAGGAATGATCAGGCCGGAGAAGCCGGACTCTTTCGCACGTTGCACGAAGTATGCGGCACCGAGGCGGAAGACAATCGCATAGCTGACCATCGCCACGAGCGGCGGGATCTGGTTGCCACTGCTCGTCAATTGCTGAATGCCGGCGAAGATGTCGTTGACGTGCAGGCCGCGCGATAAGGCTCGCGTGTAGCTGGCTTGAATCACCGGGCCGTCGGCGATCGGGTCGCTGTAGGGGAAGCCGACTTCGATCAGATCGACCCCTCGGCTGGCGAGTTCACGAATTAGCGCGATCGACGTCGCGACATCGGGATCGCCGATGGTGACGAAGGGCATGAAGGCCATGTGGCCTTGCGCTCGTAATGCGGCGAATGTAGAGGCGATGCGAGTGGGTGTGGTCATGGTTGTTCGTAGTTCCGCCTTCAGGCGGCAAGCCAGAACCGCCTGGAGGCGGAACTACGAGCCTGCTTTGCCGACTTCCATGACGCTTAGCAGGCCGCCGATAGAGAAGACGAAATTCTTTTGATCGAGATGTTTGAAATCACCGCTCTGATCCAGGTGCGAGAAGATGATCTCGGCTTCAGCAATGAGTCGGTCACCGACATGCGCAGTGACTTCGACCGAGCCCCCTTCGGGGTTTTCGTTGATCAGTTTGGCTGTGTAGGTCAGCGTGTCGCCGGGGACGACGAAACCGTGAAACGTCACGTTCGGGACTTTGGCCAGGACGACGATGTGTTCGAAGTTGTTCTTCTCGCCCAGCAGGATGCCGCCCGTTTGCGCCATGCCTTCGAGCATCAGCGATCCTGGCATCACCGCGAAGCCAGGGAAGTGGTCGTGCAAGTGCTCTTCGGCCAATGAGACGTTCTTGATCGCCCTAGCGTACTGGCCGCTTTGCAATTCGGTGAAGCGATCAATCCAGAACCAGCGCATGGCCAACCTTTGGAGTACGGCGATTCATCGCCGTTTTGGCTTGCGGCGGAGCCGCTTTTGTTTCGTGGATGTCTCGTCCGAATCAAAGCGGCTCCGCCGCAAAAGGAAAGCGGCGATGAATCGCCGCACCCCAAATTAGGCCGCCAGCTTGTTCTTCACGAAGTTGCACAGCATTTGGACGGTGAACATGTCCTTGATGTTTTCGACCTTCGGGTTTTTGGCGAAGGTGTCGACATCAATATGCGGCACTTTCGTGCGCAGAGTGGCGAGTCCCTCGGCAGTAACGAGGCCGTCCTTGACGAAGCCAGCGTCAGCCGACGCGAGGTCTTCTGGGAACAGCTCGCCGCGCGGGATCTTGATGCTGAAGTTCTTCTCCAAGCGGAACACGATATCGAGGAAGTCGATCGACTCCGCACCGAGATCGGCTTCCAATCGGGCTTCGAGCGTGACTTCGTCGTCATCAACGCCCAGCGCGTCGACCAATGTGTCTCGGACTTTCGTGAAGATGTCTTCGGGCGTCATTCCAATCTCTCCTGGCTAGCCCGTGCGGCGGGCTTGGTTCCAGCCGTGCCTGCCGCTCGTTCGTCGCCGAATCGTCTCGCGTGTTTGTCACGGTCGCCGGCTCCGCGAGCCAACCGACGACCAACCCACTATGAATCAAGCAGCTCGGCCTCGCCAGGAGGCCGGGCTGCTGGACACGCTACATGCCTGCTCCCAAAGTCAGTCCCCCATCGACCGTGAGCACGTTACCGGTGACATAGGACGCTCCATCGCTGGCGAGGTACAGCACGGCCGCCGCGATGTCTTCGGGATTGCCGAGCCGTCGCAGCGGGATTTGTTTCTTGATGGTGTCTTCCGCCGCGTTGCGGATGGCTTCGGTCATGTCGGTCGAGATGAACCCCGGAGCAATCGCGTTGACGGTAATGCCTCGGCGACCGACTTCGTTGGCGAGGCAGCGTGTGAAGCCTTCGATGCCTCCCTTGCTGGCCGCGTAGTTCGATTGGCCGGGGTTGCCGAAGTTCGCCGCCACGCTGGAGACGTTGATGATTCGCCCCGAACGAGCCGACATCATCGGTCGAGTCACCGCCTGGCAATAATTGAAGACACTGTTGAGATTCGTATTGATGACGGCTGACCAGTTCTCGGCGGTCATGGTGGCGAGCAGGCCGTCCTTGATGATCCCCGCGTTGTTGACCAACAAATAGATGCCGCCCCACTTTTCGCAGATCTCTTCAACGATGCGGTCGGCGTCCGGCTTGCTGCTGGCGTCGGCTTGATACCCGATGACCTCGTGTCCCTCGGCCTTGAGTTCGTTGACTAGTGCGTCGGCTGCGGCGGCATTCGAGTGATACACGAACGCGACTTTCGCCCCGGCCCGCGCGAGCGTTTGCACGATCGCTTTGCCGATGCCTCGGCTGCCACCCGTGATCAACGCTGTTTTGCCGGACAAACTCATGCTCAACCCCAATAGGAGACTGGACTAACTGGTTTCTTTTCGGCCGCTTTGGCAAGCGGCTTGAGGACGATCAGGCAGTTGGGCCGCTCCAAATCTGACTGAACTGCTCTCTCAGTCGAGTGATCAGCAACTCATCGGTCTTGGCCAGATTCGGGTTGCGGTCGCGTAAGTTGATACGCTGCATGACGATCCTGGCACTGACAGCCGAAAGGCCATCGACCGTTCCTTCCCCTTTGAACGTGCATTCCGTTTCCTCCAATTTGTGGATGCTGGAGGTCACGGTCAACGTTTTTCCGGGAGTCACAAAGTTATTGAACTTCAACGCTTTAGCTTGCTTGAGTGTGATCGTGCTAAAGCGAAAATCCTCCGTGTGCCGCAGCAACCACGCGCTGGCTTGCACCAGCGACTCGACCATCATCACTCCAGGCAAAACCGGGAAGCCGGGAAAGTGATCTTGAAGGTATTCCTCGGCCAGCGACACGTTTTTGACGGTCGTGATCGACTTCCCCGCTTCCAGAGCGATGATGCGATCGACGAGTGAAAACTTCATGAAACCACCATTCGGGCGAGACTCGGCCGGAAGTGAAGGGGCGGAGTATATTGGTCGCAGGAAAGTGCCTCAAGCGACTGTCCCGCCCTGAATCCGCCGTCCAAAAACCTCAGCGAGAGGGGGCAAAGCAGCGGCGAATGAGCAAATCGACGGTCGAAACCGCACCCACGAGGGCGGTCGTCCAGCCGATGATGGGAGTCACATCGGGGTTACCGAGGTCGGCTCCTAGGAAAACCGCAGCAGAGCCAAAGGCGATCAGCGTTAAGAACGTCTGCACGGGCCGGCTGGAAGAAGGTTCTGCCTCGAATTCGGACGAAGCGTTATGCGACAGTCTTGCCTCTTCGGATTCAATCAGGTTGAGACTCGAAGCGGCTTGTGCTGGCCGGGTGGGCGAGGGCTGCGGAGCTTGCATCACGATCGGTCGCTCAATGAACTCGCGGTCGATGCGATCCAGTTCGTTTTTCCGAGCCGCAAGCTGCTGATCTTCCCGACGCAATCGAGCGTCCCAGTCCTCCATTTTTTCCTTGTCGCGGAGCAATTCCTCCGCGAGCACGCGGCAGATGCTTTTCTCTTCCGTCAGGGCCGAGCGTTGGGATTCCAGTTCCGTCAACTGCGACTCCAAGGCTTCCAATCGTTGCGACCATTCGAGCTGAAGTTCGTGCCAACGAGCTTGTTCCGCAGCGAATTCCGCCCGCTCCTGTTCGAGTTGGTCACGCTCCTTCTGTAGGAGTTGAAGTACCTGTTCGTATTCAGAGCGCAACGAACTGGGGAGCGCGGCCGAAGAGGTTGGGGTTCTCGGCGACGCGGTGCGGTCGCCAGATTCCTGCTGCCGTCGAAGCTGGTCGCTGAGATCCGCTTCTCTTTCTTGTAGTGTGAGAACTTGGCTTTGCAGGTCGCCCAGGAGTTTGGAGATGTGCTGCGAGAGCCGTTCGTGCGAATCCGAATCGTTGTTGCTAGCGGATTCTCGGAGCAGGTCGCTGAAGAGATCCAACTCCGGCTGAGTGTCACGGCTCGTCAGATCGATGGCTCGCTTGAGCCGCAGCACGTCTTCAACTCGGCTGCTATCGGCCGTGTCGCGCTCCACTAATTTCGCATAGAGCAACTCGTCTGTGGAGGCGACGCGTACTCGAAAATCAAACGGTCCAAGGGAGACACGGTCGCCGGGGACCAGCTCACGCGGTTCCGTCACCAGGCGGTCATTGAGCCAGGTCGATTCGGCGGTCCACACGGTCAACAGCGTTTGCCGGCGGACGACCTCGATCACGCAGTGCTCTGGCTGCACGAGTTCGGACTTCGTCAACCGCACCGCGCAGCCTTCCGCCGAACCGATCGAACAACGCAATCCCGGCACGAGGAGCATCGGTTCCAAGTCCAGATGCCCCTGCATGGGTTGCAGGACCAACAGGTCCTTCGGCAGTCTCAGCGACAGCGGTTCAATGACAGGTTGCACGACCTAGCTTTCCTTTTGGCCTGATGAGGGATCTGAGTGCATCTAGCTCAGAAACCAGCGGTCAGCAAAGTTTGGCGGCATGGGAAGGTTGAACTCGCGAGTGATCCTGACGATCGCGCGGATTGAGCGGGTCTTTGTCTCAACCTTGCGCGAATCCTTTCGTTGCGACTGGGAGACCGATATACCTCGCGCGGCCCTGAATGAAGCCGGTCGGTGGAGCAGCGCCAGAGTAATTTATGGAGGATTGCCGTGGGAGTTGATGCCAGTTCGGTACAGGTAAATCTCGGCGAGCGGAGTTACGAAATCCGCATCGTCAGCGGTGCATTGGCGGAGTTACCCGCGCTGTTGCCGAGTTGGCTAGACCGCAGCGTGTATCGCGCGGGAGGTTCGCGATTAGCTCACCTCGTCACGGATCACAACGTTCGGCGGTATGCCGATGTCGTCCGCGAAGGATTGACCCGAACCGGTTGGACTTGCGGACTGACGGAACTGGATCCGGGCGAGAAAACCAAGTCGATCAGTCATCTTTCGACACTGTGGGACGATCTAATCGCGTCGAAGGCGGATCGCCGCACGGTGGTGATCGCGGTGGGGGGCGGAGTCATCGGCGACTTGGCCGGTTTCGCGGCATCGTCCTTCGTGCGTGGCCTGCCGTTCGTGCAACTGCCGACGAGCCTGCTGGCTGATGTGGATAGTTCAGTGGGTGGTAAGACTGGAATCAATCACCCCGCCGCAAAGAACATGCTGGGAGCGTTTCATCAGCCTGTTGGCGTGCTTATCGACACCTCGGTACTCGACACATTGCCCCCGCGCGAATTCGCCGCGGGCATGGCTGAGGTCGTCAAATACGGAGTCATTCTCGACTCCGATTTTTTTGCGTTCCTTGAACAGCGAGCCGAGGCGATCAACCGTCGCGAGCCAGGCATCTTGCGTCAGGTCATCGCTCGTTGCTGCCGTTTGAAAGCGGATGTTGTTGAGAAGGACGAATTCGAGCGAACCGGTTTGCGAGCCGTTTTGAATTACGGTCACACGTTTGCGCATGCCTTCGAGGCATTGGCAGGGTACGGGGAACTGCTGCACGGTGAAGCGGTCGCAATCGGCATGTGGCACGCGAGCCGACTCGCAGAGCGGCTTGGATTCATTGACTCGGAAGCGACGCGGCGACAAGAAGCATTGTTGCAAAGCTTCGGTTTACCGACGCGACTCCCTGCCGGTTGGTCGCACTCCGAGGATTCGGTCATCGAGCGCATGCGGCTCGATAAGAAAACTGTGGGTGGCCATCTGCGGTTCGTGTTGCCGAAGCGGATCGGCCAGGTCGAGGTGATCGGTGACGTGCCCGAGGCCGAGGTACGCGCTGTGTTGCGAAGCTCTTAAAGCATTCGCTGAAACGAATTCGGCGTGTGTATGACAATAAAAAAGGCCGGCCGCGTAATTCGCGGTCGGCCTTCGATTCGTCTGGGATCGACTCGAAACTCGAGGGAGAGAGAGGAGCGAGCGGGTCTCGGACTTTATTCAGGAAGAAGATCGCAGAGCTTTGATCGTATTTGCCTCCAAGAGGCGCAGTTCGAATTGTCGGTTCCGCGTGTGAGCCGTCCGGGGGAAGGCACGTTTCCCCGGACGTTCACTCACGTTTTGCGGAGCCAGTGGAGTGGGATGCTTCCATCCGCAGTCAGAGTGGAATCATCCCACGCAATTAACACTACTTGCAGCAGCCAGCCGGAGCTGCACAGTTCGGAGCACAGTGAGCCGGAGCTGCACAGCTCGGAGCACAGGCAGCCGGAGCGGCACAGTGCGGAGCACAAGCAGCCGGGGCCGCACAGGTCGGAGCACAGCTGTGGCCGCAGCTCTTCTTGCAGCAGAGCTTCGGCATGTGCCACTTCGGGAGGCACAGCTTCGGCATCTTCCAGCAGCTCTTCTTGCAGCAGCTGTTGCATCCGTTGTTGCAGCAAGCATTGTGATTGCCGCAAGCAGCGGGAGCCGCACAGTTCGGAGCGCAAGCCGCAGGAGCGGCGCACGCTGGCGCACAGGCCGCAGGAGCGGCACAGGCCGGAGCACAAGCGGCTGGGGCCGCACAGCTCGGAGCACACGCCTTCGCACACGGAGCGGCACAGCTCGGCGCGGGGCAACAAGAATGGTGATCGAACAGCCCAGCGGTCGCGGTGCCAGCGACGCCAAGCAACATGGCGAGAGACAACATCCACTTCATTCCGGCATCTCCTCAAAAACGTGTCTGACAGTCGTGAGCTCTTGTCGCTGAACGGGCCACTCACCCGACGAAGCAACGCAGTTGAAGGCTCACTGGGACTCGGTGGTCACTACGGGACAAGATCGGCAGGCACGTCCGCGACTCGCAGAACAACTCACCGAATGACTAGGGTTCGCAAAAACCGCCGGTCAAAATGTCGAAGGTGCCGAACATAACGCCCGCCCTCGTGAGAAGCTGAATCGAACATGCCGGATCTTCTTGTTGCTCTGATGTTGTCAATTGCCGTTCTGATCGGCTGGCTGGGAGTGATCCGTCTGAGGCACAGCGTCCGCCACACTTCCCTGACCGCTGCTGCCGCTTGGGCGATTTGGTTTCAGATGACTCTGACGGTCACAACGATCGCAACGCTGGCGAAGGGGCGAGTGCCGCTCGGCATCCTCGATCAACTTTGGTATCTGACTGCGGTGAGCGCGCTCTGCCCGTTCGTCGCAGTGCTGGGGGCGCGCCGTGGCCGGCTGCTCGAATGGAGCGTCTTCATCGTGCTGCCGCTGATTGTGGTGCTCGAATGGCCGGCGCTCGCACAATGGAAGCCTTGTTGGAACGGACAACGGCTGGAACTCGAAGCGCCCGCTCTGATCGGATATTTCCTCGCGTGGATGATGAGCTTGGGGAGTTACCTCATCATGACACGATTTACGCCCGCAGTAACTTGCTGGGCCTACGCCTGGATGTCGGCGATCATGTCTTTGAATAATTCCTTGACCGATGCTTTCGCCGCGCTCTCGCCGATTCGCCCTGGGAACCACATTTACGTGGCGATCGCAATGCAAATCTTCTTTTGGTTCGCGATGAATTGGGCGGCGAATGTCCGCAGTCGTTACGACGGCTGGGACCGAGTCTGGCACGACTTCCGCGGCTGGTTCGGAGTTGTTTGGGCCACCCGAATCATGGCACGCATCAATGAGATTGCGCTGCGTGAACAATGGCCGTGGCGACTGACTCACGACGGATGGGAACCGACGTCACACGAGCAGCCACAGTCGGGGCCGCCGATCGACGATCCCCGAATCGATCACACTGTCCGTTGGCTGCTCAAGCCATTCGTCGATCCCGAATGGATCGACGAGCGGCTGAATGCGGCGTTGCCTCCAAGTGAAACTTCGCGCGGCCACAAATGACACAGGCGAGCGGGGTGGCGTCAGTCCCCCGGTGCTTTCGCGTCGGAACCGGGGGGCTGACGCCGCCCCGCTCACCAGAAAATCAGGCTCACACCGTGGTGCGTGACTCGTGACTCGGATCATCCGCTTTGACGATTTCTCGCCACGGAACTTTGCGGCTTCGAGGCCGATGGGGCAGAGCGGATTCTCCGGCCAGCAATCGCGGTGCTTTCGCCGGCGTGTCCACTCGCGATGTGACATGCGCGTGTCGCATCAATCGGCGTTGTGCGGCGTGCCACAGATGTGTCACGACTTCACCGGTCGGAGTCGCTTCGGATTCTTCGACTCGCAACACAAGCACCGCGGAGACCAATCGCAGCACAACACTGATTGAGAACAGAACATGGAAGTGCGAGACGCCAACTGCCAGGAACGAAAAATCCCAGCCAGCCAGTGCCCGCAGCGCAAAGCCCGAACCAATTGACGTCGCGCCGCCAACCATCCCGGCGATGGCCGTGCCGGCCGCGATGTACATGGCTCGGTTTTCTGACGGAGAGTAGCTCAGCAGGAAACCGTGCTGAGCAATCGCGATCCCCGCGTTGAGCAGAGCGTCGAGCATGAAGACGGGCATCAACAACCAGAAGGCGAGCGTTGGATTCGCCTGCACAAAGAGCAGTGCGATCATCAAGACCGACTTGAAGGCGATCGACAGGATCAACAACGGACGATGTCCAAACTTGTCGGCCAACCAGCCGAAGCGGCTGGCGGTTAGCGCTCCGCCGATCCAGGATGTCGCCCACAGCAGCATGACGTGGAGCAAATCCATGCCGACGTATTCCAGCAAGAACAAGCTGATGAACGGCGCTCCGGTCATCGCCGCGAAATGCCAGAAGCAGGAGAAGCCGATGAAGCGACGGAACTCGCGCTGCTGAAATGGAGCAGACAAGATATCTCGTAAGCGTGGGCTCGGAGCCGGCTGCACCGGTGGTTCATCGACCTTCAGAAAGACCAGCAAGTCAACGACACCGCAAACGGCCGCGATCACTCCGAGCACTGCGAACGCCGGCTTGATCCCATCCGGATGCCCAGACACATACACCGCAGCGGTTCCCAATGTGATGGCCGCCGTCCAGTGCATCCACAAGTGCCGACGCCCCCAGAAGCGGCTGAGTCCTTGTTTGGGCAAATAATCTCCCATCCAGGACATCCACAGCGGATGGCAGAAATCCGCCATCCCGTAATTGATCGCCGTCAGCCCCACGAGCGTCCAAATCCAAAACCCGTCCGGCATGTCGGGCCACAGAGTTGGCCCCAAAGCGGCCGGCAACATCACCAACCGCTGAGCGATTCCAACCGTCAGCCACAAACGCCGCCGGTACTGGAACCGATTCACGAGCACGCCAGAAACGAACTGCATGAACAACATTGCCGTCGGCAGCGCGCCGAGAATCCCAATATGCAATCCGTTACCACCCAGCGCACGAGCGAACTGCACCGTCGCGGGAGAAGTCGTGAGTTGCAAATAGATCATGCCCAGACAGCCGGCGAAAATGATCGCTCGCTGAGCTGTTTGTTGAGGCCACAAGATGAAAGCTCGCTGAAGAAGGCAGAAAGAAGTGAGCGTTTAAGGGGGCGGGCTTGTAGCCGAAACTTGAAAACGCGCGGAGACCGAATCACTCCCGAAAAAACGGTATCACGGTTTTCGGCCATCGGCTTCCGGCATTCGGCCGAACGCCGGCAGCCGTTTTCCTTTTCCTGACCGTTACTTTCACCGCTCGATCGCATCCTAACGAGATCGCCGTCTCGAATTGAGCGATTTTCTGTTATTGGTCTATTATCCGCCCGGCGTATGACGCCTCTTCCCACCTTTTGACCTCGGCGAACCTCGACATGCTCAAGCCTCGTTCCCGAATTGCGTTTCTGGCTATTGCGATCACCACGCTGCTGGTCGCGTCATTCCGATCAAACTTTGCGGGAGACGAAACGTTCCGCGACCCGCTGACCGGCAAGACCGCCTCCACCAAAAAGGCTGGGAGGCCGAGCCGACCGGCGCTGTTGCAGGTCGCGTTGAAGGAGGACAAAGGGGAATTCCTGCTGTCGATTCATCTCGACATTCCACCCGGCGGGCACACGTACTCGACCCAGCCGGGGTACAGCGGCGCGACTTCGATCAAATTGATTCAGACGGCCGGGGTTGATCCCGTCGAGGACAAATTCTCGACGGACCATCCACCCAAGATCGAGTTCCAAGACGGCGAGTCAGTCGAGAAGTTCAAAGACTCGGTGACGTGGCTGCGCCGCTTCCGATTGAAACCCGGTGCGAAACGCAGCGCCGTCCGCGTTCTCAGCCAAGTTCGCTATCAGATTTGTGACGCATTCAATTGCACGCCCTACAACGAAACGTTTTTCGCGACGGCCGATGCGCCTGCCGAAGTCATCGCCTCCGATCCAGAGAAGCTCGCCGAGTTCAAGGAGCGATTCGCGTCTATTGCTCCAACGGCACCCGAACCTTCAACGCCAACGAAGGCCACCGAAGTCGAAGACGATCCCACGACCGCTCCGAAGCCGTTCGAGATCAAGTTGGTTCCGCAGCGAGGCAAGATCGCTGATCCCGTGAAGGTTCGCTTCCGGCTATCACCGGAGGACGCGAAGCCGGGGCAATCAGCGTTGCTCAGTGTCACGATGGAATTGGACGAGGGCTGGCACACTTTCGCGCTCGACCAAAACCCGAAGAACGTTGGCGAGCCCACGCTGATCGAATTGAGCGGTCTCAACGGCTTGAAGCCAACCGAAGAGAAATTCTCACCGAGCCTCGTGCCGGAGATCGCAACGACCAAAGACGGAATCCAACAGCGAGTGCATCACAAAGAGATCACTTGGACGATGCCGGTCTCTGTCGAGAAGCCGGACTACGGATTGGCAGGAACGCTCCGCTATCAGATTTGCAACGAGGGACGATGCCTTCCGCTCAAGGGAGTGTCGTTTGAACTCGGACACATCGCGAAGGTTGAAGTGCCACCGACTCCGGCCCCAACCACAAAGGTCGATCCGACACCGCCACAACCATCTCCGGGCGGAGATGATGGGAAACCCAATTGGGAAGGTGAGAACTTCATCCCTCGCAAAGACGCGGGGACGGAAAGCCTCGGATTGTTTCTCGTCTACGCCTTTCTTGGCGGCTTGATTCTCAACGTGATGCCGTGCGTTTTACCGGTGATCGCGATCAAGGTGCTCAGCTTCGTGCAGCAAGCGGGACAAAGCCGAGGCCGCATTCTGTTGTTGAATCTGACCTACTCGCTGGGAGTCATCTCAGTCTTTTTGCTGCTGGCCAGTTTGGCGGTGTTCGCAAAGCTCGGCTGGGGGAACCTGTTCCAGAAGACCGAGTTCCAAGTCGCAATGTCTTGCGTCGTGTTCGCGATGGGCTTGAGCCTCATGGGGGTCTTCGAAATCCCCGTTCCCGGTATGGTCGGCTCGGCCGCGGGGCATCAACACCAAGAGGGACCGCTTGGTGCGTTCCTCACCGGCATCTTTGCAACGCTGTTGGCGACGCCATGCAGCGGGCCGTTTCTCGGAGTGACACTAGGTTGGTCGGTGAAGCAACCGGCGCACATCACTTACCTCGTGTGGTCCGTGATGGGACTCGGCATGGCATCGCCATACGTCTTACTAGGCTTCTTTCCCGGATGGGTGAAGTTCTTGCCGAGACCAGGCAATTGGATGGTGACATTCAAGGAAGTCTGCGGTTTCATCCTGATGGGGACGGTCATCTTCTTGATGAGCAGCCTGAAAGCGAATTGGATTCTGCCGCTGCTGATTCTGTTGCTGGCGGTTGGGTTCTCGCTGTGGATGATCGGGAAGCTTTACACGATCAACTCGACGGATCGTCGTCGTTGGACGGTGAGAACTTTGGCGACACTGGTTTCCGGCATCGGCTGCTGGATGGCAATGGGACTCGCTGACGAGAAACCCGGCACTCACGAATTGCCGTGGCAAGCGTTCGACGGTGTCAAACTGAAGAGCGAGCTGCGCCAAGGCCGCACGGTCTTCGTCGATTTCACCGCCGATTGGTGTCTCGCCTGCAAGTCGAACAAGAAGCTCGCCTACAACACGGCGGACACTCTGGAGAAAGTGAAAAAGCACAACATCGTCACGATGAAAGCGGACTGGACTGACGGTTCACCGGCGATCGAGGAATGGATCAACGCCTTCGACAGCGTCAGCATCCCGCTGGCCGTGATCTTCCCCGGCGACGATCCACAACACCCCATCGTCCTACGCGACATCGTCGTGAAAAACGAACTGCTGCGCAAGCTGGACGAAGCGGTCGAAATCAAAGTGGACAGCACGAAGCTGACACAGCGCTAGTTTGTAGTTCCGCCTTTAGGCGGCAAGACGCCTTCGGTTTCCGCCTGAAGACGGAACTACGAACAATGGCTCAGAAGCTCATCTGCGCTTCGAATTCGATGTCGTACTTCTTCATCTTCTTGTAGAGCGTTGTGCGGTTGATGCCGAGCATGTCGGCGGTCCCTTGGCGGTTCCAGCCGTTGGACTCCAACGCTTCGAGGATGAGTTGCTTCTCCGGAGTCACCAGCGAGGACTTGAGGTTGTTCCCCAAGCGACCGGCCGGGACCGAGAAGGTGGGCTCATTGGCTCGCAACGTTTCGGGCAGGTCTTGAGCGGAGATCGTGTCACTCTTGCTGAGGACGACGGCCCGTTCGACGACGTTCAACAATTCGCGAACGTTGCCCGGCCAGCGATAGCGCTGGAGCGACTGCACTGCGGAATCATCGAAGCCCCGAATCGTCTTGCCGTTCGCTTCGCAGAACTGATGCAAGTAGTGCTCGGCGAGCAACGGGATATCCGAGATGCGTTCGCGAAGCGGCGGTTGCGTCAGCGAGATGACGTTGATGCGGTAGAACAAGTCTTGGCGGAATGTGCCGGCGGCGACTCGTGCGGAGAGGTCTTCGTTCGTCGCCAGAATCACGCGAACATCGACCTTGTGAGTCTTGTTGCCGCCGACCGGTTCGAACTCACGGTCTTGCAGGACTCGCAGCAGTTTGACTTGCAGCGAGGCCGACGCGGTGGCGATTTCGTCGAGGAAGATCGTGCCGCCGTCCGCTTGCAGGAACTTGCCGATCTTGTCGTGATTGGCACCCGTGAAGGCACCGGCGACGTGGCCGAACAGTTCGCTTTCGAGCAATGTGTCTGGCAGCGCACCGCAGGCGACTTCGACGAAGGGCTTGCTGGCTCGCGCACTGAGCTGGTGAATCGCACGAGCGGTCATCGTCTTGCCGGTGCCGCTCTCGCCGAGAACCAGGACCGTCGTACGCGTGTCGGCGACACTCTCGATCAGGTCGTACATCTTGAGCATCTTGTAGTCGTGGCCAATCAAGCTCCCCATGCCAAACTTCTGGTTGAGCTGGGCCTTGAGCGTCTTGTTCTCTTCCACCAGCTTCCGCTGGCCGAGTGCTCGTTGAACGGAGAAGTTCAGTTCGTCGTCGATCACCGGCTTCGTCAGATAATCGAAGGCCCCCATGCGGATCGCTTCGACGGCCGATTCGATCGTGCCGTAACCGGTGATGAGGATCACCGACGTGTCTGGACAATGCTCGTTCGACCATTCGAGCAGCTCGAAGCCGTCTCGATCGCCGAGGTTCACGTCGCACAGGACGACCTCGAAAGGGAACTCGCCCATCCGGTCGATCGCGTCTTTGCACGAGGAGGCGGTTTCGGTCCGATGGCCGAGACCTCGGAGATAGTCCGCCATCGCTTCGAGAATGTGTTTGTCGTCATCGACCACCAACAAGGAGCCTTGGTTCGTCTTCATGGGTGCGAAATCTCTGTGAGGTTGCGTCGCGATCGCGTAGGTTGGGCTTTCAGCCCGACCGTGTTGCCTGCCGTTTGGACACAGCGGGAAACAGGGTCGGGCTGAAAGCCCAACCTACGAAGCGGGCGACAGTCTGTGGAAACGGCCTGATCGAAAACTCTTTGGGCCGGCGACTGCGGGGGAGCAATCGTCGATTCCAAAACGTGACGTGCCGCATTGAGCCAAGCTCACGCGACCACACGAGGGGAGATGCGTTCGGCCGTTATCTCCATGCAACGACCGTCGTTGGGGAGGCAACCTCGCCACCCTGACGATGTTTTCCATCCGCTTGGGGAAGCGAACAGAATCAAATTCACGTCGGCATGATGCCGAGAGGACACAGGCAACATAGGTCATAGTTTCGCATTGGCAACAAAATCGTGACGCATGTTGCCGAGCGGGAACTGCCGGCCATAAGGCATTCAGGCGAGCGGGGCGGCGTCAGCCCCCCGGTTCCGTGGTGAATCCACCGGGGGGCTGACGCCGCCCCGCTCGCCTGTCGTGTTCTGGGCCACGTTGATTTTCTGCCGCGGCCGCTCGACAGTGTTGTCCTGCCGCGACACGACGCAGTCTTTCTGAAACGATTGAGAACATTCATGCCGCCGATTGCCATTCGCTCCGCCACGCCCGCCGATGAAGAGATCGTCGTCGACTTCAACTGCCGTCTCGCTTCGGAATCCGAAAGCAAACAGCTCGACCGCCCAACCGTGCAACTCGGAGTCCGAACGATCCTGTCGAATCCTCAGCATGGCCGCTATTTCCTGGCGAGCGTGGGCGACCGGATCGTCGGCCAGATGATGCATACCTGGGAATGGAGCGACTGGCGCAACGGTGAGATCTGGTGGCTGCAAAGCGTCTACGTTCATCCCGACTTCCGTCGGCAGGGAGTCTTCCGCTCGCTGATCCAACACCTGCAAGTGGAAGCCGCCGCGTCCCCCAACGTCGTCGGCCTGCGGTTGTACGTCGAAGAACACAACACCTCCGCGCAGGCGACGTACGAGCGGCTCGGCTTGAAACTGGCGGGGTATGTCGTGATGGAAGCGCTGAAAACTAACTAATGACTCGTTGTTTGTTCTGGCGAGCGGGGCGCGTCAGCCCCCCGGTGTTGCGGCCTTATCGAAAGCTCTCGATCGAACCGGGGGGCTGACGCCGCCCCGCTCGCCAAATCATTCTGCAAAGATCATCCGACCGCGTGGCTCCAACATGGCATCTCCCACTCCCGCTGACACTCGCCGCGAAATCAATCCCGCTCTCGAAGGCGTTTCAATTCCCTTGTGCGATACTTCCCAATTGCCGCCGTTGCCGTGTGGCTGGACCGTGCGAGAGTACGCCTTGGGTGACTCTGTGCTGAAGTTGACGGTCCCGGATCGGCCGGATGATTTGCTGGAAACACCGGAAGTCTTGGCGGCGAACGATCGAGACGACTACATGCCGTATTGGGCCTATCTCTGGCCGGCGGCGATTTATATGTCGCGGGCGGTGATGAAACGGGACTGGCCGCAGGGAATTCGGGTGCTGGAACTTGGCTGCGGAGTTGGTCTGGTCGGCTTGGCGGCGTTCGCGAAAGGGTGTCGAGTCACCATGACCGACTACGAAGCCAAGGCGGTCGCGGTGGCTCAGCACAATGCGCGGCTGAATGGCTTTGAGGATGTCGAAGCGTTTGAACTCGACTGGCGCACGCCGCCGAGCACGACGTTCCCGGTGATCCTCGGCTGCGATTTGCTGTACGAGCAACGCAACCATGCTCCGATCCTCGATCTGCTGGAGACCATGCTGGAACCGGGTGGCCTCTGCTGGCTGGCGGACGGAGGCCGCAACGTCGCCCATCAGTTTTGGTATCTCGCGCGCGAACGAGGCTATGCCGTGACCATGCGCGACCACGAGGGGCACGAGCTTATGACACCGGGGTTTCACTACCAGCTTTTTGAACTTCGGCGTCCGCACCGCACTTGACCCGTACCTCCAGCCAATCCGCGACCTGGTTCATCACGTCGAGCCAATCGGGTTCGTTGTGTAGCTCGTGGTAATGCTCGGGGAACCATTTCAGTTCTTTGTCGGTGCTGGGGACTTTCTCCAACCACGGCCGAGCAACCTGCGGATCGACGATTCGATCGGCGCCGCCTTGGGCGATCAGGACCGGCATGTTCAACGCACCGACTTCTTCCCAGACATCGTTCAAGGCGGCCTTCATCTGAAAGAACCAACCGCAAGTCACGCTGCGATGAATCAGCGGGTCCGCCTGGCGTGCCATCAGAGCCACTTCGTCTCGTGTTGTGTCCTTGGACTCGACACGGGTTTCAAAGCGAACCGATGGCACCAGGAACGAAACCAGCTTGCCCCACGCAACGACGAGCGGATTGACATGCACTTTCAACCGCAGCAGCGGAGCCATCAGCACTAGCGCGGAAAGTTTCTCTGGCCGAGTCTCGGCGAATCGAGCGGAGATCAAACTGCCGAAGCTGTGTCCCAACAACGCCGTGCGAGCCGGGGCCAGATTGTGATGCTGCCACACCGCGTCGAGGTCGCGGAGGTAATCCTCAAATCTGCGAACGTGCATCGGGTTTCCACCGGATCGTCCATGCCCGCGATTGTCGCCAACGATGACCGTCCAGCCCCGATCGGCAAACAGCCGAGCCACATGGTCGTAACGCCGACCGTGCTCGCTTGCACCGTGAACGATCACCAGCGAGCGGCCGTCCGCGCACGGATCGAGCGGCTCGAATCGCCGCGAGATCAACTCGATACCAGCATGAGCGCGAATCAAATGTTCGACAGGTGGCATGGTTGACGCTCCTGTAGGTCGGCCTTTCCAGGCCGACATGATCGGCGACTCGCGTCCGAGTCGGGCTGTAAGGCCCAACCTACTTTTCGGCGAGGCAGCGTTCGACCGCTTGTCGCAGATCGTTCCCTTTCAAATCGACTTGTGCGATCCGCCCATCTCGTCCCACTAAGAACAGCGACGGGATCGTGCGGACGCGATACTTCTCTCTGGCTTGTCGAACTTGCTCGGCCTCACAGACCATCTTCCACGGTAACTTGGCTCGTGCTTGAAACGCTTCGACGATTTCCGGCGATTCGTCCAAACTGATGCCGAGCACTTCAAAGCCCTCTTCGTGTTTGTCGGCATACAACTGCTTCAACTTCGGGAACTCTGCCAGACATGGCGGACAATTCGTGGCCCAGAAGTCGATCAGGAGCACTTTCCCCTTCATGGCCGCGATGCTGGCCGGCTGACCGCCGAGATCGGTCAGGCTGAGTTCCGTCGCCTCCTGACCGACCAACTCCAACTTCCGCAGTCGATTCACGCAAAACTCACCGACCTGCGGGTTCAGGCCGAAACGATTCGACAGAGTTTCATAGATGCTCCGGGCCGTCGCATGGTTGTTGGCCAAGCCCGCTTGCCCGACGAGCTCCACGGCCAGATCCAAGTGCTCGTTTCCCGCTCCCAGCCGAGCGAACTGCAACGAGTCCTGGAACGCAGTGGCTGCCTCTTTGAGCTTCCCCGACTTGGCCAAGCCGACGCACAACACTGTCTTGGCACCAGTCTTTGCAGTCGCTGAGGCCGTCCGACTTTGCAAGCATCGCTCCGCCAGCGGCAGTGCCTCTGCCTCCAGCCCGAACCGCCGGGCGGTGTCGAAACTCCAGGTAAACGCCTCGTCGAGGTCACTGGCCTCGGGATTCTGCTCGGCGTAGGTGGCTGCGTCTTTCAGCAGGTCTTTTTGCCGAGCGACGATGACATCCTGAAATGTCTTCTTGCTTTTCGGACTCGAATCCTCCGACTGTACCTGGGCTCCATTGAAAACCGAGACCATCAATGCCAGGAACGCGATCGTCGATCGGGGAATTCGGTAAAGCAGTGACATTCGATTCTCCTCAAGTGTTTCCATGATTTTCTGATCCATGATTTTGCCAACCGCCGGGTTTAGATAACGACTGCCCCGCCCCGAAACCACCGTCGGCAACGTCACAATCGGCCCTCGCTCGCGGCCGCAACTCCCGATTCGGACGGTTTTTTGGCCGTTGCTCAGGTTCTGTCGAATGTTTACCTTTGCCCGCCGGTAAATTCCGTCGGAACGTGATCCTCCGGGAGCGGTCCGGTCAAACGGTTTCAAATCGAAGGAGTTCTGAGATGTCTCAAGTCAACCAGCCTCAACCACCTAATGATGAGCCTCCCCGTAAGTTCTCGCTCAAGGAGGTTCCGGCATGGGGCGTGAGCCTGGGTTTGCACTCGTTGATCTTCCTCTTTTTTGGCCTCTACACGATCCCCATCGTGCGCGAGACCTTCGCCGAATTGGTCGTCAGCGAGGTCGAGGATCTTCAGGAACCGGAATTCAAGTTCGATGTGGCCGCGACCGACCAGGTCGGCAACGGGGGCACGGGCGACACGCTTAGCCCGTCACTGGCTGCCGCCGGGGCCACCAGTGCCTCGCCGCAAATGGAAACGTCCAAGCGCCTGCAAGAAGAGTTGGTGAAGGTCAATCTCACACCGACGGCCACCATTGGCGATGTCGCGACGGACTCTTTGGGCAAGACGGTCGAAGTCCGCGGCGGCACAGACAATCTGACTGGCGACTTTGGCGGACAAGGAACAGGTGGCGGCACCGGTGGCACGGCGGGGTCCATCGACCGTCTGACGTTTGAAATCATGGCCTCGCTTAAGGAACGCAAGACGCTCGTCGTCTGGCTGTTCGACGAATCTCCCTCCATGAGAGTGCGTCGTGACGCGGTCGCTGAACGATTCGAAAACATTTACAAGCAACTCGGATTGATGGACATCGAGACGAAGAACGGCATTCTCAAGTCGGGGATCGTCAGCTTCGGAAAGGATTTCCATTTCATCTCGAAGGACGCGACCGACGACATTCCGCAGCTCATCAAGCTCGTCAAAGAGAACATCCCCAGAGATGACAGTGGAAAAGAAAATGTCTTCACGGCGGTCGAAAAGGCGGTTGCGAAGTACCGTGACTACCGCAGCCGTGAGCACCGCAACTGCCTGCTGGTGATCGTCACTGACGAGCGAGGTGACGACTTTGGCGTGAACGGCGAAAAGCTGGACCAGGTGATCCAGGCGACGTCCGCCGCCGGATTCAAGGTGTTTTGCGTGGGCAATGCTGCTCCCTTTGGGCAAGAAAAAGGCTTCCAGAATTACACGGACGACGAGGGCAATACTTGGAACGACTTACCGGTCGATCAAGGTCCGGAAACGGTGGCTCCCGAATTCGTCAATCTCCCGTTCTGGGGAGTTGCCGGTGCCGATCTCGTTCGCATGACAGCGGGCCTCGGCCCGTATGCTCTCACGCGGCTATGTGCCGAAACACAAGGCGTGTATCTCATCGCCGAAGACGGTGGCCGAGGTGTGCGGTTCGATCCGGCAGTCATGCGGAACTATTTGCCCGATTACCGGCCGATCAAGTTTTACCAAAAGGATCTACAAGCGAATCGCGCCAAGACCGTCCTGGTCGATGCCGCTCGCAAAACGCTCGGTGAGAAAACACCGACTCCCGAAGTCATCTTCCGAGCCGACACCGATGCAGCGTTGCGAACAGAGTTGAATGATGCACAGAAGCCGCTGGCCGTGCTGGACTACAAACTCAACGAGATCGTCACGCTGCTGGAACAGGGCGAGAAGGACCGCGCGAAGATTAAAGAACCGCGCTGGCAAGCCGCCTACGACACCGCCTACGGCCGAGCACTCGCCATGCGAGTCCGCTCATTCGGCTACAACATGACGCTCGCCCAGATGAAGGCGAATCCCAAGGCGTTCACCAATAAGGGGGACGACACTTGGGAGTTGGTCGCGTCCGATGAAATCTCGTCTGGCGTTCAAGTGAAAAAGATGGCCGCGAAGGCTCAGGACTATCTCGCACGAGTCGTGAACCAACACCAAGGCACCCCGTGGGCCAAGCTCGCCGAACGCGAACTCAGCAAACCAATGGGTTGGTCGTGGAAGCCGTTCCGCAAAGACTATCCAAAGATCGAACGAGAAATGGCCGAGGCCGCCAAACGCCGCGTGCAATTCGCCGACGAAGAAGAGAAGAAGAAGGCCGAGAAGAAAAAGAAAATGGCCGAGAGGCCCAAGCCAAATCTGTAACCGCTGCTTTCAGTTTTAGCCCGACGCGCCAGCGAGGGGTTGTGGGGTTGATCTCCCAGCCACTCGCTGGCGCGTCGTGCTTTTCATGGGCACCCGACACTGCGACTGGCGAATCGTTGTTATTCAATCAGCCGCCAATCGCCAAGATATGTACGGCTCTTCGCGATCGCATTTGAGGAACTTCCTCATGACCTATGAACAACTGCCCGACGAATGGAAGGAATGGGTGGATCTCACGCCGCTCGAACGGTTCCGTCGCAGTGAGGAGCTGTTCGCTCAATACCTGGCAATGGGAGGCAGCCTTGAGCCCGACCCCGATCCGACAAGTCCTTTCGACGATGCAGAAGCATCAGGTTCAGGCCCTGCTTATGGGCGGGCAGGCTTGCGTGTTTTACGGCGCAGCGCAATTTAGCAAGGACATCGGCTTCACGTTGTTGGGTGACGACGCGAACTATCAACGGCTGCATGCGGCACTCGCGGAGTTGCAGGCTGAGCGGATCGCTGTCCCTCGTTTCGATCCGGCGATCTTGGATCGCGGACATGCGGTCCATTTTCGATGTCGAGCATCCGGATTCGAGGGGTTGCGCGTGGATGTGATGACTCGGCTGCGCGACCTGCCTGACTTTGCGATTCTGTGGAGTCGTCGAACAACTCTGCAAGACGCCGATGGCACGACCTACGAAATCCTGTCCGTTGCGGATCTGGTTCAAGCCAAGAAAACGCAGCGTGAAAAGGACTGGCCCATGATCGCCGCGTTGGTCGAGAACCATTACCACTCGTTGCGCGATCAAGCGACGCCGGATCGAATTGAATTCTGGCTGTTAGAGATGAGAGTTGCCGAACGACTCGTGGAACTCTTCCAGGGGTTTGCGTTCGAAGCAACCGCGCTGAAGACGCGGCGGCCGTTGTTGACGATCGCTCAAGTCTGAGACCTCGACGCATTGTGTGCCGCTCTGGATCTCGAGGTCCGCATCGAACAGGCCAGGGATCGCGCGTATTGGGAACCGCTCCGCAAGGAGCTCGAACAGTTCCGTCTTGCGGAACGTGGATAAAGCGTGTGGCGGGTCTCCAACGTTTTGTTGTCCTCAAAAATGGTTTCTGACACGAATGGCACTTAACGAATCCTATGCCTTGAGCGGGACACGGTTTGGGAATGAGTGTCGTGGTTTGGTGAGGAACTTGTATTTGGGGCGGCGTTTGTTGGCGCGAGGTTCGTTGCGGTTGGGGCGATTGCCGACTCGATGTGTGGCGATGGCTGCGAGCAGCGTGGCGATGATTTCCAATGCCGGAGAGTGGTCCAGCAGGCCGTGTTCGGAAAAGGCTCGCAGGGTTTGCAGCGTGCCAGTGAAGCTGAGTTGTGTCGGACGCAGATCGTGATGGCTAGCGGCTTCGGACATCAGGCGACGCACCGAGTTGTACGCCAACAAGTGCATGGCGATTTCTTTGCGGATCATCTCCGGCGTCATGCAACGTAGATGGTCCATCTGCATCGCCGATTTCAACGAGCGCAGATTCAACTCCGCCTGCCAGCGCTGGCGGTACAGGTCCGCCAAGTCGAAGGCGGTGTAGGCCTGTGGTCGTACAGCGTCGTGACCAGCACATATTCCTGGACTCGGAAGCCGCGTGGTTCGACGCGCACGCGAACTTCTCGCAGCACCAGTTGATCGGGCAGACGAGCGTAGGACTCGCGATCCAACCAGTCGGGACATTGTTTCGGTTTGGCCCACGTCACGAGATGGTCTCCCGGACCCAACCGTGTGCCGCGACGA
>SXGT01151834.1_pt1 | contig 27884 bp, 18 predicted proteins | sample 3176221 | NCBI WGS metagenome assembly SXGT01 (sample SAMN11356862, study PRJNA531348) | freshwater metagenome | isolation source: freshwater sample F1-120 | place: China: Fuxian Lake, Yuxi | collected 2017-12-25
CCAGCGTTGACAAAGAGCAGCGTCGGATCGGCGGGCGGCAAGAGGCTGTGCGAGGGCACGACCACGTGGCGTTGTTCGGCGAAATAGTCCAGGAAGGCGGCACGAATCGCGGCGGCGGACATCGGCTTCATGGCAGTCCTCAAGGGCGTGGCCCCAGCCAGGGGCGGCGCGGGCCGGCGGCCTCCGGGCCGTCGGGGGCGCGGAGTGTAGTGGGTTCGGGGTCTGGTGCAATGGGCCGGGGCCGCGTGGCAGCCTGCCGGTAGGCGCCGATCAACGCTCGCCGTGCCCGGGCCACCTCAGCGCCGTTGGCGCGCTCCGGCCGATGCGTCAGCCTCGGCCGCGGGCGGTAGCGCGGCAGACTGCTGGGCAGCGCCTCGGCCGCTGTGAGGTGCGAGGCCGTCGCATCGGCGTTGCCGCGCCACGGACGCGCACGCTGGGGGAGCGAGTTGGACCAAGACCCTCCACCTCGACATGCGCCCCATCGAGCCGATCGCCAACGCTGATGTGCTCGTCGCACGCCAGAGCCGAGAGGCGAACGTCGGGCCTGCCCACTCCCACGCGGGCGAGGGTGCCGTCCGGGGCCCGACGCTCAGCGCTGGAGAGCTCTCGGCATGTCGACTTCGGTAGATTGGCCGGCGGCGTCGAGGACCACCAGCGTGAGGCGCCACGTGGCGGCCTGCGCCATCGCCTCGCGGATCGCCTCGGCCTGCGCCGTCTCGGTGTCGACGTCGAGCAGCAGGACCGCGGCGGTCGGCTCGACCCCGGAGCGCTCGCGCCAGTCGGGGATCGCCGCGAGGAACTTGGCCCGCAGGGCGCTTGGCTCCAGCGGGCCAGGCGGCGCCAGGTCGCGGTCGTTGGCGCGCAGCCCCTTCGGGCCATAGGCGACCCAAAAGCGGCGGTTGAGGTCATCGAGGCCAAAAGGCGAGCCGCGGCGGTCTGGGACCTGCCCGATCAAGGGCACGGCGCCCCGCGGCGGCAGCAGCAACCCGAGCTGACTCTCCAGCGCCACGGTCTGCGGCGTCGCCCGCGGCGGTTGCGCCGGCGCGGTCGGCGTCTGCGGCTGCTGCGCCACCTGCCTCGCCGCGTTGCCGGACGCTTGGCCTCCCTCGCACCCGCCGCCGCAGCCGGCGAGGCCGCCGCAGAGCAGGGCGAGGACCAGCTGCAGTCGCCCCGGCGTTGTATGCTTCACCGCTGACATGCGGCCTCCCCTCGGCGCGCCGGCGTCGATGGCACGGCGCCGCGAAGCTGCCACCCGGCGAGGGCGGCGGTCAATCGGGCGGCGCTGCGCCTTCCGCGCCATGGAGGGCGCCAACTTGGCCGGCGCGCAGATGTCGGGTCTCCGCCCCGGCCCGGCGCGTGATCGCCCGCAAGGCGCTCGGCGTGACCGATGTCCAGAGCCCGTGGGATGACGGGCGCAGCGGCGCCCGGGCCGCCGTCGCCGCGCGGGGCGGGGCCGCGCTCGCCGTCACGCCTCCAGGTGGAGCGCCCTTGGCCAGAGCTCGCTTTGCCGCCCACAGCCCGCGGTGCTAGGGTGCCGGTGAGAACCAGATCGTGCGGGGTAGACGATGTGATCTCGCGCTAACTGTCCGCGGCGACACCCAGAGGGCGCTCGGCAGGTGGCCGAAGGCCGGGCTCACGCGCCCGCCGCGTCGCCATCCCGCCGGAGCCCACCGCCGTGCCGACCAACCCCGAACGAGCGCGCGACGATGAATCGTCGATCGACACGCAGAGGCCAGATCCGTGGTCGATCGCTACGCTTCGGCTGATCGGCGGCGGCCAGCTCGGGCTGGCTGCTTGCCCTGGTCGGCGCCCAGCGCCTCGCAAGACCTGCGCTGCGCTGCCTGACGTCGAGCGAGACCTCGACGCCGTCGCCGCCTGGGGAGCCGCGGTGGTGATCACCGTCATGGAGACCGACGAGCTCGAGGCGCTCGGCGTCGCCGGCCTTGGAAATGCCGTGACCCGGCGCTCGATGGCTTGGCTGCAAGTGCCGATACCGGAGCGCGGTGTGCCGGATGCCGCCGATGAGGCGCGGTGGACAGAGATTTCCCGGGCTCTGGATCTGCGCCTCACCGACGGCGCCAAGGTGCTCATCCACAGCAACGGCGGACTTGGTCGCGCCGGGCTAGTGGCGGCCCTCATCGCCATCGACCGCGATCCCTTTCCCGAAGTGCGCCGCGCCGGTGACAATCCGCTCGACGCCCTCGCCGCCGAGGCCATCGCCCAGGTGCGCGCCGCTGACGAAGGCGCCTTCGACGGCGCGGCGCACCAGCAGTGGCTGCAGGCATACGCCCAGCGGAGCGGCATGTCGCGCCTGACCCGCGGCATGGAGCAGAGCGACCTCTACCGGCGCGTGCTCGGCTTCCTGCTCGGCGGTGCATGCGGCGACGCGCTCGGCGCACCGGTCGAGCTGCTGCGCCATGACCGCGACTTCACCCCATTCGGCCCGCGCGGCGTGCGCGAATTCGCCGCTGGTCCTGCGCCAATCGGCGCCATCACCGACGACACCCAGCTGACGCTGTTTACGGCCGAGGGCATGCTGCGTGGCTGGATCTGCCGCCGCCTCCAGGGCAGCCAGCGCTGGCCGCCCCACGCCCACAACGGCATCCTGCGCTGGTACTTCACCCAGACCCATGCTTGGCCCATGCAGCCTGGGCCCGACGGCTACTTGATTCAGATTGAAGCGTTGCATCAGGTTCGGGGTCCAGGCAAGACCTGTCTCAGCGCGCTCGCCCAGACCACCGCCCTCGGGCAGCTGGCGCAGAACGACAGCAAGGGCTGCGGCGGCGTGATGCGGGTGGCGCCTGTCGGCGTCTACTGCGAGGACGCAGAGGCCTTCGACGTCGGCGCCGAGTGCGCGCAGCACACGCACGGCCACCCGAGCGGCTACCTCAGCGCAGGTTGGCTGGCCTGCTGCGTGTCCGGCCTTCTCCGCGGCCAGCGCCTGGTGGCGGCGGCGGCCATCGCCGATCGCCGGCTCGCCGAGCGGCCGGAGGTGAACGCCGGCGGCGCCAGGGCGCTCAAGACTCCGAGGGCACTCGCCAACGCCCGCGCCGAGGCGGAGCGAACCGTCGAGGGTGGCCTCTGGCCGAGCCGCATCCCAGCCTCGCTGGGCCAGGGCTGGGTCGGCGAAGAGGCGCTGGCGATCGCGTTCTACTGCGCGCTGCTGGCCGAGGCGTGGTGCGAGCGTGGCGACGCCACGGTCGACGTCGTGGAGGACGCCATGTCGCTGGCGGTGACCCATGTCGGCGACTCGGACAGCACCGGCAGCATCACCGGCCAGCTCCTCGGCGCCCGCTTTGGCGCCACGGCCATCCCGCCGCGCTGGACCGAGGCGGTCGAGCTGCGCGACGTGATTGCGCAGCTCGCATGGTGGCTCGTCGGCTCGGCGACGGAGCGGCTGCCTGCAGCGGCGTTGCGGTCGACCCACCCGGGCTGGTAGCGGTGCCGGCGGTCACCCCGACCAGCGCGGACGAGCGCGACGACCTGCGGCGCCGCCAGCGATGACGCCTCGAGCGTGGGCGGCGGAGGCGCCGTCTAGGCGCCGAAGTCCAGCTGGGCCGAGACGACGGCGCGATCTGCGCCACCGCAAAGGGGCGCGGCGGCCTCGGCGAACCTAGCAACGATCGCGGCGTCGCTGTCTGCGCTGCAGTCGCCGACCCCCCTGGGCGACCACGACCTCAACCTCCGTCGGGGCTCCCGGGATCCAACCGTCACGCCGCTGCGGCCGCGCTGGAAGGCGGAGTGCGACGTCGACGAGGTCGATGAGCGCATCGAGGTCGCGGCTCTCCACGGTGAGAGGTGCGGCTGTGGCCGGCGCCGGGCGCAGGGCAAGGAGGCGTTGGCGGCGGCGGCAAATGCGGTCGCAGGGTCGGGGGGACAACGCCACACAGTGGCTGACCGAGGTCGTCGCAACCACGCTTGGGGTCAGTCGAGGAGCGGCCCCGTCAGGTCGCCAATCTGCCGCCTACTCCATCACCCGACCGTTCGACCCAGAAGCTGGTCGATCACATTCGCGCGGCAGCCGCGGTACAAGCGAGGCGAACGGGATGGACCTTCGCGCCAGCGACGACCGCCACCGCCGGATCGCTCCATGCCGATGCGCGTCTCGAAAGGCTCGATTCAGCTCGTGGCCGGTGCCGAGCTTGGCGAGGTCGCGCCGCACGATGTCTGAGAGAAGGCTATCGAACTCGGGGCGCTGCGTTGGCTTCTCCTCGAACAGACCGCGGAGAACCGGCAGGCGATACCACTCCAGGAAACGGGTGAGCTGCCGCTGGGCGGCAGGATCGGCAACCCGCGGACGTAGCAGCGCAACCGCTGCAGCACAGGAACGCTCGCGCTCCCTCTGGTTGACGTGCATCTTGCCTTCAAAGCACGTATCGCAGAGGTATTCAATATCACTTCGTGTGATGGCCGCGTCGATGGCCTCGGTTGCGGCGACCGCGGGCATGAGTACGCCGCAGCCTGCAAGGACGAGCGACAGCAAAGCAGCCGCGACCGAGCCCTGCTAGCCTGCATGGGACGGTGTTTTCACGACGACCTCCGTCTACGGGGAGTAGAGGACCGCACGCGTCCACCACCGGAGCCACCGTTGCGGGCCAAGCGAAGATTGCCTCTCTGTCCGGCAGTCGTCAACAGCGAGGCGCCGACCGCCATGTCATCCTAACATGGCGCAGAGACAACGAAAGGATGGACCCAGCGCGGTCCATTAGGGCGCCTGGCTCTGCCAGCCGATGTCCGCCGATCGCAGAGGCATGACGAATCATGTGCCGCCACTCCAGACGGCAATGCATGGTAAGCGATACGCATTTGCCCATCTGTGGTCACTGAAGACGTCCACCAAACCCGACCTCGGTCCATGCTCCCCTCCTTGCTGCAATACAATCACCGTCGGCCACTGCCCGGCCATCGACGACTTCGCCTCCAGAAGCGAAGTCCTCGCCACCGCCGGCGACTGCGCCAAGGACCTCCTGGTCAGAAACCTAGGTTTTCCATTGAGCCCTGACAGGTTGCACCGATCCGTCGCGCCGCCAAGTGACGAAGTCCCGCGGTCGGCCGGGCTGCATCGCTAGGCTGCAGCGCCAATCCGCAGCGCCGAGCCAGAGTCGATGGTGCTCCCCGGCGCGCCGCTGACCGAAGCGCGATGCGAGCCGGGCGGCGCCACAGCCGAGGTCGGAGGGGACGCGGCCTCGCTGACGATGACCCAGTTCGGCAGCTCGGACGGCACGGTCGGCATGACCGACCACCCCTGGGAAGCGCGCCAAGCCTAGCGCCGCCCGCTACGGGACGGTCACGTCGGGGTGGGCGCGCAGCACGGCCCGCTGAGCAGCGCTGAAGGTGGCCTGGACGCCGCCACTGGTCGAGGGCTGGCTGTGCATGAGGGTGGGCGCGCCGCCGAGGTCGGGCAGGCCATGCAAGCCATCGCTGTGGTAGAGCCCGAGCAGGTGTCCGAGCTCATGTGCCATGGTGGCGCCCAGGCGTGCGCTGGTTGGAGGCTCGCCGCGGCCACAGTCGCCGGTCGCCACCACGGCGAGCGAAGCGGCCATCCCAACCCGTCCGCCGCCGGGGATCTTGGTCGCAAAGCCGGCGACGGAGGCGCCGCCGCCCGAGAGAGGGTATTGCATGAGACAGGGCCACAGCGCGACCACCGCGACGCCGCGCGCGGCGAGCCCGCCGGCGACGCCAGGCCGCTCCTGCCACGCCGCGTCGACCGCTGCCTGGAGCGCGACGAGGTCCGGCGAAGCCAGAGACGACACGTCGAGCGTGAGCGGCAGCTTCGCTGTCCAGGCCTCGAGGTCCAGCAGCGGCGGGGACGACAGCGCGATCTGAGCGGCGGCAAAGGGCACCGCGGCCGCCGCCAACATGGTGGCAACAGCGGCAGCGCTGCCTGCGACCTGAACGCCGGCGCCGCGGGCGACGACGACCTCCAAGGCGCCCGTCGCGGTCGGCTCTACCGCGGACTCTGCGACCGACTGCAGGCGAACATGGTTAATCTTGCTGCCCAAAGCGCCAAGGTGGAGCGGCAAATCGGTACGACAGTGGAGCAGCTGGACACGGACCTCTAGCGACCCAACTTGCGTCAAGCCTACCGACGGGTCGGCGAAAACGGCGAGCGCGTAGCCGTGCTGTGTCGAGACGGGCCGCTCGCAGTCCTGACACGACCAGCCGCCGACGCCCGGGCTGCTGCCGCCGCCGCCGCTCGCGTTGCCTGAGCCAACCCACACCTCGCCGTCAGAGCGACGCATGTCGAACAAGCGCAGACAGGCCTCCTCGCCTGCGAGCAGCGGAATCGCCTCGGCCCGCACCGCGAGGTAACGCGCCCCGAGCGGCACGGGCAGGCTCAAGGCTTCAGTGCTACCGTCCTTGCCAAGGGCGAGCACGACGCCTGGCGACCAAGCCGGCTGCAGCGGCGGCGCCGACTCTGCCCCTGTGGCGTCGAGGCTGCTGCTGTCGGCGCCGTCCGGGGCGTCAGCGACGTTGGGGGCGTCAGCGACGTCAGCGGCAGCGGTCTCGTCTGCCGGCGCCGCGTCAGCGGGCGCGGTCGACGCGTCTTGGCAAGCGGCCAGCAGGCACCAAGAACAGGCCGCGATGGCCGATTGGCAGAGACGGGCGCCGAAACCTCGCGCGACGGGGCGGCGGACGCTTGTCACCTTGGCTGGCAGTGTAAGGGTCTCGCTGGTAGTGGGGCAAGGTCCGAAGTCGTGACCGGATGGGAGCGCGGCGGCGGCGGCGATGGCAATTGCGGGTTCCGATGGCGGCGCCTCATGCTAGCCTCAACAGCCGGGACGTCCCGCGCGGTCCACCCCGCCGGCCCAAGCGCAAGGCAGGGTGGCGCGCCGAGACCGATGCGAGGCTTCGCTCATGCGCACGGTGCTACTGCTGATCGCCTCCAACGTGTTCATGACCGCGGCGTGGTATGGCCACCTGCGCGATCGCGACATGGCGCTATGGAAGGCGATCGCGCTGTCTTGGGGCATCGCCTTCTTCGAGTACTGCCTGCAGGTGCCAGCCAACCGCTGGGGATATCAGACCATGTCGGCGTACCAGCTCAAGATCATGCAGGAGTCCATCACGCTGGCGGTGTTTGTCGGCTTCGCCTGGTTCTGGCTCGGCGAGCGCCTGCGATGGAATCACGCCGTCGCTGGGGTGTTGCTGGTTGGCGCGGTCGCCGTGGCCTTCTTGCCAGAGGGTGGCGGCGCGACCGGGGATGCCCCCCCGAGCCCCGAGGCTTTGCCATGACGAGCCGCTCGCTGCTGCCGCGCCAGGGGAGCCAGCAGCGCACGGCGGGCGCGGCGCTGCGGATTGTGGGCGCCTCTCTCGCGCTCACGCTCAGTTGCACGCCGGACGACGCCGCGGCCGGCGCGGGGCTGCGAGGCGACGACTTGGTCCCCGGCGCCGCGGACGCGCTGGCAGGCGCAGCCGGATTGGACGCGGCGCTGCGGCAAGAGGCGGCGCTTCAGGCAGCAGCGACCATCGAAGCAGCCTTCTTGCTCGATCGCGTCGGCGTCCTGGCCCACGACGACTTCCTCGGCCGCGACAACGGCACACCGGGCGGACTCGCCGCGCAGGCCTGGCTCGCCACCGACCTCGCCAACCAGGGCCTGCCCCCGCTCGCCGCAGCGGGTTACGCGCTGCCCTTCGCCGCCGGGGTCAACCTCTGCGCCCGGATCGCTGGCAGCGACGCTACGCCGACCGTCGGCGCCGACGGGATCACGCGACCGCTGCGCGACGAGCTGGTGCTCCTCGGCGCCCACTATGACCACCTCGGCGACGCCGACACGCCGGGCAGCGCCTGCAAGGCCGCCAAAGACGCCGCCGACCGCATCTGCAACGGTGCGATCGACAACGCCGCCGGTGTCGCGGTCACCATCGCGGTCGCACGCGCTTTGGCCAACAGCCCAGGGCTCTTGCGCCGAACGCTCGTGGTCTGTCTCTTCGACGCGGAGGAGGACGGCCTGCTCGGCAGCAAAGCATTGGTCCAGGCCCTTCAGCAGGAAGGGGTCGCCGGCGTCCATCGGCCACAGGTCGTGGCGATGCTCTCGGTCGATAACGTCGGCTCGCAGATCATCCCGGGCGAGCTGTCCTCCTTCGCCACGGACGCAGAATTTAGCGACGCCCTGCGCGCCGCCGTCCACGCCGCCAACGCGATCACCGGCTACCAGACTTGGCCGGTCTCATCGTTCTTTGTCGGCCAGGAGGGTGGCGGCCGCAGCGACCATTTGCCTTTCCGCGAGGCGGGCGTACCGGTGCTCTTCCTCGGCTCTGGCAGCGGCGCCGAGTACCACACGCCGCACGACGAGCTCGACGCCCTCGACCAGTCTAAGCTGCTGGCGATCGCCCGCCACGCCGTCGTGCTGGTCAGCTCGATCGCCAACGCCGACGCGCGGCCGGACTTTCAGGCCAAGCCTAGCCCGCACCTCGATGACGGCCGGGCCCTCGTCTCGCTTGCCGACCGGGCGCTGGCGGCGTCTAACCCCCTCAAGCTCAACGACACCCAGCGCGAGGTCGTCGCGACCTTCCGCAGCCAGCTGCAAGGCTGGCTCGACCACCCGCCGGCGACCGCCGCCGACTGGAAGGCCTACCAGACGCAGGTGAAGGCGATCTTGGCCGCCGTCTTCAGCTTCGTCGGCGGCCACGGCGGACCACCATGAGCGGCGCCCGCCCGGTTGTGGCGGTCTTGTTCAACGCCGGTTTTCACCACGTCGGCGTGCACTCCGTCGAGGCCGATCGTGTGGAGCGAGGCGCCGCTACGCTGCAGCTGTACCAGGGCGAGAGGCTGGTCTGGCAGGGCGCCAAGGCCGCCGTCGCCGACGTCTTGTGCTTCGAGGATCGGCAAGAGGCGCGCGACTACCACCGGCTCCGCGGCAGGCACCTGCAGGCCGCCGCCGGCCCTCGACCCGGTAGCACCGCCCGTCAAGCGCGCGCAGCCTGCGTAGAGCGGGTGGCCATCCGTGTGGGGGAGACCGAGCCTTGAGTCCACTGACCTCCATCGCGCCCATGGCGACCAGCGAGCGCACCGCGGCGTCGGCGCATGTGCGCCGCCTCCGGCTCTTTGGCGCCGCCAAGCTGGCCGCCTGCGCGCTGCTGCTGACCGGGGGGGCGACCGCGGCCCACGGTCAGCCGATGGGCGCAGCGAAGATCCCGCCGGCGGGCACTTCGGCGAGGATCGCCCCGCCACCGCGGACGCTGCACGAGCGCCCACCGGTGCGTGTCGGCGCGTCCGATCGCCGAGATCGCGCCGTCGGCGTCGGCGGTGCCGGTCAACTGCCTGCCGCCATCGATACGGCCCACGGCCGCATCAAGGCCCCCTCTTCCGCGGCGTCTGTCGCCGCGACCCGCGCCGCTGCGGTCTACGCCCCACCGCCGGCGGACAACCCCGCGCCGCCGCAGATTCGACTCGACGCGGCGACAGGGACGGAGGGTGCACTGCACTACAGGGTGGTGTTTGACCCCTCGGTGGTGCCCTTCAAGCGAGACCTCGCCTTCGACGACGCCGCCCCCGACGGCACGCTGCGCCAGAGCGGCAGCGGGCTGCGGCCGATGCAGCTTCAACCAGGCAGTGGCCGACCCGGTCATGAGCTCTTTTGGGGGCACGTTCGCTTGCAATTGGTCCCCGGGCGCGGCACGCCCCTGCCCTCCGTCGCGCCCGACGCGGGCCTCCTGGCGTGGCAGGCGACGCCTGCGCTGCCGCTGCAACTGCTGCGCGACGACGCCGGCAACGTGACGGTCCGCCTCGAGTCCGCCGTCGGCAGCGCACCACGCGGTGGCGGCGCAGCGCCCGCGCCGGTCGAGGTGGAGCTCCGCTTTCTGACCGACGCGCCCTCGACCTATTTCGGTCGGCCGCTGGGCGACGGCGACGCCAGCGCGCAGCCCCGTGTCGCGCGCCTGTCGCCGCCGCTGCAGGCGCAGCTGCAGGCCTTGTGGCCGCTGGCTGGAGTCCACCCAGGCCAGAGCAGGCGCGCCAACCTCGAGGCGCTGACGCGGTGGTTCCGCAGCTTCGAACCAGGCGCTGGGCCGCGCCCGGGAGCCGCGCTGGTGAGCGACCTGATCCGGCTACGCAAGGGCATCTGCCGTCACCGCGCGCACGGCTTCGTGCTCATGGCGTGGTCGCTCGGCGTGGCGGCGCACTATGTCATGAACGACGCGCACGCCTTTGTTGAAGCCTGGGCGGTCGGCGATGGCGGCAGTGAGGGCTGGCTCCGCATCGACCTCGGCGGTGGAGCCGAATCTCTCGAGCTGCATGGCGCCGACGGCCACACGCTGCACACGCCGCTTCACCGCGATCCGTTGCCCCGCCCACCGGCCTATGTGGCCCAGCAAGCCGCAGGGGTACCGTCGGCAGGCCCTGGCGCGGCCCCGGGTCAGGCTGGCCCCGCATCAAGTCGCCTGGCCGGCTTGGCCGGGGCGCAGCGCCTGATTGGCGCAGAGGCGTTCACGGCGCGACGCCCGACCGCTGGCGGCACCAGCGCGCCGCGGCCGCAGTTTGGTTCGCCGCAACCGAGCGGCGGCGAGCGTCAGCCCGACCAGGCATGGTTGGCCGAGCGGGCAGCCACGATCGCGGCGCCTCGCCGGCCTCCTGGAGCCGAGGCCAGCCCCGCAAGCGGCGCCGACGATCGGCCGACGTGTCACCTCGACGTGCGTCCACCGGGCGCCGTCGCCTTTGTCGGCGAGACGCTGCGGGTCCGCGGCGCGCTCGTGGCGGGCACGGCGGCCGTCGCGACAGTGGGTCGCATGCTAGAGGTCTGGCTGGTCGACCCGCGCGATCGCCAAGTCGGGGTCCGCCTGGGCCTCATCCGCACCGGCGATAGGGGCGCCTTCGACGGCGAGGTCGCCCTGCCTCTCGACGCGCGTCTCGGCGACTGGGATCTGGTGGTGCGCTTCGCCGGCAGCCGCGACCTCGGGGCCTGCTTCTCACGCGACCGCTGAGGCCGGGTAGCGTGCCTCGCTAGAGCGCGTCGGGGCGGCGGATCATCTTGCGCACCTCGTCGGCGTGCTCCACTTCCATGCGCACGAAATCGCGAGCCATCTCCTCCAGCGCGATGTCGCCGAGCGCGGTGGCGGCCGTGACGAGCTGCTTGTAGAGCTGGATCGCCTGCTCCTCAAAGGCCAAGCTCTCCTGCAGCAGCTGCTGCACGGTGTGGACATGGCCCTCTTCGAGCTGGGCAGCGATGAGCGGCGGGTGGCCGCCGAGCGCCGTCAGCTTCTCACCGACTGTGATGGCGTGGATCATCGCCTCTTGGGCGTTGTCGCGGAACCACTTCTGGATCGGGATCCGATTGTGTCCCATGATCATGAATGAGTAGTGGAGGTAGCGGTTCACGCCAGAGATCTCGGCCTTGTAGACCTGCCCGAGCAACGACAGCACCGCCTCATCGCCGTAGGTCTTCTCATGGACGCTCATCGTCGCCTCCCGCGCCAGCGTCAACGCCGGGCTCCGCTCCCACATGCCACAAGCTGACGCCGCTGCCAACAACGGCGGCTGGCTCGGTGTGCGCGTTGACGCGGGCGCCGTCACCAGAGCGCCCGTCGGAGACCGCGCCGCTCCCCCACCGTCCTCCACCGCGACGGGGCCGCCTCGGCTTGCGCCGAGGGCCATACACCGCCATCCTGCCTGCTCAGTCGAAGCCGCGCCGTGCGGCTGGGAGTCTGTCATGGAGGGCTCTGGCCCCAGCGCAGACATCGATGCGAGACGCCTCTCGCGCCTGCGCTCCGCCGTGGTGCGCACCGTCGCCTACGCCGACCTCTTCGACTTTCCTCTGCTGACCGAGGAGGTCTGGCAGCAACTCCTGCTGGAGAAGGCCGACCTCCAGGAGATCTCGAGACTCCTTGGCGACCTGGAGCGCGACCCCTTCCTCGCTGAGCGGCTGCAGCGCGAGGGGCCCTACGTCTCGCTGCGCGGCCGCGTCGGCCTAGCAGCCCAGCGCGACACGCGGCAGGCGGCCGCCGAGGCGCTGATCGCCAAACACCGTCGTGTCCTCGGCATGCTGCCGTTGCTGCCGTGGCTGCGCATGGCCGCCTTCTCGGGCGGCACCAGCCGCCGCAATTCAATCCAAGAGGACGACCTCGACCTGTTCATCGTCACAGCGCCCGGCCACGCCTGGTCGGTGTTCGTCGGGCTGGTGCTGCTCGGGCGCGGCGCCGGCTGCCGCGAGGTGCTCTGCGCCAACTACATCGTCGACGGCACGAACCTGCAAGTCCCCGATGGTGGTGACTTCTTCACCGGCCAAGAGATGCTCGGTCTTGAGCCCCTGCACGGCCGGCGCCAGCTCGAGCGGATGCGCGAGATCAACGACTGGGCCGGGCGACTGCTGCCAAACGCCGACCTCCGCCCAGAGCTGCCGCTCTACCGCCAGGCCGGGCTACGAAGCGGCGCCCAGCGTGGCGTGGAGCTGCTGCTGTGGCCTGCCGGCTGGGCCATCGAGCGCGCGGCGCGGCTCGGCCTCGGCTGGTATCTCGGCCGCAAACAGCAAGAGGGCGGCGACATGCTCCTGCGGGCGGGGATCCTCAAGCTCCACCGCAGCGACAACCGCCGCCGCGTCGTCGAGCGCTACCGAGAGCGACTCACGGCCCTCGGCGTCGCGGGTGACGATCTCGAGGCGTTGCTCCAGCCCCGCCGCCGCCGCTGAGCCCTGGCGTGCCTATCGAGACGCTGACACACCGCCGCCGCCGCCGCCGACCTGTGGCGCGGCGCTCGGCGGACGCTGCACCGCGTCTACGAGATCGGAGGCGTGGAAGCCTGCGCGCGCCCTCCTCGAAGAGCTTACTCGCCGCAGACCGCTGGGTAGTCACTGCAGCAGTCGCCATAAGAGCCGCAAGACGAGTCACACTGGCAAGCATTGCCTGAGGTGTAGATGCCGCACAGTCCGACACACGAGTCCGCGGCCTTGGCCTTGCAGACACCCTGGAGGCACACCTCCCCCGACTTGCAATTGCCGTCGACCTTGCACGGGCCCGCGACCTGGCAGTCGGCGGGACACGTGGCCAGCGTCTCGCTGCCTTGGCAGACGCCGTTGCCGCAGCCGCCGACGTCAACCGCCGTCAGGACGGTGCGATTCTTGGTCGTCCCGTCGCCGACAGCGCCATAGACGTTGTAGCCGGTGCAGACGACCGCGCCGGTAGACTTGAGGCCGCAGCTGACGTGGTAGGCCGTCGCGACCTGGATGAGGCCGGTGCCGTTGGTCATTGCCGCCGGCTTCAGGCTGTCTGTGGTGCTGCCATTGCCCAGCTGGCCGTAGAGGTTGTCGCCGACGGCCAGCGCGGTGCCGTCGGAGCGCAACGCCAGCGAGTGGTAGTAGCCGCCCACGACCTCAGCGAGCGTGCCCCAGGCCGCCAGTGACACTGGGCTCGCTTGCGGCGTCACGGTGTCGCCCGTACCGCACTGGCCTTCGATGTTGTAGCCAAAACAGCGCCCGATGCTGAAGATGTTTGTGTAGCAGCCGTGGTAGCTGCCGATGCTGAGGTCGCGCGCCAGCTTGACGTCTGGATGGAGCACGGGCTTGGGCTGGATCGTGGTGGTGGCGCCATCGATCTGCTTGTAGGCGTTGCTACCCCAGCAGCTGATCGAGAGGTTGGCGTGGCGGGCGCAGGCCCAATTGTAGCCGGCCTCGATGGCGATCACGCCAGTCAGGCCAACGACCTGCTGCGGCTTGGTCACGTCGGTGCCCGAGGTCGCCCCGCTGCCCATCTGGCCGCTGCTATTTTGGCCCCAGCACCAGACCGTGCCGTCCTTCTTCAAGGCGCAGCTGAATGCATAGCCAAGCGACAGGTCGACCACATCGCCAAAGTCAGCGATGGTCTCTGGCTTCGTGACCGCTGTGATGCCGGTCTTGCCATTGCCGAGCTGACCGTCAGAATTATAGCCCCAGCAGGCCACCTCGCCGGCGGTGGTGCGGGCGCATGTGTGACTGTACCCGATGGCCACACCGCCGAGGTCCGTGAGGCCCGCTACCGGCGTCGGCGACAGGGCGTTGGTGGTCCCGCCATCGCCGATCTGTCCGTAGTTGTTGCGGCCCCAGCAAGACGCGGTCTTGTCGCTGAGCAGCGCGCACATGTGATAGGCGTGGCCCATGCTGGCGAGGCGCACCGCCCAGCCCTTGGTCGCCGCCACGCAGGCGCCGGCGCTGCACGTCGCGGCAGAACCGCACACGGCGCCGTCGGGGCCGGGCTTGGAGACGCACACCTTGTCGACGCAAGTGTCCGTCGTACAGGGCTTACCGTCGTTGCAGTCGCCATCAGCTGCGCACGGCACCTTGCAGTCAGCGATCGGCTTCTTGGCGCAGGCGCCCGTCTTGCTGTCGCAGCTGTCGGCCGTACACAGGTCGCCATCGTCGCAATCGACCTTGGCGGTCTGGCTACAGATGCCGAGGGCGCACTGAGGCGCCAACGTGCAGGCGTCACCGTCGTCGCAGTCCTTGGCGACGCCGAGGCAAGATCCAGTGCCATTGCAGACGTCGGTGACTGTACAGGCGTTGTCGTCGTCGCAGCCGGCGTCCTTGGCCGCGGACGACAAAGTGCAATTGCCGCTCTGGGCGTCGCACTTGCCGGTCACGCACTTGTTGCTGCTGTTGCACTGCCCATCGCCGCTGCACTTGCCGTCCTCGACGTGGACCACCTGCTTGCTGTCGGTGGTGCTGTTGTTGCCGATCTGCCCATAGAGGGCGTCGCCGGTGCAGAAGATGGCGCCGTCTTTGCGCAGCGCGCAGGTGTGGTAGCGCCCGGCGGCGATGGCGACGACGTCGGTCAGGTAGGGCATCAACGTCGGTGTCGGCACCGGCGCCGCGGTCGTCGTGCCGAGCTCGCCGTTGGTGTTGACGCCAAACGCTAGCACCTTGCCGTCGCTGCGCAGCACGGCGGCGTGGTAGAAGCCGCCGGTCACCGCCACAAATGGCCCGCTCGCGGCGACGACGCTGAGGTCGGCGCTCACCGTCGTCGAGGCCTTGCCGTTGCCGAGCTCGCCATCCGTATTTCGACCGACCGACCGCACCTTGCCGTCGCCATACACGAAGTACGAGGCGTAGCCGCTGCAGCCGACGTCGACCACGCCATGCGGCACGGCGCGCTTGGTGGGCTTGAGCACGTCGTTGGTCGAGGGGCCATCGGCAACAGCGAAGTTGGTGTTTTGGCCCCAACCCCAAACCGATTCATCGAGCCGCACCGCCAAGGTGTGGTAGTAGCCCGCCGACGCCCGCTTCACGCCGCCGAGGACCAGCGCCGGCGTCTTCTGGGTGGTGGTGCTGTTGACACCCACTTGGCCATCGCTGTTGTAGCCCCAGCACCATAACCCGCCGTCCTTCTTCAGCACGCAGGTGTGGGCATAGCCGAGGGCCAGCGCGGCGGCGTCGCCGATGCCGGTGTCAAAGGGCTTCTTGACTGTCGTCGTCGTCCCGTCGCCGATCTGGCTGTAGGTGTTGTAGCCCCAACACCAGACCTTGGCCGACTTGTCGATGGCGCAGGTGTGAGCGTAGCCGGTAGCGATCGACACAACATCCGGCAGATCTTTCACCTCCACCGGCACCTTGGCGACGGTCGTCGTGGCGTCACCGATCTGGCTGTAATTGTTGTAACCCCAGCAGACGGCCTTGGCGTCAGTGCGGACGGCGCAGGTGTGGTAGGCCGTCGACTGCGATGCGATCTGCGTATACGAGCCCGCCAGCTGCAGCGGCTTGCACTCGCCCTTGCTGCAGCTGGACTGAGCCTTGCACAGCTGCGCGTCGTTGCCGGGAGCCACAGCGCAGAAGCCGTCCTTGCAAGCCTCGACCGTGCAGGGGTCTTGGTCGGCGCAGTCGACATCGGCCTTGCAGGCGATCTTGCAGCCGGGCACCGCGGTGTACGTGCAAGCGCCGCTCTTCGGGTCACAGGCGTCCACGGTGCAGTCGCTGCCGTCATTGCAGCTGGCCTTGTCGAGCTGCTTGCAGACGCCGGCCTCGCAGACCGGTGACATCGTGCAGGCATCGCCGTCGTCGCAGTTCTTCGGCTTGGCCACGCAATTGCTGGCGGCGCCGCAGGCGTCACCGACCGTACATGGGTCGCCGTCGTCGCAGACGAGCCCCTCCTTGGCCGCGACAGCGCTGCAGACGCCATCCGTGCAGCTCTCGACCGAGCAGACGTCGTCGTCGCTGCATTCGCCCGCCGCCTTGCAAGGCGCCAAGTCCACACGGACCGGCCAGCTCTGCGCGGTGGTGGTGCCGTTGCCAAGCTGGCCGTAGGTGTTGGAGCCGGTGCACCACACTGTGCCGTCCTGGCGAAGAACACAAGAGAAGTTGCGCCCCGCAGCGACCGCGATCAGGTTACTCAGCTTGCCCAATAGCCGCGGCACATCGCTGACCTCGGTCGTGCCGACGCCCAGCTGGCCATTGAGGTTGTCGCCGAACGCCCAGGCCTTGCCCGTCGGCATCAGGACTAGGTTGTGCTGGTAACCAGCCGACAACACCGCCGCGCCGACGATCGCCTTGGCGAACGTGGCTTTATCGGTGTCCGTGGCGGTCTTGGCGCCATCGCCACGCTGCCCCTGGCTGTTGTCGCCGACGCAGATCACCTGACCAGCCTTGTCGATCGCGCAGGTGTGCTGATAGCCGGCGGCGATGTCGCTGACGAGGCCTAGCTCGGCGCGCAGGTTGGGCGACAGCACGTCTGCGGTGCCGCCGCTGGCCGTCTCGTAGTTGGTGTTGAGGCCCCAGGCCCAGACCGTGCCATCCTTGCGCAGCGCGACGCTGTGGTTGTAGCCGAGCGCGATCCGTACGACGCCGTCCAGGCCCTCGACCTTGACCGGCGAGCCCGAGTTGACGGTGTTGCCGATACCGAGCTGACCGTCTGTGTTGTAGCCCCAGCACGCCACCCCGCCATCGACCTTGAGCGCGCAGGAGTGATAGTAGCCAAGGGAGAGTTGCGCCGCGTTCTCGAGGCCCGGAACCAAGACGGGCACCGCGGAGGATGTCGTGGTGCCATCGCCGAACTGGCCATAGAGGTTGTTGCCCCAGCAGTAGACCTTGCCGCCCACGGCCACCGCGCAGGTGTGGTAGTAACCGGTGGCGACGTCGATGACCTTGGGGAGGTCCTTCACCGCGACGGGCTTGCTGGCGTTGGTCTTGGTGCCATCGCCGAGCTGCCCGTGGTTGTTATAGCCCCAGCAGCTGACGCCGCCGTCAAGCGAACGGACGCAGGCGTGGTAGGCGTCGCTGCCGGCCGCTAGCTGAACCACCCCGGCCTTGACCGCTTGCCCACAGACGCCCTTGCCACAGACCGCCGCGCCGCCACAGACCGCGCCGTCCGCGGCCTTGGTGTTGCCGCACTTGCCGTCGGCGCCGCAGGCGTCGATCGTGCACGGGTCGCCGTCGCCGCAGTCGCCGGCGCCCTTGCAAGGCAGCACGCAGCCCGCCACCGCCGAAAAGGCGCAGAGCCCCGTCTTGCCATCGCAAGCGTCGGTCGTGCAGATATTGTCATCGTTGCAGGCGAGGGCCTTGGTCGGGAGGCAGACGCCCTGGTTACAGGTGTCTTGCACCGTGCACTTGTTGCCGTCATCGCAAGCGGCGGTCTTGGCCGCAAAGCCGCACTTGCCCGTCTTGGCGTCGCAGCTGTCGCCCGTGCAGGCGTTGCCGTCGTCGCATACTGCAGCCACGCCATTGCAGGCGCCGGTCGCGTCGCAGGCGTCGTTGGCGCTACAGAAGTTGCCGTCGTCGCAGACCTTGCCCTTCTGCGGCTCGGTCTTGCACGTCCCTGCCTTTGCGTCACAGGTGTCGGCGGTGCATGCGTTGCCGTCGTGGCACTGGGCGTCGACGCTGCACGAAGCCAAGTCGACGATCTCAATGGCGTCAATGAAGGGTCCGCTGCCCGTGTTCGAGATGCAGTCCTTGGTCACAAAGCGCAGACTCACCGTCACCACCTGGCCGGCGTAGGCCGCGAGGCTGGCGGAGACGATCTGCCAAGTGCTGCCGCCAGGCCCGTCGACCGCGGAAAAATACTGAAAGGTTTTGCCGCCATCCACGCTGACGCCGACGTCGAACTTGTCGAAGCTGCCGCCGATCTCCCAGGTGCCCGCCAGCTGCATGGTGAGCGACGGCTTGATGGCCTTGCTGAGGTCGATCTGCGGGGAGGTCGCCGTGCCGGCCACGAAAGTCGCGCCCTGCGGGCACACAAAATCCTTGCCATTGTTGAAGTTGAGCGTGCAGTTGCCGTCCTTGGGCGCCGGGCTCGAAGGCTCCTTGTCGATCGCCCAGGTCGGGCTCGCTTGATCTCCTGCGATCTTCCAGAGCTTGCTGCTCTGGCTGCCGCAGACAAACGCCTCGTGATAGGGCAACGCCATGGGCTTGGCGCCGCAGCCCGAGATGGCGAGGTTGCCGCAGCCGAACAGGGGGTCACAGATGTCGGCGGTGCAGGGGTCCTTGTCATCACAGGAATCGGGCAACTCCGCGCACTTGCCTTCCAGGCAGGTCGCCTTGGCGCAGGCCTGCGCAGTGCACTCTTTCGGTGTGGCCGCGCACTTGCCGTTCTTGCAGAGATCTCCCGTGGTGCAAGCGTCGCCGTCGTCACAGGTCGTGGTCACGGCCACCGGCAGCGCCGAGCAGGCCCCACTCTTGGCGTCGCAGGCGTCCTTGGTGCAGACCTGACCATCATCGCACTTCGGCTGCGCGCCCTGGCACTTGGCGCCCTTGCAGGCCTCGGCCTTGGTGCAGACATCGCCGTCGTCGCAGGCGCCAAAGTGAGCGAGGTAGGTGCAGCCCTTCTGCTTGTCGCAGCTGTCAAGCGTACATGGATTGTTGTCCGTGCAGACCTTGGCGCTGCCGACGCATTTTCCGTCCTTGCAGGCGTCGAGGTCCGTGCAGGCGTCACCGTCTGTGCAGGTGACGCCGCCCGGCAAGTTGACGCAGCCCTTGGCCTTGTCGCAGCTGTCGCTGGTGCACGGGTTGCTGTCGTCGCACGTCTTGGCGGCGCCTTTGCAGGCTCCCTCTTGGCAGGCATCGTCGACGCTGCAGGCGTCGGCGTCATCACACGTCGCCTTCTGCGGCAGATTCACGCAGCCCTTCTTGCCGTCGCAGGCGTCCGCCGTGCAGGGGTTGGCGTCGTCGCAGAGCAACGGCGCGCCGGGCGCGCACTTGCCGCCCTGACAGGCGTCGCCGGCGGTGCAGGCGTCGCCATCGTCGCAGGTCGCGGTGGTCGCCAAAGGCGCCGAGACGCACGTGCCCTGCTGGCAGGCGTCAGTGGTGCAGGGGTTGCTGTCGTCGCAGGCGGCGCCGTTGTCGAGCACGCCGTCGCAGTCGTCATCCTTGCCGTTGCAGGTCTCTGCCCCAGCCTTGGCCGGTGCACAGGCCGAGAGACCCTCGGCGCCGCAGCTGATCTCGGCCTTGCAGCCCGGCAGGCCAGAGGCGTAGCACAGCGTCGCGGCCTTCTCTGCTTTGGCCCAGCCGCTGCAAGCGCACGCTGCGCCGCCCTGTGGCAGGCACTGCTTGAGATCGGCGCCGCTCAGCGACTTGCCGCTCTGGCAGGTGCTGCCAGCTGGACAATCGGCGTCCGCCTCGCAGGCGACTCCGCAGTAGCCGCCCGCCGCGCCACGGTCGACGCAGGCGGCGCCAGTCGCGCCTGGGACCTGGCAGTCGGCGTCCGCCGCGCAGGGGGCGCACCACGCCGCGGTGGGATCGACGCAGGCCTTGACCTTGCCGGCCTTGCCCTCTACTTCGGCGCAGGCCCCCGGCGCGCAGTCCTTGGCGTCCGCGCACAGCTTGCTGCAGCGCTTGACCCCGTCCTGGGCCGCCAGACACACCCCGTCGTCGCAGGCGTCGTTCTGCTCGCAGGCACAGCCAAGCCCACCCGGGCAGCCTGGCCCAGCGTCTTCGCCGCCGTCCGTCGCGTCCGCCGCGGCGTCGGAACCCGCCGTGTCGCTGTCGAGTCCAACGGCGTCGGTCGACTCTCCGGCGTCTGAGCCGCCATCGTCGCCCGCGGTGTCGCCGCCGTCGCCATCTTGAAGCTCAGCGGCGTCATCGCTGCCGGCGTCAATCTCGGGGTCATTCACCCCGTCGTCGACGACGCTGTCCACGCCGCCGCCAGCGTCGCCGCCGCCGCCGTCGGTGATCGTGTCGGACTCGGGAGGCACGCCGCCGGAGTCGGCAGGCGACGACGCAGGCTCAGCGCAGCCAAGGGCGACCGCCAACGCGAGGAGCGGGAGCCAAGCTCGCCGGGAGGCCGCGCCGCGGCCTGACGTATTGGTGAACATACCCATGAGGAGCACTCCGTTGGACTGAGTGGCGCGGCACGCACTTGGAGGCTTCTAGGGTAATCACGTCAGGTCAAACGGACCCACCGCCCCGGTGAACGAGCCACCGAGACCCTACCCCTCCCTCACATGTTCACACATTCGCCGGGGTGTCGCTAGGGGGGAGTGTCGCAGACAGCGACAACCGCCGCGAGGCCACAATCAGCGCGCCGGCCCCACAGAATGCCGCAACAATAAAGAGGGACCGCGTCCCGTAGCGCGGCAACAGGCCGCTCGCCAGGACCATGGCCAGCAACGGTCCGACTCCGGCGCTGGTCGCCAGCAACGCCCCCGTTGCGCTGGCGCGCATCCGGGCCGGGGTCCGCTCGCCGATCAGGGCGATGGCCGAGACCCAGAACACACCGAAGGAGAGGCCATGCAGGACCTGAACGGCGGCCACTTGGACCGGGTTCTCCAGCGCCGCCGACAAGATCCAGCGCGCCACGCCAGCAGCGGCGGCGAGCTGAATGCCGCGCGTCGGCCGCAAGCGAGGCAGCCAGCGCGGCGAGGTCGCCATGACCGCCACCTCGAGCGCGACGCCAGCGCCGATCGCCACGCCAGCCATGCGAGCGTCACCGCCGATTGACTCGATGTGGACGACGAACAAGAAGTCGTACATCGCCGTCGCGCAGCCGATCAGCGTCGCCACCAGCCACAGCGAAGAGAGGTTGCCGCCGTCGCGGCTCGGCAACACACGCAGCGCCGCGGCGGCGTCAGCCGGCGGTGGCGGCAGCGCGAAGGCGAGCAGGGCGCAACCCGCGAGGCAGCCCGCAGCCAGGATGCGCGGCGCGCGCGGCTCGACGACAAGCCACGCCCCGGCGATCTGAACGAGCGCGATGAACGCCACCGAACCCCAGGCGCGCAACGCGCCGTAGCGCCGACGCTCAGCGCCGAGCAGATCGACCACCAGCGCGTCGACCAGCGGAAAGAGCGGCGCCCTGAACAACGCCAGCGCCCCGAGCGCCACGACGAGGCCCGCCGGCGGCAGCTCCAGCGCGAACGCGGCGGCCGCGAGCGCCGAGAGTACAGCCGTCGTCCGTAGCAACAGGTCGAGGCGTCCTGACCGATCGGCCAGGCGCCCGAGGGTCGGGCCCGCTAGCAGCGTGCCGAGCGGAAACGCCGTCAGCAGCAACGGCACCACGGCGGCGTCGAGTCCCGACCGCAGCAGCGACGACGCCAGCAACGGGTGCAGAGCGCCGAGCGAACCGATCGCGAGGGCGTACCAGACGGCGAGCCGCAGTCGCAGCGCACCAGGGATCAGTTGGACGCTTCGGTGCTGACGCCCGCTCCCCACCAGCTCGCCGAGGGCATCTGGAAGCCGCTGAGTGACTTGGCCTTGCCGGTCTTGAGGTCGATCTCGTAGATCGTCCCGCCCGATGAAAATCCGTACGCCACACCTTGCCACCAGGCGACGCCCCACAGCCCATAGACGCCGGTGGCGCCGACCTCCGAGAGGACCTTGCCAGTCATCGGATCAACCTTGACGAGCACGTCCGAAGGGCTCCCTAGCTTGGTGGCGGTGGCGAACGTGCCGATACCCTTGACCGAGAAGGCGTCGCCAGAGCTGCCGTAGCCCGAGCCATAGCTGCCCAACTGCACCACGGCCGGCGGCGAGGCGGCATACTGGACGTGGTACCAGCCGCCGCTGTTGGCGATGCCGATGAGGGCGTCCTGGTCGGGGTAGATCGTGCCGGAGTGGACGAAGGTCATGCCGTTGAAGCTCTGCGGCAGCGTCATCAGCCAGGTGCAGGCTGCGTTGCTGGTCTTGCAGGTGAAGAGGTCGGTGTAGGTGATGGCGTACAACGTGTCCTTGCGGTCGATGGCGATGTCTGTGACCTCGCCTTGGTATTTGTTGAAGGTGAAATTCCCCACCAGCACGAATGCCTTGTTCTTGAGCTCAAGCCGATACAAGGCGCTGCTGGTATGCGCGAAGATCGTGCCGGTCGGGACGCAGGCGCCTTGGACGCAGACCGACTTGTCGCCGCAAAGGGAGTCGTTGGGCTCCAGGGCCTTGGTGCAGCCCTTAGCGGGGTCACACGCTTCGGCGGTGCAGACGTTGCCATCGTCGCAGATCAACGACTTGCCGACGCAGAGCCCCTGCTGACAGGTGTCGCCCGATGTGCAGGCGCTTGCGTCGTCGCAAGTGCCAGCCACGTCCTGAAACTGGCAGCCCTTGGCTGGATCGCAGCTGGCGGCGGCGCAAGCGTTGCCGTTGCACTGCAGCGCGACGCCGGCGATGCAGCTCCCAGCCTTGCAGACATCGCCCACGGTGCAGGCGTCACCGTCATCGCACGGCGCGGCCTCGACGCAGCCGCCGGCGCCCGCCTCGACGCCAGCGTCAACGGTCGAGCCGGACACGCCGTCGCTGGCGCTCGAGCCGTCGCCTCCAGCGCCGTCGCCGCCGGCATCAGCCCCGGTGCTGGAATCCACAGAGGCGTCGCCGGCTGACGCCCCAGCGCTGTCACCGGGCGCCGCGGCGTCGGCGATGTCGCCGACGCCAGCGCCCCGAGCACCCGCGGCGTCCGACGCTGCAGAGTCCTTCGCCACGGCCGGCTCGCCGTCGCAGGCCGATAGGGCCGCCAGCGAGGCCGCAGCGATCCAAATCTTCCCCAGCCACCTCTTCACAGCGTGCCCCTCCCCGCCAGCTAGGCGAGCCTCAATCCAGCATCGTCTCAAGTAATTCGGCGGCGCCGAGGCCTCCGAGCGTGGTGCGAGCGCCTTCCAGATCGCCACACAGGCCGTGCGCCAGGACCAGCAGCATCGGCCCCACCGCCAGCGTTGGCGCAAGCGTGACGCCGCGCTGCAGCGGTGCGGTGGCCTCCCCGGGCCGGTTGGCGATCAGCAGCGCCCAGCCAAGCCGAATCCAGCGCCGGGCGTCCTCGGGTCGCTCCTCTGTCGCCCTTCGCAGGCTCTCGATACCGGCGTCCGTCTGCGCCATCGTGGCGGCGCTCGGCTGCAGCGCCGGCGGCGCGCCGTCGAGGACAAAGGCACGGATCGCAGCGTCGTCGGCCGCGCTGGCGGCAGCAAAGCGCAGCATCACGCCTGGGCGGCTCCCAGGGCGCCCAGAGAGGACGCGATCCACCTCGCAGCCCATCGCCAGTTCGCCGTCGGTCGCGTGGTGCACCAGCACCAGCGACACCTCCTCGCCCTCTCGCAGCTCGACGTCAGGCCGCAAGAAGAGATCGCAGGTCGTCAAGCGGCGGTCGACCAACGCAGCCAGCCGGGTCGGACTCGCCGGGCGGACACGGAGCACGGTCGCGGAGGCGGACGGCACCGCGCTTACCGCCGGTGGCAGCGCGACCTCCGCAGTTGGCCGTGAGCCCAAGCGCGGCGTCGCCATCGGTCCGCTGTTGACCTTCGGCGTGTATTCGTTGTGCTGCAACGGCGACGCGAGTCCGAGCGCGGAGCCGACCACAGGCGCCGCCAGGAAGCCCGGCCGTTGCTGCGGTGCGGTGTGCGGCGACGCAGAGGTTGGCCCCGGCGGCGCGGCCGGCGGAGCGGCGGGTGACGAGGGCCCAGGCGGGACCACAGGCCCTTCGCCGCTCAGCTGCCGCAGGGGACCGCGCGAGCTCAGCACTTCTCCTGGGATGACAGTGCTCGGGCTCCCGCCTGGGCGCGATAGCTCCGGCTGCGGCGTGCTCTGCCGACGCCCACCGGGCAAGACTACGTCGACAACTGCGACGGATGAGGCGCGGCGGAGTCCGCGCGGCGGCGGCGCAACGGTGGCCATCTGCGCCGACGCGCGGCTGGTCTCGATGACGAACTCGTCCCAGCGCCGCCGAGCATCTTGCTGCATCGACATCAGCTCGACGCCGATGCCAGGCACCTCACCCGGCGACATGACGCCGCCGATGCGGCGGGTGATCCGAGCCTGGACGACGATCGGCACCGGTTCGAGGTGAATTCGCAGTTGGAGCACCGGCGAGCTGTCGATGCCTGGCGCGGTGCGAAGCTGCAGACCCATGCGCGAGATGTCGACCGTCTCAGCTTCGATCCAGCCCTCGGCGGAGCGAACCTCGGTTTTGAGCGCGATGGGATGGCGAGTGTAGCCGCGGCGCGGCGGAATGGACATCGGCGTCGCACCTCGGGCGGTTGCGGGGCCGTGAGTCCATCAGGCGGTCGCCCCGGCGCCGCCGCAGCGCGACACTAGCGAGGTTGGTCGCGGAGGGCAACCTGGAGCGCGCCGGCGCGGCATCGTTGGCCGGGCGCACCGATGGATCGGGCCTTCATGGCAGACAACGTGCTGGAGCGCCGGCGCCCTGGGCCTGACGCAGCGGCCAGAACCGGCGCTCGGCGGCGGGGCGCGCAGACTCCGGCCAGAGAGGCGACACGTCTTGTCTTGGCATCGACGCCGAGGTCATTCATGCTACTGAAGGTCGACCGGTCGCCGGCGCAGGGAGGGATGGGTGAGCAGGCGGATCGACTATGACACGCTCGTGTGCCGCATCGACGGCAAGCAGGAAGTGCTGTCGTCGTATCGCGGGAAGGTCCTGCTCATCGTCAACACCGCGAGTCAGTGCGGCTATACGCCGCAATACCATGGGCTTGAGTCGCTGTGGCGCGAGTTGGCCCCGCGCGGCCTACAGGTGTTGGGCTTCCCCTGCGACCAATTTGGTCACCAAGAGCCGGACTCAGAAGCCGAGATCGCGCTGTCGTGTGAGCGCAACTTCGGCGTCAGCTTTCCCCTCCACGCCAAAATCGATGTCAACGGCCCCAACGCGCATCCCCTGTTCCGCACGCTGGCTGCCTCCGCGCCTGGGCTCCTTGGGAGCACCTCCATCAAGTGGAACTTCACCAAATTCTTGATCGGGCGCGACGGTACCGTGCTCGAACGCTACGCCCCGCGCGACGCCCCCGAGTCGCTGCGCGGCGACATTGAGCGTGCCTTGGCAGCACCACCGCCGCGCTGAGAGACACCTGGCGGTGGCGTGAACCGTCTAGGTTGCTGGGCGTTCGGCCTCAGGGGGACTGTGACATGGCCGCAGTAGCGATGGCCGGGGCTGCCGATCTGCGCATGGATGTGGGGACCTTGGCGCTGGCCGCTTGCCTGACGCTGACCTTGCTCGGGCTGGTGCCGCTCGTCCTGCACCGCCTCGCGCCGGCGTCGATGGCGGTCACCCGCTGGCGTCAGGCCGCCGCCTTTGGCATCGGCGCCATCGCCCTGTTCGCCATGCGCCCCTGGCTGCCCGACGCCCTCGACACGGTGGCGGCCAACACGGCCGCGCTGACGGCGTTCACGCTGCTCGTGGAGGGTACATGTCACCTGATCAACGGCCCGAAGCTGCTCTGGGCGGTGCGGGCGACAGCGGCGGCGATGGTGGTGTTGCAGGCTCTGAGCACCTGGGTGTGGCCGAGCGCCTACGCCAGAACCTGCTGGCTAATCGCCGGGATCGCCGTCTGGGCGGGGGTCGCTGTCTGGTCCTTGCGACGCGAGCGCCACGCTGGCGCCCACTTTCTGCTGGCCATCCAGGGCGTGCTCTGCGGCGCCGCCCTCTGGCGTCTCTCGGGCCTCTTGCTGATGGGAACATCGACCGCGATCTTCGCCCCCACCCTAGAGCGGCCGGTCGACTACCTCGGCGCCCTGCTGCTCGGTGTCGCCGGCACGGTCGGTGCCCTGCTGTTGATGGCAGAGGTGACGCTGCGCGAGCTCCGGTCAATGGCCTACCGCGAGACGCCCTGACCGGCCTCGCCAACCGGGCGTCGCTGGAGGACGCCGCGGCGCGCGAATTCGCCCGTGCTCGGCGCAACACCTCTACGCTCGGCGTGCTCATGCTCGACTTCGATCACTTCAAGCGAGTCAACGACCGCCACGGCCACTCCGGTGGAGACCTCGCCCTGCGCGAGATCGGGCGCGCGCTCCGTGGTGCCCTGCGGCGCGAGGACAAGGCAGGTCGCTTTGGCAGCGAAGAGTTCCTTGTCTTGCTGCCGGGGGCAGGCGAGCGTGAGATTCACATCGTGGCAGAGCGCCTGCGCGCCGCCGTCGAGGGCCTCCAGATCAGCTTCATGGGTCGCGCCATCACCCTCACCGTCAGCGTAGGCGGCAGCGCCATCCGCGCCTCCGACGACAGCTGGCTGGAGGCGATCGATCGCGCCGACAATGGCCTGTATGCCGCCAAGTCTGAAGGACGAAACCGCGTCGTGCTACGGCTCGACCCGTCCGTGTCGGTGCCGCGGCGGCGCTCCGCTCTGACCCTCGGGCTGCCCGCAGGCCATGCGACGTAGCAGTTGGCAGAGCGGCAGAGCCTCTTCCTGACCGATCGATTAAGATCCGCGCAGGGCCAGCCACGCCGCCTGCCGCGCCTCTAGCTCCTGCCAGCGCTGCCAGCGCCGCGCCGCCTCTGCCTGAGCCTGCTCCAGCGCCGTCGCCGCCGCCGCCGCGCGCTGGTGGTCGGCCAACACCTCCGGCGACTGCAGCTCTGCCTCTCGGTTGACGACGTCCGCCTCCGCCGCCTCGATGGCCGCCTCCATGTCAGCCAGCTCGCGCGCCTCGTCCCAGGTGAGCTTGGCGGGCCCGCCGCGCCCTGTCGCCGACCGCTCCCGCTCGCCCGCGCGGCGCTGCTGCTCAGCCCGCGCCGTCGCCCGCTCCGCCGCAGCGGCCTCCTCACGTAGGCGCAGCAGTTGGGCCCAGCCACCGGCCGTCCGCGTCACTCGGCCGACGCCGCCAGGGCCGGCGCCCTCGACGTGTATCAGCCCCGTGGCGACGCGATCGACGAAGGCCCGGTCGTGGCTGACGATGAGCGCGCAGCCCGTCCACGAGGCCAAGGCGGACTCAAGCACCGACAGGGTCTCGAGGTCGAGGTCAGTGGTCGGCTCGTCGAGGACCAGCAGATTCGCCGGCTCCTGAAGGCGCCGACCGAGCAGCAAGCGAAAGCGCTGCCCGCCTGACAGCGTGGCCACCGGCTGCTCGAAGTCCTCGCGACGAAAAAGCAGCTGCTCGAGCCAGGCTGCGACGTGCATGCGCTCTTGACCGATCTGCACGTGATCGCCGCCGTTGGGCGTCGCGGCGTGGCGAACGGTCCACGCCGGATCGAGGCCGACTCGCTGCTGGTCGATGACCATGGGGCGGGTATGCTCGCCCAGGCGCACGCTGCCTGCGAGCGGCGGCAGATCGCCGATCAGCGTCCGCAGCAGGGTCGTCTTGCCGCTGCCGTTGCGGCCGACGAGCACGTGGCGCTCACCTCGCGCCATCGTCCAGTCGAAGCCCTTGCAGACGATGGGACCGTCAGGGTAACCCACCGTCAGCTCGCGCGCTTCAAGCACAGTCTTGCCGAGCCGCTCGGTGGCGAGGTCTGGCAATGCGAGGGGCCGCTGCACCTCCACCTTGGCGTCGACCAGGGCCTGCGCGCGCTGCAGCCGCGCCCGCGGCCGGGTGGTCCGCGCCGCCGGCGAGCGTCCCAGCCAGTCGAGCTCACGCGCCAGCAGGTTACGCCGGCGCGCTTCCATGCGCTGCTCCTGCACCTCCTCTTCGAGCCGAGTTTCCAAGTAGTCCTGGAAGGTGCCAGGATAGTTGCGCATCTTCCCGTCGCGCAGCTCGACGATGCGGAGCGCAACCTGATTCAGAAACCAGCGATCGTGGGTCACCATCACCACCGCGCCGCGAAAGCTGAGCAGCGCCTGCTCCAGCCACGCGACGGCCTCGATGTCC
>SXGT01059452.1_pt1 | contig 27874 bp, 30 predicted proteins | sample 3176221 | NCBI WGS metagenome assembly SXGT01 (sample SAMN11356862, study PRJNA531348) | freshwater metagenome | isolation source: freshwater sample F1-120 | place: China: Fuxian Lake, Yuxi | collected 2017-12-25
ATCGGGCCACGGGGGGTCGCTACCGGCTCGAGGGCCGCGACATCACCACTCTCGATGAGCAGGAGCAGGCCCGCACCCGCCGCGAGCGCATCGGCTTCGTCTTTCAGGCCTTCCACCTGGTCCCCTACTTGACGGCAGCCGAGAACGTCGAGCTGCCGCTGGTTCTGGGCGGTATCCCCGTGGCCGAGCGCCGGACGCGCGTCGCGGCAGCGCTGGAGGAACTCGGGCTCGCCGCCCGCGCAGCACACCGCCCGGACGAACTCTCGGGCGGGCCGCGCCAGCGCGTCGCGATCGCACGCGCCACCGTGACCCACCCGGCGATCCTGCTCGCCGACGAGCCGACGGGAAACCTCGATCGCCGCTCGACCACCGATGTCATGGGCCGTCTCGAGCGCCTCTGGCGCGCGGGACTCACCTTGATCGTCGTGACGCACGACCCCGAGATCGGTGACCGGGCGCGACGCCGCGTCCGCATGGTCGACGGCCGCGTCGCCCAGGACGAATCGAGCCCCGCCGCCAGCGATCCATCGCCCGGGGTCGATCCCGCCCCGCCCTGCCCCACCTGATGGAAGAGGAGACCCCGTCGTGAAGAGCTTGCTCGCACTCCCGGCCCTCGTCCTGGCGCTGCTGCCCGCAGCGGCCGGGTGCGCCAGGAAGGACGTCATCGTCATGGTCGGCGAAAGCACGACCTACGGTCAGAGCGAGAACAGCACGCAGATCCCGACCAACGCCGCCGCGACGCTCGAGTTTCTTTTATCCAGAATTGACTATCCCTGCCCCTACGCGGAGCTGCCGGTCGAGAACTGGGCGGTGTCCGGCACCAACACCCGCGACTGGTTCACGGCGAGACCCGACGTCTACTGCGCCGTCAAGGGGATCAACCGACCTTTGGTCGTCTACGCGTGCGAACACGGAACCCCACTCGCCGCGGCCGTGCGGCCGGTGGCCGAAGAGCGGGGCGAGCGCATCAAGCTCCTCCTGGTCAACGCCCAGGGCACGAACGATGCCCACATCGCGCAGCTCTTCACCCCCGAGACCACCGTCGACAATATCGCGAAATGGCCCGGCCTCATGGCGCCGATACCGGTGCTGATCTCGCCGCCCTTCTTTCGCGAGGACATCGCCGACACTCTGGTCACACGCTTCGCCATGCGACACCCGGCGGAGCTGTCCGCCTACGTGAAGCAGGTGCGCGAACTCGAACTCGCGCGAGGGCTCATCACCGGTCCCGATTGGGGCGTCGTCTTCCCCCATCCGCCCTTCCAGTCCGACGGCTTCCACATCACCGATGGTGGTTCCGCCGTCGCGGCCGGATACTGGCTCGACAAGCTCTGCCCGCGCCCGATCCCGCCCCCCTTCGTGTTGCCACCACTTGCGGGCAGCCCTGGCACGACCAGCACATGACGCGCGGCGAAAGCCGCCCGGCAGGCGGCGCGTGAGAACCTCGGACGCAGTCCTGATGGTGCGCCGCGCCGCCCTGCGCCATCCGGCGCGTTCGGGGCTGCTCATCCTCTCGGTCTCGGTCGGCGTGGCGGCGGTCATCGTCCTGGCGTCGCTCGGCGAGGGCGCCCGACGTTACATCGGCGACGAGTTCGCATCGCTGGGCACGCATCTGGTGCTGGTCCTGCCGGGACGTGCCGAAACTGCCGGCGGCATCCCCGGCATGATCGGCGGACAGACGCCGCGCGACTTGACGATCGCCGACGCCGCAGCACTGCGCCGCAGCTCGGCCGTGCGCGAAGTCGCGCCGGTAGCCGTCGGCGAGGCGCTGGTCCTGCACGGCGGTCGCTCGCGCCAGAGTGCCATTTTTGGCTCGTCGGCCGACCTGCTGACCCTGCGGCACTGGAAGATGGCCCAGGGACGCTTCCTCGCGCCAGGCGATCTGGAGCGCGCGGCCGCCGAATGCGTGATCGGTGGGCGCGTCCGGCGTGAACTCTTCGGCACCGAGCCAGCGCTGGGCGGGTGGGTCCGCGTCGGCGATCGACGCTTCCGGGTGGTCGGCGTGCTCGCGACGGAGGGCCGCTCGATCGGCATCGACGTGCAGGATCTCGTGATCGTGCCGGTTGCGGCGGCGATGCAACTGCTGAACTCCTCCTCGCTCTTCCGCATCATGGTGGGGGCCACGAGCCGGGCGAGCATGGAGCGGGCCAAGCGCGACGTCGAGGCGATCGTGGTGGCGCGCCATCAAGGCGAGCGCGACGTGACGGTGATCACCCAGGACGCCGTGCTCAAGACCTTCGACCGGATCCTGCGCGCCGTGACGCTGGCCATCGCGGGGATCGGCGGCGTGAGTCTGGTGGTGGCCGGCGTGTTGATCACCAATGTGATGCTGGTCGCGGTCTCGCAGCGAACCGCAGAGATCGGGCTGCTGGTCGCGCTCGGTGCGACCCGAAGACGGATCCTCGGACTCTTCCTCGCCGAGGCAGGTGCCCTCGCCCTGGTCGGCGCGCTGGCGGGACTCGCCATCGGGATCGCCAGCAACCTTGGTCTTGAGCAAGCTCTGCCGCAGGTCGATCTGACCCCGCCTCTCTGGGTGCTGGCCGCGGGGCCAGCCGTGGCTCTCGCCACCGGTCTCCTCGCCGGCGCCGCCCCGGCCCGGCGCGCCGCCGCGCTCGACCCGGTAGTGGCGTTGCGTGGCAGTTGAGGACAGGCTTGGCCCATGACCCCGCGTGATTTCGCCCGTCTGGTTCTCGCCTCCATCGCCGCCCACCGGCTGCGCTCGGGCCTGACCGCGCTGGGGATCGCCATCGGTATCGCCGCCGTGGTGCTGCTGACCTCGCTCGGCGCGGGCCTGCGCGAGTTCGTGCTGGCCGAATTCTCGCAGTTCGGCACGCGCATCGTCGCCATCAATCCCGGCCGCACCATGACCCACGGCATGCCGGTCGGCATGTTCGGCTCGAGCCGGCCGATCACGATCGAGGATGCGCTGGCTCTCGAGACGACGCCGGGCGTGATCGGCGTCGTGCCCTACAGCGGCGGCAACGCCGAAGTGGAAGGCCACGGCCGCACCCGCCGCACGATGGTCCACGGGGTCGGGCCGGCCATGCCCGCAGTCTTCCGCATGGAGGTCCAGAGTGGGCTCTTCCTGCCGACGGGCGATCCGCGCAGTCCGCGCGCCTTCGCCGTACTCGGCAGCAAGCTGCGCCGCGAACTCTTTGGCGACGCCCCGGTGCTGGGGGCACGCGTGCGTGTCGGCAGCGAGCGCTACCGGATCATCGGCGTGCTCGCTCCCAAGGGCGAGATGCTCGGCCTCGACATGGACGACGGCATTTTCATCCCGACCGCCCGCGCCCAGGCCCTCTTCAACCGCGAGGGCCTGATGGAAATCGACGTCATCTATGGCGAGAAGACTCCCGCTCACGAGGTCCTCGCCGCGGTCAAGCGCATGATGATCGCGCGCCACGGGCACGAGGACTTCACCCTGACGACCCAGGAGCAGATGGTCGAGGTCATGGGCAACATCCTCAATGTCCTGACCTTTGCGGTCGGAGCGCTGGGTGGCATCTCGCTGGTGGTGGGCGCGGTCGGCGTGCTGACCATCATGACGATCGCGGTGCGCGAGCGCGCCGGAGAGATCGGCCTGTTTCGCGCGCTCGGCGCGAGTCACGGCCAGATCCTGACCCTCTTCCTTGCCGAAGCGATTCTGCTGGCGACTGCCGGCGGTGCCGCCGGACTGATCCTCGGGGCGGGCGGCGCGGCTCTGTTGCACGCGCTGGTCCCCAGCGTGCCGGTCGAGACGCCGTGGAGCTATGCGGTACTGGCGCTGGTGGTGGCCTGCGGCGTCGGCATCCTGGCCGGCATCCTCCCCGCCCGCCGCGCCGCGCGACTCGATCCGGTGGAGGCCCTCCGCGCCGAATGACTCCGCCGGCGCGCGGCGCGTGCCTCAGAAGGTCTCGAGCAACCAGAGCGCGAGCGCGCGGCGCTGGGCATCGTCGAAGGGGTAGCGCGGCATCGGCGGCTTGGGCGCGGCCAGCCACTTCGTCAGCCGGGCGACGTCCCATTTCGCGCGCAGTCCGACCAGCGGCCGGTACGGCGCCCCCGGCGCACCCGGCTGATGGCACGCCGCACAGCCCGATTCGTTCCAGAGCTGCGCGCCCGTGCCACGCGCCCGCTCTCTCTCCTCGGCCGAGGCACCTGCGAAGGGATCGGCCGCGGGCGCGGCCACCGGCGAAGGAGCCGCGCCGTTCGCCGCCGCCACAGCTCCCGATCCCGCGCTGGATCGCCCGGGCGCGAGGTCTGCCCGCCCGCCCTCGCCCCAGGCCACGCGATAGATCTGTCCCGTGAAATCGTCCGAGATGTAGAGCGCACCATCAGGGCCGGCGGCAACGTCCACCGGCCGGCCGGCGACCTCGTTGTCGCTCTCGAAGCCGGTCACGAAGGGCTCCTCACGGAACTGGTCCTTGCCGCCGGGCAACAGGGCCACCACCTGGTAGCCCTGCTTGGCGCGGCGGTTCCACGAGCCATGCAGAGCGACGAAGATCGCCTCGCGCCAGGGCGCGGGAAAGGCGAGCTGGTCGCCGAAGACGAGCCCGAGCGGAGCGGTGTGGGCACCGAAGGCATGTGCCGGCAGGAGCGAGCCCGCTACCGCCGCAGCGTTGTCCTCCCCAAAATCTGGGTCGGGCACACGCGCGCCGCTGGCGAAGGGCCAGCCATAGTGCCCGTCCGCCACGACGCGGTTCAGCTCGCACGGAGGGAAATCGTCGCCGAGCAGATCGCGACCGTTGTCGGTGGCCCACAACTCGTCCGTTCCCGGGCGGAAAGCGATCCCGACCGGGTTGCGCAGACCGGTGGCGAAGATCCGCTCGCCTGTGCCGTCGAGGGCGTAGGAGACGATTCCAGCGCGACGTGCGTCCTCTTCGATGCAGACGTTGCAGCTTGAGCCGATCGCGACGTAGAGCCGGCGGTCGGGGCCGATCACGATCGTGCGGGTGTAATGGTTGCCGCCTGTGGGGAGACCGCGCACGACACGCTCAAGCGGACCTGTAACCCGGCGCGCCTTGGCATCGAAGGGCACTCGCGCGACGGCATCGGTCTCGGCGATCCAGAGCGTCTCGCCGTCGAGCCATAGACCGTGCGGCAGATTCAGGCCCTCGAGCAGGACGCGGGTGCCGCCCGAGTGGCCCGTGCCGGTGGTGTCGCCTTCGAGCAGGAATACCTTGCCCTCGCCCGGCGACGACACCAGCAGGTCGCCTGCGGACGTAAAGCGCATTATTCTGGCGCTCTCGATCCCGCTGGCCCACACGCTGATCGAAAAGCCCTCGGGCACCCGGACACGCTGCTCGATGTCCGCCTCCGCCATCGGCTCGCCGCTGAAACCGGGAAAGTTGACGACGATTCCACCGGGCAACTCGATGTAGGAGCAGCCGCTGGGCAGCGTCGCGGCGGCGAGGCCGACCAGCAAGAGGACAGCGACACCGAGAGTGCCGCGCCGGGCGAATCTCCCCACCCGCTTCGAGCGCGCTGCTGCCATGTGACGGTTCCCCGCGATGCCCGCGCCGAACCCTTCCTCAGGAAGGCCCGGGCCCCGCCGATGCCGGCGAACGACCGACCTTGTGACCACCGATCGCGGACGCGATCTCGGTGGCGAGATCGTCCAGCAGGACACTCATCGTGCGCGCGATGGCATCGCCATCGGTCACGGCGACGGGCCGACGACGATCGTACTCGGAGCCAAAATCCGGGGCGCCAACGGCCCCCGGATCCACCCACCACCGTGCCCAGAGTCGCACGTTGCCCTCGGCCGGGGCGCCGTCGGCAGCCAGCGCACTCGCGCTCGACCCGGCTTCGGCCTCGAAGCGGATCACCTCGACGCTGACCTTGTAGTCGATGCGCTGATTCGTCCACCACGGGAAGAGGAGCACCTCGCTCGCGCCGACCCGGAAGCCCAGATCATCGCCAAAAATGGTAAGTACGCTCTTCGCGAGGGGCTCACCCCAGCGTGCTCCCGGCACCGGCGCCACCTGGTTGGCCTCGATCCGCACAACCATCTCCGGCCGATCGAGGTAGCCGGGCATCCGCAGCGGCCCGACCCCGACGCGCAGCGCCTGGTCGCTCGCGACCACCGGCGGAGTGCCGTTCTGCGTCAGAACGAAGACCTCGGTCGGGATCTGCTTGCCGAAGAGCAGACTGCAACCGCCCACGGTCAGACAGACCATCAGGCCGGAAGCGCCCCGCGCCGCCACCCGCCACATTGCACGCCTCGGCCCTGCGCTCATTCTGTGTCCCCTTCGCGCCCGAAGAGCAGCGCACGCGGATTCTCCTGAAGGTACCCGGCCAGCAGATCGACCGAGCTCGCCGCCCCCGCGACCTGCTTGAGCGCCTGCGCCAGCTCCCAGGTGACCGGCGAATCCGGCGCCACCAGTTGATCGGCGTGGGCAAGCACCTCGTTCATGCGGGCCAGTGCGCCGCGGGCCTCGCCCGCCACCTGGTGGATGTCGTCGGCGATGGGGCCGACCTTGCTGTCGATCGTGCGCGACGCGTCGCGCAGACTCGCAATCGTCTCCTCGAGCGCGACCAGCGTGGCATCGACCTTGGGCGAGTTCACGAGCCGATCCAATCCGGCGCTGGTCTTCTCGAGATTCGCCATGATCTGCTGGAAGTTGACATGCTGAACCTGATTCAGAACCTCGGTCGCCGCCTGCTGGAACTGCTGCAGGGTCGAGGGCAAGGTCGGGATCTCCGCGATCTTGCCGGACGTCGCCACGAGACGCACCGGCGTCTCCGGATAGTAGTCGAGTCCGACAAAGAGCAATCCGGTGACCATGCTCTGGCTCTCGAGCTTGGCCCGCAGACCGGCCTTGATCATCGCGGCCAGCGTCGTGTTGTCGTCGAAATCGATCTTTCCGCCGAGCGTATCGATGATGACATCGCGGTTGATCGAGAGCACCACCGGAATGTCGGCCGAGTCGTCGTCCTTGGCGAAGCGCAGCCGGATGTCCGCGACCTGCCCGACGGCCACACCCTTGAACTTGACCGGAGCGCCGACCGCGAGGCCATTGACCGAGTTCTCGAAGTAGCAGATGAAGCTCTCGCTATCGTCGAAGAACTTGCCGGAGCCGAACGTCACGACCCCGACCGCAGCCAGGACCACGGCCCCGATCACGAAGCCACCGATACGCGCTGGATTTGCCTTCTGGCTCAAGCGGGAGCCCTCCCTTCCGAAGTGTCCTCACCGCGGGTGAGGAAGCGCCGCACACGCGGGTCACCGTGATCACGAAGCTCACGCGGATTGCCCATCGCAAGCATTGTCTTTGAGACCGGGTCGAGAAACACCGAGTCATCCGCCACCGTGAAGATGCTCGCCAGCTCATGTGTCACGATGACCACGGTCGTCCCCAGCGAGGCGCGCAACTCGAGGATCAGGTCGTCGAGCATCCGGGCACTGATCGGATCAAGGCCGGCCGACGGCTCGTCGAGGAAGAGGATCGCGGGGTCGAGCGCCATCGCACGCGCGATCGCCGCCCGCTTCTGCATCCCGCCGCTGATCTCCGAGGGCAGGTAGTCCTCGAAGCCGCGCAACCCGACCAGCGCCAGCTTGAGCACGGCAATCTCGCGAATCTCCGCAGCCGAGAGTTCGGTGTACTCGCCGAGCGGGAGACCGACATTCTCGGCCAGAGTCATCGACGTCCAGAGCGCACCGCCCTGGTACATGACGCCGAAGCTCCGCAACATGCGCCGGCGTTCGAACTCGTCCGCACGGGTAAAGCTCCTGCCGCCGTGGAAGACCTCTCCCACCGCCGGTTCCTCGAGTCCAACCATGTGACGCATGAGGGTGCTCTTGCCGCAGCCACTGCCCCCCATGATGATGAAGATGTCGCCGGGGTGGATGTCGAAGTCGAGCTCGCGCATCACGACATAGTCGCCGTAGGCCATCGTCAGGCCGCGCACACTGATTGCTGCCGGGACCGCCACGCTCATACTCCGATCGCGTTGAAGATCACGGTGAAGAGCGCGTCGGCGACAATCACCAGCACGATCCCGGTCACCACCGCGGACGTCGCCGCCTGCCCGACCGCGGCCGAGCTGTTGCCGCACTGGCTGCCGCGCAGACAGCCGGCGATCGCAACCAGCACGCCGAAGACGGAGCTCTTGACGAGGCCAACCATGAAATCGTCGAACCCGACCGCGCCGGCCGTCTGGTCCCAGTACTGCCGCGGTCCGATGTCCAGCATCGTCACCGACACGAAGGCGCCGCCGGCGATGCCGACGAAGTCGGCATAGAGCGTGAGCAGCGGCATCATGAGCGAAAGGGCGAGCATCCGCGGCAGGACCAGGAAATCGAAGGGCGCGAGGCCCAGCGTCTCGAGTGCGTCGATTTCCTGGGTGACCCGCATCGTGCCGAGCTGGGCCGCGAACGCCGCCCCCGTCCGGCCGGCCATGATGATGGCCCCCATCATCGCCCCCATCTCGCGCACCATCGCGATCCCGACGAGGTTGGCGACGTAAATCTCGGCCCCGAACTGCTCCAACTGAATTGCGCCGACAAAGGCGAGAATCAGTCCGACCAGAAAGCTGATCAGCGTGACGATCGGCAGAGCCTGTCCACCGCACTGCTCGAGCAGCAGAAAGAAATCGGAGTGACGGAAGCGCGCCTGCCCGCGCACCATGCGACCAATGCTCAGCCCGGCATCGCCGACGAAGCCGAGGAAGACGGTGGCCTCATCGCGCAGCCGCAGGGCGGCCTCGCCCACCCTCTCGACGAAAGGAACCCGCCGCGCGCTGCGCCGCGCGCCTTCCTTCTCGGGCACGGCCTGAGCCAGTTCGAGCAGCCGGCGCAGTCCCTCGGGCAGGCCGGTGCGATCGACCTCGATCCGAGCGCCCGCACAGGTCTCCTCGAAGGTGAGCAGCCGGGCAACGAGCGCCCCGTCCCAGTCCTCGACTGCCGAGGCGTCGTAGGCCAGCCGACGTGGTGGGGCGTCCGCAATCTGGCGGCGAATGCTCTCGAAGTCGGGCAAGTGTCCCGTCAGTCGAAATGCACCCTTGAGCCGCACCAGCAGGAGGCCATCCGTACCCCGCTCGCAGCTGATCCCGGAAGCCGCCACTGCACCTCGTTAACCGGAAGGAAACCAAATCTCGAACGGGCGGATGCAGCCGGTTGTGGCTGACGCCGGCCCGGCAAGGGCGGGAGCAGGATCCCGCCTCGCCCGCGGGCCACGGAAAGCCTCGCCCCGCGGGGCCGGGCATCCGGGGCCAGTACCGGCACGCGGGACCCGTTCAGCGCGACGCTTCGCGCAAACCCTCACGCTCGAACTCCGGCGAGGGCCCCGACGCACACGGCCTCGGTCAGGCGCTCCCCTCGCGCGACACCGGGGGCCCGTCCGATGATGCGACCACAGCCAATCCATCCCGCCGGACGAGTCCGGCCACCGCCGGAATCAGCGCAAAGGCCGGAAGGGCCAGCACAAACGTCGTCGCAAAAAACGCCGCGTAGCCAAACCGTGCCGCCGCGAGCCCACTCAGCGTGCCGGCCAGAGTTCGGCCGAGGCCGAAGAGCGCACTCAGCAGGGCGTACTCGGTCGCCGCTCGCTCGCGCTCGCAGACGCTCATCAGGAAAGCGAGGAACGACGCCGTGCCGAGACCACCGGTCGCGCTCTCGACCAGCGAGGCCCCCCAGAGTGCCTCGCGACCCAGGTCACTGAAAGCGACCGCGGCGTAGCCGAGATTGGAGAGCGCCTGGAGGGCGCCGAGTCCCCAGAGCGCCGGCACGATGCCCCAGCGCCGCACGAGCCAGCCACCCGCGAGTGCCCCCAGAACCGTCGCGACGGTGCCGAGCGTGGTCGAGACAAAGCCGATCTCCTCGACCGAGAGTCCGCGGTCGAGCCAGAACGGTTTCACCATCGGCCCGAGGGCAGCGTCGCCCAGCTTGAACGTCATGACAAATATGATCAAGGCCACGCCGGCGGGCCGGGCGAGCCAGGCGGTGAGCGGCCCGAAGACGTGGTGCGGTTGCGTCGTCGATGCACTCGGGCCGGCGCCGGAGGGCGCCCGCAGCGCCGCCACGGCGAGCGTCGCCATCATCGCCGCTCCGAGTCCGAACGCGAGCGGCCAGCGCTCCCGCCCGGCCAGCACCACGAGCCCACCCCCCGCGGCGATCAGGGCCGCGCGGTACGCCATGACCCGCACGCCGTTGCCCGGCCCCTCCTCGCCCGGCTCGAGCACTCCGATCGTCCAGGCATCGATCGCGATATCCTGCGTGGCCGACAAGGTGGTGAAAGCGAGCAGCGTCACCCATAAAAGCAAAGTCGGCTCGGCAGGCGGCAGAAGCGGCAGTACGGCGAGCAGCGCGGCCATGCTGGCCGCCGCCCCGGCGATCCAGTGGCGGCGTTCACCGACGCGATCGACCAGCGGCGCCCACAGGACCTTGAGCGTCCACGGCAGACCGAGCAGACTCAGGAAGCCCACGGCCTCGAGCGAGAGCCCGTGCACCCGGAAATAGACCGGCAGCACGTCGATCGCGATACCGAGCGGCAGCCCCTCGGCGAAATAGAGGAGCCCGACCCACAGGAGCTTGCGCTGCAGCGGCATGTCCGCAGGCCCTGCCATCCCGCCGGCCGATGACGCAAGCCGGCCGGGAACTCCGCCAGGCACGCCCAGCGTGAATCCCGCGGCGGGGAGCGCCGCAGTCCCGACTCAATCGAGGAAGCGCACGGTCCCGGTCTCGACGTCGTAGATCCCCATGAGGATGTCGAGCTTCTTTTCGGCGACGGCCTTGCCGAGAATGTCGCTGCGCCGGACAAGTTCCGCCGCCTGCCAGCGCACGTTGGCGACTTCGGCATCCGTGGGGTTGACCGTACCGTCCGCGCCCTTGGGCAGTCCGGCGAGGGCGGGCGCGATCGCGGCGACGAACTCCGGCATCTTGCCGGGAAGATCCTGGCCCGTGGCGGTCGCGGTCACCGCACCGCACCGGGTGTGGCCGAGCACGAGAATGGTGTGCACACCGAGGGCGGCGACGCCGTATTCGAAAGCGCCGATGGTGACATCGTTTTCAGAGTTGCCCGCGTTGCGAACGACGAAGAGCGTGCCGATGCCCTGATCGAAGATGAGCTCGGGCGGCGTGCGCGAGTCGGAGCAGGTGAGCACCCCGATGGACGGAACCTGCCCCTCGTGGCCCGTCTTGTGAATGCGTTCGTGCAGCCAATCGTGGAGCTGAACGTCGCCGCCCAGGTAGCGCGCATTGCCGTCCTTGAGCTCTGCGCGCGCGTTCGCCGCCAGGATGCCATCGGGGTTCCTGGTGGGTGGCGCGGTTGCGGCACAGGAGACGAGGGAGACCGTGACGGCCACAGCGATCGAGAGGCGACTTGCAAGCCTGTTCATCCCACAGAGCTATCCCGGACCACCCCGGAATGCGACATCGGGCGCCGCGGTCGAAACAGAGCGACGCCGGCTGGCTGGCCGGCGTGTTCTCGGCGCGTCAGCTCGGCGCGGCCGCCGTCATCGAACCCGGCCCGCGACGGCGCGGTGCCGCCAGCGTGAGCCCCGCGCCAACGACCGCGGCCAGCCCGGCACACACGAACAAGGTCGCGCGGAGACCGAGCCCGCTCACGACAAGCCCGATCACCGCGAGTGCCGCCGCAAGAACGAGCCGCGAGACGACATTCATCAGGGAGAGCGTCGTGGCTCGCACGTGCGACTCGGCACGACGGTTCATGTAGACGTTGACCAGCGGCATCCAGAGCCCGTCGAGCAGTCCACGGCTCAGGATCGCGAGCACCCCCGCCGGTCCCGTCGCAAGCGCCATCGCCCCGAGCCCAGCCGCCGGCACGACGGCCATCAGGCCGGCTGCGGCCCGCTCGCCGAGCGCAGCGTCGATCCGGTGCGCGCCCGACGCAACCATCGCGGTCAGCACCTTGGTGGCGGCGAAGACCAGCCCGAACGCCCAGATGGGCACATCGATCGCCTGCAGGTAGGGCTGTTGCAGGTAATAATAAATGTGCGACGCCACGACGCTGAAGGTTGCCAGAGCCACCGTCCAGAGGACGCCGGAGGTCTCGAGCGCACGCCGCGCCGCCTGCCGCAGCAGGTCGAAATCGAGCCGCCGGGCCGCGACGGAAGAGTGCTCCCGCGCCTCCGGCAGACGACTCGCCAGGACGGCCGCCGCGGCCGCCGCCGCGGCACTTGCCGCGTAGGCCAGACGGAGGTCGATCGCGGCGAGGAGTCCACCTCCGATCGCCGCTACCCCCGAACCGATGGACGAGAAAGCGAGACCGCGGCCTTCGTAGCGGGGATACTCGGCCAGGGCGTCGCGGGCGCGCAGCGTGTCGTAGAGCAGCGCCGAGTCGGCCCCCGAGCGCAGCGCCGTCGCGCTCGCAAACAGCGTCTCGGCGATGAGAACCGTGACCAGCGCGGGATGGATCAAGAGCAGCAGCGAGCCCGAGAACACTCCGAGCGCGCCCACGACCAGACAGAGCCGGCGCGAATGGCGATCCGCCAGCGCACCAAAGGGCAGATCGAGCACGGCGCGCAGCGCGGTCGCGTAGGCCGTCACAGCAAATATCGTCGCGGGCGAAAGACCGATCTGTTCCTGGTAGAAGACAAAGAAGATCGCATTGTGGAAGACGAGCGACGAACTCGCCTGAACCAGCGGCCAGAGCCGGAGCAACGCCTGCGACATCGCGCCCGAGCCTACACGCTGAGGCCGGGCGTCTCGAAGGTCGCCTCCGGCCAGCGATCAGCGCCTGCGGCATCGCGCCCGAGCCTGCACCGAGTGGCAGTCGCTACAGCGTCCGCATCAACGACCAGTACCGGATCTGCTTCGTCTGGATCGATCAGGCCGCAGCTGCAGTCGAAGGGGGGTCACGCCGAGCACCGCTCTTCGCCTTGGCAGGTGCCTCGGCACGTCGCCGGATGTGTGGCTCAATCTCCAGCAACGCTGGGATCTGTACCACGCACGGAAGTAAGGAGGCGGGAGCCCTCGGGAGAATCAAGCCCGTCAAGGCTCCGCGCCGGGCGGCCTGACGCACTCCCGACCCGCCGGCGGCGGAGCTGGTCCGCTGTTGCGTTATGAAATTGATTGACAACGGCATGCGGCCCTGCCCGGGGCCCCCGTCGCCACGACGTCCGGCCGGCGATGGCGGGGCGAACTCCCGTCGAGCGCGTCGAGAGGGCGCCGCGGCGGCACAGGCTCGGGGCCGCGGCGATCTGCTAGGTGTGCCGGCGTGTTGCGCCCTGCTCGCCACCACCAGCTCGGTCTCGTCGTGCTCCTGCTCGCGGCCTGCACGGGTACGCCGAGCGACGACGCCCCGTCGGCGGCACGGCCCGTGGTCCGACTGACCGATGGGCGCTTCGAGCTCCGGCCCGGCACCGGGGTCCGCGTCCGGCGCCCGGTCGGGCTTGCCGGCGTCCATCATCCCGCTTTCACGTCGGCGGGCCAGAGCGGTGCGCTGGCGAAATGCACTTCCGACGCGGCGACACCAGAGACGCACCTTGCGTGCGAAGCCGTGGTGCCGCCGGCGCGGCCGGCCGCCCCTGTCGGCGGCATCGCTCTCGTCGGTCCGGGCGATCCAACCAGCGGCGAGCGCACGGCCATCGCTCTGCCGGTCGATACGGGACGGGCGCGTTTCACCGTCGCGGCCAGCAGCGGCCCGCTCGGCCGCGCGTTCCGACTCCTCCGCGCGCCGGCACTCTCGCATCGCACGCTGCGGACCGAGGAGGTGAGCGTGCCGCCCGAGGCGACGCTGCGGTTCTCGCTCGGCGTCGAGGAACCGGCGTGGCGAACCGACTCGGCGCCCGTACGTTTCGGCATCACGGCCGGGCGCGAAGGCCTCGACCTCGACCTCTTCGAGGCGACACTCGATCCGGCGCGCGTGCCAGCCGACCGTACGTGGCGTGACTTCGAGGTCTCGCTGGCGGAGCTCGCCGGGCAGACGGTCCGCTTCCAATTTTCGACACGACCGGCCAACGCACACGATCTCCGTCCCTCCCTGCCACTGTGGGGCGACCCCACCCTCTTCGCTCCGGCCGAGCGGCCGGCAGGCCCTGATCTGCTCGTCGTCTCGCTCGCCCCCCCCACTCCGACGGCGGCCCTGGACACGCTGGCCCGAGAGGGAGCGACCTTCCTCCTGGCGTGGCGCAACTCCCCCACCCTCAGCGGGGCGCACGCGAGCCTGTTCACGGGTCTCCTGCCCCACCGCACCGGCGTCATCGGCCGCAACCGCCTCGAGACGCTGGCGCGGCCGCTGCCGCTGCTCGCGCAGGATCTCCGGCGAGCCGGCTACCGGACGGCCGCCTTCAGCAGCGACCCGAAGCTGGATCCCGGCGCGGGTTTCGCCGCGGGCTTCGAACTCTGGGTGGACGAGAAAGGGCTGCGCGGCGACGGCGAGCGGGAGGGCGGCGCGCTCGGCGCGGCCCGGGCATGGGTCGCTCGCGCGCCAGCGGCTGGCCCGTGGTTCGTCTTCGTCCGCACCGCCGCGACTGATCGCGAACTCCTTGAGTTCGTGAAGGACCTCACCCGCGACGCAGGTCGCAGCGGCCTCCTCCTGGCCGCGGTTGCCGATCCGGGCCCGCCGACGGGAGGCCCCGGGGCGAAGGCGCGAGGACCGCTGGCGGACGCGATGCTGCGCGTGCCCGTGATCCTCCACTGGCCGGGCACGCTTGCGCCGGGCCTGCGCATCACGAGCCCGACCTCGCTCGCCGATCTCACGCCGACTCTGCTCGATCTCGCCGGGCTCGACGACACGACGCCGCGCGACGGCACGAGCCTCGCCGGCCTGCTCGACCCGACTCGCGAGCCACCGGCCGAGCGAGAATTCATAGCCTACGAAGGACCCGGCGGAGCTGTCGCGGTACGCTCGTCCATGAGCAAATGTGTCGCCGTGTCGCCCAAGGCTCCGGCACAATGCTGGGACCTCGGTCGGGATCCCGAGGAGACACAGCCTCTCCAGATCGGGCCGGGACACCCGCTCGCCCGACTGCGCGACGCCGCAGCAGGTCTCGCCCGGGAGTTCGTGTCACGGCAGGAATTAGCGCCACCGACCGGCTCCGCGACGCCAGCCACCACACCGACTCCGCAGCGCTCGGGCGGACCTTTCCTCATCCACCTCTCGGGGCGAGAACCCGCGCCCACGCCGGCGCACTCGAGTGCCGTGCGGTGAAGCGTCGCAGCAAGGGCCGGTTGCCGGGCCACGCCGCCTTCGTCGGTGCGCGCTCGCGGAACGCAGTCAAGCGTCGCAGCGCGGCCTGGCTCGCGGACCTCGGGCGGACCGGCGCGTGCCTGCTCGCGGTGGCGCTCGCCGCGGCCTGCCATGTGGTCGTTCCGCCAGCCCGCGTGGTCGCCCACGCCGAACCGGCACCGACGACGCCCGCGCAGGCATGGGATCTCTTCGACCGCATTCTCGATGTCCATGTGGACCAGAGCGGCCGCGTCAACCATGCGGCACTGGCGCGGGACCCACGCGCGCTCGAGCGGCTCTACCTCTGGCTCGCGCACACCAGCCCGGCGGCCTCGCCCGAGGCGTTCCCGAGCCGCGCCGACGCCCTCGCCTACTGGATCAACGCCTACAACGCGCTGGTGCTGGTCTCGGTGTCGCGACACTGGCCGATCGCCAGCGTGGCCGAGGTCCCCTCGCCCCGACTCGTCGGCCTCGTCTCGGACACCGCGGGCTTCTTCCACGTCGACCGCTTCGTGCTTGGCGGCGAACCGCACAGCTTGCAATCCCTGCGCGAGGACGTGATCCGCGAGCGCTTCGCCGATCCCCGGGTGCACTTCGCTCTCGCCACCGGCACCCGTGGCTCGCCAGGTCTCGCACGGCGGAGCTTCCGTGGCGCAGACCTCGACCCTCGCCTGGACGCCGTCACGCAAGTTTTCCTCGCCAGGGAGGAGGCCCTCCGCATTGACGCGGCAGGGCACGCGGTGGTGGTGTCCGCCATCTTCAGCCAGTACTCCAACGATTTCGCCACCGCCCCGGCGGCGCAGGGCAGCGTGCTCGGTTGGCTCGCGGAGAATGCCCCCACCGCAGAGCGTCCGACGCTCGAGAGAGCACGTGAGCGGAACTGGCCGCTCCGGTCCGCGCCGTGGGACCCGCGCCTCGACCCGAGTCCTTCCCTCACTCCTTGACGGAGGGGGTCGGCTGGCCGGCGCGCGGCGCCGCACCCGCACCGGGACGACTCTTCGCTCCCGGGAGCCGGGCGCAAGCGCGAGCCGCTGCTTGCTTGCTCACGCGCCCGCACCGCGGCCCCTGTCGCGCCGCGGGACGCTCGGATCGCGTCGTTCAGGTGCCGCCGGGGCCGGGGCGGCCGACGATCAGGCGAGCATCACCACCCGCAGCGAGAGTCAGCTGCGCCCACGCGATCGAGGTGGCGGCCTTGCCCGATGCCGTCGTCCAGGCGACCGGGCAGAGGACAAAATAATCGCCCGCCGGCAGCGCGCTGAAGCTGAAGCGGCCGCCCGCGTCGGTATGGGCGACCCACCAAATTTCGCCAGCATCGACCCGCTGCGGTAGCCGGTCGGCCCCGACCACCTGCTGCTGCACCTGAGCCTGCATCCAGGTCGTGGCAGGTGTCAGGAGGACGCGCGTCGCGGGCGGCACCACGATCAGGCCGTTGCCGACCGGTAGCCGGATCTGCCCCTCGATCGTCGCCCTTCCCGGCTGTCCGTAGGGCCCCGACTGCTGGCGCAGGAGGGCCAGATCCGCGCCCGTCGGGCCGTGGCCCTCGGTCGCATAGATCGTGCCTGCAACGCCCGCAGCGAACCAGCCGCAGCCGGACGCCCCGGAAAGCAGAACAACGAATCCAAGGGTGCGAACGCACGGCCAGAGAGAGCGTGGAGACATGAGCGTCTCCCTTCGGCTGCGCAAACGCTCGTGTCAACCGAGACCGCCGGTTCGTGCAGAGCAGCGGCGCACGAGCGCGGGCGGAGTCGGCTCCGGTTCGTGCGAGGGGCGATCGCCCGACAGAGCCCGCAGGGGCGGATGGCGGCCCCGCGCGCACCGTTGCTAGTTTCGCTCTCATGCGCCGCGCTCTCGCCGTCCTGCCGCGCTCCGCCCTGCGGGCGCTCGGCGTGCTGGCCGCGGCGGCGAGGAGCGCCATCACTTTCGTCGCCGCACTCGGGCGGCGCGGCACATCGCCGGGCGAGCGCCTCCAGCGCGCGCTCGGCCGCGCGCTGGCCGTCTTCTGCAGCCGCGCCGGCGCGACCTACATCAAGGTCGGCCAGATCGCGTCGACGCGCAGCGATCTCCTGCCCGGCCCCCTCCTCGAAGAACTCGCCGCCCTGCAGGATCAGGTCCCACCCTTCCCCTTCTCACAGGTGCGGACGATCATCGAAAACGACCTCGGACGGAAGCTCGAAGCAATCTTCGCGAGCTTCGATCCCGTGCCGGTCGCGGCCGCTTCGGTGGCCCAGGTGCACCACGCCGTGCTGCGCGCCGGGAATGTCGCGGTGGCCGTCAAGGTACGCCGGCCCGGCCTGCTCGAGAGGGCTGAGGTCGACCGGCGCTTCCTGCTCGCGGCGGGGCGCTGGCTCGAGAAGCTCGTCCCCTCGCTGCGCTTGATCGCCCTCGAAGACGCGCTCGCCGCCTTCTGCGATGCCGTGCAGGCGCAGGTTCACCTCATGCTCGAAGCGCACAACAACCGACGGTTCCAGCGCAACTTCGCCGACGATCCACAGATCCGCTTCCCGCACCTCTACCCCGATGCCTGCTCGGATTCAGTCCTGACCATGGACTTCGTCGAAGGCGTGCACGAGAGCCAACTCGCCCGAGCCGGTTGCGATCAGCGCGCCATCGTCGAGGCCGGATTGCGCTGCGTCTGCCGGATGATCTTTCTGCACGGCTTCACCCACGCCGACCTCCACCCGGGCAATCTCCGCTTCGCGCCACCCGCCACGGTTTATCTGCTCGACCTCGGTCTGGTCGGCACGCTGAGCGACGCCGACCGGGTCACCGTGGCGCGCACGCTCTTTGCGTTCGCGACCGGCGATGGCCGGACAGTCGCCCGCCTCTTCCACGAGAACTCGCCTCACGCGGCGCCGCCCGACTACGCCGCTTACGAGGAAGACATCTGCCGGTTCGTCACGAGCCTCCAGCATCGCGGGCTCGGCAACGTCCAGCTCACCCTCGAGATCGGCAAGATCTTCGACATCCTGCGCCGCCACCGGATCCAGGCACGCAGCCACATGACCATGGTCAACATCGCCCTGATGACGGTCGAGGGTCTCGCCCGCCGGCTCGCACCCGAGGTCTCCCTCAGCGATGCGGCGCTGCCCTATCTCGCCGAGGCCCTGCGCGCCGCCGATGCCACTGGCGACCCGGGCACCAGGCAGGAGGCGTGCTAGCAGGGGCCCGGCAGCGCGCCCGGTGACCACTCCCCCAACGTCGCCACGGTTCCCCGGACGAGCGGCCCGCAACAGGGGAGAATGACCAATGTTCGTCGTGACGAATCGCATTCCGGTCGCGGCCGGCCACGAAGCCGATTTCGAGGAACGCTTTCGCAAGAGAGCGGGCCTGATTGACCAGTCGCCCGGCTTCATCAACAACTACGTCCTGCGCCCCGTGACGCGACGCTTCGACCACGCGACGGGCGGCTGGGTCGAGAGCGACGAGCAGGGCTACTACCTGGTCCAGACCTGGTGGCAGAGCGAAGCCGATTTCTGGAACTGGACGCGCAGCGATTCCTTCCGCGCCGCACATTCCAACCGACCGCCCGCCGAGATGTTCGCCGGCAAGAACGTGCTCGAAATCCACGAGGTCATCCTCCGCACCGATCGGCGAGAGGGCGAATGAGCCCGGGACGCGCGCCGGACACGAGCTCGGCCGAGGTGGAGCCGGGATCGCTCGAACACCTCGCCTGGCGCATGATCGGGGCGATCCGGCTGGCGCCCGAAACCTACGCCGAGATCGCGCGGGATCCCGCCGCGACGCGACTCGGACTCGTGGTGCTGCTGGCGGTCGGGCTGGCCCAGGGGATCGGCAGCTTCGCCGAGTTCGGGCGGGCCGGGGTCGTGCTCTCGCTCGGCTCGGCCTACCTCGGCTGGATCTGCTCGTCGCTCCTGGTGTGGCTCATCGGGACGCGCCTGCTCGGCGGCAGCGGCGAGTTGAGCCGGCTGCTGCGCACGATGGCGTTTGCGGCTTCGCCCCAGTTCCTGTGGATCGCGGCCGCCCTGCCGCTCGGTCCGGTCGAGATCGTCCTGGCCCTCGCTATTTTTTCCCTGACATTGATCGCGCATGTCCTGGCGATTCGCCAGGCCCTCGGGCTCACGACCGGCCGCGCCGTGGGCGCGTTCACCGGAGGCTTCGCGGTCTTCGTCGCCCTGGTGCTCGTCCTCGGGGCAGTGCTGGGCCCGCCCCCCGGCCTCGATTCGCCGCCGACCTCCGCATCGGATGCGGCCCCGCACGCCGCCGTGGTCCCGGAATCGCCGCGATGAGCGTCGGACTGGTCAAGGAAGAGAACGGCCTCGCGATCATCACGCTCGACCGCCCCGAGCGGCGCAACGCGCTCTCGCCGCGGGAACACCACCTGCTGCAGGACCTCTGCGCCGAACTGCGCTCGGACTTCGCGACGCGGGTGGTGATCCTGACCGGCGCGGGCGGCGTCTTTTCGGCCGGCGCCGATCTCTCGAGCCCGCGCGAGGCCGGTCCACCAAGCAATGATCTCGAGCGCCGCCATCGCGCGCGGATCGGCGATCGCACGGTGGCGGCGCTCGATGGCCTCGACCAGATCACGATCGCCGCGATCGACGGCCACTGCATCGGGGGCGGTGCCGTGCTGGCGCTCGCCTGTGACATGCGCGTCATGTCGCCGGGCGCCTGGCTCCGCCTGCCGGAGATCGAACTCGGCATGCCGCTCACCTGGGGCGCCCTGCCGCTCCTGATGCGCGAGATCGGCCCCGCGCGCACGATCGAGCTGGTCACCACCTGCGACCGCATCGAAGCCGCCGACGCCCTGCGCTGGGGCCTCGTCAATCAGGTCGGCACGGGTCCGGCGCTGGCGACCGCACGCGAACTCGCGGCGCGCATCCTGCGCCAGCCGGCGGTACCGGTGGCGATGACCAAGTCGGTGGTGCGTGGGCTGCGCGCCGGCTTCCGTCAGGGCGATCTCACCGAAGCCGACGGCGACCTCTACTGGCTCGCGATCCGAACCGGTGGGCTGGCGATTCCCGAGAAACACGCCCGCAAAAAAAGCGACACGGGCACGGCAAAGAGCTGACTCGCCGACGGCGGGCAGCGGGTTCCGGGAGTAACCTCCCGGTTGCGCGGCCGGGGGGCCGTCAACGATCACGACCGCCAGCAGGCCGTGGGGCTGGCATCCGGTGGCCGAGCGTTTAGGATCGGCGTGTGGCCGAGCGAGACCTTTACAAGATCCTCGACGTCGAACGTTCCGCTTCGCACGACGATATCCGCAAGGCGTATCGTCGGCTGGCGCGCAAGCATCATCCGGACGTCAATCAGAATGACCCGAAGGCGGCCGAGCGTTTCAAGGACGTCTCCTTCGCCAACGACGTTCTCTCCGACGACGAGAAGCGCAAGCTCTACGACGAATTTGGCGAGTCCGGCCTCGCCAGCGGCTTTGATGCCGACCAGGCCCGTTCCTGGAAGCACTGGCAGGAGGGCCGCCAGCGCAGCCCCTTCGGCGGCCAGGTGGATTCGGGCGTCGATCTCGACGATCTGCTCTCGGGCTTCTACGGCCAGGGCCGGCAGGGCAGCGGCGAGGACGCGGGCTTCTTCGGCGGATTCGGCCGGCGATCCCGTGGCGCGCGCCGGGGAGCCGATACCGAGGGCTCGATCACGGTCGATTTTCTCGACGCCGTGCGCGGTCGCGAGGTGGCGCTCAACGTCGATGGCCGCGGTCAGATCAAGGTGACGCTGCCGCCGGGGACGGTCGACGGCACCCGTGTCCGCCTGGCCGGCCAGGGTGCGGTCGGCCAGGGCAAGGCACCCCCGGGCGATCTATACTTGACGGTCCACCTGCGCGCCCATCCCTTCTTCCGCCGCGAAGGCGACGACATCCATCTCGCCCTGCCGGTGACGGTGCCCGAGCTGCTGCGCGGTGCCACCGTCCGCCTGCCAACGCCCGACGGTGCCGTCGATCTCAAGATCCCTGCCCGCTCGCCGAACGGCCGCAAACTCCGGGTGCGCGGCAAGGGAGCGACCCGACGCCCCACGCAAGGCAACGCCGCGGCCCGGGGCGACCTCTACGCCGAGCTCGTCGCCACGCTGCCCGAGGGCGGCGACGAGAATTCGATCGAACGGATCGCGCACGAACTCGACGCCCTCTACGCCGGCCAGGACGTCCGTCGGGGACTCGGAGCTGCACGATGACGAGCTACACCCGAACCCAGATCGTCGAGCTGCTGCACGTCGACGACGGCTTCGTGGCCCTGCTCGAAGAAGAGGAGATCGTTTTCGTCGACGAGCCCGAGGCCATGCCGGATACCTACTCCGAGCGCATGCTCGAGCGCGTGCGGGTCGCCGACACCTTGGTTCACGAGCTCGAGATCGACCTCGCGGGCGTCGCCATCATCGTCCGGATGCGCGAGGAGATGGCGACACTTCGCCAAGCGCTGGTGCGGGCGCTCGCCGGTGGTGGGCCGGCGCGCTGACGCTGACGGCAGCGCGCCGGACGTGGTGCTTAGAAAACTATCTTGACACCGGCGCCGGCACCGAAGATCTGGAAAGCTCCGAGGTCGCGCGTCGGCAGCAGATAAGCCGCCTCGACGAAGAGGCCGATGTTGCCCGTCAGCGGCACGTCGATCCCCGCCGCGATGCGGCCCGCGAAGCTGGTGGCTGCCGACCCTTCGAGCTCCGGCGAGCCATACACGCGGAGATTGCCGCGAGCGAAGCCGATACCGCCCGAGAGCCAGGGCTGGAAGCTCGACCAAGGCACGATCAGACGCCCGCTCACGGTGAAGGACTGGCTGCGGTAGCGCGCCGACGCGTTATCCGCGTCCGCGCCGAAGTCCGCGCCGAAGTCGGCAGCAAACTCGTAGAGGGCCTCGGTCGCGAAGATCTCGTTGTAGCGGTAGCCACCGCGCAAGCCGAAGCCGGCACTGGCACCGAAGTCGGCCTCGCCCGCCGCGTCCTGGAAGGCCGGCACAAACGCGGTGGCGTTGGCGCCAAGGAAGCCGCCCTCGCGATTGAAGTCGCCCGTCGCCGGAGTCTCCTCGGCCCGAGCAGCGCCCGCCATCACTGCGAGCACCGCGATCATAGCCGCCGTGCGCCATGCCCGCCCCACCGCTCCCGACATCCCTCTCTTCATCCTCGCCTCCAGCTCTCTCGTCTGAACGCCGCACCGGCCGCGCCACCTGGCTCCGAGCGCCGTCTTCTCCTGCGCCTCTGTCGCCCTCTCACTTCCGCGAGCGCAGCACCGCTTCGCCCGCCAGGAGATGGCCGAAATGCCGCTCGTAGTCCTGCACGGTGCGACGGATGACCTCGTATGCCTCCTCGCGCCCGTACACGTGCGGGATCTCGACCCGGACCGGGTCCGTCCCCGGAAGCTGCTTGTAGGTCAGAAAATAATGCCGCAGGCGTTCGATGATCTGCGCCGGCACGTGTTCGAGTTCGGTCCAGCCGCCGTAGATCGCGTCGCCTTCGAGCACCGCGATGATCTTGTCGTCGGCCTGATTGCCGTCGATCATGCGCAAGCCACCGATCGGCGTGGCGCGCACGAGAATGTCGCCACGCGGGATATCGCGCTCCGTGAGGACACAGATGTCGAGCGGGTCGCCATCGCCCTCGATCCCCGGCCGTCCCACCCGCTCGGAGCAGAGCGCGCCGCACTCCTCGGCGCAGTAGGTCCGCGGGATGAAACCGTAGAGAGTCGGGTAGACGTTGGAGAACTTCTGCGGCCGGTCGATCTTGAGCAGACCGCTCTGTTTATCAAGCTCGTATTTTACGGTGTCCGTCGGAACGATCTCGATGAAGGCCATCACGCTGCGCGGCGCGTCGTCGCCGATCGCGACGCCGTGCCAGGGGTGGTGGCGGTAGAGCTGGGGCAGGCGCGCTGCGGAAACCTTGTCGGGCCGCTCGGACATCCAGTTCGCCTATCACAGTCCCGGAGGGTAGTCCCACCAAGGTGACTGCCGTCCTCCTCGTGCTCGCGGTCGCGGCGGCACTCGTGGCGATGGGGCTACGCCGTCAGCGCCGGAATCGCCAGCGGCGTGCCGCGGCAGGCCGGCCGGGGGCCACGCCCGACACGGCGATCTGGGTGCGCTCGTTCGACGAGATCGACGAGCACCTGCGCCGGACCTGGTGCGGCTGCGGCGGCATCCTCGAACCGCAGGGCGAGAGCTCACGCGAGGTGGGCGGTCACCGGCTCCGCATCGCGCGGCTCGTCTGTCAGGAATGCGACGAGAGCACGACCCTGCACTTCGACACGAGCGACCTGGTGCACTGAGCGGCTTCTCCCTCAGTCGTGCGCGACGCGGCTCCACCGCAGCCGCGCCAACGCCCGGCCGCCTTCAGGGAGCTCCGTTTTCGCGCACGCGATCCATGACCTCGAGCGTGGCGCGATGCTCCTCGGCTTCGGTCTTGACCGGCGCTTCGCCACGCGCGCCGCGCCCCAGCACGCCAAGCATCGTGTCGTCATCCGAGAGGGTCGCGTTCAGATCGCCCTGGTAGCGCGCGCCGCGCAGCGTGCCTGTGCCCTGGCGATCGAGCCCCCCGGCCCCGTGCTCGAAGAATCCCCGGCGCGCCTCGGCATCCTCGATGGCACGCCGCTTCTCGGCCGGACTCTGCTCGCGCAGCACCTGGGCCGAGCCCTCGTCGGCCCGCGCGCAGGCGGGCTGCAGGAGCACGACCAAGGCAAGCAGCAACCCGAATCGCGCCCGTCCGACAATCATCCGCTTGCCCGCCATCGCACCACGGCGCCTGTCCCAACCACGCTCCGCGCCTCTTCGCCTTGATTGCATCACAGCAGACCAGCCGCGGGAACCGCTCCGACACCACCGCCCACGGCTAAGGGGCCGCGGGCGCGCCCCCGCTGCACGTGCGGGTCGCCGCGGCGGCATTGTCGCAGGCAAACGAGTCGCGGATGCCGCGCGTGAGCGTCCCGCAAGCGGTCGAACGGGCGCTGCGAAACGCGCTCGCCTCGTCCTCGGCCGCCGCGGTGGCGCAGTTGCGGCCGCCGCCGAATTCCATGCAGACTTCGCATTCGACCTGACCCGCCGAGAGGGTGAACCAGACGAGGAGCGCGGCAAGCAGGGCAAGGCTCGCCAGTGTCCATCCGGTGGCGCGGCTCATCGTGCCCCTCCCCCACCGCTCGCCGCGCGCAGCGCGGGTCCGTCGGCGTGGCCGCCGCGAACGAGTGCCAGTGCCACCACGGCACTCAGATTGGTCAGGACGAAAGCCACGAACACCGGCGTGTAGCTGCCGACCTTGTCGTAAATCCACCCGGCCAGCAGCGGCCCGGCGCCGCCCCCGGGCACAAGCGCCAACAGGAGCAAACCGTAGATCGCCCCGAGATGCGCCGCGCCGAAGCAGCGGACCACCAGCAGCGGCACCACCACGTCCTCGGCGGCCGTCGCCACGCCGTGCAGGAACAGGAAACCCGGGATCGTGCCGGGCAGCTGCGGCCAGAGCAGGAGCAGGCCGGCGACGACGAGCAGGGCGAAGTTGCCCACCGCTGCGACGCGCACGCCCACGCGATCGGAGAGCGCTCCCGCCGCAAGCTTGCCCACCAACCCCACGCCGATCATCGCGCTGAAGCGAGTGGCGGCCTCGGCATCGGAATGGCCGATGTCGGAGAGCCACGCCACCATATGGGTATTGACGCCGATCCGGTAGAGATAGAAGGCGAAGAGGGCCCACGCGATCAACCAGAAATCACGGGTGGCCAAAGCCTGCCGCGCCGTGATCGATGTGTCGGCTGCGGCAACCGGCGGGACTCCCGCCTGCCCGGCCACCTGAGGCAGAGATCTGGTCGCCGTCGGCTCCGGCTCACGCCGCCGCGACGGTCGCCCGACCGCGAGGGCAGCCGGCAGCAGCACGAGCCAGAGCCCGGCCCCGAGCCCCGAAAATCCGGCACGCCACGACGAACCCGCCGCAAGCTCGGTGGCGAGCAGCGGACCGAGGGCTCCACCGATGTTCGAGCCGACGAAGACGATCCCCAGCGCCAGACCCGCGTTGCGCCCGCGCCGGGAGGCGATCGCCGCCGAAGTGGGAAGATCGCCCAGACAGGCCACCGCGACCCCGATCCCCACCGCGATCGCATAGAATTCAGTGGACGTCTCCATGTGGCCCGCGAGCCACAGGGCGAAGCTCATGAGCAGGCTGCCCAGCACGAGGACCGGTCGGGGGCCGCGGTCGGCGAGGCGGCCGACCACGGGGCCAGCCAGAGCAACCGCCATGCTCATCACGGGCTGGGCGGCCGCATAGGCGGTGCGTGACCAGCCGAGATCGGCCGCGACGGGCTTGAGGAAGACCGGAAAGACATAGCCGCCGATCCCCATGCCGATCTGACAGACGAGACAGGCCGCGACCACGATCCAGTGCATGCCCCGCCCCGCGCTAGACCGGCATGCCCATCGAAGTGCGCAGGGCACGGAATTCGTCGGTCCAGTGCCCGGCCCGGTCGCGCACCACGAAGGGGGGCAATTCGGGGCCTCCGGCGGGCCCGTCGCCGACGACCGCCCCGGCCGCCTCCGCCGGCCAGACAAGCACATGAACCCAGAAGAGCGGCGCCTTGCCGGCGCGCGGCACCACCGGCCGGGTCACAAGCCGCATGAGTCCCGCCGCCTCGGCCGCGCTCTCGATCCGACCGTCGGGACCACCGGGCAGACAGACCACGAACCGCCCGCGCTCGGCCAGCACGGTGGCCGCCGCGACGCAGTAGCTCTCGATGCCGCCGCGGGTTTCGATGCGACAGCGGTGGCGCTGCTCGTCGGGCGAGGCCAATGCCCGGCCCTCCGGAAAGTAGGGCGGCGAACCGGTCACCAGCTCGAAGCGGCGGCCCGCGACGAGTTCGGACACGCCACACAGATCGCCCGCGACCACCCCGACACGCGTCTCCAGACCGTTCCAGCGCAGGGAGCGCCGCGCCAGCGCGACGCTCGCGGGCTGGATCTCGATCCCCGTGCCGATGCTCCCTTCGAGTCGCCAGGCCAGCAACATCAAAATCGAGCCGATGCCGCAGCCGAGATCGAGAAAGCTCGCCGGCGGCGCCCCGGGTGTGGCGCAGCCGAACTCGATCGCCGTCCCGGCCGTGACCAGATCGTCGAGCGACCAGCGATGGCCGCCGAGTCGCTGGAAGATCCGGAAGTCGCCGGCGAGGTGACAGAGGTCTTCGCCCGGGCCGGGAAGCAACGCGGGGTCGCCGCCATCGCCGGCGGGCCGCGGCCCCGGAGCCTGCCATCCGGGGGGACGGCGCGCGGGACGCACGATGCCCGCCCCCTCGGCGACCGGGTGCTGCGACGGCGCGAGAGTGGATGCCACGGTCATGCGTCGGTTTCCTGCCGCCCGCCCGAATCGGCACCCCGCGCCGAGTCCCGCGCCATCGTCATGACCGGACGCTGCATCGCTGCCGTTCCGCCCTCATGCCGCGCCCGCACGCCGTCGCTGCGGCGTGTGGTCATGACCGGCCGTTCCCGCCCCGCCGCGCAGGAGAGCGGTCCGGCGCAGTTCCCTTCGTGAGTGCTCGTCCGGCCCGGCGGGTGTCCGCCCGGAGCTTCCGCTCGAGCAGCGGCAGGACCTCGTCGCCACAAATTTCCAGGATCTCCTCGCGGTAGGCCGCGAGTACGCTCGGCTGTCCGGGCAGCGCATCGCGCGGGGCGACGCAGCCGATCCGCTCAGCCCCCGGCTGGACCAGAACGCGCACCCGCGCTCCCTCCTGCTCGAGCGTCACCGGCCAGTGGCGGCAGGCGGCCGGCTTAACTGCGGGCACGGCACGATTCGTCTCGAGCGCAAGCTCATGAATCGCGCAAAGCGAACGCTCGGCCGTCCGCCTGAGAAAGGGGCACGAACCGTCCTCGCGCGGCTCGATCAAAAGGTCGGGGGGATCCTCGTCGACGAAGACGCTGGCATAGCGCCCGCCCCCGAGACGCAGCGCGGGCAGGCGACAGGCGAGCTCATCCATCACACCGTCGATGGCTCGCACTTCACGGCGCGAGACCTCGACCGCCAGCTCCTCGCAGCAGGTAAACGCGCGCGGGCATCCGTCCGGCCAGCAGCGGACAGCGAGATCGGTCAGGCTCGAATCGAGGACAAACATCGCCGGCAAGCGCCTAAGCACCCCACGCCTTCGGGTGGAAGCGCGTGGGGCGGACCAAGCTGCCCGCCGCACCAGCTCACGCAGCCCGTCCGCCCTGCGGCGCCGATTCACGCCGGCCCGTCGCGCCCGACCGCCGAGGGAAGCGCCACTCGCTCGGCGCTGCGGCAAGTCACTGGCGCCCTGCGGGCGGGGGACGCCGGATTCCCGTGAAGCCGCGCCACCCTGGGTCGCAACAACACTGGCCCCTCAGTTGCGTCGCCGGTGGCCGAGGAGAACCCGCCATGCCCACCTCACCCCTCGCCGCCACCGAATCCCTGCGCACCGTCCGGCGCCGCCTCGGCCTCGCCCAGGAAGAACTCGCCCGCCTGCTCGGCGTGTCCGTGCTCGCGGTGGACCGCATGGAGCGGGGCTACCTCGCCCCGCCGCGTTCCCTCGCCGAGGCGCTGCACCAGTTCTCTCAGCGGCTCGATCGACTCGGCTGATCCGCCGCCAACTCCGCCCCCACCCGCGCCGTCGGCCGGGCTGCGGCGTGCCGCGCGATCATGGACGCGACGGCGCCGGAGAGCCGCTCCGCCGTCGGCAGGTCAAGGAACTCGTTCGGCCCGTGGGCGTTCGATCCCGGTCAGAGCACGCCGGTGATGAAGTACTGGGCCTCGGGAAAGCGCTCGCCCAGCATCCCCATTAAGGGGATCGTGCCGCCCTCGCCCATCGCCGCCCCTTCCCGGCCGAACCAGTCCTGCGA
>SXGT01180464.1_pt1 | contig 27872 bp, 18 predicted proteins | sample 3176221 | NCBI WGS metagenome assembly SXGT01 (sample SAMN11356862, study PRJNA531348) | freshwater metagenome | isolation source: freshwater sample F1-120 | place: China: Fuxian Lake, Yuxi | collected 2017-12-25
GCTGCTCCCGTCGGCGAGCCCGAGGTTGGCGAAGACCGGTCCCGTCCTCACCGAGAAGCTCTGCGTTTGCGGGTGGTAGATCATCGTGCCGACGATGTCGGCGGGCAGAAGGTCCGGGGTAAACTGGATGCGCGCGAACGACGCGTGGATCGTGTCGGCAAGGGACTTCACCGTAGTCGTCTTGGCGAGACCCGGTACGCCCTCGAGCAGCACGTGTCCGCCCGTGAGCAGGCCCATGAGGATGCGCTCGACCATGGTCCGCTGCCCGACGATGACGCGACCGACCTCGCCGAGGACGCGGTCGATGAACGCCGACTCTTCCTTGACCTGGTCGTTGATGGCTCGAATCCCGCTGTCCACCGTGTCCCTCCCGCACTCCAAGCTGGCGACGATTCATGCGAAAAGCCCTGAAATACGTGGGCTTTTGGCGAGGCGCGCGCTTCTAGCACGCTCACGCGGGCCAATCAACCCGGTCTGAGTCGGGCGTATTTCAGAAAACCTGCGCTCCGGTCGTGGGACCGCCCGGAGCTCCGGTCACGTCTCCGGCTGCCAGGGGAGCCACGCCGGTGGCGGGGCGGCGCGCGCGTGGCCGCTCAGGGCGCCGCGGAGCGCAGCGACGTCGCCGGGGTCGAGGTGCGCGTGACCGACGAATGGGCCGCTGGCCTGTGGGGTCGCGACGACGGGCACCCCGGCGCGAGCGGCGAGCGCCAGCTCCCGAGGCTCGGCCTCGGTCCACGCCAGCGCGATGACGGCGTCAATGCCCGCGAGTAACGGCTCCCGCGTGCCGGGCACGACGGTGACGCGTGGGTGGCTCACGAGGCGCCGAGGCTCGGTGCCCTCGGTGACGCGCAGTCCGACGCGCAGCTCGGGGCACAGCGCGAGGAGCTGCTCGACCTCGAACGTGCCGTGTCGCGCAGCGGAGCCCCCCGCGAGGAAGACGTGCCGCGCCGGACGGGTGGGTGGAGACACCGCCGTGAGCGGGCTGAGCAGCGCGACGGACGCCGCGGCGGGCGCGACCAGGCGCGCGGCGAGATCGCTGCGGACGACGACGACGTCGGCGAGGGCCCACTCGGCCTCCTGTTGTGCGATCCAGCCCGCAGGCGCACGGAACCGGCGCAAGAACTGCGACTCGGGCCAGCGTGCGGACGCGGTGTCGAGGTCGTGGTGGAGTCGGCGCAGCGCGGGCAGGTCCATGACGAGCGCCGTCGCGACCCCGAGTGCACGCGCGCGCGCCAGTGACCTGCGTCCCCCGAGGGTAGGCGCAACCACGAGGCTCAGGTCGGACGTGATGCGCGGCGCCGCGCGGCGATCGGCCCAGACGCGGCGCAGAAACGAGGCGCGCAGGACGCGATCGGCGTGGCCGGACGCCCAGGCCGAGAGCGCGAGCTCCGCGGTGAGCTCCGCAGCGAGCGACGCCGTGGGCCATTCGGCCGCGGAGGCACGCGGCACGGCGCGACGGCTCAGGGGACCGTTCGGGCGAAGCGCCAAGAGCCATCCCGGCGGGGCGAAAGGCGCGACGACGTCGGGTTCGCGAATCCGCGCGAGGGCATGAAGCATCGCCGGAGTCGGCTCGGGGACGACCACGAGCGACCTCGAGAGGCTCACGCCGTACGGCCGAAGGTGGCGTCGGGCAGCAGGACGCGGTCGCGGCAGGTGTGCTCGCCGCAGGAGAGGCAGCTGCGCAGCTCGGGGCCGCTCTCGAGGAGGCGCTTCCGGTCGACGGCGATGACCTCGCGGGACAACAACGCGCCGGTGGCCAGCGACCGGCAGCTGCGGACGGTGCGCCACGCGTAGACTCGCGTGCCATCGGCGGCGACCGTCTCGCTCTGATCGGTAATCACGAGCTCTGTCTCGAGCTCGAGCGGCGCGCGCGCGTCGATCGACAGCACCAGCTGGTCGGCAGTGACCGTGGCGGTCAAGCGCACCGGGCACCGGGGCGCGACGACGAGATCGACGTGGGGCCACGCCACGGTCGCGTCCAGCGCGACGTGGGGTTGGTGCGTCGGTGGGGTGACCGCGACCGAGTGGCCGTGTCGCTCTTGGATAGTCCAGCCCAGGCGCGCGGCGAGCGTGAAGAGCGCGTTCGAGAGCAGACACAGCCCGCCCCCGAGGGCTGGGACGACACAGCCCTCGAGCAGCGCCATGCCGTGGACGTAGCCGCCGGCCTCGGTGACTCGGCCCAGGGTCCGCCAAAACGACAGAGGTCGCGTGGGCGTCAGCAGGAGGCCGTCGAAGGCCGGAGCCGCGAGGCGCAGGTTGTGTCGCTTGCCCCGCTCGAAGCGCGGGTCGGACACGGCCGCCGACGCGATGGGCACGCGAAGGCGCAGATGCGCATGGGGGAAGTCCCCGGAAGCCAGCTGCGGCGGCGGCCAGCCGTCAGCGTGGAGCGCCCACGATGCCAGGCGAAGGCCGCGTCGCGCGGCGAGGCTCAGGTCACGACGGAGGCCAACGAGTCGGGAGGTCCGGAGAGCCATCGGAGACGGAACGTAGCATGAGCGCGGGCGGTTCCCAGAGATTGCGCCCGTTGGACGATTTCACGGAGACGCCTCGGCCCAGAGCCGCTCGGCGCGCGGCTTGCGGGGGCGCGGCGACGACCCGCTGCTGGGCCGCACGCGGACCCAGAAGCCAAGCACGACGACGACGAACAACGACAGCCCACTGATGACGCGCCCGATGCGAAACGGTCGGGAGCGGTAGGTACAGCTGACGCCGCCACTGCCGGCGCTGAGCGCGACCGCGAGGCGACCCTCGCGCTGCACGACCGTGCCGGGGTCGCAGCTCCAGCCGGGAGCCCAGCGCTGGTTGACCGCCACGACCGAGGGCTGGGACAACGCGACGAGGAGCGAGAGTCGATTGGCGGAGATGCGCGAGACGTCGGCTCGGCCGGCGCCTTCGTCGATCCACGCCTCACCGCGGTACTCGGCGTTCTTGCTCGTCGTCCCATCGCTGTTGAGCGTGAAGGCGGGGATGGTCACAGTCGGTAGGCGGAAGTTGTCCTCCCAGCGCACGAGACCAAAGCCCTGTCGATAGAGCACGTAGAGGTCGGGACGCGCGTCACGCGGCCCGGTCCAGCCGCCGGTCTCGAAGGTGGGAGCGTCCATCTGCACGAATGGCTGCGCGCGCTGCGGGAGATCGGGGAGTGTGAAGATGGCGGCAAACGTCGCGCGGTTGGCGAGCGCCAGCGGCAGCGCGGTGCCCACGGCGGCGAGCGCCGCGAGTACGGGGCCGGCCCAGGGCCATCGCAATCGGCTCCCCAGGGCGTCGAGTGCCACAGCGCCGAGCAGCACCGCAAAGAGGCCCACGAAGAAGACGAAGTATTTGGCCGGCGCGTCCATGCTGTGGAAGACCGGGAGGCGCCACAGGAGGTGAAAGACGTCGACCGGCGAGAGCGGTCCGAGATACAGCAGCGCACTGAGACCGAAGAGGATCGCGAGCGCGACGTGGCGGCGACCGAGCACCAGGCCCGGAAGCACGAGCAGCCACGGGAGGGGGCCGAGTGCGAACGCGTCGACGGGCCCGGTGAGACCCACGAAGGCATCGATGGACGCGCGCGCCGTCTCGACGGACGCGTAGCGGTCGATGGCGCGGCTCGAGCTCTCGAGGAGTGTCAGCAGCGGGACGAGCTTGTAGGCCGCGAGCCCGGCTGTGAACGCCATGCCGAGAGCGAAGCGCACGAGCACGCGCCAGCCGCGAAGCAGCGACCACGCCCCGAGGACCGCGAAGACGCTGACGGCGTTGAGGTGCCCGTCGAGGAGCATCGTGCCGGCCACGAAGGCCGACAGCACGAGCGGCCCGTCGACCAGCGGCACCGGACCCGGTCGGTCGCGGCGGTCCAGCACGAGCGAGGCGAGCCAGGGCATCAGCAGGAAGTGCACCTCGGGGTAGTTCCCGGAGTGGAGGATCGCCGGGACGAAGCCGCAGGTGGCGAGAGCGAGCGACGCGTAGGCGGCCGCGCCAGGTCCGAGAGCGAGCGTAACGCGCGCGAGGCGCCAGGTGCCGTAGACGCCGACCAGGTACAGGAAGATGACGGCGAGCTTGACCCCGAGGATGGGTCCCGCGGTGAAGGTGAAGGCCGACAGGGGCGACATCACGGGGTACTCGGGGTGCGCGAGGATCGGGAAGCCGGAGCCGAGGAGATGCGAGCGCTGCGGGACCTCGCGCTCGGCGAGGACCTGGTCGTGGAGATAGGCGTGGAACGCGAAGATCTGCGTCCAGTCGTCGTTCATGGAGATGGCGCGCGGCTGGTCGAGCAGTGGCGTGATGTACAGCGCCGACGCAATCAAGATGAGCGCGGGCAGGCCGGGCCGCAGCAGCCGGCGCCAGAGCGGGGACGGAGCCGGCTCCGCGTGTTCCTCTAGCGGAAAGAGGAGCGTGGACCGGGCGTGCGAATCCGTGAGCAGGAGCGTCTGCGCTTCCGGGTCGATGGGCGGCTTGGGCTCCACCGCGCCAATGTGCGAGGCGCAGGCCCGATCGTCAACCGTCGTACCACGTGGGCTTGACAAGGTTCATGTAGTCGCGGCTCTTGAGGGGGTTCACGCGCTGGCTCAGCAGGTCGACGGCCTGCTTGGCCGCGATCTTGGTGAACCACGTGTACATGTAGCGGCGGTAGGCCGTCTTGTCGGTGAGGCCGCGGGCGAGCCACTTCGCCGAGATGAGGGACTTGTTCATCTCGTAGATCTCCCAGGCGATCTCGTCGCGCGTCATGTAGCGCGAGCGCATCACCGGGGTCATCCAGTCGAAGCTCTTGAAGTCCTGCACCTCGAAGTGCGCGTCGCGCTTGGCCTCCTCGTAGACGGCCGTCCCAGGGACTGGCGTGACGGGATGGAACGCGGGGTAATCGAGGTCGAGGTCCTTGGCGAGCTGCGCGACCTGCCAGATGGACTCCTTGGACTCGTCCTTGATGCCGACGATGAAGGTGCCTTGGCGAAAGACGCTCGGGTAGTCGTCCTTCAGGATGCGGAAGACCTCGCGCGTCTGGGACGTGGAGTAGCGGTGCTTGTTCCAGTTGGAGAGGTCGGTGTCCTCCGCGCGCTCGACGCCGATGCAGATGTGGGCCATGCCGGCCTCGACCATCTTGCCGAGGATGCCGGTCTTGTGGTCGCGGAGCATCGCGTCGGCGCGCATGAAGCCAAACCACTTCACGTCGAGCTTGCGGCGCAGGATCTCCTCGGAGTAGCGCAGGTTGAAGTCCGGATTGATGTTCCAGGACTCATCTACGTACATCATACATTTCTTGTTGTAGCGCTTGGCCAGCAGCTCCACCTCCTCGAGGTGTCGCTCCACGCCGAACGTGCGCCAGCGCGGCTGGAGCGTGACGCTGCCGTCCTCGTTGTCGGTGCGCTTGGCCATCATGGTCCACCACGCGCAGAACGAGCAGGACAGCGTGCAGCCGCGGCTGTGCTGAATCGTGGCCCCGCCGGGCGAGAACAAGTACTTGGAGGTGCCGTAGAGCTCCATCGGGAGCAGGTCGTAGGCCGGCAGGGGGAGCTCGTCGAGGTCACGGATCAGCGCACGTGACCGTGTGTTGTGGACCTTCGCCTTGGGCGGCCCCTCACCGTTGTCGTCCACCTCGCGATAGCTGATGCCCTGGATGTTCGAGAGGTCCGGTCGACCTGTCGTGTCGGCGGCCGAGGTCCCGAGGATGCTCTGACAGAGCTCGGTGAAGGTGAGCTCGCCCTCGCCGTGGACGACGACGTCGAGGCACGGATCGAGCAGTCCTTCGTGCGCCATGTGGCTCATGTGCGCGCCGCCAGCCACCGTCCAGATGGTCGGGTCGATCTCTTTGACCATCCGAAAGCACTTGAACGCCTCGTGCGCGTAGAGCGCGTGGTTCTCGCCGAGCGCAACGACCTTGGGGCGCAGCTCGCGGACCTTCTGCGCCAACGTGCGCCAGCCCATCTTGAGCGGCATGCAGTCGAGGATCTGCACGCGCACGCCGTTCTGGCGCAGGTGCGCGGCGAGGTAGACGAGCGCCTGTGGCACGACGAAGTTGTCGTCCGCGGCGACGAAGGGCCAGAAGTGGCGCGGCGTCGACACGAGCAGCACGTCGACGGCGGGCAGGGTCTCGGTCACGCGGCGTAGGACGGCGTCGGGGGGCAGGGCGGTCACGGCTCGGGCTCCTTGGCGCGGTGGCGCATCAGCGCGCGTAGAATACCCCAAGACGGCGTGGAGGGTTCCGCCGCTTGACGGCGACGGCCCTCGGGACTCAGCATCCGACATGGGCTCACCACGCTATGACGTCTATTATTGGCCGACTCCGAACGGCCACAAGGTCACCATTCTGCTCGAGGAGGCCGAGGTCGACTACCGCCTCGTCCCCGTCGACATCCGGCAAGGGGAGCAGTTCACCGAGGCCTTCGTCGCGCTCTCGCCGAACAACCGGATGCCGGCGCTGGTCGACCACGCTCCAGACGATGGCGGCGAGCCACTCGCGGTCTTCGAATCGGGGGCCATCTTGTGGTACTTGGCCGAGCAACTCGGCCGGTTCCTCCCGCAGGGCTCGCGCGCCCGTGCGGACGCGAGCCAGTGGCTCTTCTGGCAGATGGCCAACCAGGGGCCCATGTCCGGGCAATTTCGTCACTTCGACGCCTACGCCACGGAGCGCATCCCGTACGCCATCGACCGCTATCGGCGGGAGGTGGCCCGCCTGTGGGCCGTCCTCGATCGGCGTCTGCAAGACCGCGAGTACATCGCGGGGGACTACTCGATCGCCGACATGGCGTGCTTCCCCTGGGTGCGGCCGGCGCGCGCAATGGGTCAGGACCTCGCGCAGTTCCCGCACGTCCAGCGCTGGATGGAGGCCCTCAAGCGCCGCCCCGCGGTCGAGCGGGCCTACGCGAAGGGCAAGGCGATCGAGGCCGCGGCGCCGCCGATGACGGCCGACTCCTGGCGACTGCTCTTCGGGCAGGATGCGAGCACGGTCTCCGGGCGGAGCTGAGTTCCCGCCCGACTACATCGAGAAGCCTTCAAGAAAATAGTGCGCGTGGATGCGCTCGAGCGCGAGCACCATGGCGGCCTCGCGGACGCTCACGGCGCGCGGCAGGATGCTGCCGAGCCCTGGGAAGGTGCGGTCCTTGGGCGCCACGTTGGCAACGATGTCGAGGATCATGCGGTAGTTCTTCCGGATGGTGTCCTCGAGCCGCGTGTTCACCTCCGCCTCCGACCACTGCGACATCTGGTTGTTCTGGACCCACTCGTAGTAGCTCACGGTCACGCCACCCGAGTTGCAGATGAGGTCGGGGATGAGGTCGATTCCACGCCGCGTCAGGACGGCCTCACCAGCGTGCGTCGTGGGGTTGTTCGCCCCTTCGGCCACGAGCTTGCACGTCAAGCCCTCGGCGACGTCCGGCGTGATGCTCCCTTCGAGCGCGGCAGGGATGGCGATGTCGCACGGCGTCCGCCAGAAGTCGGCGTCGGAGACGTCGTTGGCCCCCCGAAACCCGGAGACCGTATGGCGAACGTTGTTTTCGCCGTCGACATGCCGGTCGAGCTCGGCCAGGTCGAGGCCGTCGAGGTTCTGCACGGAGCCCCAGCGGTCCTGGACCGCCACGCAGCGGTGACCCGCACGCACCATGAGCTTCGCCGCCCACGAGCCAACGTTGCCGTAGCCCTGGACGATGAAGCGACAGGGCCGCGGGACCTCCGGATGCCGTGAGAGCCACTCGTCGATGGTGAAGAAGACGCCGCGCCCGGTGGCCTCGAGCCGACCCCAGGAGCCGCCGATGCGCACGTCCTTGCCGGTGAACACGCCGCGGAGCATGTGCTGATTTGGCTCGCCGTCGCTGTATTGCCGGTACATCCAGCCCATGATCTGCGAGTTCGTGCCGACGTCAGGCGCAGGGATATCGTAGTGCGGTCCGATAATGTCCTTGATCTTGTACACGAATCGTGTCGAGATGCGCTCCAGCTCCTTGCGCGAGTGCATCGGCGGGTCGAGCCGGATGCCCCCCTTGGCGCCACCGAAGGGCACGTTGGCGATGGCGGTCTTCCAGGTCATCTCGGCCGCCAGCATCTTGAACAGGTCGATGTGCACGTCCTGGTGAAAGCGGAGCCCGCCCTTGAACGGGCCGCGCGCGCTGTTGTGCTGCACGCGATAGCCCTTGAAGAGCTGCGGCGTCCCCCGCAAGAGCCGAAACACGGCGCCGTCGCGCGACTTGAGCACGCCGTCCTTGAGCACGATCTGCTCCTTTTGGAACAGGTCGGACTTGAAGATGACGTCGCCGTTGGCGAGGACCTCGAGCCCGTTGCGCCGCACGAAGTCATGGTCGAACAGCAGGTTCGAGGCCTCTACGTGCGCGTAACGCGCCGTCTCGGCCGCGTCCACCGGGCGGAGCCTGTCGTCGAGGTCGGCCGTAAAATTGATCATGACCTCCTTCACCGGCTGCTCGAGCTCGTAGCGAATGCGCAACGGCAAGTGTATGAGATCGGCCACCTTGAAGAACGGCAGCATCGCCGCCGAGTAGTCGGTACGGGGTGCCGCCTTGGCGGCCTGGAGTGATGCCATGGAGCCTCCTTCGTGCGCCGGCGGTAATGGCGGTGCCGGCGGGCGGAAGCTACCTCCGCGACGCGCCGCGTTACAAGTTTTGACCGTAGACCTCGTCACAGGTGGCCTTCGGCGGCCCGATCAGTCCGGGACCGTCCGGCGCCTGCGTTATCGACTTGAGGAACGCGATGGCCTGCCCGTGGAGAGCGCAGATGGGCGAAGGGTGCGGGATTGTCTCTGCCAGCTCGACGATGGGCGGATACGGGTGCTGAAACCGCTCGCCACACATGGCCTGCACCATGCCCGCGTGGCAAGACCGCGCGAGGTAGAAGATGGCGGCGGTGACCTTCAGGTTGCCCGGCACCGACAGGTTCTCCTTGACGCCCAACGGCCCGACCTCGGGCGCGTTCAGGCTCTGAGCCCCGGGAACCGTAGGGTCCAAGGTCCAGTCCTTGCCGTAGGTGTAGGTCCCGAGGCCGAGCGCGTTCGCGAGGGTGATCTGCGCCGGGTTGAAGAGCGTCTCATCCCACGAGTTTCCGGTCCCGAGCAGCGCAAACGGGCGCGTGAAGCTCCGCTTGCGGAGGACGTACGGCGCGTACACGAGCGGATCGCCGCGCTCATGCAGCCACGCGTGCACGGCGAGGCCGAGATCCTTCCAGGAGCCTTGCTTGAGCGCGTCGGGCGTGGTGTCGAGGCCGAGCATCACCTTGACGAGGCCGGCCGCCTGGACGGCGTTGGACGGCCCCATCGGCATGTTGATCGAGAAGACGTAGCCCGTTCCCACAGACAGGACAGCGGCGCGGAAGGCGTCGGTGAGGGCCAGCAGCGGCAGCGTGTAGGTCGAGCCGAACGAGAGGCTGCCCGCGTAGATGTGGTCCTTGTCGAACGACAGGCCGGGCACGATCTGCGACCAATCCGCGTCGCGGAGGTACCGCACGAGGGTGTAGGTGTCTGCCGTCCACGATAGGGTGGTGGCCTCCATGACCAACGGGTCGCCGTTCTTGGCGATGGCGTATAGCGGCCCAACGCTTGCGGCGGGGTTGCCCGGCGCGTCGCCGATCCAGTCGGGGACGTGGCTCGCGTCTTTGGCGGTGGTGTCGATGAACGCGTTGCGCTCGTCGGCGCCGATGGGCAGCAGGCGCGCGGCGGCCAGATCGAGCTCGGTCTTCCATCGCCCACCATGGAAGGGCATGTCGATGGCGACCGTCGCCATCCCCGCCTGGCACGCGAGTGCGGCGAACGGCGAGGCGTTGACGCGCGTGGCGCCGCCGCCGTGGGTTGCGACCAGGACTTTGAGCTTGCTTGGGTCGACCAGGTGGTCCTTGCAGAGGTAGACCGTGAACGGGACGTGCTCGGTCAGGTCCCAGAGCGCCTTCTTGCCGGTCGCGTCGAAGCGCAGCCGCGACGGGACGGCGACGCCTTTGTCCAAGACCGCGTGGAAGACGGGGACGACGAGGCTCCCGTGCACGACGCGGGCGACCTTGCCGACGAAGGTTCCGCCGTCGTAGTCCGACGTCCCAGCGAGCTTCCCTGCGAGCTTCCGGTCACCGCCCCAGTTGCCAGGGTTCGTGAGGTGCGGCGCCTTTGGCGTGCCGTAGGTGGCCGTGAGCGAAGCCGCCTCGAGGACCGGTGAGTCGATCCAGGCCTTCTTGTCGGCGTCCCAGCGCACATGGCGGGATGGTGCCTCCTTCTTGACGTCAAAGCCGTCGATGGCGGCGATCAGCGCTTGACCGGGGGCGAGCACCTTCTCGGTCGTGACCTGCGTCGCGACGAGCACGTGGCTGGCCGCGATCCCGATCTTCTTGGCGCTCTCCGAGGCGAGCCAGTTTCTGAGCAGCGTATACCGTGACCGTGCGGCCGTGATGGCGGGCGTCGGCTGCGCGGGCTCCTCGGGGCTCACGAGCTCGACGAGCGCTGGCGTAGCGACGAAGGGTCGCGCGTCGGGCGCCGCGGCGGTGGGCCCGGTCAGCACGATGAAGCCATAGGTCGTGTCGGGCTCGAGGAAGTGGCCAAAACGGGGGAATAGCCCGAGCGCCTTGGGCTTCGGCGCCCAGAACGGATTGACCGGAAGCGTCTTGCCGGCCGTGGGACCGGTGAGCGCAACCGCGATGAGCCGGCCCTCCAGCGACGCGAGATCGGGCTCGACGGGCGTGAAGAAGAACACGGCGCTGGTAGACGAGAAGCCCTCGCGCTCGCGGGCATACGCAGTCCACTGCGTAAGTGCGGCGGGGTCGGCCAGCCCCTTGAGGGCCGGATCCGCCTCGAGCGGCGCGACGTGCACCTTGCCGTCAGCACCGAGAAGCAGGTCGTTTGGAAAGGGACCGGCCGACAGCGGGCCGTCGGGCTCGACGGAGAAGGCGAAGCGCGGCTCCGGAGCCGCCGGGACGTCCGCGGGAGGCGTGGCGTCTTGGGACACGTCGGCGACGGCGTCCGTCACGGTGCTCGTCTCCGAGGGGCTCACGTCGGTGCCGGCCAGGCCGTCGGACCCGGTGGTCACGGCGTCGACGCCGGTGTCGCCGGAAGCGGGCGGAGCCGTGTCCGTCGTGGCGCAGGCGACGACGACGGTCGCCGCGACACCAAGGAACGTGACAGACAGAAAACAGCGCAAAGACCTCAGACCAAGTCGACTCACAGCGCACCTCCACGCGCGTGTCTATCACAGACTCGGGGGTTCGCGCTCCAAGACACCCGTGCCGCCGTTGAGACGGACCAGCGTCCCGTCGAGCCAGACGGGCGCAGCACCGATGACGGTCGGGAGGCCCGCTTCGCGCGCCAGCAGGACCAGATGCGAGAGCGGCCCGCCGCGCTCGACGACGAGGCCGGCGCACGACGCGAAGTGCCGGGCCCAGAGGGAGCGCGCGTCGGGGACGACCAGCACGACCGGTCCGGCGAGGTCGTCGGGCACGGGCGCACGCGCCAACGGGGCGACCGCGAGGCCCGCGACGGCCGGACTCCAGCGCGCGGGCTCCGGATCGGTCACCGGAAGTCCGCTCGGCAGAAGGTGGAGGACCGAGGGCGCCGAGGTCGCGCACTGGTCGCGCCAGGTGGTGATGGCCTCGGGGTCCGCGGTCGGAAGCGAGCCGCGCAGACGCCGCTGCTGTTGCAGCAGCGCCTCCTTTGCCTCGGCGCGCTCGACGAGCGCCGCGTGATAGCGCCGCAGCGCGAAGTGGAGGGCCCAGCGGGAGACGAGGCCCGTCTGCACCGCGTCGACGGGAAGCTGGGGTCGCTGAGGCGGACGCCATGGAGGCCAGGCCACGTCGTAGCCCGGGTCGAGCAGCTCTTCGGGCGTGCCGGGCCGACCCGGTGGTTCGAGGCCAGCCTCGAGTGCGACAGACCACGCGGCCGGAAGCGTGCCGCCGTGCAGAGCCTCCACGGCGTTTCGCCAGAACCCCAGCCGGGCCAAGGCGCGCGCAGCCCGCGCGTGTCCGTCGACGGGTCGGGGGGCCCATCCCAGGACGAAGCGGCCAAGGCGCACCGGTGAGGTGACCTCCACGCGGGTCCGATAGCGCAAGTAGAACCGGTCGAGGTGCTCGCGGACGTCCGCATCGTCGGGGCCGCGCAGCCCGATGGGCTCGAGCGCGTCGCGGAGCCGCGCAGCGAGGCCGCGTGGGCCGACATAGACGGCGCGCGAGGCCGGCGACAAGGGGACTGCGGGGAGAGAGACCGCGCCGCCGTTGACCCAGGTCGTGACCCGCGGGACGGCGAGCAGCGGCCGGCACTGGAGCACGACGGGCGCGTCCTGGGTGGACGCCGGCCAGGCGAGCTCGCACTCGATTGGACCCGAGTGACGCGCCGCGAGGCGATCGACGGTCGACAGCGCGTTCGGAGCACCCGGGGGCACTCGGGCGAGGCGATCGAGGACCCAGGTCGTCGTCGCGTCCGCGGCCAGGTCGGTCACTTGAACGAGCGCGCGCTCGGTGAAGCCAGTCCGCGGATCGACGGACGCTGCCACGCCCGCCGCGCGGCAACGCAAAAAACGCTGGACCAAGACGGCGCCGCGGCGGTGTGCCACGTCGGCAGCCGCGTTCGCGCTGGAACGCACGCGGTCGATGGCCGCGAGCACGACGTCGACGTCGCGCGGGAGGTCGCGCTCGGTCAGGAATCGACCGGCACCCGAGCCCTCGACGCAGTCCTCGCCGAGAAACGAGCTGCGCACGATGACGGTCTCCCCCGGCAGCGTCCGAAGCAGGCGAGCCAGGCGCCAGCGAAACGCGCGGGAGCCCAGGCGCGCCGTGGACGTGACGACGAAGCCCTCCGCCACGGGGAGCCCGAGCGACCAAGCGAGCGCGACGCCGTGCGCCTTGGGGCCCACCGCCGTGGCGGCCTCGACGGACGCCGCAGAGTCGAAGGAGAGAACCTGCGGCATGCGGACCCGCAGCCAGAGGCGCCGGAGCGGGCGCACGAGCGCACCGAGCGACACCGCGAGCGGCACGAGGGCCACCTTCCACCAGGCACTCTGCCCGAGGCCGACGAGGGCGACGAGGGAGCCGAGCGCCAGCACCAGCAACGCCAGCGCAAGCACGATGGCCGTGAACGGGACGACGAGGAAGACGCCGAAGTACGCGAGGGTGCCGCTGCCGACGACCGTCACGCGGGCCTCGGACCGCTACTTGATGACGCGAAGGTGGCCAACGCGGCGCACGGCCGGGCCGACCTCCTCCTCCTCGGGGGGCTCCGCGCGCACCGGGGCGTCGTCGGAGCGCGCCTCACCGAGCTCTTCGGCCATGGCGGCCGCCTGCGCCCACATCTCCTCCGGCATGTCCTCCGGCCAGAGCTTGTAGTCGCCCGAGCTGTGATGGGTCATGCCGAAGACGGCCTCCCACGGGATGACGCACACGTAGTCCTTGCCGCCGAACGACAGCGCTGCGCGTACCAGGGTGCGCCCGATGTCGAAGATGGGGAGCTGGAACTTGTAGCTGAAGTTGAGGCGGAGATGGGACTGGTCGCTCAGGTTGGCGGGGACGTCCACGCCCGGTGCGCGGGCGTCGAGGTGCAGCATCGTCATGCCCTTGTCGAGCATGGTCAGGAAGGTGGACCGCTTCTCATCGGCCCGAGTCAGCCGCCGCACCGTCATGCTGGTCCTCCGTCAACCACGGGGGCGCCATACCGCGAAGCGTTTGGTGAGGTCAAGCACTTCGCCAATTTTTGGCAGCTCAGAGCTTGAGCTCGACCGCATGCGTGAGCCGCAGCTCCTTGACCCACGCCTCATAGCCCTGGACTCGGTTGTCGAGCTCGAGCTCCATCTGGATGAGGCGCTTGACGCGCGCCGGGTTGTCGATCGGAGCCTCCCGCCGAGCGACGACGCGCACGACGTGAAAGCCAAACTGCGTCTGGAACACGTCCGACACCTTGCCCGTTGCGAGGCCAAACGCCACGCGCTCGAACGCCGGATCCATGATGCCCCGCGAGAACCAGCCCAGGTCGCCGCCATCTTTGGCGCTGAGGTCCTCGCTGTGGTCGCGCGCCAGATCGTCGAAGCTCTTGGTGCCGTTGACCGCATCGGTCCGGAGGCTCTCGATCTTGCGGCGCACCTCCCGCAGCTGGTCGGGGGTCGTGAGGTTCGGGACCTTGAGCAGGATGTGCTCGGCTCGGATCTCGTCCTGGGCCTTGCCGCCATGGTAGTCGCGCAGGAACACGCGCTCGACGTCGTCCTTGCTCGGAGCGGCGCGGCTCCCGATCTTGACGCTGATCATCTGCGCCTTGAGCATCTCCTTCTCCACGTGCTCGCGGTAGGCGGAGAGGCCGGCAAAGCCAAGCTGTCGCACGAATCCGTCGAGATCTTCGTCCGACCAGCTGTTCTCCTTCTTGATCTGCTGGAGGTGACCTGCGACCTGCTGCGGCGAGACCTCGATACCGAGCTTGCGGCCCTCGGCCAGGACGAGGACGGTGTTGACCATCTCGTCGAGCGTGTCCTTGCGCTTCTCGACGAACCACTTCTCGCGCTCGCCCTCGTCGAGGATCGAGTGGCCGAGACCGGCGAGCGGCATGAACTGACGATTTACTTCGTATTCGGTGAGGACCTCGTCATCGACGACGGCGGCGACGCGATCCACCGGCACGTAGCCAGGTGGACCCGGAGGCGCTGCCACTGCGACCGACGCACTGAGCGCGACGAGTGCGACAGGCCCGACAAGAACAGCGAAGCACGGGGCGAGGAAGCGAGTCTTCATGGAGGTGTCCTAGTGCGAGGGCGCGGGCGTGGACCCCGGCAGCGCTCGGGGGTCGATGGGCGGTGCGGAGCGCTCGCGGGGCGTGAGCGTCGGCGTGGCCCGTGGATCGGCCAGACGCTGGAGATTGCGCGGCGCCAGCACGCCGCTCGGCGCAGGGACCGGGCCGGGCTCCGTCGGCGGTGTCGGGACCGGTGGCGGGGCCAGAGGCGCCAGCGACGGCACGGCCCCGGGCAACGGCATGACTCCCGGCGAGGGCGGCGCGTCCTTGATAGCGGTCGTGTCGAGGCCCTCCAGGGCCTTCTCGTCGATGGTGACGTTGGCCTTGGTCCGAAGCCCCTTGATGTAGTCGTCCCGGGCCTTGTCCTTCTTCTCGCGAAGCAGGGTGTTGGTGATCTGGCGGCGCGCGTCGTCCAGCGTGCGGTTGACGGCCGGCTTCCTCCCCGTGAGCTGCACGACATGAAAGCCCGCGTCGGTCTGGACGATGGGCGAGAGGTCGTTGGGCTTCTCGAGCGCGAAGGCCGCCTCGACGAGCTTCTCGTGCAGCCGCGCCGGACGCGCGCCGGTGCCGGGAGCGCCCGTGGCATCGGCGACCTCGTCGCGATAGCCATCCCGACCAAACTGCTCCAGGTCACCCGAGACGCCAGCGGTCGCCGTGTCCTTGGAGTTGCGCCGCGCGAACTCGCCGAAGATGACGCGGGCGCGAGCCGTGTCGGTCGCGATGGCCGCCTTGAGCTCGGCCAGGACGCGCTCGGCCTCCGCCTGGGTCGCGAACTGGATGTGGCTCGCACGCACCCGCTCGGGCTGGATGAAGAGCGGCTTGTTGTTCTCGTAGTACGTCTTGACCTCGGCCTCGTCGATGGTCGAGACGGTGACGAGCGCCTGGAGGTCCGTCTGCGTGAACTTCTGGGTCATGGCGCGCTTCATCGCGAGCACCACGTCGGGATCGGAGTCGTAGCCCTTCTTCTTGGCCTCCATGGCCAGCAGCTCGAACTGAATCATGTGGTTGAGGAACTCGACCTTCTTGTCGAAGGATGCGAAGCGCGCGCGACTGAACGACGGCTGCTGCGCCAGCTGCCGCTCGACGTCGCCGAGCGTGATGACGAAGTCCCCGATGCGCGCCACCCCCATCTTGCGCTGCTCGTCGGTCAGCCCCTTGCCGGCGGGGCCCTCCACCACCTGCGCGCCGCTCTCCCGTGCGCGCTCCGCCGCGACGGACTCGCTCGCGGTCGCGCGGGCCCGCGCCTCTTTGCGCTGCTCCTCGGCGTCCGGCTTGCTGGGCTTGCAGCCTCCCACCACGAGCAGGAGCGCCAATCCCATCCCAAGTCGAGCCATGCTGCGCAGGTCGTTGTGCATGGCGGGGTTTTAGTCTCCGCAACCGAAGGACGCAAGCCCCGATTCCCCGCGCGCCTGGCGCGGTTTCGCGGTGGCGAGGCAAATTCCCCTGAGGTACGCTGGGCATTCGTGACGACACGCGGTCCCACGGATGAGTCGAGTACGGAGAGACCGGAGCCCCCGGACTCGGACCGAGGGGTCAATCGGCCCAAGTCGGACCCGACGCGCCGCATCACCGCGCCCGAGCGCGACTTCCTGCCCATCACGGCCGTCGGTCACCTGGTCCCGCCGCCCCTTCCCGACGACTCGGACGCGCCTCGGCCACCCTCGGCGCGGCCTCGGCGCACGGGCCCGCGGGGTGGGACGCTGTTCGCCCGTTTTGGTGCCAGCGACTTTCCAACGACCGTAAAGCTCCGCCCGCTCGAGGGCCAGCACGTCGTCGACGTGAGCTCGCGCCCGACCGAGGGCCGCTACGTCATCGGCCAGGAGCTCGGCAAGGGCGGCATGGGCACCGTCCGTCTCGTGCGCGACCTGGACCTCGGCCGCGACGTGGCCATGAAGGTCCACAACCCGGAGGATCCCGACGCGCAGAGCCTGCGCGACGCGCTGATCGCCGAAGCGCAGACCACCGGACAGCTCGAGCACCCGAACATCATCCCGGTGCACGAGCTCGGGGTCACGCCCACGGGCGAGGTCTTCTACACGATGAAGGCCATCACCGGGATCACGCTGCGCGACGCGATTCGCAAGATCCGCGGGCGGGAGAGCCGGGTCCGCCAGGAGTTCCCGCTCCGGAAGCTCGTCCAGATCATCCAGCAGATCTGCCTCGGCCTGCACTACGCGCACAGCCGCGGGGTCGTGCACCGGGACATCAAGCCCGACAACGTGCTCCTCGGCGCCTTTGGCGAGGTGCTAGTCATGGACTGGGGCGTGGCGCACGTCATCGGGAGCCGCGGTCCGCTCAGCCAGCCGGGCCTCGTCGTCGGGACACCGCAGTACATGGCGCCCGAGCAGGCGTTTGGCCGCGTCGACGACATCGACGGGCGGAGCGACGTCTTCTCCGTCGGGGTCCTGCTCTACGAGATCCTGACGCTCGAGACGCCCATCCACGAGACCAACACCGATCGCGCGCTTCACCTCGTGCGGCGGCGCAGCGCGCCTCCCCGCCCTGCGGCGCGCCCCGGGGACCCACCCATCCCCGACGAGCTTGCCGACATCTGTCAGCGCGCCATGAACCCGGATCCCACGGCCCGCTTCCAGTCCGCTCGCGAGCTCCACGAGGCGCTCGAGGCGTTCCTGGAGGGCTCCGCGGAGAACGAGCGCCGGCAGCGCATGGCCAACGCCGAGTTCCAGAAGGGCTCGCTCGCCTTCAATCGCTGGAAGGCGCTGCTCGAGAGCCGGCGCGATCTGGGGCTCGCCATCGCCGAACGGGAGCTCGTCACGCACCGCTGGGCCCCCCTGCCCGCGCGACGCGAGCTGTGGGCCCTGGAGGAGCAGCGGAGCCAGGTCGACCTGTCTGTTTCCCAGGCGTTCAGCGAGGCCGTCAACGACTTCCACCGCGTCCTCGGCCTCCAGCCGCAGCACGTCGGCGCGCGCGCGGGGCTCGCTCGGCTCTACCTGGCGCGGTACGAGAACGCAGAGCGCGACGGGGACACCCGCGAGATGCTGTACTTTGGCGACCTCGCGCATCGCTACAACGACGGCGAGCGCGGCGGGCCGCTCAAGAAGGGGCGCGCCAAGGTCACCATTCGCTCGTTCCCCGAAGGCGCCGAGGTGCGCCTCATCGACGTGCGCGCCGGTCCATTTGCCGTGGGCTCGGGCGCCGGGACCACGTTGGGTGCCGCTCCGGTCACAGTCGAGCTGGAGGCGGGCCTTTACCTCGTGCTCGCGCACCGCGAAGGCTACCGCGACGCGCACCAGACGCTGTTCGTGCGCGCCGACCAGCCGGCGAGCTGCCTGCTCTCGCTGCGCCCGTGGGCCGCCGAAGAGCTCATGCTGGGTCGCGACAACGAGCTCGCGGCGCTCCGCTTCAACTACGAGCGCGTGGCCGCGGGGCACGAGCTGCGACGGGTGCTCGTGACCGGGCATGACGGCATCGGCAAGAACCGGCTGCTCAACGCGTTTGGGGAGTACCTCGACTCGCTGACCGAGAAGATGCACTTCTTCTTTGCCGAGTGCCGCGAGCAGCACCTGCTCGTCCCGTATGGCGCCGTCACGGAGCTGCTGCGCATCCGCGCCGGTGTCCGGCCGGGCGAGCCCAGCGAGACGGTGACCGACAAGCTGCGCTCGACGCTCGAGGCGTCGCTCGTCGACGGCGGCCCGCCGCTCCCGCACGACCGCGAGCGCATCACGCGGACGGCGCGGGTCCTGGCGCGGCTGCCCGGCATCGCGCTCGCGGATGCGCCGGCGGACCTCCCGCCCAAGGAGACACGCGAACGGTTCGACCTGGCGCTCGTCGACTTCATCGAGATCACGACGCGGTTCCATCCCGCCGTCATCGTGCTCCAGCAGATCGAGTACCTAGACGACGCCTCGGCGCGCGTCATTCGCCTCGCGGAGGGCTTCCTCAAGAGCACCGCGGTCCTGTTCGTCGGCTTTGGCACCGACGTCTCCGCTCAGGGCGCGTGGGACGAGTGGATCCGCCTCCAGCCGCTCGGCGAGGCGGCCGCGCACGCGCTGACACGCGGGCTGTTGCGCGCTGCGCCACCGCGGGATCTCGTCTCGTGGGTAATGGAGGTCTCCGGCGGCGTGCCCTGGCTCATCATCGACACCGTAAAACGACTGGCGCTGACGGGCCATCTGCGCGCCGTCTCCGGGCAGTGCACGTTCGATCCCGTCGCGGCGGGTGTGGCCACGCGCACGTCGATGATGGCCGGGCGGCGCCGTCAGCTGGCCGAGCTGCCGGTGGAGCTGGCCGTTGCACTCCGGGTCGCCTCGGCCATCGGCGACACGTTCTGGCTCGAGGCCCTCGACGCGCTGGGCATCGCGCAGTCCGAGCAGGTCTGCCGCGCGCTGGTCGAGCGGGAGCTCGTGCGCGAGCTCCCCACGTCACGCTACCCGGGGACGCACGCCTTTGCGTTTCGCAGCGCGCTGTTTCGCGAGGTCGTCTATGACTCGATCGAGGACAGCGACGCCTGCCGGCGGCTGCACGACGCGATCGCGGACTGGGTGCGCGCACGCTTTCAGTCCGACATCTGCGAGGTCGCCGAGTTGGCCCGCCACACGGAGCTCGCGCAAGACGAGATGTGGGCGTCGCACCTTTACGCGCAGCTCGGCGATGTCTGCCACGATCATGGCTTCCCGGGCATGGCGCGCGAGTGCTGGCAGCGGGCGCTGGAGCACGCCACCGACGACGACGACCGGGCCCGCATCGGCGCGCAGCTCGACGCCATCCGCGGCGAGAAAGGAGGCTAGGTCCATGGATCGGCACGGCTACCTGGACACCCTCGCCGCAGCGCACGATGTGCTCGCCCACGTGCTTCACGAGCTCAACAACCCCATGGCCGCGCTCTCGGGCTACCTCCAGCTCGCGCGGCGCACTACGGATGCGGCACGGCTCCAGGAGTACGTTCGCCTGTGTGCCGAGCAGGTGGACGGCTACCGCCGCGTGGTCGATCGCTTCGAGGAGGCGCTCTACGTGCGCCCGCCACGGGTCCAGCCGGTGACGGCGGCGGATGTCGTGGCAGTCGCGTTGGGCCGGCGAACGGCCGCGGCGGCGGAGGCCGGTGTCGTACTCTCGCGCGAGGTCGCCGATGAGGCGGTCCAGGTCAACGGGGACCTCGACCTGCTGTCACGGGCGTATGGGAAGCTGGTCGACAACGCGATCGAGGCGGTCGCGCGCGTGGCGGAACCGCGCCGGGTGGTGGCGGGCGTGAGCTGTGACGGTGGAACGCTTCGGCTCACCGTCGACGACACCGGACCCGGCGTGCCCGAGGCGCTCTGGGAGGCGGCCTTCGATCCCACCTACACGACGCGGCGTTCGGGCCGCGGCACCGGCTTCGGGCTCCCCACCGCGCTGGCCATCGCGCGCCGGCAGGGCGGCGACGTCGAGCTTCAGCTGAGTCCGCTCGGCGGGACGCGCGCGATCCTGTCGTTGCCGGTGCTCGTGCCCGTCGCTCCCGAGTCGCGGCGGCGGGTGCTCTGCGTCGACGATGAAGTCTTCATCCTCGACCTGTACGAGGATGTCCTCTCAGGCCAAGGCATCGAGATCGTGCGGGCGCAGACGGTCGCCGAGGCCACCGCCGCGTTGGCCGATCCGCGCATCGATCAGGTCGTCTGCGACTTTCGCCTGCCCGACGGGACCGCGAGCACCCTCATGGTCGCCGCCGCGACGGTGCGTCCGGACCTGGCGAGCCACTGGGTCGTATGCACGGGGGATCCGTCGCAGCCCGACGTCGCCACCTGCCTGCGCGCATTTCCAGCCGCGCGGCTGCTGGCGAAGCCGTTCTCGATCCAAGATCTGATCCAACGCACCGCGATCCCGCGAAAGCCGTCTGAGTGATGCGCTGGACCGAATGCGGGTTGACGCGAGCCGCGGCGCTCGTGGTATAGCCTAGGCTCGTATCGCCTTCGGTCGACCTGACCATGACAGCCCGCTTGGGCCACTGACCTGGAGTTCTGAGATGCGCATCGGAATCGTCACCTTGAGTGCCCTCTCCCTGCTTGGCGGGCTCGTGACCGCCTGCGCTACCGCGCCGGGCTCGAATACGTCGCCCACGGGCGCGACGACGGGCGCCGACGTCGCGTTCACCACCGGAGGCGGCACCGCCCAGGATGGCGGCTCGGGCGCAGGCTCCGACACGCCGGCCGCGGCCGATAGCGCCACGGGCGGGGCGAGCGACACGCCGGCGACGAGCGGAGGCACGACCGACGCGACCGGCAGCGGATCGGGCAGCACGACGGGGGACGGGACCACGAGCGGAGGCAGCGACGGCGGCGGCACCACGGGACCCGTGGCCTGCGAGATCGTCAAGAAGCACGGCTGCGGCGACACGGCCAAGGGTGACACCAAGACGGACGGCAAGGTCACCTTCGACGCCTTCCAGTGCGGGCCGGGCGATGAGCCGGGTGGCTACGCGGCGTCGCCGGACGTGACGTTCGCGTTCACCGCACCCGAGGACACCTCGCTGACGGTCACCATCCTCAATGACGGGACGGAGGGCTCGAGCCTCGACCTGTTCAGCTACGCCGCGACCGGCGCCACCTGCGACAGCACGGGCTGCAACTTCGGCGAGGATCGCGTCACCCGCAAGGTGAGCAAGGGCGAGACGATCTACGTGACGCTCGACAGCTATACTGGCCAGTCGGGTGCCTATGAGATCGAGTTCAAGTGCTGCACGCCAAAGTGCGACGGCAAGACCTGCGGCTCCGATGGCTGCGGCGGCGCGTGCGGCACGTGCGACGAGGGCAAGGTCTGCGGCGGCGCCGGTGCATGCATCGACAAACCCGCGCCGGTCTGTACGTCGGTCAAGACCATCGCGTGCGATGGCAAGCTCACCGGCGAGGCGCTCGACGGGACCGGCTCGACGAGCACGCTCTATGACGTCTGCGACAGCGGCGACGTGTATCCGGGCCCGGAGATGGCCTACAAGATCGACGCGCCCGTGGGCGCGCACATCACGCTGACGGTCAAGACCGACAAGCCCGAGGAGGATGGCTACGACGACAAGATCGACGTGGTCGTCCTGGCAACCGAGGACGGGAGCTGCAATGGCGATTCGTGCGTTGCCGGCGGCATCACCTCGACCGAGGAGCAGATCCTCGAGGGCAAGACGTATCACGCGGTCGTGCTCGGCTATGAGGGGACGGTCGGCAAGTTCGACCTGGAGATGGCGTGCTGTCTGCCCAAGTGCGACGCCAAGAAGTGCGGCGACGACGGCTGCGGCGGGTCGTGTGGCACGTGCGAGAAGGGCCTGTTCTGCAACGCCGAGAGCGGCGCCTGCGAGGTCGAGACGTGCACCGCCGGCCCGGCCGTCGCGTGCAACGACAAGCTCGCGGACGTGGCGTCCGACGGCGACGGCAGCACCAATGAGGTCGCCAAGTACGGCTGCATCGGTGGCGACTACACGGGGCCAGAGCGCGTCTACACGTTCAAGTCGGAGACGGCGGCCAAGGTCACGATCGACCTGCCGGAGTACGACGACAAGGAGGACCTCGACGTGTTCGTGCTCTCCGCCGACGACCAGGGCGGCTGCAACGCCGGGCTGTGCGTCGACACGGGCACCAAGGGCGCGACGTTCGACGCCGAGGCCGGCAAGACCTATTTCGTCGTCGTCGATGGCTACAAGGGCAACATCAGCAAGTTCAACCTCAACGTCACCTGCTGCGTGCCGTCGTGCGACGGCAAGAAGTGCGGCTCCGACGGCTGCGGTGGCCAGTGCGGCGAGTGCGCGGAGACCGAGACGTGCGCGGCGGATCAGGCGTCATGCGTGACGCCGACGTATGGCGGCAACGACACCTGCGAGTCCGCCAAGGGGATTGACGCGCTGCCGTTTGCCGACTCCGGCACGAACGCTGGCGGAGCCAACGACTACACCGCGGACAGCGATGGCTGTGGCTTCACGTCCGAGGGAGGCCTGGACGTCGTATATTCGTACAAGGCGGTCTCGGCGGGGACCATCGAAGCGTGGTTGGACGGGGGCGCGGCCGGTCCCAAGATCCTGTACGTCGCCAAGGCGTGCTCGGCCAAGTTTGCGACCTGCGACGGCTTCGCGGACTTCATCTCAGGCGACAAGAAGGTCTCGGTCACGCTCGCCGCCGGTGAGTCAGCGTATTTCGTGGTCGACGGCTTCGACGACGGCGAGACCGGCCCCTACACGTTCCACGCCGATCTGGCGAAGTAGGCGCTCAGGGCGCGACGAGGTCCCGCACGACGGCCAGCAGGCGGTCGTGCAGGGGCCCGTTCGTGGCGAGGAGCCCCTCGAAGGTCGGGCTGGGCTGGTTCAGCAGCAGCGGCCGCCCGTCGAGCCGGGTCACGCGACCACCGGCCTCCGTCACGAGCAGCATCCCGGCCGCGACATCCCACTGGCAGCGCTGCTGGCACGTGAACGTCCCGTCGGCCAGGCCAGCCGCGATGACGGCCAGCTTGTTGGCCATGCCACCCAGCGGACGCAAGGGGAGCCGACCCTCGAAAGCCGAGAGCATCCCCGAACGCGATTCGTTTCTGCTGACGACGATGTCTGCCTTCTGCGGCACCGAGGCGTCAGACACCCGTAGGGGCGCGTCGTTGCGATGGGCGCCCTGGCCCTGGCGCGCGGTGAAGACCTCGCCGGTGAGAGGATTGACGACCACGCCGACGACAGGAGCGCCACGCTCGACCAGCGCAATCGAGACGCAGAATTCGGGCCGACCCTCGATGAACTCACGCGTCCCGTCGAGGGGATCGACGATCCAGACACGATCCTGAAACAGGCGACGGCTGCTGTCGCCGCCCTCCTCCGACATCCACGCGTCGTCGGGGAAGGCATCCCGGATGCGCGCCTCGAGGAGCTGATCGGCGATGAGATCGGCCTCGGTCAGCGGCTCGATGGGCGTCTTGTACTGTACGTCGTTTTTTTGGCCGAAGCGGCCGCGAATGAGCTCCGCGGCATCACACGCCGCCTGACGCGCAACCGAGAGCTCGTGCGCCCAGGCTCCGCTGGTCAGAGGCGTGCTCACGTCCTCCAGGCACGCGACCGGGCGACGGTGTCTCGATACCGCTGTATGTGCGCCGCAGACTGCGCCGCGTCCCAGCCGAGCTGCGAAGCCATCCGCGCCGCGAGGTGATCGACGCACTCGAGCCCCTGCTCCGGGGCCTCGTAGTAGACCGGCAGGCGCCGAATGAGGACGTCCTCGAGCGTGCGGGCATGCTCGAACACCATGGCGTGATCGGCCTCGGCCACCGTGAACGGCAGGCCTGGGACGAGCCGTTCCGACAGCGCGCCGTCCATCTCCGACCAGCGGGCGCCGTAGCGATTGACCAGCCACTCGGCGACATCGTCTGGCGCGCCGCGCGCGACCAGGTGGGCCACCGCGGGCGCCACGTCCTGCGCGAGGTCGAAGCCCTGCGCGCCCGGCAACGCCGCCTTCGCCGTCGGACACTTGGGCTGCTGGCGCTTGGGCATCCCGAGCAGCTCCATCGCGGCGACCACGACGTCGTGCGCCATGCGCCGGTGCGTCGTGAGCTTGCCGCCACTGATCGTGACGCGACCATCGGGTGAGGTGAGCACCGTGTGCTCGCGCGAGGTGTCGTAGGGCGAGTTGGCGTCGTCGCGCACGAGCGGCCGCAGACCGGCGTAGGTGGCGATCACGTCCTCGTCACCGATGGGGTGCGACGGGAACGTGTGCGCGAGCGTCTCCTTCAGGTAGTCTACGTCGTCGCGCGTCGCGGCGACCGCATCCGGCGAGCCCGTGTAGTCGGTGTCCGTCGTCCCGACCAGCGTGACGCGTCCCCACGGAATCGCAAAGATGACCCGCCGGTCCCTCCGCGCCGTCATGACCACCGCGTGGCGCACCGGCAGGCGAGCCGCCGGGATACACAAGTGAACGCCCTTGGTGGTGCGAATCATGGGCGCCTTGCCCGGCTCGCCCTGGGCGAGGACCTCGTCGGTCCACGGACCTGCGCAGTGCACGAGGACGCGGCACTGAACCTCATACTGCGTGCCCGTGAGGCCGTCCTCGACGCGCGCGCCCACGATCCGGCCCTCGCCGTCGCGGATGGGCGCCAGGTAGCGGCAGTAGTTGAGGATGGTCGCCCCGCCACGCTCCGCGTCGATCACGGTCTCGATGACGAGCCGCGCGTCGTCGGTCATGCAGTCGTAGTAGAGCGCGCCGCCGACGAGCCCCTCGTCGCGCACCGTCGGCTCGAGCGCACGAAAGGCCTCGCGATCGAACCGTTGATGACGGCCGTAGCGGCGGCGACCGGCGAGCTGATCGTAGAGCCAGAGACCGATGCCGATCTTGCGGGGCCCGTGGCGGTCACCCACGAACGACGGCATGACGAACGCGAGCGGCTTGACGAGGTGCGGCGCGTTGCCCTGCACCGTGGCGCGCTCCTGGGTGCCCTCGAAGACGAGCTTGAGCTTCATCTGCTCGAGGTAGCGGAGCCCGCCGTGGACGAGCTTGCTCGACCGGCTGGAGGTGCCGTAGGCGAAGTCGGTCTTCTCGACGCACGCGACCTTGAGGCCACGCATGGTCGCGTCGCGCGTCGTGGCCGCACCGGTGATGCCACCCCCGACGATGAGCAGGTCGTACTTGACGCTGGCCAGCACGGCGAGGTGCTCGGCGCGAGGCTTGGGGAGATGAGTCGGCAGCGCCCTCATGGCGGCGGCAGTCTACCCGCCCGTGTGCCCGCCGACAACGATTTTGTGACGCGGCGCGTCAATCGTCGGATGGCGACCTGGGCTACTTGCCCGGAACCAAAGCGTCGATGTCGTCGAGCAGGCGCTTGGCCTTCTGCTTCTCGATGGCCGCCTCGGCCTCGAGGCCGGGGATGATGTCCTCCTTGGCCGCGAGGACGAAGTCGACGTGCTTCTTGAACATGTCGCGGTCCCGGAGCTTGGTGGCGAGCATCTCGGCGATGAGGACGTGCGTCGTGAGGTAGTTGGGCGACCGCTTGAGCGACGCCTCGAAGTGCGCCTGGCTCTTCTTGAGATCCCCCTTCGGGAACGGGATCTTGGTGAAGTAGCCGCCCAGGTAGCGGTCCGCGGCGCCATACCAGTACTCGGGATCCATCTGCCGGACCTTCATCATGATTCCGTAAATCTTCTCGCGATTGTCAAGCACCTTGATGATGCTCTTGGCGAGGCCCCACTTGCCGAGCGTCGTGGCGTACCAGTAGACGTAGGGGATGTCCTGCTTGCGGATGGTCTTGATGGTCTTCTCCATGAACGGCTCTTGGGCGCACACCGAGAACTGATAGTCCGGGTTTTGGACGCGGAGGGCCCGCTCGGTCCAGTAGACGGACTCCTCGAGCGTCTGGATCATCTCCTTGTCCTTGCCGGCAAGGCGCAGGATGCCATCTCCGAGGAAGTACGTGGCGCGGGCGAGCGCGAGGTACGCCTCCGGCTTCTTGGGGGCGATCTCGGTGGCCTCCTTCCACTTGGCGATGGCCTCGCGGAGCTTGGCCTCGTCCTTGCGGAGCTTGTAGGCCGCCTCGGCTGCAGCGACCGTCGCGGCGAGGTCGCCGGCCTTGGCCTTGTCGAGGTCCACGTCCTCGCACAGGCCCTTTTGCGCCGACGCGGCGCCGGCACTGAGAAGCACGGTCGCCGCAAGACACGCAGCGACACTCACGGTGGCACGGTTGGTAAACCTCACGTCCTTCATCTCATTTCCTCCTTCGCCCAGCGCCATGTTGTCGGCGTGCCGGCGGTCATGCCAAATCACATCGCGCGGGTCAACCGCGCAGGCCCGAATTGGACGGCGCCGAAGGACGAATCGTACAGGCCGTGCGGTGCGATTGCCGGGCTACGGGATCCGATCGAGGCGCCGGCTCGCGGCGCAAAACGGGACGAGCCCGTGCTTGCGCGCGTCAGCGACATAGCGCGCGCGCGCCTTCGGGTGGGAGAGGTAGTCGACGCTCAGGAGCGGAACACGTCGCGCGACCGCGGGCTCGAGCAGCGACAACGCGCGTTGCGCGGCGCGGGGAACGAGGCGGCCGGTGCCAGCGCACAAGAGATCCTCGATCGCGACCCCGTCGATGACGTCGAGATAGCCGCGCTCCCCGGCCAACGGGAGACCGTTTTGAGCGACCACGACGGACTCTGGCCGCGCCGAACGCGCCTGCCGCGCGATGCGGTCGACGAACGCGACCATCCGCGCACGTCGGTCGGCCAGCGCCGGTCCGCCCCGCTCGACCTCGTCTGCGACATCCACACGATCGAGATAGAGCCCATCGAAGCCGTGCGCCATGACCTGGGTCACGAGGCCCATCGTCAGCTCCTGCCACTCGGGGTTCCAATAGCGCACGGGGTAGTTGTCGGGCCAGGACGGGTTGCGGCGCATCAGCCACGCCGGCCGCGTCTTCGCCTTCTCCCACGTACGCTGCCAGTAGGCGCGATAGGACTCGGCCTCGCCAATGGACAGATACGCCAGGACCAGCCGTGTGCGCCCATCCGGTCGACGTTTCAGGCGGGTCACGAGGTCGGCCGTGACCGGGTTCTCGGGCTCACCGAGGCCATCGATCACGAGAAGGTCGACGTCGTGCTGCGCGAGCTTGTCAGCGTCTATCGCCTGAAGCTGATAGTGCCAGGACCCCACCGAGCGCAGCGGCTGCCGGCCTGGAGGCTCGGCGGCCTGGGACGTCCACGGCACCAGCACGGCACCGAGCACCGCGCACGCCCATCGGCGCGCGAGGCTCACTCCTCCAGGAAGTTCCGCAGCTCGTAGTGCGACTCAGTCGCACGTAGCTTCTGCAGCGCGCCGGCCTCGATCTGCCGGATGCGCTCGCGGGTCAGCGAGAAGCTCTTGCCGATCTCCTCGAGCGTATGCGTCTCGGTGTCTCCGAGGCCGTACCGCAGGCGCAGCACCTTCTCCTCCTTGGGCTTGAGCGTGCGCAGCGACGCGTAGATCGACTGGCTCAGGTCCTCCTTGCCCACGAGCTCGAGCGCGCTGTCCTGTCCGTCGCCTTCGATGACCTCGCCGAGGCTGCGGCTGCCGTCGTCTCCGACCGGTGTCTCCAACGAGACCGGCTCATCCAGGAGCTTCTGGTACCAGTGCACCTCTTCGAGCGGCATCTCGAGGCGCATGGCCAGCTCCTCGCTGGTCGGCTCGCGCTGCAGCTCCTTGCGCAGCGTGCGGGTCGTCCGCGAGACCCGATTGACCTCCTCGATGGCGTGGACCGGCACGCGCACCGTGCGGCCCTGATCGGCTGCAGCACGCGTGATCGCCTGGCGAATCCACCACGTCGCGTA
>SXGT01531194.1_pt1 | contig 27865 bp, 7 predicted proteins | sample 3176221 | NCBI WGS metagenome assembly SXGT01 (sample SAMN11356862, study PRJNA531348) | freshwater metagenome | isolation source: freshwater sample F1-120 | place: China: Fuxian Lake, Yuxi | collected 2017-12-25
GACTCGGCGACGTCACAGTCTCCCGCGGAGGCGCGGCACTCGGTCGACGACGGTTTGAACGCGTCGGAGGGGCACGCAGCGCCTATGCCAGAGCAGCTCTCGGCGACGTCGCAGGCACCCGCCGAGGGGCGGCACTCCGTCGTCACCGAGGCAAACGCGTCGCTCGGGCAGTTGGCATTCGAGCCGGTGCAGCTCTCCGCGACGTCGCAGACGCCCGCCGAAGCCCGGCACTCGGTCGTGGCCGCCGCAAAGGCGTTCGCAGGGCAGCTCGCGCCGGAGCCCGTGCAGTTCTCGGCAACGTCACAGACACCTGCTGACGGTCGGCATTGGGTCGAAGCCGAAGCAAACCCATCGCTCGGGCACGCCGCGTCGGCACCGGTACAGGACTCGGAGACGTCGCAGGCGCCCGCGGACGCGCGGCAGACGAATCCGGAGGACTTGAGGCTATCGCTCGGACACGTCGCCGCGGAACCGGTGCACGTCTCGGCCACATCGCAGTCACCGGCAGACGCGCGACACACGGTCGCTGAGGTCACGAAGCCATTCCCCGGACACACGTTGCTCACGCCGTCGCAGGACTCCGCGACGTCACAGTCGCCCGCCGACGCACGGCAGACGGCCGTCGACTTGGCGTCCGACGGACACATGACCGACGCTCCATCACACGTCTCGGCCAGGTCGCATTCGGCGAGCGCCGCGCGACACACGACCGCCGTCGAGGCGACGGCATCGGCCGGGCACGCGTCGTTTGTCCCATCGCAGGACTCCGCCACGTCGCATGGCCCGGCCGAGGCGCGACACAGTGCCGTGGACTTCAGGTCCGCAGGACACGCCGCTCCGAAGCCGCTGCAGGTGTCCGCCACGTCGCACGCGCCCGCCGCCGCGCGGCAGACCGTGGTACTCGACACATACACATTGTCCGGGCAGGCATTGTCTACGCCGTTGCATGTCTCGGCGACGTCGCAATTGCCCGCGGACGCGCGGCACTCTGCCGTCGACTTCTCGTCCACAGGACAGTCGACCGACGTACCACTGCAGTGGTCGGCAAGGTCACAGGCGCCCGCAGAGGCACGACACACCGTCGCGGTGTCCTTGAATCCATTAGCCGGACAGTCGTTACCGACACCGTCGCAAGACTCGGCCTGGTCACACACGCCGACCGCAGCACGGCACTGCGCCGTCGACTTCGCATCGGTCGGACACACGGACGCGGCGCCCGTGCATGTCTCGGCCACGTCGCACACTCCGCCGGAGTCGCGACACGGCGTCCCGGCCGCCTCGAACGTATCGGCGGGACACGACCCAGCGCCGTTGCAGTACTCCGCTCCAACGTCGCACGGACCCGCGTCCGCCCGACAGACCGTCGCCGTCGAGAAGTTGTTCACACGACAGACGGCCGAGAAGCCGGAGCACGTATCCGGCCCGTCGCAGTCGCGTGCCGAGGGATCGCCGCAGGGCGTGTCCTGTGGCTCGAAGCTGTCGACCGGGCAGGAGCCCGCGCCGTCGCAGACCTCCTCGAGGTCGCAGTCGCCGAGGTCGGGGCGACAGACCACGCCCTGGGCTTCGTGGTTCGCGTTGCAAATCCCCGCGCCGTCGCACGTATCGGGGTTCGTGCACTCATTGTCGAGCCCGCTGCCGCACGCCGTGCCGACCGGCTTGAAGCCATCGTCGGGGCAGCCTCCGCTGCCGTCGCACAGCTCCGCCTGGTCGCAGTCGCTGGCGGCGGCACGACACGTCGTCGTGGCGGGCTTCGGGCTTGCGTCGCACGCCGCCGAGGTCCCACTGCACCGATCGGGGTTGTCGCAGACGCTGCCGGCTTGGCTGCCGCACGCCGTCGTCGAGGGTTCGAACGCGTCCGCAGGACACGCACCCAGGCCGTCGCAGAGCTCCTCGAGGTCGCATTCGCCGACGTCCGCCCGGCACGAGACCGTGCTCGGCTCGTGGTTCCCCTCACAGGTGCTGTCGATACCACGGCAGGTGTCCGGGTTGTCGCAAACCGTATCGTCACTGTTTCCGCACGGCGTGCCCGCGGCGGCAAAGCTGTCTGCTGGGCAGCTGCCGTTGCCGTCGCACATCTCTTCGCCGAGATCGCAGTCGCCCGCGTCGGCGCGGCAAACGGTCGTCGTCGGCTCGAGGTTCGTCAGACACTGATCGGCGGTGCCGCTGCACGTGTCCGGGTCGTCGCAGGGTCCGTCGCTGGTGCTGCCGCACGCGGTCCCGGCGGCCTTGAACGCGTCGACCGGACAGTCGGTCCCACCGACGCAAGATTCGGCGACATCGCACTCGCCGGTCGCCGCACGACACACGGCCGCCGAGCGCGCATCCGCGGGGCACGTCGCTGATGTCCCCGTGCAGGACTCATCGAGGTCACAGACGCCCGCTGCCGCACGACAGACTTGCGCGGCCGGTACGAACGCGTTGGCAGGACAGTCATTCCCTACGCCGTCACACATCTCGGCGACGTCGCAGTCGCCTGCTGGGGCTCGGCATTCGTGCGTCAGCTTCTCGTCGGACGGACAGTCGGCCGAGCTGCCCGTGCACCGCTCCTGTCGGTCGCACACGCCGCCCGCCTCACGGCAGACGGTCGCGCTCGAGAAGAACGCATCTGCGGGACAGTCGTTCCCGCCGCTGCACGACTCCGCCGCGTCGCAGTCTCCGGCCGACGGCCGGCATACTGCAGAGGACTTCACGTCGTCTGGGCAGGCTCCCGCGCTGTCACAGACCTCCGGCAGATCGCAGACGCCCCCGGCCGAGCGGCACACGGTTCCCGGCGCCGTGTGGTTCTCGAGGCACAGACCGGCGCCGTCGCAGGTGTCCGGCGACGTACACGCATTCGACACGGCGCTGCCGCAGGCCGTGCCGGCGCCCGCAACGACGTCCGCCGGGCACTCCGAGCTCACTCCGGAGCATTCCTCGGCCGGGTCGCACACATTGCCGGAGCCCTCGCGACACACCACGTTGGCGAGCGAGAACTTGCACGTGGTCGGATTGCAGCAGGCGCCGCCGTCACAGTCCTCACCCGCCGCGGCTTCGATCGTGCCGTTATTGCAGCAGTCACCCACGATGGCCTCGAGCGGGTTGGCGTCCGCGGAGTCCGGGCACCCGTCGGCGTCGTCGTCGTCGTCTAACGCGTTACACACGAAGTCGCCGTCCGTATCGGCGCCGTCGTTCAGGGTGTCGTTGTCCGCATTGGGACCGAAGCGGTCCTTGGTCACGCCCGGAGACGTCGCGCAGTCGTCGCAGGTGTCGTTGTCCGCGTCGGCGCACAGGGTCGGGTCCAGGTGCGCGGAGTCGACGTTGTCGGCCACGCCGTCGTTGTCCGAGTCGGCATCGCGGTAGTTCGGCTTGAGGTCGCTATCCGTGTCGATCGGATTGTTCGGATCGACGGCCTCGACCGTATCCAGACGCGTATCGGCGTCCGAGTCGATCTCCGTGAAGTCGGGGAAGCGGTCCCCATCGGCGTTGAAGAGCGCGACGAACTGCTTGCCGTTGAGCTCACCGTCGAGTAGGTCCACGTTGTCGTCGTAGCCGTCCCCGTTGGCGTCGGTGAAGAGCGCAGGGTCGATGGCGCCGTTGTTGTCCTGGTCGAGGTTCAAGCCCGCGCCAAATAGATCGTAGCCGGCCTCGAGGTGATCCTTGAGCCCATCGTCGTCGGTGTCGAGGTCGAACGGACCCGAGTCATTGGCATCGGGGACGCCGTCATTGTCGTCATCGACGTCACCGACGTTGCATTCGCCGTCACCGTCGAAGTCGGCACCGTCGAGGTTGACGAACCGGTCATCGCCGGGCCCGAGATCATCGCCGCCGCCGTTCGCGGCGGACTGCGAGCAGTCGTCGCAGCCGTCCGCGTCCGCGTCGGCGCACACCGTGTTGATGAGCGGGTTCGTGTCGGCGCCGTCCGCCACGCCGTCGTTGTCGTCATCCGGGTCGCACTCGTTGCCGACACCGTCGCCGTCGGTGTCGAGCACCAGGGTCGCGACCGTGAACGGCAAGGGGTCTTGCGTGTCGAGGCAGCCGTCATTGTCGTCGTCGGGGTCGCCCGCGTTGCACTGGAAGTCGCCGTCGAAGTCCGGGCCGTCGTTGTGCGGCGTGTTGTCCGGCTGGGTCCCCAGATTGTCCGTTCCGACCGCGCAGTCGTCACAGGTGTCGCCGTCGGCGTCCTCGCAGACGTCCGGGTTGCGCCGGTCCCCGTCGTTGAACCCGTTCGCCGCGCCATCGGTCAGGTCGCCGACGCCGTCGTTGTCCGAGTCCGTGTCCACGTAGTCGGGGATACGGTCGCTCGTGACGACCAGGTCGGTGTTGAGCGGGTTCGTCACCAGGCCCGACGCGCCTGCGACGTTGTCGGCCTCGAGCGCGTCGGGGTAGCCGTCGTCGTCGGAGTCCGTGTCCCAGAAGTCCTGCGGCCCGCTACCGTCGGTGTTCTTCAAGACGCTCAGGTCGAGCACTCCGTCCACTGCGCCGGCCTGACTGCACGACGTCGTGAGGCGATCGATGTAGTCGTGCCAACCGTCTGTATTCGCGTCCACGACAACCGTGTAGTACGGAAGTCCTACGGCGTACGGTAGTGTGTCGATCTTGCCGTCCGAGTTCCCGTCGATGGCCTCGAGGAAGCCATCGAGGTTCGAGTCGACCCCGACGTCGCACCCATATTGCTTGGAGAAACCGGCCTCGAGGAGATCGCTGAGGCCGTCCGCGTCGCTGTCGAGGTCGAGCCAGTCCGGCGTTCCGTCGCCGTCGGTGTCACGCGACGGCGCGCCCTCATACGCGTCCGGGATGCCGTCGTTGTCGTTGTCGATGTCCGAGAGATCGCACGACCCGTCACCGTCGCGGTTCGGGCCGTCTGTGAATTGATTGGTCGTGCCGATGAGGCAGTCATCGCAGCCGTCGCCACCGCCGCAGCCTCGCTCGTTGTCGCCGCAGTGCGCGTTGTCGAGATCGGCCGGGTCGCACGCGTCGGCGACGCCATCGGCATCGTCGTCGCCGTCGCTGGCGTCACAGACGCTATCGCCATCGAAGTCGTTGCCGTCGTTGCCCGGGACGGCGTCAGACAGCGGACCAAAGCGATCCGTACCACGCGCGCAGTCGTCACAGCCGTCCTCGGTGTAATACGCACTGTTACAGCTGCCGCAGAGAGTGGGGTCCAGCGGATTCGGGTCACCGGAGCACGGATTGTACCACTCCTCGCCGAAGAGCCGGAGCTCCGAGCGTCCGTCATTGTCGGAGTCGGTGTCGAGGTAGTTCGGCGTTCCGTCGCCGTCGGTGTCGACCGCCACGGTCCCGTTGCCGAACTCGTTCTTGGTCGAGTAGCTCGCGTGGTCGCCGTCGTCGTTGGTGTCACGGTAGTCCCGCACGCCGTCGGAGTCGTTGTCCTGGCGCGGCGCATTGGAGCCCGCCGCGTTCAGCCGCGGCGAGGGCCCCTCGACGGTGTCGAAGGCGTCGTCGAGACCGTCGAAGTCCCGGTCGGAGCCGCCCGAGGCTGCCCCATAGACGTGCGGAGCCAACGGCGCGGTGTCCGAGCGACCGTCGCGGTTGGTGTCCTGACCCTCGATCAGGTCCGAGACCCCGTCGCCGTCGCTGTCGCGGTCGAGGAAGTCCGGATAGCCGTCGTGATCGGTGTCGTCGGGCCAGGCAGGGTACCCGGTCGTGATGTTGGGCTCGTCGTCGTCGAACTGCGCGTCCAGGCCGTCGTGGTCGTCGTCGATGCCCAGGGGCAGTCGCGGCGAGCCCGGCTCATCCTCTTGGCCTTCGTAGAGGTCAGGAATACCGTCGTCGTCGCTGTCGATGTCCACGGTGTCGGCCAGGCCGTCATTATCGGTGTCGTAGGCGCCGTTACCCTCTGCGTAGTCGGCCAGGCCGTCGTTGTCGTCGTCGAGGTCGCCCTGATCGCAGATGCCGTCACCGTCGGAGTCGAGACCGTCGTCCGCGACGCCGGTGTACTGGCCCGATGCGCACTCGTCGCATCCGTCGAAGTCGTCATCGGCGCAGACCGCGGCGTTCGTCGGTGCCGAGTCCACGCGCACGCCACCGGTATTGCAGATGCCGTCGCCATCGGTGTCGGCGCCGTCGTTTTGGGGTGCGTAGCCGGAGGGAGGACCTGCGCAGTCGTCACAGCCGTCTCCGTCGCTGTCCAGGCACGTGTTCGCGTCGAAGTCGCTCGTGTCCCCGGCGTCGCAGATCCCGTCCCCGTCGCTGTCCGTTCCGTCGTTGCCGGGAGCGTTGTCACCGAGCGCTCCGAAGTTGTCGCTTCCGACCGCGCAGTCGTCGCAGCCGTCGTGGTCGACGTCCTGGCACGCGTCGGGGTTGAGCGGCGACCGATCCAGGGCGTCCGGCACCCCGTCGTTGTCGTTGTCCGGGTCGCCATGGTCGCACTGGCCGTCGCCGTCGGTGTCGACGCCGTCGCCCCCGATCGAAGGCACGAAGGCCACGGCGCAGTCATCGCAGCCGTCGAGGTCGGTGTCGCCGCAGTAGCGCTTCTCGGTGGGCATCGTGTCGACGCCGTCCAGGACCGTATCGTTGTCGTCGTCAGGATCGCCTGCATCGCACAGGCCGTCTCCGTCGCTGTCCCGACCGTCGTTGCCGGGCAAGCGGTCGGAGAGGGCGCCGAAGCCGTCGGCGCCGACCGCGCAGTCGTCGCACGTGTCTCCGTCGGTGTCGCCGCACGTGCGGCCGTTGAGCGGCGCGGGGTCGCTCGCGTCCGGTACGCCGTCGTTGTCGTCGTCGAGGTCCTCGTTGCCGTCGCCGCAGCCGTCACCGTCATTGTCGCCAGCGAGTGGCACCACGGGCGAGTACGGGCATTGGTCGACGAGGTCGCTGAGCTGGTCGTTGTCGTCGTCGCGGTCCGCGACGCCTCCCGGAGGCGCGACGCTGTCATCGAGTCCGTCGTTGTCGAAGTCCGTCGCCGCAGCGATGGCCGGCGCGATGGCCAGCACGCAGGCCGCTACCCAGCGCGGTAGCTCACTGCGTAGCCCAAGTCCAACACACACCACGGCCTTGCGGCACTCAAGCCAAGTTCGACTCGCCATGTTACGACCCCTTTGCACTTCCCATGCGTCGCGGTCGCCGGAAAGCCCCATCCCCAGCAACGAGTCCGATTGGATCACCGGCGACTTCGGCCAACAAGCAGTTTTGTGTGTCACAAAAAAAATAAACCGCAAGACCCCCGAGGTTGGGGCTCGAATCGGCGCCTCGAGGCAAACGATCCCGCTGAAGAGAGACCCTTGAGCACCGCGAATGCGCAATGTCATGAATTAAAAATCCGTCGACGTTCTCTCGGTGGGCTCCGGCCCTCTGGGGTTGACAAAATTTGGCACCGAGGACGAACTTTGGCGGCAGTCTGGGTCACAAGAGAACAGGGCGCGACGCACTTACTCGAGGACCATGCACCACCCAAACGCGGCGGTGGCTGGCTTCTTCAGGCAGAAGTCGTACTGCACGGCCTTGCATTGGAGGTCGTCGGTGCAGGTCGGCCGACATTGGTCGAGCGGACCGCAGCCAAGACCGGGCCCGCACGAGTCCACGGCGGGCTGGCACTTGGCTCCCAGCGGAAGCTTGCCCTTGGCGCCGCAGTGCGCGGCGTCGCCAGTGACCCGGCACTGCTCGCTGGCGCCGCACCCCGTGTCTTTGATCGGATCGCAGGCCGGCCACGCGTAGCACGTGGCCTGTGGGGCGGCACCCGTCGGTTCGCTCCCGCAAGAGAGCTGGTCCCCGCAGTCCGACTGAGACGCACAGGGCGTCACGCAGAAGCCAGGGGCCGCGAAGTTCGGCAGCGCCGCGCAGACGAGGCCGACTCCGCAGTCCGGCGCCGTCGGGTTGCAGACTCGCGAGCACACGCCCACGGGATTCACGCCCTTGACGCAGCTCAGGCCGACGCCGCATTGGCTGTCGGTCAGACAGGCCGTGGCCGGAGTCGCGACCATGCCGCAGGCAGACCACGGCGCTTCCTTGCAGCTCCAGATCCCCGTGGCGCACTGCGTCCAGCCGATGAGCCCCGTGCAGCTCGAATACCAGCCCTCCGACTTGCTGCCGATAGCACCACACGACGAGGTACACTCCGCGCAGGCCTCGAGCTTCTGGAGCTTGCCGTCACAGCCGCCAAACCACCCCTCGTCCTGCGTGCCGACGTTCTTGCACTGAGGCCTGCAGTCCGCCGCCGCCGACATGCACGTGCAGAAGGGCACCTGCGTCCCACCAGGACAGGCGTACTGCGTATAGGTCGTGACGTGGCACATCGGCGACGGGCAGGCCGCGTTCGGCTTGGCCGCGCAATTCCATTGGGGCGCGCAACTCGCCGAAGTGATGAGCTCGCCGGTGCACCCGTCCGTCCACCCTTCGGACTTGGAGCCGATCGCGCTGCACACGGCCGTGCAGTTCTTGAGACACGCCCCCTTCTGGATCAGCGTCTTGGAGCACGAGTCGTACCAGCCTGCGCCGCTCGCGCCTGCCGGATCGCAGACGGGCGCGCACTCAGGCGCGTCGCAGGCGCACCAGGGGACGGTCGACCCATCCGAGCACGGCCATCTCGCGCTGGCGCCCTCTCCGCAGAGCGTCGGGCACTGTGCTTCGGGGTGCGCTTCGCACGCGTAGCCGCTCGGACCGCAGGCACACAACGGCACCTTGGTGCCTCCGGGGCAGCTGTAGGTCGTCGCGGGAGCCCCGGGACAGGACAGCGCCGGCAGTGAGGCATCGGGCGCGTCCGCGGTGTGCAGGAGGCCCATGGCCCCCGTGTCTCCGATGGGACCCACCGCGTCGTGCGCATCCGACAGTGCGTGAGCGTCCGAGGTTCCGACTCCGTCACTCGGCGCCATTGATGTACAGGCTACTGCCAGCGCAAACAACGTGCTCCAGGTGCTCTTGAGCGCCGGCGTCGGTGCGGGTGCGGCGTGTCGCATGCGAGCACCGTAGGCGGCTGGCAACGCGTGCGTCAACCGGGGCGCGCGCCCTAGAAGTTCGTCGCTGCGGCGCTGCCAATGGCGCCATTGCCACCAGGCGCGGCGAGCGAGAAGCCGCCGTGGCCGGAGTCGCCGCCGCTGCCGGTGCTCGCGAACGTGTTGCCGGTCTTCCAGGCCACGAGGAGCAGGCCGGAAGCGCCGTGCGCGAAGATGCCAAACGCGCTGCCGCCGCAGCCGCCACCGCCGCCACCCGCGTGACCGCCATTGCCGCCGTTGCCGCCTTTGCCACCCTCGAACGACGGATAGGTCGGCGTCGGAGGCTCGAACGGGCCCCCCGCCGCGCCACCGAGGCCTCCGGCGCCCGAGGCGCCGCCGACCCCGCCGTTACCTCCGTCGCCGCCATCGCCACCGTGGCCGCCGATGATGACGTTCCCCGACAGCTCCGGGATGCTCGCGGGGGCCACATCGAAGACGACGAAGATGCCGAACGCCGCGCCACCGCTCGTGCCCGACGCACCGGGCGTGCCGCCGCAGCCCGCCGAGCCTCCGCCGCCGCCAGTGCCGCCCAGGTTGTCGTAGCCGAAGCCCTTCGCGAAGCACGAGGTGTGGACCCACGCACCGGCTCCGGAGCCGCCTCCACCGCCGCCGCCGCCGGGAAGCCCCGCAAGACCCGAGCCTGCGACGGCCGGAACGACGAGACCGTCAACGATGGAGACCGGACCGCCACAGCCTGGACCGCTCGCGCCCGACTCGCCGTGCTTGCCATCCGTGCCGTTGCCCCCCTCGACCGAGCCAAAGGTCGCGTAGCCGAGGCACTGAAACGCCTGGTGATAGACGTCTCGGCCCGCGACGCCGCCCGCGGCTGCACCTCCCTGACCGGGGGCACCGGCTTCGCTGGCCACAGGAGGCGTAGTGTCGTTCCCTGACCCCGTCTGCGTGGGACAGACGCGATTGCCTCCGCTGCCGCCCGCGACGCTCTGCCCGTCGCACGCGCTGACGGCGCCGCTACCGCCCGGCCGCCAGTGCGTCGCAAGGCAGCCGTGCTGATCGACGCCTGACGTCGTATACAGGTCGATCGCCTCCAGTCCGGGTTTTCCGGGAAGCCCGTCGGCGCCGTCGACGCCATCGACGCCGCGCTTGCCCTTGCCCCCCGACCCGGCGAGGACGCGCGTGCTCGTCACACGCACCGAGGCGTCACAGCCCCGCAGATAGACTCCGTAGGAGCTCTGTCCCGCGCCCGTCGCCGTCGCACCGTACACTGACAAACCATCAATCCCGGCCGAGCCCTTCGCGCCGCCCACGAGCGACTTGCCGTTCACCGCGCCCGGTTGGAGCGCCGTCGGGGTCTGGCCGAAGATCGCCACCTCGTAGAGCACCGCCGAACGCGCCTTGAAGTCGCCACTGTATCCGCCGTACACCATGACGCTGGCCGCGAGCGTGATGGACTCGGCGTAGACGCCCGTGGCCACGTAGACGTCGCGCTTCTGTTGCGCCTTCGCCGCGTCGATACCCGCCTGAATGGTGCGCTTCGGGTGCCCATAGCTGCCGTCGTTGCCGTCGTCGCCGGCCTTCGAGACAAAGATGCCGCCGTCCTTTTCGCCGTCGATGCCGTCGCAGTTGGCATCCTTCGATTGCGGGTCCGGCAGGTCGATGGGCGCCGGGTCACAGCACTCGCAGCCGTCCGACGGGTTGGCGTTGACGTCGAAGCAGGTGCTGGTGCAGCTCACCGAGCAGACCGGCGGCGAGACGAACTTGTTGCACGCGCCCTTGGCCCCTTGAAACAGCAGGAGGGTGCAGTCGTTGCCGCACTTGCCGCAGTGGTGGTCGTCGGCGTAGGTGCCCGCGGCGTTGACGAAGCCCTCATCTACCTGGCCGTCGCAGTCGTCGTCGACCTGGTTGCACGACTCCGACGGCAGGCCGCAGCTCGACCAGCCCGCCGCCGTGCAGCTCGAGGTCCCAAAGCACGGGTAGGGCGGTCCCGCCGGAGGTGTAAACGTCTCCGCGCAGCCGCGCACGAGCCCAACCGACGCCGGTCCGCACGTGCAGGCCTGTGTCGCCGGGACGCAGACGCTGCCCTGCGTGGTGACCTGGCACGTGGTGCCCGCCCCGCACGTCGGCGCGGCGAGGTCGCACGGGGGCAAGCAGTAGCTCCCGTCGGTCAGCGTGACGCACTTCGCCGTCGGCAGCGGGCACGTGGTGCCAGGCCCGCACGGCGCGCACAGGCCCAGATCCGCGGGCACGCACTGCACTTCGCTCGCCTTGACGTAGCCCGAGGCACACGTCTGCACCTCGCACCGCGGCGGATCGTTGGTCCCGTCGCACGTGGCCGTCGCGTGTGGGAGCGCGCCCTCGCACGCCACGCCGCAGACGCCGCAGTGGGCGTTGGTCGTGTACTTCCCGTCGACCTTGAAGGTCTCGTCGGTGAACCCGTCACAGTCGTCGTCGGCGTTGTCGCAGGTCGTCTCCTCCGGATGCCAGTCCGCGCCGTACTCCGCCGCGCCGCAGGGCAGCCAGCCGTTGGCGCCGGCACACACTGCGAGCGCGCCCGCGCACGCGCCGCCTTGCATCGCGCAGGGGTGCGCCGGGAGGTCGTCGTCGACGAAGCCGTCGCAGTCGTTGTCGAGCCCATCACACGTCAACTCCACCGGCTCATACTGCGGTCCGAGCTGTCCTGCGCTGCACGCGAGCCACCCCGAGTTGCCGCCACAGGGACGCGTGGCGCCCGCGCAGACGCCGTCGGTCTGAGCGCAGGCCGGACCCACCAGCGACTCGTCCGTCTCGCCGTCGCAGTCATCGTCTTTGCCGTTGCAGCTCTCCTTGGCCGTGGCGCCGATGACGCCGTTGCATACCGCCGGCGCCTTGGCGTCGGTCGGATCACACACCAGCACGCCGATGTCGGTGCACTCGCCCTTGCCGACCACGCACGGCGTCCCGAGTCCGGTCCACGCAGGACCATCGTCGACCTTGCCGTCGCAGTCGTCGTCTTTGCCATTGCACACCTCCGGAGACGGCGTGACGGCCTCGCAGAGCCAGTTCGGCACGGCGGTCGCCGGGCAGGTCCACACGCCAGGGCACGTCAGGTCCTCGCCGGTTACGGGATCCTTCGCGGTCGCCGCGCAGGGGGTCAGCGGCGGTAGCGGCCCATCATCGATGAGTCCGTCGCAGTCATCATCCTTGCCGTTGCAGCTCTCGACGGCCGGAGTCGTCGCCGAGCACGCCGACCAGCCCGCACCGTCGCAGGTCTCGACGCCGGCGCAGGTCCCGAAGTCGTTGGTGCTCGCGCAGGCGCGCACCAGGCCGACGTTCGCTGGCGTACAGTCACAGGACTTGGACGAGGGCACGCACTGTGCAGCCCCACCCGCCGACGTCTCGCACACGTAGCCCGTGGGGCAATCGGGGCCATAGATCGAGCCCGGCCCGCAGCTGCGACCGCAGTGCTTGCCACCCGCGAGGGCCAGGCACAGATCGCCCGGCACGCCGCAGCTCGCGTCCGTCTCGCAGGGCAAGCAGAGGGTCGCCTTGGCCGGCAGGCACGCGACGGTGCTGGCCTTGTAGTAGCCGGAGTCGCAGCTCTTGACCGCACACTCGGGCGCGCCACTCGCGAGCGAGCACTCCGCGACCGCGTGGGGGAACAGGCCCGCGCAGCTCTTGCCGCACGCGCCGCAGTCGGTGTTCGCCGCGTAGTGCCCCGTGGTCGCGTCGACGAAGCCGTCGTCGGCGACGCCATCGCAGTCGTCGTCCTGGTAGTTGCAGGTCTCGACCTCGGGCGACTTGCCCTTGCACACGAAGCCCGTCGCGCCCTCACACGTCCACGTCCCGGGGCACGCACCCGCCGCGCCCACGACCGCGCATGCCGGGGTCGGCGGGCTCAGCTCCTCGTCGGTCTGCCCGTCGCAGTCGTCGTCCTTGCCGTTGCAGCCCTCGTCACCGGGGGTCGTCGCCGTGCAGCCGACCCAGCCGAGGGCCGCGTCGCACGTCTCCAAGCCGAGGCAGATGCCCGCCGGGCCCTTCTTCTGGCAGGCGCGTTGCTCTCCCGCGTTGCCGGGGCCGCAGTCGCACGAGCCGTTCTTGGGCGCACATTGCGGAGGCTGCCCCGAGACGACCTCAGCGCAGGTGAAGCCGGCCGGGCAATCGGAGCCGTGGACGGACGTCGGCCCGCACGAGCGACCGCAGAAGCCACCGGACGCGAGCGGCAGGCACAGGTCGCCGGGCACGCCGCACACGGCGTCGGAGGCGCACGGGAGGCACAGGCTGGCCTGAATGGGCACGCACGCGCTGTCGCCCGCCTTGACGTAGCCCGAGGCGCACTCGGACACCACGCAGTGCGGCACGTCGCCGTCTCCAGCGCACTTTCCCGTCCCGTTGGGGAACAGCGTCAGGCACGACTTCCCACATACGCCGCAGTGCTCGGGCGAGAGGTACTTGCCCGACGCCGCGTCGACGAAGCCGCCGTCGGTGACGCCGTCGCAGTCGTCGTCCTGGTAGTTGCAGGACTCCACCACCGGAACGGCGCCCTTGCACACGAAGCCGGCAGCGCCATCGCAGGACCACTTCCCGGGACACGAGCCTGCCGGGCCATCGACCGTGCAGGTGGCCGTCGGCGGCGCGATGGCATCGTCGACCTTGCCGTCACAGTCGTCGTCGGTGCCGTTGCAGGTCTCGGCCGCCGGCTCGAGTGCCGTGCACGGAGACCAGCCGACCTTCGGATCGCACGTCTCGAGGCCGACACAGTGGCCCATCGGGTTCTTCCGTTCACATGGGCGCGTCTCTCCGGCGTTGCTGGGGCCGCAGTCGCACAGGCCCGTCGAGGGCACGCACTGCTTCGCGTTGCCCGCGGCACCCGCGATCGGCGGCGGCTCGATGCAGTCGAAGCCGGCCGGGCAGTCGGCCGGTGCCTGACAGGGACGTGTGCACCGCATCCCGTCCTTGGTCTGAAGGCAGCGCGCGCCCGCACACTGGATGTCACTAGTGCACTTCTCGCACAGGCGGCTCGCGCGCGGGACGCACAGGAACGTGAGATCCGCGCCCGCCACCGCGACTCCGAGGCATGACCAGCCCTCAGGGCAGTCCGAGACGCACACCTTCGTGCACACGTGGCCCTCGTCGGACGGCACGCAGTAGCCGGAGTCGCAGTCCTCGTTGCCGGCACACGGGGCGCCAAAGGCGCCGGCCAGAACGTCGCCGATGAAGTACGTCTCGCGCACGGTGCCGTCGGTCACGCCCTCTTTCAGGACCGCCACCTCCTTGGACACGCCATCGGCGAGAGCGCCGAGGTCGTCTAGCAGCGGCTCGGGCTCGGGCTCGTTCGAGCACGCCACCGCCAGGAGCAGGGCGACTGGCCAGAGCGGAAAGCGTGAGAACGACCTGGAAGGGCGAGGGTGCATGCGGATCCTCATCGACTCAGCGTGCCATGGTTGCGTACCGAATGCGACGCCCGAGCGCTACCACACCTTGCTCTCGACCTTGGCCGTCACGGAATTGCCCGAGGTCACGCCCCCAGCGAAGAAGATGTGAGCGCTCTCGAGCGCGGTGCCCATCAGCGCGCGGGACACGAGCAGGCCGTTTGGCACCGCGTTCCAGTTCTTGAGGTCGGGCGGGTCTGTCGGGCCGCCACCGCACGCGAACCCGAGGCCACACAGCTGCGCGCCGCGCCCGTCGTCGCTCGGGGCGCCGTTGCTCCCGCCGAAGACGAAGAGCTGATTCGCCGCGGCGGCCGCGCCGTAGCCCGCCCGGCCCGTCGGCGATGGCACGGCGAGCCACGGGGTCAGGGTGCCTCCTGTGGTGACCTTGGCCGCGACGAGGTCATCGACCGAGGTCGACTGCGCCGCGTTCATTCCGGTACCGGCATAGACCCAGGACTCGCCGGTCGGGACGCGCGTGCTCACGAGCGCGTGGGTCACGAACGTGCTCATCAGCCAGCGGCCGCTCGGCAGCGGGTTGGAGGTGACCTGGGTCCACGCACCGGTCGACTGCGAGCCTGCGGTGTCGGTCGTAATCTTCAGGACCTCGGTGCTCGTCGGCGTCGTCGTCGCCGTAGCCCGTCCCCCAATGGCGTAGACGTAGGCGATGCTGGCGTCTGACGGGTCCCGCGCCGTCGCGATTCCGAAGCCCTCCCGTGCGGTCACGAGCGACGGCATCGGCGTCCAGACGCCGGTGTCTCCTGCGCGATGTGCCGCCAAGTTCGTCGTCGTAGAGCCCAGGTCAGCGAAGGTCGAGACGGCGCCCCCGAGGACCTCCGCGAGCAGCCGCTCGTTGCCGGCCGCTACTCCCGGGGTCGCGCTGCGATAGACGCGATAGCCGCTCGCGCCGGCGATCGGCGACCAGTGCAGTTCGATGCGCACGAGCCCCGGGAGGCCCGCGGGGATGGCGACCGGCTGAGGATCGCTCGGCAGGGTCTCCCCGGACGGGTTGTCACTGTCGGTCGGCGCCATGACCGCCGCCACACGGTAGAAGTACACGCCGGGCCCGAGGCCGACGGCGCCCACGTCGAGCGCGACGTCATCGATGCGTGGCGCGTCCTCGGGCCTCAAGACCTCCGCGCGGTAGGCCGTCGCGGTCGCGCCCGTGCCGCTGTTTCCGCCAACGGTGTACAGAAACCGACCGACCGTCACGACGCCGCTCAGCGTGCGCTTGGCGGGGAGCTTCGTCCCGAGCTCGCGCCACGCGCCGAGCGTGCCGAAGCGGTCGAGGGAGCCGACCTCGACGGTGTCGAGCGCGCCGGAGACGGCGCCGGTGTCGCCTCCGATGGCGTACAGGAACCGCGAGGCGCGGGTCGCCCGACCTGGCGTCAAGCCGAGCCCGCGGCGTCCTGTCACGAGCGACGGCTGGGCGACCGACTCCGGCAGGTTCTCGGAGGGGTTCGTGACGCCCAGAGCCGAAAACTCGCCATACGAGCCGTCCGGGTTCGTCACGATCACGACGCACGAGCTTCCCGCCGGCATGGCAGACGCCGGCACGCCGACGGTCAGGGATGTCGCCGAGGCGGACTGCACGACGACCTGCGCTCCCGAGTACGTGGTCACGCTGCCTGAGACGGCGTCCCGGCACTCGAGTCGCACCGTGGGGCTCTGAAAGCCCGTGCCCGTGAGCACGATGGACTGAGGGTCCGACTTCGGGATGGAGCCCGGGCTGAGCTCATCGATGACCGGAGGCGCCAGGGTCGTGACCTTGAACGCCGCGGGGAGCACCCCGACCGCGCCGTTCGGGTTGATGACGATCACGTCGTAGTCGCCGACGCTCAGGCCCGCCGGCACCTGGCCGGTCATCAGCCCGCCGTCGACGAAGCCGATGGCCCCGAGCGGCGCCGCCAGCGCGGTCCCTCCAGCGACGGGGCTCAGGTAAGCCCGCGGGAGGTTGCTGAACGCGGACTTGGCGGACGGCGGAGGCGTCGTAGCCCTCAGGTCGACTGCGGTGGTGCTCTGGGTCCAGCCGAATGGGGGATCGATCGTGGCGAGCGCGAGCGTGAGGGTGCTCGTCACGCAGACGGCGCTCGCCAGAACGGCGGTGCAGCCCTCCGTCGCGGACAGCCCGGTGTCGGTCACGAACAGGTCGTAGCACCCCGCGGCCTTGCCCTTGGGGATGACGGCCTGCACCCGACCTGGGCGGGTCGGGTCGAATACGAATGGCAGCGCGGTCGGCGGGCTCGTGGCTCCCGTTGGCCGCAGAGACACGTCGAGCACGCCCTGGCCGTTGACGCCCGAGATGTACACGGTTACCTGCGTGTTGATGCCGTCATAGACGGTCGGCGGGTCGACGAAGTAGATGGCCGGACGCTTGAGCACGGTCAGGGCGTTCGGCAGTGTCGCGACGCAGCCGGGGCCGTTTGACACCGACGTGCTGTACGTGCCTGGCGAGGGCATGGCGAACGTGGCCAGGAGCGACGTCGAGGCCAGCGTCGTGGTCGCCGTCGCAAGTTCACTGCCGAGCCTCGGCTGGGTAGAGGCGACGAAGCCCGTGCCCACAAAGGCGAGGGTCGTAGAAGGGACGCCATCGCAGACCTTGACCGGCTGCACTCCAGTCAGCGTCGGCTGCGGCCCCACGCTGAAGACTCCCTTCGCGACGCACGGCTGCGTGACCGGGTTGGTCACCGTGATGGCATGGTCGCCTTGGGGCAGCGCCGAGGGGAGCGCGAACGCGAGCGTCGTACAGGCGCTCGCTTCGACATACGCCCCCTCGACGGCGTGGCAGCCCGACACGCTCACCACGGTGTCGTCGACCTTGACCCCACCGAACGTGACGGTCGGCTTCGTGTCGCCGAGGCGGAGGAAGCCGCGGCCCTGCGCGGTCAGTACGAGCACGCCCGGCGTGCCGCCGACGCACGCGACCGGTGGCGTAACGACCGCGAGCGCGAAGCCCTCGCACCAGTCGAAGCTTTGACAGGTCATGAGGCACCCGTCGGTGTTGTCGAGGTTCACGTCATCGCACGTCTCGACGCCCTCCCAGACGGCCCCGTCGCCGCAGCTCGCCGCGGCGCAGCTCGGCAGGCATGCGTCCCCGCTGCTGGCGTTGCCGTCGTCACAGGCCTCGACGCCCACGTGCACCACGCCGTCGCCGCACTTCGCCAGCGTGCACGTGGCAGTGCAGCCGTCACCGGCGATGAGGTTGCCATCGTCACACGCCTCGAGCCCCGGTCGCACGATGCCGTCGCCGCACGTCGCGAGCGTACACAGGTTGGTGCAGTCATCGGTCGCGTCGCCGTTGCCGTCGTCACACGTCTCGACGCCCACCTGCACCAGACCATCGCCACACGTTGGCAGCCCGCACGCAGGCGTACACGCGTCGGTCGCGTCGGCGTTGCCGTCGTCGCACGCCTCGACCCCGGCTCGTACGAAGCCGTCACCACAGGTCGCGAGCACGCAGGTCACGAGGCAACCGTCGGTGTTGCTCGCGTTGCCGTCATCACACGCCTCGCCGGACTGGACGCTCCCGTCGCCACAGGTCGGCACGCCGCACGTCGGTCCGCACGTCGTCGTCAGGGTCTTGCCGCCATCGCACGCCTCGACCCCCTGCCAGACGAAGCCGTCGCCGCAGCTCGCGCCCGCGCAGGTCGGCAGGCAGCCGTCCGTCGCGTCCTGGTTGCCGTCGTCGCAGGCCTCGACGTCCTGCTGGACGACCCCGTCGCCGCAGTGCGCGAGCACGCAGCTCGTGAGGCACGTGTCGGCGTTCGAGCCGTTGCCGTCGTCGCAGGCCTCGCCCGCCTCGACGATTCCGTTGCCGCAGCCCGCGTGCTTGCACTGACTGGTGCAGCCGTCGGCGTCGTCGACGTTGCCGTCGTCACAGGCCTCCAGACCGGCGCGAACGTGCCCATCGCCGCAACGCGCCGCGGCGCAGTCGGGCAGGCACGCATCGGTCGGATCGGCGTTGCCGTCGTCGCAGGCTTCGACCCCGACCTGTACGAACCCGTCGCCGCAGTGCGCCGCGACGCAGGTCGGAAGGCAGCCGTCCGAGGCGCTCGCGTTTCCGTCGTCGCAGGCTTCGCCCGACTGCCCCACACCGTCGCCGCAGGTGGCGAGCGCACACGCATTGCCGCACGCGTCGTTGGGGACCGTATTGCCATCGTCGCACGCCTCGACTCCGACACGCAGCACGCCGTCTCCACAGCGCGCCTTCACACAGCTCGGGAGGCACGCATCAGTGGGATCGGCGTTGCCATCGTCGCAGGCCTCGCCGCCGCCGACATGGACGAAGCCGTCCCCGCACGAGGCCTTGATGCAGCTCGTCAGGCAGCCGTCGTTGTTCGAGGCGTTACCGTCGTCACAGGCCTCGCCGGCCTGGACGACGCCGTCTCCGCAGGTCGCCAAGGCGCACGTCGCCGTACAGCCCGGGCCGCCGTCGCACGCCTCGACGCCCACGTGAACCACGCCATCACCGCACTTCGACACCGTGCAGTCCGGCAGGCAGGCGTCATTTGCGTCGGCGTTGCCGTCGTCGCAGGCCTCCACGCCGAGCTGCAGCGCGCCGTCCCCGCAGCTCGCGTTCAGGCAGGTGGCGAGGCAGCCGTCGACGTCGGACGCGTTGCCGTCATCACAGGGCTCGCCGGCTTGGGGGACGCCGTCGCCGCACGTCGCCAGGGCGCACCCGGAGGTGCAGCCGTCGGTGTCGTCGAGGTTGCCGTCGTCACACGCCTCGACCGCGGTGCGCACGACGCCGTCGCCGCAGCGCGCGGCCACGCACGTCGCGAGGCAGGCGTCATCGCTGGCGGTGTTGCCGTCGTCGCACTGCTCGGTCCCGACGTGCAGGTGCCCGTCGCCGCAGGTGGCCGCGAGGCAGCTCGGGAGGCAGCCGTCGCTCGAGGACGCGTTGCCATCGTCGCAGTCCTCGCCAGGCTCGGCGGTCCCGTTGCCGCAGGAGGGCAGGGCACAAGTCGACGTACAGGCATCGCCGCTCTGGGTGTTGCCGTCGTCACACGCTTCGACGCCGAGCCACAGCAGGCCGTCACCGCAGCGGCTCTCGACGCACGTGGGTTGGCACGCGTCGGTCGCGTTGCCATTGCCGTCGTCGCACGCCTCGACGCCGAGCTGCACGTGCCCGTCACCGCAGCGCGCCGAGGTGCAGCTCGTCTTGCAAGCGTCGAGATTGGACGTGTTGCCGTCGTCGCACTCCTCGCCCGGCTGGACGACCCCGTCACCGCAGGTCGGCAAGGTACAGTTGTTGCGACACCCGTCGGTGTCGATGAGGTTGCCGTCGTCACAGGACTCACGGCTCACCGCGCGGTGACCGTCTCCACAGCGTGCCACGACACACGTCGAGAGGCAGTCGTCACTGTCGAGAAGGTTGCCGTCGTCACACGTCTCGTCCGCCTGGCGAATGCCGTCCCCACACGTCGCGTGTGTGCACGTGTTCGAGCAGGCGTCTCCCGGGTTGAGGTTGCCGTCGTCACAGGCCTCGCCAGCCTGGACCACGCCGTCACCACAGACCGGCAGCGTACATCGGTTCGTGCACCCATCTCCGTCCGTGGCGTTGCCATCGTCGCACGCCTCGACGCCGACGAGTCGAAAGCCGTCGCCGCAGCGGGCCGGGAGGCAGCTCCCGGGGCAGGCGTCGGTGTCGTCGGCGTTGCCGTCGTCGCACTTCTCGCCGCGAATGGCCTGGCGCACGCCATCGCCGCAGCGCGCGGCCAGGCACAGCGTCGTACAGCCATCGTCGTTGTACGGGTTGCCGTCATCGCACTGCTCGCCGCGCCGCAGGTGGACGACGCCATCGCCGCACCGAGGGAGCTGGCAAGTCGCAGTACACCCGTCGGTGGAGTCGAGGTTGCCGTCGTCACACGCCTCGGCGCCGGCTTGCACGACGCCGTCGCCACACACGGACGGCGGCGCGTCCTCGGCGCACGAGGCCACCATGAGAGCCAGCGCAACGTGGGGTAGGCTCCTCATGGGGCCTAGAAGTCGTGCTCGCAGACGTAGGCGCGGGTCTGCTCGCACGCCTGGTCGGCCCAGGTGCCCCCAGGCAGGCTCATCATGGCGCAGTCCGCGCCGTCGGGTCCTCCGTCGGGCTGGCCGACCGCGAAGTTCTTGTACGTGGGTGCCAGGACCTTGCCCGGCCCTTCGACCCAGACGAAGGTGCCCTCTCCGAACTGGTCGGTGAGCCCGAGCCATGCGGTCCCATTCGCGGGGAGCACGCTGCTGACGGTCGTGTTCTCGGCTGCTGACGCGATGCTCACGAGGTGCGCGTCCAGCACGAGGCACGCCGCCGCCGCGTTCGACCACGAGGCCGCCGCGCTGAACCACATGTAGCAGTGCTGCCCGTCGGTCGACAGGAGGTTCGTCTGACCCAGCAGGCACTCCTTCTGGCAGGTCGCGCCGCACCAGTCTCCAGCGATCACGTTGCCGTCATCGCAGTGTTCACCCGGCTCGACGATGCCGTTGCCACAGCTTGGCAGCGCGCACGTGCTCGTGCAGCTGTCGCCATCGACGGCGTTTCCGTCGTCGCAGGCCTCGTGACCCGCGTAGGTGTACCCATCGCCGCAGGTCGCCAGGACACACCCGCTCACGCAGCCGTCGGTGTCGTGCGGGTTGCCGTCGTCGCAGGCTTCGATGCCCGTGCGCAGAACGCCGTCGCCGCACTTGGCCAGCGCACACGAGTTCAGGCACGCGTCCTGATTCGAGAAGTTCCCATCGTCGCACGCTTCAGTGCCCGTCAAGACAAAGCCGTCGCCGCAGCTCGCCACGAGGCAGCTCGTCAGGCAAACGTCCGCGTTGCTTACGTTGCCGTCGTCACACTGCTCGCCCGGCTGCTTGAAGCCGTCGCCGCAGCTCGCCGAGTGACAGGCCGTGGTGCACGTGTCGGTCTCGATGGGGTTGCCGTCATCGCATTGCTCGACTCCGACCCACGTCTGCCCATCTCCGCACTTGGCCAGGACGCAGCCGGGAAGGCAGCCGTCGTTGCCGAGGCCGTTTCCGTCGTCGCACGCCTCGAGGTCCCCTGGCTTCTGCGGCGCCGTCCGGAGGTGGCCGTCGCCACAGCTCGCCAGCACACAGGTCGTGAGGCAATCGTCGGCGTTGGAGGTGTTCCCGTCGTCGCAGCCCTCACCGGGCTGGACGAAGCCGTCGCCGCACGTGGCGAGCGCGCACGCCTTGGTGCAGCCGTCGGTGTCGTCCTTGTCGCCGTCGTCGCAGGCCTCGACGCCCATCCAGGTGTAGCCGTCGCCGCAGCTCGCGGTGACGCACGTGGCGAGGCACCCGTCGACGTTCGACGCGTTGCCATCGTCGCAGCTCTCGGTTCCGAGCAGGACGAAGCCATCGCCGCAGCGCGCCTTGACGCAGGTCGCCAGGCACCCGTCGGTGTTCGACGTGTTCCCGTCGTCACACTCCTCTCCCAGCTGCGTGATGCCATCGCCGCAGCTCGCCGCCGCGCACTGAGACGTGCAGCTGTCCAAATCGCTCGGGTTGCCGTCGTCGCACGCCTCGACGCCCGTCCACGTCACCGCGTCGCCGCACTTGGCCAAGACGCAGGTCGACAGGCACGCGTCATTGTCCGCCGGGTTGCCGTCGTCACACGCCTCCGCCGCGTTCGGAGCGACTGCATTCGTTCGGACGAAGCCGTCCCCGCAGCTCGCCGCGACGCACGTGGTGAGGCAGTCGTCGCTGTTGGAGGTGTTGCCGTCGTCGCACGCCTCGCCCGGCTGCACGACGCCGTCCCCGCAGCTCGCGAGCTTGCAGTCGGTCGTGCAGTCGTCGTCGTTGGCCGGATTGCCGTCGTCGCATGCCTCGACCCCCGTACGCACGATGCCATCGCCGCAGGTCGCGAGGACACAGCTCGTCAGGCAGGCGTCCGCGCTCGAGGCGTTGCCGTCGTCGCACGCCTCCGTCCCCACGTAGGTCACGCCGTCGCCGCACCGCGCCTTCAGGCAGGTCGTGAGGCACGCGTCGGTATTCGACAGGTTGCCATCATCACACTCCTCACCCTTCTGAACGAAGCCGTCCCCGCAGCCAGCCGCCTTGCAGGCGTTGGTGCAGCCGTCATCGTCGCTCGTGTTCCCGTCGTCGCATGCCTCGACCGACGCGTACACGACGCCGTCGCCGCACTTGGCCAGCTTGCAGTTGGGCGTGCAGCCGTCCTCGGCGCTCGCGTTGCCGTCGTCACACGCCTCGGTGCCCGACTGCACGAGCCCGTCTCCGCAGACGGCGAGCAGGCAGTTCGTGCGGCACCCGTCCGTATTGCTGCCGTTGCCGTCGTCGCACTCCTCGCCGGGCTGCTGTACACCGTCTCCGCACTTGGCCGGGACGCACTTCGTCGTGCACGGGTCCGTGTCCAGCGGGTTGCCGTCGTCGCACGCCTCGACTCCCACGTAGACCACGCCGTCACCGCACGCGGCCTTCTTGCACGTCGCGAGGCAGGCGTCCCCGTCCAGCGCGTTGCCGTCATCGCAGTCCTCGACGCCGCTCTGAACCGCGCCGTCGCCGCAGCGCGCCTTGAGGCAGGCGGTGCGGCAGCCGTCGGTGTCGCTCACATTGCCGTCGTCGCACTCCTCGCCGGGCTCGACGATGCCGTTGCCGCACGAGGGCAGACGACACGTTCCGGTGCACTGGTCACCCTCGGCGACGCCGCCGTCGTCGCAGGCCTCGACCGCCGCCCAGATGCGTCCATCGCCGCACGTCGCCCGCTTGCAGCTCGTTAGGCAGGCGTCCGCGTCGCTCGGATTGCCGTCGTCGCACTCCTCCTTGGACTGTGCTCCCGCCGTCCCCGTCGTGGAGTACAAGAATCCGTCGCCGCAGGTCGCCGCGACGCAGGTGTTCAAGCACGCGTCGCTGTTGGAGTGGTTGCCGTCGTCGCATGCTTCGCCCGGCTCCACGAGGCCGTTGCCACAGGAGGGCAGGGCACAGACCGCCGTACACGCGTCACCGCTCTGGACGTTGCCATCGTCGCAGGACTCGACGGTTCCCCGCAGGAAGCCGTCGCCGCACGTCGCCTTGTTGCAGGTCGTCGGACAGGCGTCAGTGTCGTCATAGTTGCCGTCATCGCACTGCTCGACACGATCGTTGGTCAGCTGGAGCACGCCGTCGCCGCACGTCGTATTCCGGCACTTGGGGGTACAGGCGTCATTGTCATACGGATTGCCGTCATCGCATTGCTCGAAGACGCCCTTGTCCGGCGCGTTCTGCGTGACCCCATCTCCGCACGTCGCGATGACGCACTTCTGGCTGCAGTAGCCCCCGTTGGCGTTCTTGCCCCCGTCGTCGCACTGCTCGCCCGGGTCGAGCTCCCCATCGCCGCACACCGGATCCTTCTCCTTCTTGCAGCCCGCCAGGGCGGCGCTGAGACAGAGTCCGAGAACGACGACGCGAAGCACGGTGCGGGGGAGGGGCATGATGCGGTTCCTTTCGATCGACCCACGGTCCGGCGTGCCGACCCGATAGGGCCCGACACGTGGGTGACCGGTACCACCCGCGCGGTCACGGCCGGAACCTGCACAAAAGTGGAGCCGCGGAGTGTCCGGAGAGAAAATCTCCCGCGATTACGGAGGCATGAACATCGCACACGATAAATACCTGTAGAATTGTGGAGGGATTGGCTCGAGCCGGCACACATCACTGACTTCCACCGAGCCCGCCTCAGGGTTTGTCCCAAGGGGGCGGCCTGCCCAGTGGCGGGGCGGGTCAAAATGGACCCATTGCGCCCCCCGCGCTGAAGCGCCTATGGTCCGGCGTCGAGGAGGGTTCGCATGAAGTTGGTCTTGGTTGCACTGTCGTTCGTTGTCGTCGTTTCGGGCTTGGCTGGCTGTGCCGAGCGTGAGGCGCCGTCGCCGGACCGCGCCACCACCGCGATCGAGGGCGCGCTCGTTCCTGGACGCGACGTGAGCCTCGTGTTGCTCACGACCGGGCCACGCGTCCTGCCGGGCGGAACCACCACGGCCACGCTGAAGGTCAAGAACACGGGCTCCGGGACCTGGAAGGCCGGAAGCGTCACGCTGAGCTATGTCGGTGACGCGGGATTCACCGGCGGCAGCGCGAGTATCCCGGGCAGCGTCTCCCCCAACCAGGTCGTCACGGTGACCGCCACGCTGGGTGCGCCGACCCAGATCGGCCTCTACACGCTACGGTGGCAGGCTAAAGACAAGGCCGGCACCTTTGGCGCGCCCATCGTTGCGTCCATCGAGGTCACCTGCGGCGACGGCGTCTTCTGCAACGGCGACGAGCGCCGCGTCAACGGCAAGTGCGTCGCCGGCCCCCCGCCGTGCGACGACGGCGAGGGCTGCACGACCGACACCTGCGACGAGACGGCAGACACCTGCTGGCACCAGCCGGTCGGGGACTGCGACGTCTGCGCCATCAAGAACTGCAACCCCAACTGCAAGAGCCGCGTCTGTGGCGACGACGGCTGCGGCGGCAGCTGCGGCGCGTGTACCTCGGGGCGCTCGTGCGTCGGCGGGGCGTGCATTACGGCGCTCCAGCCCGGGACGTGCGCCAACCCGCTGCCGCTCGTCGCGGCAGGCGGCACGCTGCTCGGCGACCACGTCCTGAGCGGCGACACGAGCGACGGCATCGACGAGACGCACCCGTCCTGCAACACGGCGAGCACGGCGCGCGACGAGGTGTACTCGTTCACGGTCACCTCCCCCGTCGGCATCGACGCACGCATGAGCGGGTTCGACAGTGTGCTCTCGCTGCGCAAGGCCAGCTGCCTGGACCCCGCGGCGACGGTCGCCTGCTCCGACGATGCCGCGCCGCCGGGCAACTTTGGCTCGCGTGTCGCGGCCCTTCTGGATCCAGGGACCTACTTCCTCATTGCGGATGGCTACAACGGCTCACAAACCGGGCCGTACACCATCACCGTGCACTTTGCAGACAATTGCGTCCCCGGCTGTGACGGCAAGTACTGCGGCTCCGACGGCTGCGGCGGAGACTGCGGCTACTGCGGTGCCGGCTCGGCCTGCAACGCGCTGGGTCGCTGCATCCCGTCCCCGTGCACGCCGCGGTGCCAAGGGCGAGACTGTGGCGACGACGGCTGCGGCGGTAGCTGCGGCACGTGCACCGGCGGTCAGCTCTGTGCCAGCGAGATGGGCAAGTGTCGCACCTACGCCGACTGCGATCACGCCAAGCCCGTGTGCAAGACGCCGTGCTCCTCGACGCAGTACTGTGGCACCGATTGTGAGTGTCACCGCAACGTGGATCCGCGGCCGGACCTCATCGTGCACCGCGACCGGCTGGCCGGCGAGGTCGTCCAGCAGACTCAGACCTTCAGCCCCGAGTCCTGCGCCGTCTTCGAGGGCTGCGTCGGCGGCACCGGGCCGCGCAAGCTCCTGCGCTTCACGGTCGAGGCCGTCAACCAGGGCGTCGCCAAGCTCGCCGTGCCCGACCCCAAGACACGCCCCGACCTGTTCCAGTTCTCGCCGTGCCACGGGCACTACCACTTCAAGGGCTTCGCCACCTACGCGCTGCTCGATCTCGCCGGCAACGTCGTCGTGACCGGGCTCAAGCAGGCCTACTGCATGGAGGACAGCGAGCAGGTGCTGCTCGGGCCCAACATCGCGTGCACGCCGCAGTCGAGCTGCGACGACCAGAGCATCAGCGCCGGCTGGGCGGACGTCTACGGCAACGACCTGGACTGCCAGTGGATCGACGTGACGAACGTCGCGCCCGGCAACTACCAGCTCGAGGTGCGGTTGAACCCGTCGCGCATCTTCGAAGAGGCGTCGTTCGACAACAACGCCGCCCGCGTGCCCGTCACCGTTCAGTAACCTCCCCCCGCACAGCGCGACCTCGTGGGGCGCGCCCGCGCGGGTTCAGCCCTCCTCCGCCTGAATTGCGGCCAGGTACTGACGGTCCATCGCGTCCTTGGGTCGGATTGTCTGCTTGCTTCGGACGAGGTCGCCGATCGAGAGGTAAGGGACCCGTGCCGATCCGACGACCGCGTGCTCGAGGCGCGGCTCGGCGTCGTCGAACGTCACGTCGCAGGCGCGTGCCAGGAGATCCACGACGACTTCGTCCGCGACACGCACGACGCCATAGTCAACGAGGTCGGTGGGCTCGACCTCGAGGACGGCGCCGTCCGAGAGAATGCTCAGGCCTTGCCGCAACCGTTCGACGTTCTCAGGGGCTGGATCGACCAGCAGATCGAGGTCCTGGGTGGGACGCGCAAAGCCGTAGTACTGCATGGCAAAGCCACCGAGCACGGCGTAGCGCGCGCCTACAGCGTTTAGGGAGCTGGCGATGCGCTCGAGGTCGTCCGGCGTCGGCGAGCGTGGGCCTTCCTCGCCATTTGGGTCGTCATCCATGCGTCAGCCTCCTCGAACGTGCGAAAGCGGAACACGCCCCGCTCGCACAGCGTGTGACCGTGGTTCCAGTCAGCGACTTGCTGCTGCCACGCCGAAGCGACAGCAGGCGATCCTCGCGCGGGGGCCCTTCGGCGTCCGACGGTCTTCTGGGTCAGCTCGAGGGTCGAGTCCATGGGCGGAGTATAGCGGCCTCCAGAACGGGCGCTACCCTGCCATCCCGCTGCGGTAGAGATTGCCGCACCGCCGGCCCGGAGGTGACGAATCGCTAACGTGGGCTGGGGTCGGCGTGCCGGAGGTCGTCTTGGTCTTGCAGGCTCAGGTTCGCGCGGGCGTGGCCAAAGCGTGGAGTTTCGGTCGACGGCGGCGCTGACGGCAGCGGAGTCGGCGGCAACAGCTAGCTGATCCCGCAACCACGCGTCGGCGGGGCACGGCGAGGTCATGCGGTCGAGAAGCCCCGGAGGTCCCGTGCGGCGGGCCGGTCTCCAAGAATCGCCGTCCGATTGAAAAAAATCGTTGACATGCCGTTGGGCCCTGGGCTACGGCACTCGTCGACTTTTCCAATGACGTCGTTTATTTGTCGACGCCTGGGGCAAGGAGGGCTGATGCGAGGGTCAAGTGCCCCGAGGTTGGGATAGTCGTGCCGGCGTTCACCCTGATGAAGCTGCGGCCCTATCGTCTGCAATTGCCAGAAAACACGAGTACAGGGGCGGTTCTCGGGCCTGGCGAACTGACCCCGGACGACTTCGACATCGACCTGCTGAACCTGAGTTCGGTCAGCCTGCTTCTCCATGTCGTTCGGTTGAGCAACTCCGGCCCCGCGACGGGCGCCACCCTGCACTTCGGTGTTTCCACGTTCGACACGCCGCGGGTGGGACCCTCTGGCGATCCGCTCATGGACCCGATTCGCCAGAACGGTCCTGTCGAGGACATTCTTTCGGTGAGGTACACGACGACGTCCCCGCCGCCGACTGGGGAGTTCGCCATCCCGACGACGTTTCCCGTGTTCCATCGGCGCGTCAGCGTCCAGCGGGATTGGAGCGTCAATTCGCAAGACACGAGTCTTCCCGAGGGCAATCCGCCACTGGCGCGCTACGTGACCGGATGGGCCTTCATCACGACACCCGGAACGGTCGGGACCTACGAGTTCTCGTGGGCCCACGAGATCACCGTCATCGCTCGGTAGAGCACAACACGCAATGGAGGTTCTGTATGGCATTGTTGACGTTGAAGAAAATTGGGCGAGTGGAGCGAACGACCACGA
>SXGT01435358.1_pt1 | contig 27864 bp, 17 predicted proteins | sample 3176221 | NCBI WGS metagenome assembly SXGT01 (sample SAMN11356862, study PRJNA531348) | freshwater metagenome | isolation source: freshwater sample F1-120 | place: China: Fuxian Lake, Yuxi | collected 2017-12-25
GAAGTGATCGAGCCCGATGTCGACGAAACGCGCCGCGGTCAGCTTCTCGTGCGCGATCGCGAACATCGCGAGCTTCTCCTCGGCCGTCGGCAATTGTTCGCGATCGTCGAAGATCTTTTGCGCCGGCTTGATCCACGGCACGTGCGCGTAGCTGAAGACCGACAGGCGATCCGGATTCAGCGTCAGCACATCGTCGATCGTCCGCGCAAAGCCGTCCGGCTTCTGGATCGGCAGACCGAAGATCAGGTCGACATTAATCGAGGCGAAGCCCGCCGCGCGCATCCACTCAATCGCCCGCACGTTGAGGTGCTGGGGCTGGAAGCGGTGAATCGCGAGCTGCACCTTCGGATCCGTGTCCTGCACCCCGAGCGAAGCGCGGTTGACGCCGATTTCCCGCAGGGCGGTCACGTGGTCCTCGGTCAGGCGGCGCGGGTCGACCTCGACGCTGAACTCGGCGCCGGGCGCGATTTTGAATTGATCGTGCAGGAGTGCGCCGAGCCGGCGGAGCTCGTCGGGCGGGAAAAACGTCGGCGTGCCGCCCCCGAGGTGGATTTGCGTGACCGGCCGGTTTCGATCCATCAGGGCGGTGGTCAGTTGCACCTCGCGCGCGAGATCGTCGAGGTACTCCGCCGCCGCCCCGCGCCGGCGGGTGACGACGGTGTTGCAGCCGCAGAACCAGCAGCGGGTTTCACAGAACGGCAGGTGCAAATAAAGGGAAACCGGCCCGGCGCCGGGCGCGTTGTCCTCGGCGATGGCGTCCGCGAGGCGGAGCGCGGGCAGTTCCGCCGTGAATTGCGTCGCGGGCGGATAGGACGTGTAACGCGGACCCGGGATCGAATATTTGCGGATCAGGTCAAGCGCGAGTGGCGCGGTTCGGGCGGCGAGGGTGGATTCAGTGGGAAGGATCATGGCTGTGGGGGCCGGCCAGACTATGACACAGCCCACCCCTACCCCGCTCCGCACGCCTTGCCAAGCACCGTGCAATCCTTGCGGAGGCGGGCGCGCCAAACAATCCTTTGGGGCAAAAAAATGGCGGGCAAAAATAGCCGAGCCGCGGGCCTTCTGGGATTAGCGTTCCCCGTTCTCCGCGGGATTGGGTCCATTTGGCGCAGCCGGGCTGAGGCCGGGAGAGGATGGTGACGGCGAAGACGATCCCAGCGTCGTCCGGGATGCGAAGCGGATCTCACCGATCGAAATGCAGGACCTCCCACAGATTCAGAAAGGCCACAGATGCTGAGTCGGAAATCAGGCCATCTGCGGTCTCTCTGAATCTGCGGGAGGCAAAAACCGGGAACCAAGACCAATCCCATGACAGAGGAATGGGGACAGAGGAATAATGCCCCATCTCCCAGCGTGACTCTGGGGCTTGGGCCCAAACCACAAATCCTTTTGGCAAAAAAATGGGTGGCAAAAAAAGCCGAGCATCAGGCCTTCTTTCCCGAGGGGGTTTGTTTCATTCCTTTGCCTCAAATGGGCGGATCTATTTGGTTGCGGCCCTGCGCCGCGTTGGGAAAAAACGGGCTCGGATGTGGACTTGTTACCGATCCCGCCCCATAGCAACACTACCGGAAAGCCATGCGCCATCCCCTCCCCCGCCTCGTCTGCTTCTTCTCCGCGATTGTCGCCGGCGCACCGCTCGCCGCCGCCGCGCCCAACGCCACCACCGCCTGGCAGCTCCCTCCCGGCTGGACTGAGACCCGCGGCGGCGCGGACGGAAAAGTCCTGCGCGTCTCGACGCTCGCGGCGAATGGCCCGGGCTCCCTCGGCGCGGCACTCGCCACGGCGGGCGCCCGCGTCATCGAATTCGCCGTCGCCGGTGCGATCGATCTCGGCGGCAAATCGCTCTCGGTCAGCCGCCCCTTCCTGACCATCGCCGGCGAAACCGCGCCAAGCCCCGGCATCACCCTTGTCAACGGCGGCATGAACATCGGCACGCACGACGTCATCATCCGGCACATCCGGATCCGTCCGGGCGCCGGCCAACGCGCGAAGAAAAGCGGCTGGGAGGTCGACGGACTCTCCACCGTCGGCGGGGCGCACGATGTCATCGTCGACCACTGCTCGATGACGTGGTCGACCGACGAAAACCTCAGCGCCTCGGGTCCGCGCTTCGATGGCGCGACGCCCGACGAATGGCGCAAAGGCACCTCGCACCGGATCACGTTCAGCCACTGCATCATCGCCGAAGGGCTGCACGACTCCACCCACGCGAAGGGTCCCCACTCGATGGGGTCGCTCATCCACGACAACGCCAGCGACATCGCTATCATCGGCAATCTCTACCTGAGCAACAACGCTCGCAACCCGCTCTTCAAAGGCGGGGCGCGCGGCGCGATCGTGAACAACCTGATCCAGAATCCCGGCACTCGTGTGGTCACCTACGGTCTCGTCCCGCAGGAGTGGGAGGGGCACCCGTGGCTGCGCGGCGCGATGGTCGTGGTCGGCAATGTCGCACGCAAGGGCCCGAGCACGATCGCGACCGAACTGGCCTTCGTGGAATCGCGCGGCCCCTGCGATGTTTACCTCCAGGACAACCTCTACTCTGGCGCCGACGGCAAATCCCTGCCCGCCACGGCCAATCTGCGCGACGTGAAAGGCCAGCCGCCCGGCGGCGATCCCAACGATATTCCTCGGCTCGTCGAGGCGCCGCCCTTCTGGCCGACGCGCCTCACGGCGCGCCCCGCCGCCGAGACGGCCGCGTGGGTTCTCGCCAACGCCGGCGCCCGCCCGTGGGAGCGCGACGGCATCGACCGTCGTCTCATCGAGGAAGCGCGAACTGGCGCTGGCAAAATCATCCACTTCGAATCCGAAGTGGGCGGCCACGTCGCCGCGGGCCGCTGATGCCAACCTGAATGGAGGCGGGGTGCCCCCACCCCGCGAGTTGAATTTCCAGGTGGCATCCCGCGGGGTGAGGGCACCCCGCCTCCAACAATCCTCGTATTCCCAATGACGTCACGCATCGCAGTTGGCCTCCTCGCCACCCTCGCCACTCTCTGCCTCGCGCCCCGGGCCCCGGCCGCCGATGCCCTCCTCGACTGGTCTGACTGGGAAAAATACCGCGGCACTGTCCAGCATCCCAGCGGCGCCATCAAACCCGCCGATCTCGCGCGCGCCCGCGAAAACCTCACACGCTACGCCTGGGCCCGGGATTACGCCGCCGCCCTCGAACGCACGGCCCGCGACGCGATCGGCCGGCTCACCCCGGACTACCTCGCGATGATGATTCCGGCGACGACGCCCGGTGACCGCAAGTTCACTCCCTGCCCCGCCTGTCGTGCTCAGGGCAAGCCCATCCATCCGCACGGTCTCTGGTCGTGGAGCAGCGCCGCCCCCGAGCAGCTGGTCTGCGACGCCTGCCACACGGTGTATCCGAACGCACGGTACCCCGAAGACATCGTCTTGCGCACCACCTGGGGCCGGCCCCAAACCCTGACCTACTACGGCGGCGAACCATTCGTCATCTTCACCTACAAGACCGGCCGGCCGAGCTTCTCGGCCAACATCCGCGCGCACCAGGTAAGTCACCTGGCCGGTCTTTGCCGCACGCTGGCCGAGGCGTACCTGCTGACCGGGAAAATCGAATACGCCCGCGGGGTCCGCGCCATTCTGCTGCGCTTTGCGGCTGTCTACCCGCACTGGCTCGTGCACACCGGCTACGGCGAATACGCTGATCTGGACCCGCACCTCGCGGCGCAATTCATCAACCGATTGCCCGCGCCCGAACTTTGCCCACCCCCGAACCAACCCGACCGCAAGCTGCACACCGGCTACTGGAGCGCGGGCCGGGCCAGCGGCGTCGGCCAGGAATCGGGCTTCGTGCGCAAAATGGTCGAGTCGTATGATTTCACCTGCGCCGCGACCGTCCCCGCCGGCGCCCCGCTTTACACCGACGCCGAGCGCCGCACCATCGAGCGCGACCTGTTGCTCGAAAGCACGGTGCTCCTCGTCAGCGACAAGGCGATCAACAACAAGTCGGTCGGCAACCGCACCGCGGCCGCCCTCGTCGGCCTGTGCGTCGGCCATCCGGGACTCGTGCGCTTCGGCTGGGATGGGTTTCAGCAGACGATCGACGGTTGGTTTCTCCCCGACCGCACCACCTCCGAGTCGCCCGCCTATGCCACGATGACCCTCGGCAACAGCTGGGACATGCCGCAGGCGCTGCGTGGCTATTCCGAGCCGCCGGACTACCGGGGACCCGATGGCCGGCGGCGCGTGGCGGTGGATCTGTACCACGGCACCGCCTACGAGAAGATCTGGACCAACTGCTACCAGGGCCTGCAGGGCGACCTGACGTATCCATCATTCGCGGACTCGTATCGCCACTCCCGCCTCGGCGCCAATTTCGTCGAGCTGATGGCCGCCAACTACCCCGAGCGTCCCGAGTACCTCGCCCTGCTCAAGGAAACCTGCGGCCCGGACCTCGCCCGCGGCCACGCGCCGCTGGCACTCTACTACCGCGAACCCGGCCTCGAGACGAGGCCCTCGCCGCCGATCTCGCTCCCGGACTGGTGCCCGCCCGAGCTCCGCATCGGGCACATGCGCACCGGCGCCGACGGTCGCGAGAGTCTGTTGTTGCTCAGCGCGAGCCATTGGGGCGGCCACCATCATCAGGACAGCCTGAACCTCACCTATTGGAAGCAGGGCCACGAAGTGCTCTCGGATCTCGGCTACCTCTGGGATCATCCCCAAAAGCACCAGACCTCGCGCACCCTGGCGCACAACACCGTCCTGATTGACGAAAAGGATCAGGTCACGCGCGACCGCGGGGGCGACGTGCGGTTTTTTCGTTCGTCGCCACACGTCAAGGTGATGGAGGCGTCGTCCCAGGCGTATGCCGGAGTCTCGCTCTATCGCCGGACCTCGGCGCTGATCGACCACGGTGGCGGGCGCAATTACGTCGTCGACTTCTTCCGGGTGCAAGGCGGCCGCCGGCAGGACTTCGTCTACCATGGCGCCCACGCGACCTGTGAGATCATCGGCGTCACCGCGAGCCCCGTGGCCGGGAAGTTTTATGATTGCACGCACGTCCGCGCAATTGACCCGGGGACCACCTGGCGCGCGCGATGGCCGGCCGGCCCGCAGCTGACGGGCGTGGCGTGGAATCTCGGCCAGCCGGGCGAACGCGCGTTTGTGGCCGACGGCTGGGGTCAGCGCGACTGGAAGAACTCCGACCTCGGCGCGACGCTGCCGTACATCATCCGCCGCGCCGAGGGCGACGGCGCGAAGCGGTTCGTCTCGGTCTTCGAAGCCCACGAAGGCGCGGAGCCCTTCGTGCGTGGGGTCGCCCTGCGCCTCGACGGTCTCCTCGTCGTGGAGACGGCGCTCGGCACGGATTACGTGTGGTCGCCGCTGGAGCGCGGCGAAGTCGTTTGGACCGACGACGGCCAGGCGCGGCGCCTCACCGGTCGGTTCGCCGTGGCCGCGATGCAAGGCGGCCGGCTGGCGTGGGAATTCGCCGAACCGGGCGAACCGTGAGGCCGGGCCGCCCGGCGGGTAAAGAGGTGCGCGTGCGCGTCCGGGCGAATTTTGCCGGATGAGTCCGCCGCGATCCGCCTCCTGCTTTCGCGCGACGGCCAGCGGATGGACCATGCCGCTGCGTGCCTCGTTCGGCACTCGGAACTACCTCGCAAGCACACCGTCGTGACTGCTGCAAAGACTGATCTCCAAGATGCTCGAGAGCAAAGGCCGCCTGCCGCAGTCGCGACTTGTCCCCGCGAAACGAACGCTCATCGTCGGGCACCCATGAAACTACCCCTGCGGATCGCCCTCGTCAGCCTCGCCGGCGGATTGTCCGCCATCGCCGCAACCGCGCCGGGCGCGAAGGCCGCCACCAACGTGTTGTTCATCATCTCCGACGACCTGACCGCGACCGCGCTGTCGTGTTACGGCAACACCGTCTGCCACACGCCAAACCTCGACCGCCTCGCGTCCCAGGGCACGCGGTTCACCCGCACGTATTGCCAGGGCACCTACTGCGGGCCGTCGCGCGCTTCGTTCATGTCCGGCTATTACCCGCACGCCACCGGGGTGCTGGGCTACACCAGTCCGCGTCCAGCGATCGGCGACCGCGCAACCTGGGCGCAGCACTTCAAAAATGCCGGGTACTACACCGCGCGCGTCAGCAAGATTTATCACATGGGGGTGCCGGGCGGAATCGAGGAGGGCCTCGATGAGCGCAAACACGACGGCGGAAACGGCGCTGACGATGCGCTGTCGTGGACTGAGCGGTTCAACAGCCCCGGCCCGGAATGGAAGGCGGCGGGCGTTGGCGAAACCCTTGAGGGAAATCCCGACGGCAGGAAACCGGTCATGGGCGGAAACACCTTTGTCGTGGTCGAAGCCGAGGGCGGTGACCTCGCCCACTCCGACGGCCGGACGGCGGCCAAGGCCGTCGAGTTGATCGAAAAACACGCCGGCCAGCCGTTCTTCCTCGCCGTCGGTTTCGTGCGACCACACGTCCCGTTCGTCGCACCGAAGGCTTATTTTGCGCCGTTCCTGCCCTATGAAAAATTAGCGCTGCCGCCAAAGGTGGCGGGCGATTGGGACGACATTCCGAAGGCCGGCATCAATTATAAGACCAGCGTGAACATGAAAATGGACATTCGTCGGCAGCAGAAGGCGCTCGGCGGATATTATGCCTGCGTTGCCTACATGGATGCGCAGGTGGGCAAGGTGCTGGCCGCGTTGGAAAAGTCCGGCCAGGCGGACAACACGATTGTGATCTTCACCAGCGATCACGGCTTTCATCTCGGTGAGCACGATTTCTGGGCGAAAGTCAGCCTGCGCGATGAATCCTCGATGGTGCCGCTCATCATCCGCGTGCCCGGCAAGAAGCCGGCGGTCTGTGATTCGCTGACCGAACTGCTCGATCTTTATCCGACGGTCGCGAGCCTCTGCGGCCTCGCAGTGCCCGCCCGACTCCAAGGCAAGAACATCGCCCCGATGTTCGACAACCCGCGGCACCAGGTGCGCGACACGGCGTTCAGCGTGGCTCCGTCCAGCAAGGGATTCCTGTTGCGCGACGATCGCTGGGCCTACCTCCAATACAATGAGGACGCCTCCAATGGGATTGAGCTGTTCGATGCGGTGAAAGATCCGAAGCAGTTTACCAATCTCGCCGCGAAGCCCGAGTACGCGGCGGTGGTGACCGGGTTCAAGGCGAAGCTCGCCGCGAAATTGCGGGCCGTGCGCGATAACGATCTGAAACGGAATTGATCAGGCTGGTCCAGCTGCGGTTTGGGCCTTGCCAAAGGTCGGGCCGTACCGGCGATGCCGCGCCAAAGTCCAAATCTCAGCCGAAGTTGAGATCGCCCGACCTCGGGTTCCAACTTACGCTCGCCGACCAGCCGCGCATGCGCTCCATTTCCCACGTGATTCACCCCGCCACTCACAGCCTTCGCCTGATTTCGCGCGCCGTCCCGGTGCTGATCTGCGTGGCGGCAGTCACCGTCGCCAGCGCCCAGCCGCGGCTGCCTTGGACGACCTCGGCCATCGACGGCACACCGGAGCCGCCCAAGGCCTTTGTCCACGAAGCGGTTTCCCCCCGGCTCGCTCTCTCGGAGGCGCTTGAACTCGCCACCGTGCCCGGCACCGCCCGGATGATGGTCCTCGAGCGGCGCGGAAAACTCTCTTCGTTTTCAATCCGCGGCGACGCGGCCACCGCGGATGAAATCATCGACCTGAAGGCGCTGCATCCCAAATTGGAGAACGCCTACGGCGTGGTCCTCCATCCGCGCTATCGTGAAACGCGGCAGATCTTTGTCTGCTACGCCCTGCCGGAAGGGGTGGCCGAGGGCAGCCGGGTCTCGCGCTTCACGCTCAGCTCACTCGAGCCGCTCCGGGCCGATCCCGCCAGCGAGGAAATAATCATCTCGTGGCTCGCCGGCGGACACAACGGTGGCTGCCTGCAATTCGGGCCCGATGGGTTCTTGTATGTCTCAACCGGAGACGGCGGGCCGGCCGCCCCGCCCGACCTCCTCAACACCGGCCAGGACACCGGCGACCTGCTCTCTTCCATTCTGCGCCTCGACGTCGATCGCCGCGACCCCGGGAAAAACTATCGCGTGCCGCCGGACAACCCGTGGGCGAAGGGCGACCCGGTAAAGATCCGCCCGGAGCTCTGGGCCTATGGTCTGCGCAATCCCTGGAAAATGAGTTTCGATCGCGCGACCGGCAACCTGTGGTGCGGAGACATCGGCTGGGAGCTGTGGGAACTGGTCTTCCTGATCCAGCGCGGCGGCAACTACGGCTGGAGCGCCTACGAGGCCACGCAACCGATCAAACCGCAACTCGCCAATCCACTCTCGCCGATTTCCCAGCCCATCGTCGCGCACCCCCACGCGGAGGCCGCCTCCATCACCGGCGGATTCGTGTATCACGGGAAGCAATTCCCCGAGCTCGCCAACGCCTACATTTACGGCGACTGGGTGACCGGCAAAGTCTGGGCGCTCTGGTACGACGGAAAACAAATCACCCGGCACGAGGAAATCGCCGACTCGCCCCATGCCATCGTCGCCTGGGGCGAAGACGATGACGGCGAACTCTATTACCTGCACTATGCGGAGCGCACCACAGTTCACCGTCTGGTGCGGAATCCCCACGCGGCCCCGATCGGGCGGTTTCCACGCACGTTGGGCGCCACGGGGCTGTTCGCCGACGTCGCCCGACAACAACCGGCCGCCGGTGTCTATCCGTTCGCGATCACGAGCCCGAAGTGGGACAACGGCGCGGTCGCCAGCCGCTTCATCGCGCTGCGTGACACCACCAGTCTGGTCACGACGGTGAAGGTCAGGCGCGACGAAAAGGCGAACGAGATCAAGGCCGACTACGCCACCAAATGGCCCAAGGGCGCGGTGCTGGCGCGCACGCTAACGCTCGGGCCCCTCGCGCTCACCGCCGCGGAACAAGCGAAACCGATTGAAACCCAGGTGCTGCACTACGACGGCGAGACCTGGAACGCCTACTCCTATCGCTGGAACGACGCGGCTACCGATGCCGATCTCGTGCCCGCCGATGGCACCGAAATGAAATTGCGCGTCGCCGCCGACCCGCATGCCGCCGGCCCGCGCTCGCGCGAAATGACATGGCGGTTCTCCAGCCGCGCCGAATGTCTGCGCTGTCACAGCACCTGGCATCAGGGCGCCCTCGCGTTCAAACCGGCGCAATTGCGCGGGGCCGGCAGCCGGCAGATGAACGCGTTCGTCGATCAGTCGCTCGTCGATGCGAATTTCTTCGAGCAGTCGCGGCACGGCGGCGAGTCGTCCGTCGGTGCGAACGCCTCCGCGCGGGCCGTGCTCCAGGTAAATTGCGCGCCGTGTCACACCGCACACGCCGGCGGGGCGGTCGCCGTCTTCCTCAATCAGGAGTTGCTGGCGGGCCAGATGAACATCGTGGGTGTCGCCCCCGCACAGGGCGGCCTCGGCTTGCAGCAGGCGAAACTCGTCGACCCCGGTGATCCCTGGAACTCCGTGCTCGCCGTGCGCATGGCCAAGCTGGGCAGCGGTCACATGCCGCTGATCGGCGCGCCCGAGGTCGACGTCGAGGGTCTGAAGGTAATCGAAGATTGGATTGCCCGTCTGCCCTCCGCATCGCCCGCCCCGAAACCGTGGGCCGATGCGACCTGGGATCAGACGGCCATCGCGAGCGCGCTCGCCACCGTCAACGGGGCGATGCGGCTCCGCCGGGCAATCGATGACGGGAAGCTCGACAAGACGACGCGTGCCAGCGCATTCGAGCTCGCCTGGGCGTCACCCGAGTCGACCGTGCGCGATCTCTTCGAACGCTTCAAACCGGACGAGCTGCGCGAGCGCACGCTCGGTCCGAGGGTCGACCCGGATGCCTTGCTGCGCCTGCCCGGCGACGCGGCCCGTGGCGCGAAGCTCGTGGCGGCGGACGGTAAACTCGGCGCGTGCCAGGCGTGTCACTTCATCCAGGGCCAGGGGCGGCACTTCGGGCCGGACTTGTCCAAGATCGGCGCGACGCAAACCCCGGCCCAGATCCTGGACAGCATCCTCGCCCCCTCGAAGACCATCGCCCCGCTCTATCGCACGTCCGTGGTGGAACTCCACGACGGCACGACGCAGGCCGGCTTCGTGCGCGCACGCGGTTTGAAAGAAATCGTGCTCACGATTCCCACCGGCCAGTCGATCAAGATCAAGCACACCGAAATCAAGTCGGAGAAAACCCTGCTGACCTCCCTCATGCCCGAAGGTCAGGTCCAAGGCCTGACGCCGCAGGAGGCCGCCGATCTCGTGGCCTACCTCGCGAGCTTGAAGTAAGCGGTTGCTTGGAGATTTCGCCGCGCGGCGCAGCCCGTGACCAAGCCTCGAAGAATTGAAACGCGGAGCTCGCGGAGAGCGCGGAGTAACAAGGCTCATGCTCCGCGCACCTCCGCGAGCTCCGCGTTTAACTCAGTCTGTGGCATTACGACCGTCATGTTTGTCGCCACGTTCGAATAGTCAGACGGACGGCACGGATAGTCGGAGGTCCCGCCGCCTTTATCCGTCTTATCCGTGAAAACCGTGGTCAAAACATTCTGTAGTCCGAAAATCGTCGCAGACCTGAATGAACCTGGCCAGGCTTGGCCCATGATCTCACCCCGCCGCTTCCTCCCCGCCCTCACCACCCTGCTCGCGTTTGGCGTCCTCAGCCTCACCGCCTTCGCCCAGATTCCCGGCGTGAAAATGCCGCCCGCCAACGACGGCAAACTCCGCATCATCGCCTTCGGCGCCCACCCCGACGACTGTGAGATTCAGGTCAGCGGTGCCGCCGCGCGGTGGGCGAAGCAGGGCCACCATGTGCTGTTTGTCTCCGTCACCAACGGCGACATCGGCCACTGGCGCGAGGCCGGCGGCCCGCTCGCCCTCCGCCGCAAAGCCGAGGTCGACCAGGCGCACAAGATTCTCGGCATCCAGGGCGTGGTCCTCGACAACCACGACGGCGAGCTGGAGCCGACGCTCGAAAACCGCCGCACGCTCACGCGACTCATCCGCCAGTGGAACGCCGACCTCGTCCTCGGCCCACGCACCAATGACTACCATCCCGACCACCGCTACACCGGCGTGCTGGTGCAGGACGCCGCCTTCATGGTCACCGTGCCGTTTTTCTGTCCCGACGTGCCGGCGATGACGAAGAATCCAGTCTTCATGTACTACACCGATCGGTTTCAAAAACCGGCGCCCTCCCGGGCCGATGTCATCGTCGCGATCGATGCCGTCCTCGACCTCAAGCTCGATGCGCTCGGCGTGATGATCTCGCAATTCGCCGAGGGCGGCGCCAACGGCAACGCCTCGCTCTACCCCGCCGATCCCGCCGGCCAGAAACAGCGCCAGCGGCAGGTCCGCGAAAATTTCTCCCGCCGCTTCTCGGCCACCGCCGTCCGTTTCAGCAAGGAACTCGCCGCGTGGTACCCCGGCGACGAGGCCAATTCCGTGAAGCATGCCGAAGCGTTCGAAATCTGCGAGTACGGCACTCAACCCGACAAGGCCGGGCTCCGGCGGCTGTTTCCGTTCTTCAAATAGCCAGGAGTGCCGCCGAGCCGGCGATCCTCACGCCTTCAGCGGCAGCGGGTAATTCCACGGCGCCCGCCGGGGGCGCGCCAGCATCTTTGCGGCTTCCGCGTCGCCCACGATCTGCTCCTGCTTCGGATCCCAGCGGATTTTCTTGTTCAGGATCATCGCGATGTTCCCGAGATGGCAAAGGCTCGCGGTGCGGTGGCCAATCTCGGCAGGTTCGACGGGATCCTGACGCGATTTTACGCAATCGAGAAAATTGCGATAGTGATTCGCGCTCACCGGCAGGTGAATTTCGTTCGGCCCAATCGTCGACTGCGCGATGGCCGCCGGCTCGGTCACGATCGGCTTGTAGCCGGCGCGCAGCACGCCCTCGGACCCGAAAAACGTCGCCCCGAAGCTGCGCTTGTCGGTCTTGCACTCCAGCACGACGCCGTTGGCGTAACGCGCCCGAAACGCGACTTTCGTCGGCGTGGTGAAGAGGTCACCCTTCGGCGGAAACTCCGCGCCAAGATCCTCGATCTCGACCGGGCCCGTGTCATCCACCCCCATGCCCCAATGCGCGACGTTGTTGGAGTGACAGCCAAAGTTCGTCGTCTGCCCGCCCGAGTACTCGCGGATAAAACGGAATCGGTAAAAACAGCGGTCATGGTGGTAGGGCACCTTGGGCGCCGGCCCGAGCCAGGCATCATAGTCGAACCCCTCCGGTACCGGCATCTCCTTCCAGCCGGGGCCCGGCCCCGTGAAATTATTTTCCGCCACGTAGGTCTCCACCCGTTGCAGTTTCCCGATCCGCCCGTTGCGCACCAACTCGCACGCCTGGCGGATCATCGCGTTGGAGCGATACTGGCTCCCCGTCTGCAGGATTCGGCGATGCTGGCGCACGGCGGCAATCATGTCGCGCCCCTCGGCGATCGTCAGCGTGAGCGGTTTCTGGCAATAGATGTCCTTGCCCGCCCGCGCCGCGAGCACCGTCATCACTGAGTGCCAGTGATCGGGCGCGATGATCGCGACGGCGTCGATGTCCGATCGCGCGTACACGTCGCGAAAATCGCTGTACGCTGTGACGCCCTGGTACGTGCCTCCGGTCGTCTTCTTCGCGTAGAATTGGTTGACGAAGTCCCGCTGCGGCTCGCGCCCCAGGAACTGTTTCTCATTCTTATAGCCGTAGCTCGCCCGGTTGACATCGCACACTGCGACGATCTGGCAGTCGTCGTTTTTGAGCCATTCGGGAATGTCGACCGTGCTTTGATTGCCACAGCCGATGATCCCGAGGGTGATGCGCTTGCTCGGCGCGTTCTGGCCGAACACCGAAGAGGGAGCGATGAACGGCCCGGCCAGGGCGGCGGCGCCAAACGCTGCCGTTGAACGGACGAACTCACGCCGGGTAAGAGAGGCGGACAGCATTGAAGTCTTCATGGCCTTAGTTTCTGAACTGCGTTTCCGAGCCGAAAACCAACCTGCAAATTTTCTCTCTGCTCTGACCCGACCGTCAACGGCGCGTCCGCCCGATTCGAATCAAAGTAGTGGGTCGCTGACTTTGTCAGTCAAAAGCCTAATGCCGCCCACGCTGGAAGAGCCGCGCCTCGCGGGCACGCGGGCGACGGTGGATCGGAGTGTCGCCCAAGCGGGCGGCGGCGGAAGATTTGTTTTTCACGGTGCTGCAGACGACGGATCGCCACGCGCCCGCGCGGTTGCCGGTGAGGCGCATCGCCACGGGGGAGCGCGTGGGTTGCGTGATTGCGGGCGAAGACGCGACGTGGGTCGTGTTGCTGCGGAAAGACAGTCAACGCTCGGCGGTGACCGTGACGCTGATCGAGCCGCCGGCGCGCGCGGGTGACGGGACGATCCGAGGCCGGGTGCTGGTGACGGATTTGACGGCGGGGCGCTGGGAGGCACGACGCAGCGGGGCAAGCGAGATCGTGGCGTTCGACGTCACCCCGGAATCTGGCGCGGGGTAGTTCGACGGTGCGGCGGGTGAGTGGACGGTGGACCTCGCGGCAGGGCGGTAGAAAAAGCCCAGCGGACGAGTTCAGGCGTTGGGGTTTGTGGTTGGCAAAGATCGGACCGGCACGCGTCGCGTCACCGGCAAGTGCGATGGGGTCATCCGCAAAGTGAAGCAGCGGCGGCGAAAACCGAAATCGGCGCTCACCCGAAAATTTCGTGCGCCCCAAACCCCAAGGCCTGACCTCGCTGAATCGGCCAGGAGCGCCATCCAGCCCAATTGTGCGCGCGCACAATTGGGAAACCAGCGGTGGCCCAGCGCGTACTCACACCGAAGCGACAGCGCACTTCGGAGGAAAACAGTCGACGGCGCGGCCGCCCGCCGGTGCGACGGGTGACGCCTGGATCGCACCGCTTTTTGTAGCGGGCGCCAGCGAGCGGAGAAAACAGGAAACAGACGCGGTCACCATGGTGCCGATGACACGTTGGTCGAGTAGGCAGGGAGGTGCGCGTCATTGGAATGACGAACCACTCCCCGCCCCTGCGTGAACCACCCCGCCGCAAGCGGCGGGGCATCTGCCGGAAACTGCAGGAGCGGGTTTACCCCGCGATGAATCGTCGGGCCAAACTTCCATGCAGCGACGGCCCGGTGGTCCAGTGGTTCAGCATAAACTCGGCCTATCTCGTCGCGATCGCGAGGGGGACGCGAATGGCGACCGGATGGTTCGCGGCGCCTTTTCGCGCGACTGCGCCATCGGCACGGCGGCGTGGCGCAAGGCCCTTGCCCGCGGGCATGCGCACCTCGCGCTCGCGCCCGAGCTTTCGCAAGCGGAAGTGAAGGAACTGCAGTCTTTCTGTCGCCAGCGTCAGGCCTTCGCGGCAAACAAATCCGCGAGCCGGCTGATTTCTCTTACCCGCGCGTCCGGCATGCCCGGATCAATGTCGGCCACAATGAAGTCACACGGCGCGTATTCCTGCGCCACCCGGGCGAAGTCCGCTTCGATTTCCGGCGACGATTTGTTCATCGCGTCCATCGGCGTGTACATGAGGGCCCGGCGCGCATACGGGAAAAGATGCCGTGCCCGTGCCAAATCCGAATCGATGCCCATGTCGATGTAGCCCACGCCGGGCACGCGACTGTACGCTGCGAGATAAGGCGTGGCATTCCACGCGCAGTTGTGGATGCCGATGCAGCCATACACCGCGGCCAACTTCTGATCGAACGGCAGCAATAATTCGCGATAAACTTCCGGCGAGACCAGGTTGACGAGGCAGTTGCTGACGGTGACGAATCGCGGGGCCGCGGCGCGTGGATGATCGCCGCGGCGCGCCTGCCTCGCATTCAACAGGCGGATGCCTTGGATCATCGTTTCGCAGACGCAGGCAAAGAGGTGCCGGCAACGTTCCGGTTCCTCGACCAAGTCGATGAACAACTCCTCACCGCGCAACCGGTGGGCGTTGTTCAGCACTCCCTGCCAGTTGAGATAGCCGTCGATCCTGCCTTCGCGCGACTCAATCCAGTCGAGCTGAGTCAGGAGGTTTTCGATGTGCGGGTTGCGGCTGAGGTCCGGCGGTTCGAGGCGGGCCAATTCCGCCTCGCTGAGCGGCGACGGTCCGCAACACGGCCAGTTGTCTGGGGCGTAAATTAACGGCACGCCGTAGATCGCCGCCACCGTGCAGGTGCCGTGCGTACCCGTCAGCAAGTCGATCGGCCCGTCGCCCGCGCCGCGTTGCCCGAGGGCGAGGCCGGGGAAGCGGCGGCCCATCTCCGCGCGCATCCGGAGGACGGCCTCGCGCCGGTAGGCGGGATCGTTGTGATAGCGTAGCCCAAAATCGACGTCCAGATGCTGCCGGAACCACGCCGGGGCAAAACCTATCTCCGGCCGCAGGAAAGGCTCCGTACCGGCCGCCGGCCGGCGAGTCGCCGGGGCCCCCGGGGCGATGTAGCTTACGAGCTGCCGCGGAGTGTCAGACACGGGAGGAGGATATTCAGCAGACCCGACCCCGCTTCATGGCCGCCGCATGGCCGGCTGGCTGATCGCCTACCCAGCGTTCGTCCACCGGCTCACTCGCGAGCTGGTAGCGGGTATCGGTCGAGAGGCGAATTCGATCGGTGGTGTTGTCGAGGCCGCCATGGACCAACGTCAGGTTGAAAATGAGGACATCGCCCAGTTTGTACTCCTCTGCCGTGAGCCAGCGGCCGCCGAGGCTCTGCTGCAGGGTCAGTGGGTTTTTCGAAAGCGTGCCATCCCACCACTTGCGGCCGGTCGCAAACTCGGCCGCATCGACGTGATTCTCACAGTACGTGTCCACATCGCGGGAAAGGTAGGACTGCAACTCAGCCGACTTCCGGTGGCTGCCTTCGAGCAGGAGCAGCCCGCCCATCTCGAGCGGGATGTCGCCGAGCGGCACCCAGGCCGTGTAGAGTTGGTGCGTGCCGCGCCCCATGTAGACCAAGTCGCAGTGAATCGCACTGCCGTGGCCCGTGCCCTTGGTGCGATACCAAATGAAGTCGAGGTGACGCGCCGGCCCGCCCAGCAGGCCACGGAAGAAATTCATGAGACCGTCGCCAAAGACGAGATTGCGCACCAGGGCATCGCGTTGGTCGAGCGGATTGCCCATGGCGCGCCCCACTTCCCTGCCCGGAACGCACCTCGCCTCGTCGCGGGAAGATCCCGGACACAGGAAACCGAGCCGCTCCAGCTGAGCCGTCAGGGAATCGCGCACCGCCTGGACCTTTTCCCGGGGCCAGAAACCGCGCATGCAGAGGTAGCCGTCGGCTTCCAGGCGCGATCGCACGGTGGGCATATCCTCCGCGCCGGGCTGCGTGTCGCGCAGGAATCCAAAATGATCCGGCGACGGATCGAGTTCAACGCCGAGAACGCGCAGGCGGGGCAGCGGGGCTGAAATCATGACGATGAAGTAGTGGTTAAGTTGAAACCAGAGACATTCCGCAGTCAGAATAATCGCAAGAAAAAACGATTTTGTGATTCGGGTTGGAGGAGGCCGGAAATTTCCCAACGCGGCAACCGCAACCGACCGTGACAGCGGCCCCCCACCCCGTAGCGCGGTGCTTCAGCCCGCGCTGCGCGGACCCGTTGAGTGCTCCGGGCGCGGGCTGACGCACCGCGCTACGGGGAAATTCGTCGCGAGACCGTGCGAAGTGGATCGCGTGTAGCCCAGCGCGGCTCCGCCGCAACCGAGGGGCGGAGGAGGGGTGCCCACGGAACACACGGAATACACAGAAGCGGGATTCCGTGTCTTCCGTGTGTTCCGTGGGCCCGATGACTTCGTCGCAAAAAAACACGATCCGGAGAAATAGTGGCACACTTTGCTCGATAGCGGAGCCACACGCTGCGCCCTCGATGATCCGATCCGACGACAACATCCTGACTTCCGGGCTTGGGCAATCTGCCGGACGGCAGATTGCTTTTAGCCTGCATGAACGCGTGGCTCGCGCCGAAGCGGAAAGGTTTGCGAACGTAGGCATCGGGAGAAAAGGCCGGTTGAGGGTGAAAAATGCAGGCTACGCCCTCCGCGCGGGTTGCCTCGAGCACGCACATTGTTGGCGCCGGCCTTGCCTCGGAGGGCCGATACCGCTCTGTAATGAACCCCGGTTTCCGCATGAAGAAGACTTCCCTCCAGCCCGCCGCCCGCGTGACGGTGCGCAATATTGCCGAAGCCGCCGGGTTTACGATTGGCACGGTCTCGACCATACTGAACAACCGCCACGTCGAGCGCCGGATTCCCCTTGAGACGGTCGAGAAGATCCGCGCTGTCGCGGCCCGGCTCGGTTACCTGCCCGACATCGGCGCCCGACGCTTGCGCAGCGGAACCGGGCTCAAACATAACATCGTAATCGCGTTTATCACCAGTTTCGAGGCCCCACTCGGTGTGATTAATCAATTTGTCAGCGCGTTGCGCCAGGCTGCAGCCACCGGGCCGCGTGGGCCGCATGAGCGCACGTTTTCACTGCTGGTCGAGATGTTTGCCGCCGGCCAGCTGCGTGAACTGCCTGGCCTCCTGACTGGCGATCATTTCAACGCGGCGCTCATCGCCAACACGACGCCGGCGGACGACCAATTCCTGGGGCGGGTGCATTTGCCGTTTCCGGTTGTACTGATCAACCGCCATGTACCGGGGTACGCATGTGTGGTGGAAGACCTCTCGTCCGGAGGGCGTGCCGCCGGAGTACTGATTCGGGCGAAGCGCACCCGCCTGGCGGTGTTGCACGGCCGGCCGCTGACGCAGATCACTCAGGCGCGGGTCGACAGCTTCATGGCGGCGAGTGCCCGGCAGTTGGGCCGTCCGGCCCAAGTCATCGAGGCGGGTAGCCTGTCGGAGACGGGGGCGCACGACGCCATGGCCCGGTTTCTCACGGCGGGAGGCGAATGCGATGCAGTCTATGCCGTGACCGACAGCCTGGCGCTCGGCGCTTACCATGCGATCAAGCGGCAGAAGCTTGGCATCCCCGACGACATCGCACTGGTCGGCGTCGGCGACTACGAAACGGCACCGTTTTTTGACCCGCCGCTGACTTGCGTCGGTGTGCCAAGGGCAGAATTTGGAGCAGCAGCGGCGGGACTGCTGTTGCAGCGTCTGGCGAATCCAGGCGCGACCTGCGAGCGGCAGGACCTCCCAGTGCAGGTTGTGCTCCGCGAGTCGACCGGGCACGGCGGATAGCGACGACTAGGGCGACGGGGCCACGACTCGCTGGAGGTTAATTCGGATTTAGCAAAAACGATTTTTCTCGACTCGCCCTTTTTGCGGGGTGAAGAGAAGCGTGCGCCCATTCTTGCACGCCGGAACGTGGCGCCGCTCAGGAACAACCCCTCAGCCCAAAATCCCGATGAACTGCCGGACTCTGCCCGCCGCCTCGCACCCATGGTTCCTGTTGTTTGCGTTGCTGACGACCGTGACGATCGCACCTGGCGCCGAAGGCTTGGGAGGGGGTGAGTTGTTCGGTCACGTCAGCAACGCCGCCACGCGGGCTTCGCTGGAAGGAGCCAGCGTGCGCCTGGCCGGCACGAACTGGCGCACGTTCACCGCTGCAACCGGTCAGTACAGCTTCGCGCCACTGCCCGCGGGATCCTACACGGTGATGGTCGAGTACACCGGCCTGGAAACGCAGACGACGCAAGTGACGGTACCGGTGGTGGGTCGCGCCAAAGCCGATTTCGCCCTCACATCAGAGGTCTATCAGATGGAGGCCTTCACGGTGGCGAGGGAGCGGGAAGGCAACGCCCTGTCGCTCACGCGGCAGCGCAACGCCGACAACGTCGTCAATGTCGTCTCGATGGATACTTTTGGCAACGTGGCCGACGGCAACATCGGCAATTTCATGCAGCGGCTGCCGGGCGTCGGCGTGGTCATTGAGATGGGGGATGTCACCGGCTTTGGCGTGCGCGGCACGCCTTCGGAGTTCAATGCCGTGAATGTCGACGGCGTGCGTTCGTCGAATGCCTATGGCGGAGCCAACCCGCAGGGCGATCGCGCCGTAATCGTGGACTCAATCCCCTCTGATTTCATCAAGGAGATCGAGTTGGTGAAAGCGCTGACGCCCGAGCAGCCGGCGGACTCCATCGGCGGTGCCACCAATCTCGTGACCAAGTCGGCGCTCGATTTCAAACAACCGGTGCTCACCTACCGGGCCGGATTCAACCAGAACACCTTTCGCGAGAACGATCGTCGATGGAAGCCAACGGGCTCGCTGGGCTACCTGACCCGGCTGGGGAAAGCGCAGAATGTGGGACTGGCTTTCTCTTCCAGCTACGCCGAGTCCACGAACAGCCGGGATCGCGTGCAGATGACGCGCAATCAGATTGACGGGCGCAACACGCAGGCGCGCACGCTCGACGATGTGGCGACGCGCACGCGTGGCGGGCTCAGCATGAAGGTCAACTACCGGCCGGTCGAGGGCTTTGACCTCCGCGCGAGCGTGCAATACACGTACTTTTCGTTCCAGCTCGTGCGGACGGATTGGAACATCGGATCGAGCAGCGTGAATGTGGCGGATTACTCGATCGTGAGCCGCGCTCAAATTGAAGCGGGCACCGTGCCGCGAACGTCGGCCAATGCGACGGCCGGCGTCGCCCCGGGCTTCACCGACGCTTACACCGAGCTGTTGAACGCAAATTTCACCAACACGGATGGCGCGACCGCCCGACACGGCCGCACGTTGCGGTTCGACGTCGGCGGCGAGCGCAAATTGCGGGGCGACCAGAAACTCTCGTTTCAGGCCTCATTCAATCCCTCGGAATACGACATTACGTTCCAATTCATCCAGGCGGTCCGCAGCGGGCGCATCGGCGTCGCGGTCGACACGCGGGAGAACCGGGATCGGCCGCGTTACGTGCAGACCTACGGTTCCTCGATCGGCTATGGGCAGAGCCTTGCCGGTTACACCGCGTTGCGCGCGACGAACACGGAGCACAGCGAAGAGGAGGTGGGCAGCGTCAAGCTCGACTATGAAAAGAAATTCTCCGCGAGCCTGCGCCAGCTTGAGTTCAAGTCGGGGGTCGACTGGCGGCAGCAGCACCGCATCCTCACCGTGTTTCAGCCGCGGTGGAATTATGTCGGCGGCGACGGGGTCGCGGGTACGACCGACGACAACTTGGAGCAGTTCCGGAAGCCGGAGCCGGGCTACGGCCTTTTCAACGGTCAGTTCCCCCGGCGCGACGAATGGGACTACCCCAAGTTTCTTCGCTTCTTCGAGACCAATCGGCCGCTCTTCCGCGATCAGGGCACCACCGTGTCGGCCGGTCCGACGTTCAATGAAATCACCGAGGACGTGTATTCAGGATATGTCATGGGGCGAATGAAGCTTGGCGGGCTGGGCATCCTCGGCGGCGTGCGCACCGAAGGAACGGTTCTCGCCACGACCGGGGTGTTGAGCGATCCGCGCCGACCCGGGGTTTCGCGAGTGACGCGGGACGGGGACTACCGGAAGTTCTTTCCAAGTCTGCATCTTCGCTATGAACCGAACCGACGGCTGTTGCTGCGCACGAGCTACTCGACCGGCTACGCACGCCCGGCCTTCGGCCAGCTCTACCCGGTCACGACGGTCACGTACAGCGACGCGACTGGCCTGGGGCGAGTCTCGCAGAACGATCCGTCGATCAAGCCCCAGTTCAGCCGAAACTACGACGCCACGGTGGAGTATTACTTCGAGCCAGTGGGGGTGCTTTCTGCCAGTGGATTCCACAAAAAGGTGAGCGACTTCATTTCCGCCGATACCCGCGTCGTCGGCAACGGGGCGGACAATGGGTTCGGCGGGCAATACGAGGGCTTCGATTGGGTGACGAATCGCAACTATGGCTCAGCCACGATCAAGGGCTATGAGCTCAACTATCAGCAGCAGCTGCGCCTGCTGCCGAAACCGTTCAACACGCTCTCGATTTTCGCGAACTACACCCAGATCAAGACCAGCGGCGACTACGGCAACGGCAGCGATGAACTCATTCGGTTCATCCCGAAAACCGCGAACGCCGGGCTGTCCTGGCGCTACGCCCGCTTTGAGTTCCGCGCGTCCTACAATTTCAAGAGCGGGTATCTGATGACGTATAATGCGAACCCCTGGCAGCGCCAGCGGACCTCCGGCGTCGAGACGGCGGATTTCAACCTGCAATACAGCTTCAACCCGAAGTTCACCGTCTTCCTGGACGTCGTGAATGCCTTCAACCGATGGGAATCCTGGTACACCGGCACGGACCGCGGCCGCGTGATCATGAGCGAAGTCTACGGAGCCCGGCTTTCCGTCGGCGTGAGCGGAAGATTCTAGCCACGTCGACCAAACAACCTTCCTTTCACTAATGACCTTCCTCACCCGTGCCGTCCCTGCCCGCCGGCTGCTGGCGGGCGCCGCCCTGTTGACCTCTTGGCTGCTCCCGGCGGCGACCGCCGCGTCGGCTTCCCGCCTCAACCTGGTCCTCATCCTGGCGGACGACCTCGGCCAGCGCGACGTCGGCTACGAAGGACATCCGCTCCACGAGACGCCCCACATCGACCGGCTCGCGGCCTCGGGGATGCGGTTCAGCGACGCGTATTCGGCGTGCGGGGTGTGCTCGCCGACGCGGGCCGCGATCATGACCGGAAAGTATCCGGGACGGCTGCGGCTCACGACGCACATCCGGCCGGACAACGGTCCGCATCCCCGGGGCAAGCTGAAGACCCCCGACTCGAAGCTCTGGCTGGAAGCGGAGGAGGTCACCGTTGCCGAGGCACTGCGCGACGCTGGCTACGCCTGCGCTTCGATCGGGAAGTGGCATCTCGGTGAGCAGAATGGGGCGCAGTACCGGCCGCAGAACCAGGGGTTTTCCCGCGTCGTGCTCAGCCAGCAGCACGGCTTTTTCGAATACTTCCATCCGTTCGTTGACCAGAAGAAGTGGCCGTATGCCGGTCCTTTGCCGGGCAAGAAGGGCGACTATCTGCCCGATCGGCTGACGGACGAGGCGCTGGTCTTCATCGAGGAGAACCGGAACAGGCCGTTCTTCCTCTATCTGTCGCACTGGTCGCCGCACAACCCGCTGGAGGCCAAGCCCGACATGATCGCCCGCTACGAGCGCAAGCTCCAGGCCGCGCCCGGCTCCGGCAATGCGACCTACGCGGCGATGGTCGAGAGTCTCGACGAAAGTGTCGGCCGCGTGCTCGCGAAGCTCGACGCACTCGGCCTCGGCGAGAACACCCTGGTCATTTTCACGTCGGACAACGGTGCGGTCACGGACAACGGCCGCCAGAGTTCCGTCGGCCCCTATCGCGGATCCAAGTCCCACTACTATGGAGGCGGAATCCGCGTCCCGCTGGCGGTCCGCTGGCCCGGGGTCACCGCGCCGGGTTCGCTCAGCCGGACACCCGTCATCAGCACGGATTTCTTCCCCACCATGTTGGAGGCGGCCGGGATCCCTCTGCGCCCGCAGGATCATCGGGACGGCGTCAGTTTGGTGCCCCTGCTGCGGGGCGGTGCCGGGCTGCCCCGCGAGTCGCTGTTCTGGCATTTTCCGCACTATCATTCCGGGGGAGGCCAGCCGTGCGGCGCCGTGCGGGCCGGCCGCTGGAAACTGCTCGAGTTCTTCGAACGCGACGCCGTGGAGCTCTACGATCTGCAGGCGGATCCGGGGGAGCGACACAACCTCGCCTCGGCCCAACCGGCGCGGGCCGCCACCCTTCGCCAGACCCTGGTCGATTGGCGAGCGTCCATCCGCGCCGCCATGCCGGCGCGGCCTTGAGATGACGATCCGAGTCCCCATTCCCAACTTCTCCGCGCCTGCCTGGATCCTGCTCGCGAGCTGTGTGCACGCCGGCGTCGCCCCCGTTTCCGACGCGGCCGGCGGCAGCCGCTTCACCAACTCCCTCGGCATGACCCTGGTGCCGGTGCCCGCCGGGGAATTCATCATGGGCAGCCGCCATGGTGACCGCGACGAAGAACCGCTGCACCGCGTGACCCTCACCCGCACCTTCCATCTCGGTGCCACCGAGGTCACCAACGCCCAGTACGAACAGTTCGATCCCGCGCATCGCCAGCTTCGCGGCAAGCTCGGCCTCTCGACTGCCGACGACGAAGCGGTGGTCTTCGTGAATTGGCACGACGCAGCGGCATTTTGCACCTGGCTGGCGAAGAAGGAAGGGCGTCCCTATCGCCTGCCCACCGAGGCCGAGTGGGAGTACGCCTGCCGCGCGGGCACCACCACGGAGTTCCACACCGGCGACACCCTGCCGGCGGCGTGGCACAATAACCAGAAGAAGAGCTGGTTTCCCGACCCGGAGCGCAAGGACCGGGCCGCCGACATACATCCGTTGCTCGTCGGCCGCACGCCGCCCAATGCCTGGGGACTCCACGACCTGCACGGCAATGTCGAAGAGTGGTGTTACGATTGGTACGGTCCCTACGACGCCGGCGCGTACACGGATCCGGTCGGGCGCGCCGCCGGGATCTTCCGAGTCTCGCGCGGCGGCAGCCACTCGACGGAGCTGCGCTTTCTGCGCTCGGCCAATCGGCTCGGCGGCGTGCCGGAGGACCGGAGCTGGCTGATCGGTTTTCGCGTGGCCCTCGGCGAAGTGCCGGGTTCACCCCCGCGTCCCGCCATCGTGGGCGCCCAACTCCACGAGCAGGCCGTCCGGCAGGACGTACCAGCGGGCGTGACGCGCGGGCCGGATCCGGCAAGACCGTTCTTTCGCGGGCCGCGGCGCTTCGTACGGGCGACTCCGACCAGCGAAAGGGGGCCGTACTTCGAGCATCACCATGTGCCCGCTCTCACCGAACTGCCCAACGGCGACCTCTTCGCGATCTGGTACACGGGCAAGGGCGAACAGGGCCGCGAGTTGCACTTCATCGCGAGCCGGTTGCGCCACGGAGCGGCCGAATGGGATCCGGCCTCGGAGTCGTTTTTCAGTCCGCCCGATCGCAATCCCCACACTGCGGCCCTGTGGTGGGACGGCGATCGCACGGTCTTCCACTTTCAGGGCATTTCCGCCGCCGGCACTTGGGGCAGCCTCGCCCTCCTCGTGCGCACCTCGACTGACAACGCCGTCACCTGGAGCGCTCCGCGCTTCCTGAATCCGGAACATGGCCTGCGCAACATGCCGATCGCCTCGGTGGTCCGCCTCGGCAGTGGCGCCATCGTGTTTTCCGCCGATGCTGTCACCGGCGGCCAGGGCGGCAGCGCCGTCTGGGTGAGTGAAGATGGCGGCAGGACCTTTCGCGATCCCGGCGCCGGACGCCTGCCGCCCGAGTTCAGGGAGGGCGGCTCGGGCGCCTGGATTGCGGGCATCCATGCGCCAATCGCGCCCTTGAGCGACGGGGTCGGTCTTATTGGCTTCGGCCGGGGCAACAACATCGCCGGGCGGATGCCGGTGAGTGTGTCCCGCGATCTCGGAGCAACGTGGACGTATCGCGCGTCGCCCTTTGATCCTCTTGGGAGCGGACAACGTGCGACCGCGCTGCGGCTGAGGGAGGGCCCCCTTTTCCTCGCTTCGTTCACAAAGAACATGCAGCTCCGCGATGCCGCCGGTCAGCCGCGGTCGGTCAACGGACTGTTCGCGGCGATCTCGTTCGACGACGGCGCCACCTGGCCACATCAGCGCCTGATTACCGACGATGGTCCGCCGCGCCAGTTCCACGGGGGCGCCTGGACGGGAGCATTCGAACTCGGTCCCACCGCGGCGGAGCCCAAGGGCTACCTCACAAGTGTTCAGGCGCGCAACGGCGTGGTCCACCTCATCAGCAGCGCCCTGCATTATGAATTCAACCTCGCCTGGTTGCGGGCGCCGATGCCCGCCGGGCCATGAGGCCCGATTCGCTTTGCTTCACGTCAATCAAGTCTCTGATCAACTCCGAGTCTCCTCCGGCGGAGGAGGCTGCTTCCCATCGACCATCGGACCTAGCATGAAACGACTCCTCCTTCTTGGCTTTGTTCTCCTTCTCACGTTTGCCGCGGGCGGGTCCGCGAGTGCCGCACCTCCCAACATCGTCTTCATCCTCGCCGACGATCTGGGCTACGGCGATTTGGGCTGCTACGGACAAAAGCAGATTCAGACGCCAAACCTCGACCGCCTGGCCGCGGACGGCATGCGGTTCACGCAGGCTTACGCCGGCTCGACGGTCTGCGCACCGTCGCGCTGCTGCCTGATGACCGGATTGCACAACGGCCACGGCCGCATCCGCGACAACCTCCCCCTTGGCATCTACCTGAAGAAGGCTGATGTGACGATTGCGGAAGTGCTCAAGCCGGCTGGCTACCGTACCGGCGCGGTCGGCAAATGGAGCCTCGGGCTGCATGGTTCGGAAGGAAAGCCCAACGACCAAGGCTTCGACGACTGGTTCGGCCATCTCGATCAGGATCAGGCGCACTATTATTATCCTGATCATCTGTGGGACAACGATCGCGTCATGTTGCTGGCCGGCAACCGGGGCCAGCAGAAAAAGCAGTACACCGCCGACCTGTTTACGGAGCGCGCCCTGCAGTTCATCGATCAGTCCAGGAGCGGGCCGTTCTTTCTCTACCTGGCCTACACGCTGCCGCACTGGTCCGATTATCCGAAGGGAACGCCCGAATCCCAGATCGTCCCCAGCGATGCACCGTACCACGACCGTCCCTGGCCCCAGGTGGAAAGAAACTACGCCGCGATGGTGACTCGTCTCGATCGCGATGTGGGTCGCCTCCTGGCGCGGCTCAAGGAGCGCGGTCTGGAGGAAAACACGCTCGTGTTCTTTACCAGCGACAACGGCCCCTCCGCGGAGGCTCTGCATCAACCCTCGTTCTTTCAAAGCGGGGGCCCGCTGCGCGGCGTGAAGCGCGACCTGTATGAAGGCGGCATTCGGGTCCCGATGATCGCACGCTGGCCGGGCAAAGTGCCGGCCGGCAAAGTCAGCGATCAAGTGTGGGCATTCTGGGACGTGCTGCCGACTCTGGCCGAATTGGCTGGCGCGGAGCCGCCCCGCGGCCTGGACGGCATCTCGCTGGCGCCGACGCTGCTCGGTCAACCCCAAACGCGACCGCACGAGTACCTCTATTGGGACTACGGTCACACGCGGGGAAAATACCTGCAAGCGGTCCGCCTCGGTGATTGGAAAGGCGTGCGCAACGGCGTGGGCTCGCCGCTCGAACTCTACAATCTGAAAACCGATCTCGGCGAAACGCGCGATGTCGCGCCGGCGCATCCCGAAGTCGTCGAGCGCATCCAGCAGGTGATGACCAACGCGGGCCGAGCCGACCCCAACTACCCGATTGCGGCGAAGCGTGCACGGAGCTAATCGGGATGTTCCTTCGCTAGGAGGCGGTCCGTAGCCGTCAGGTGCTGCGGGGTGCGGAGACCTCAAAAGCCGGAGTGGTCCAGTCGCGCCTGTTGTTCAAACTCGGTCAAGCTCGGTTCAAAGTTCAAACTGGTCGCGTGCAAAGCCGGTTGAATGGCTGTCTGCTTTCCGCCCCCCGGCCGAGTCATCGCACCGGCCACGCCGCACCGGAAAAAGATTTTGCTTTGTCGTCCGCGCTGGCCAGCTTCCGGTCGTGGCAACCGATACGAACGTCGCTACGGTGGATGGCAGCCTGCTGGAATCGGCCGCAAACTGCCTGGATGGCGCCACCATTCGGGCCTTGAGAGAGCTCAAGCTCACGGCCACGGCGCAGGCCCGGCTCGACGAACTGGCGCGCAAGGCCAATGAGGGGCAACTCGCCACGCAAGAGGCGGCGGAATATGACCGCTTCATCGAACTCAGCGACATCCTGGCCACTCTGCGCCTGAAGGCTGAACGGCAATTCGGTACCGCCGCAGCACAATGAGCGAGGCGTTGCGGGAGTCAGTGCGGGCGCGCGCTGCGGGCCGGTGCGAATCTTGCCGTTTGCCGGATTCACGGCCGCCGGACTTCCCGCCCGATCTGCCGTATCCACGGCCCCGTGACGAGCCGATCCTGTTCCGCGCCGAGGTCATGGAGCCGGGCGAATCGTTCGACCAGACCGGGTTTGAGCTGCCCCCGCCGCTGCATATCGCGCCGACGGACACCGGGCAGGGAGAACTGTTCGGCGACAACTACTCCGAGCCCGATTCCGCCGACCGCGAGCCGGTGTTCTGGAGCGCGAGCGGCGGGCAGGCCTTCACCACCGACGATGGCGTGCAGCCCGACCTGTCTGCGTGCGACGCACAGGCAGACGCGCCAGATTGCGCCGAATGAAAGCTCGCCGCTTGACTGCGAGCAGCCGGAGGTGTGTCTCTTCGCATCGTGACTACCGCGGCTGACCTCCGAACAATCGCTGCCTCGGCGCCGGATTCGGACGAGTTGCTGAGTTTCCGTCGGGATATCTTCGTTCACCGGCTCTTCGCGCCACTGGCCGCTCAGGCGGACTTGAGGTTTGGGGGACTACAGGGGTCCGACTCCGTTTCCACCCGTCACCCTCCCCCTAACCCCTCCCGGATCCGATCCCCCTGAAAATCCAGTTTCCTTCCAGCCATTCCCACGATGTGTGTCATCGACCGCGAAGAGAAGATTGTCCACGGCATCCTCGGCTTCGGCGGCGAAACCGATGATCGTCTCGAGAAGCTGCTCGCGAGAACCGGCCTGAAACTGGCGCCGCGATCCCGGGGCGTTTGCTGGCCGGGCGGATTCCGCGCTTGTTTTCTGCGGCGGTGCGGATTCTGCTCCGCGCCGAGGTCAGGTTCGTTCCCACCGACCATGCCGCCCACTCCCCCGCTCGAGCAGACCCGCTGGTTCACCGAAGAGGTGAATCCGCACGGCGCGTCCTTGCGCGGATACCCTTCCCACCACAACACCAAGACCCCTGCTGTAGAACGCCGACTATACGTCGGGGTCGGCGCCTACTAGAATCCGTGTCCGCGGTGGCGGGGTTTTAAGTCGGAGTCGGTCTGCGTGAGCGGTAACGCTTGGGGCTTTCGCGCAGACCCCATGATCACCCCGGCTCAA
>SXGT01707462.1_pt1 | contig 27860 bp, 16 predicted proteins | sample 3176221 | NCBI WGS metagenome assembly SXGT01 (sample SAMN11356862, study PRJNA531348) | freshwater metagenome | isolation source: freshwater sample F1-120 | place: China: Fuxian Lake, Yuxi | collected 2017-12-25
GCTCGATGCTCGCACGGTAGACGTCGAGTCGCTCATGTTCGAACCCGTCCATGCCCGCCAGTCGGCACGAACCGCGGGTTCGTTGCGCAGGAATCGGGCTCGGGCTCGGGCTCGGGCTCGAAAATGAGGGGATTCCTCGGGCCGGCCCCCTGACCTACGCCTCGTGCTCCTCCTCGAGGTGCGCCTCGTCGTCGATCTTGGCGCGCTTCGGGATGATCACGAAGCCCTTCTTCGTGACGAAGAAGCGCTTCCGGTCCGCCTCGACGTCGAAGCCGATCTCGGTGCCGGAGGGGATCTCGACGTCCTTGTCGATGACGCAGCGCCGTATGCGCGCGTGGCGGCCGATCCTCACGCGCTCGAAGAGGACGCTCTCCTCGACCTCGCTGAAAGAGTTGATGCGGCACCCGACCGAGAGCACGCTGCGGTGGATGCGGCCTCCCGAGATGATGCACCCGTGCGACACGAGCGAGTCGGTCGCGATGCCGACGCGCGCGTGGACCTCGTCACGGAACACGAACTTGGCCGGCGGGTCGTGCGTCGCGCCGGTCCGGATGGGCCACGCCTGGTTGTAGAGGTTGAAGAGCGGGTGGATCTCGATGAGGTCCATCTGCGCCTCCCAGTAGGCCTCGATGGTGCCGATGTCGCGCCAGTAGCCGCGGCCCCGCTCGTCCTCCCCGGGGACCTGGTTCGTGGCGAAGTCGTACGCGAACACGCCCTGGCCCTCGCGCACCATGCGCGGCAGGATGTCGTGCCCGAAGTCGTGCTTGCTGCCGTCGAGCGGGGCGTCCTGGTTGAGCTCGCGGAGGAGGACGTCGGTGCGGAAGATATAGTTCCCCATCGACGCGAGGCACATGTCCGGGCGGCCGGGCATCGACGGCGGATCGGCCACCTTCTCGTGGAAGGCGACGACCTTGCCGAGGGGGTCCACCTCGAGGACGCCGAAGTCGCTGGCCTGCGCCTTCGGGACCGGGATCGCCGCCACCGTCGCGGCGGCGTCCGTCTCCATGTGCGCCGCGATCATCTGGCGCACGTCCATCTTGTAGATGTGGTCGCCGCCGAAGATGACGACGATCTCCGGGCGCTCGTCCGCGATGACGTGCTGGCACTGGAAGACGGCGTCGGCCGACCCGCGGTACCAGGAGAGGCCCGTGCGCTGCTGCGCGGGGATGGCCTCGATGAACTGGTCGAGGATGGGGGCCAGGCGCCACGTTCGGGCGATGTGCTCCTCGAGCGACGCGCTCTTGTACTGGGTGAGGATCTTGATCTTCGCGAGGCCCGAGTTGACGAAGTTCGACAGGACGATGTCGATGATGCGGTAGCGCCCCCCGAACGGCACGGCTGGCTTGGCGCGGTCCACGGTGAGCGGGTAGAGGCGCTTGCCCTCCCCCCCCGCGAGGATCATCACGAGCACCTGGCTCGGGTGAACGGCCAGGTTTCGGGTCCAATCGCTCGGTTGGCGCACGCGGCGAGGATAGCCGAAGAGGCGGGGGCCCGGGGAAGCATCGCGTGGTAGGATCGTGGGCGCCATGCCGCGCAGGCTCGAGATCGTCCGACGTGCGGAGGCATCGCTCGAGCGGGGCCTGCCTGTGCCGGAGCCCGCCGACGCGCCGCGTGTACTCGAGATCGCGGCGGCGAAGGCCCGGGCGGGGCAGGGCGGCGTGCTGGTCACCGTCGTCGCGAGGCACGGATCGGCGCCCTCCACGCCGGGCCAGAAGCTGTTCCTCGCCGCCGACGGCACCTGCGTCGGCACGGTCGGCGGCGGCGCGATCGAGCGGGAGATCCTCGGCGAGATCGCCGGCCTCGTCGCGCGACAGCCCGGCGAGGTCCGCCACGTCGTCCGCGAGTACAAGCTCGGCGCCGAGCTGGGCATGTGCTGCGGGGGCCGGGCCGAGGTGCTGATCGAGCCCATCGAGGGCCTCGTGCCGTGCCTTGTGGTGGGGGGCGGTCACGTGGCGACAGCGACGGCCCCCCTCCTGGCGAAGGTGGGCTTCGCCGTCACGGTCTGCGACGCGCGGGACGCGTGGGCGGCGGAGGGCCGCATCACCGGTGTGAGGTGCGAGGTCGGCGAGCACGACGAGGTGGGACGCGACCTGCCCGAGCGCGCCGCCGTCCTCGTCATGACCCACGATCACGCCCTGGACCAGGCGGCGATCGAGTGGGCGCTCCGCCGGGGCTTCGCGTACGTCGGCGGCGTCGGCAGCCGCGCGAAGGCTGCACGCACCCGCGAGCGCCTGGAGCACAAGGGCTTCAGCGCGGACCAGTGCGCGCGGGTCCGGATGCCACTCGGCGTGTCGATCGGCGCGCGCCTGCCCGACGAGATCGCCGTCGCGATCGTCGCCGAGCTGGTCGGGTGGAGGCGCGGACGCTGACGCGGCGGAAGCGCACGATCGCAGCCCACGGGGATAGCGGGCGATGTGTGTGTCTGTGCGCATGGAGTGCTGCGCGGCCGCGCCGTCCGGCGGACCCGCGGGGCGCGGCCCCGTTTTCGTGCGCTTCCACGATCGAGTAGGCTGACCGCGATGGGCTTCTCCTTCGTGCTCGACGGCGAGCGTGTGCACGTCTCGGACGTTGGCGCCAACACGACCTTGCTCCAGTTCCTTCGGCGGTCGGGGCGGACCGGGACGAAGGAAGGGTGCGCCGAAGGAGACTGCGGCGCTTGCACCGTGGCCCTCGCGGACACGAACGCGGGCGGCGAGCGCACGTGGCGCGCGCTCAACAGCTGCATCGCGCTCTTGCCGATGTTCGCGGACCGGGAGGTCGTCACCGTCGAGGGTCTGCGTGATGGCGGCGCCCTCCATCCGGTCCAGGTCGCGATGGTGGAGCACTACGGCTCGCAGTGCGGGTACTGCACGCCCGGGTTCGTGATGAGCATGTTCGAGGCGTACTACCGGGAGGATCTGACCTCGGGGACGAGCACGAACGCGAAGATCGGCGATCAGCTCAACGGCAACCTGTGCCGCTGTACCGGGTACCGCCCCATCCGCGACGCCATGCGGACGGCGCTCGCGCGGAAGCCCGGAGGCGACGACCTGTTCCAGCTCCGCCTCCGCAAGCCGGCGGCGCCGCTCGGCGCGCTCGATCACGCGGCGCGCGGCGAGCGCTTCCTCCGGCCCACGACGCTGGACGAGCTCCTCGACATCAAGGCCGCGCATCCCGAGGCGGAGATCGTCGCGGGGGCCACGGAGATCGGCGTCTACATCAACAAGAGGTTCTCGCGGTACCCCCTGCTCGTCTCGACCGAGGGCGTCGAGGTGCTGCGCGCGATCACGAAGGTCGACGGGACGTGGCGCGTCGGCGGGGCCGCGACCATCACGGCGCTGGAGGAGGCGCTCGCCGGCGAGCTGCCGATGGTGGACAAGATGCTCTGGGCGTTCGCGTCGCGGCAGATCCGCAACCGCGCGACGCTCGCGGGCAACCTGGTGACGGCGTCGCCCATCGGGGACATGCCCCCGGTCCTCCTCGCGCTCGACGCGCGCGTGGTGCTCGCGCGGAAGGGGTCGACGCGCACGCTTCCGCTCTCGGACTTCTTCCTCGCGTATCGCAAGACCGCGCTCGAGCCGGCCGAGGTCCTCCTCGCCGTCGAGATCCCCCCCGCGCCCGCCGGGGTGCGGCGGCTCGCGGGCTCCTACAAGGTCTCGAAGCGCCGCGAGCTCGACATCGCGATCGTCGCGGCCGGCTTCGTGATCGACCTCGACGGGACCACCGTGAAGGACGCGCGGCTCGCGTTCGGCGGCGTCGCAGGTACCCCCGTCCGCGCGAGGCGGACGGAGGCTTTTCTGCGCGGAAAGCCGTGGACCGCCGAGACGGTGCGGGGCGCATGCGAGCTCCTCGCCGGAGAGTTCAGCCCCATCGACGACGTGCGGTCGGGCAAGGTGTTCCGGCGCGAGCTCGTCTCCAGCCTGTTCGAGAAGTTCTTCTCGGGGGACGAGAGCCTGGCGCAGGACAGGCCCCTCGAGTTCACGGAGAACGCCGTCGGGGGCGCCGCGTCAGAGGGGGATCCGAGCCGCGCGCTCGCCCACGAGAGCGCCGCCCTGCACGTGACCGGCGCCGCCCTCTACGTCGACGACGAGGCGTGCCACCAGCCCATGCTCGAGCTGTGGCCGGTGACGAGCCCCCACGCGCGCGCGCGGATCGTCTCCATCGACACGACGCTCGCCGCGCGCGAGGCTGGTGTCGCGTGCGTGCTCACCGCCCGCGACATCCCCGGAGACAACGACGTCGGCGCCGTCCGGAAGGACGAGACGTTGCTGGCGGAGGGCGAGGTGCTCTTCCACGGTCATGTCGTCGCGGTCGTCGTCGGCGAGTCGTACGACGCGTGCCGGAGGGCCGCCGCGAAGGTACGTGTGGAGTACGAGCCGCTCCCGCCGATCCTCTCGATCCGACAGGCGATCGCCGAGCGCAGCTTCCACTCCGGCCCCAACGTCATCCGGCGCGGGGACGCGGCGGTGGCCATCGCGAACGCGCCGCACCGCCTGTCCGGCGAGCTCGCCATCGGTGGGCAGGAGCATTTCTACCTGGAGTCCCACGCCGCCTGGGCTTCGTACACGGAGGACGACGGTGTCTTCGTCGCGTCGTCCACGCAGCACCCGTCCGAGATCCAGACGGTCGTCTCGCACGTCCTCCACGTGCCGCAGAGCAAGGTCGTCGTGCAGGCGCCGCGCATGGGCGGCGGGTTCGGCGGGAAGGAGACCCAGGGCAACACGTGGGCCGCGCTGTGCGCGCTCGCGGCGATGAAGACCCGGCGGCCCGTCCGCGTGCAGCTCGATCGCGATCTCGACATGACGCTCACGGGCAAGCGGCACCCCTTCCTGGCCGAGTGGTCGGTCGGCTTCGACGACGACGGGCGCCTCCTCGGGATGAAGGTCGACCTCGTGAGCGACGGGGGCTGGGCGCTCGACCTGTCGGAGTCGATCCTGGATCGCGGTCTCTTTCACCTCGACAACGCCTACTACGTCCCGGCCGTGGACTTCGTCGGGTACGTCGCAAGGACGAATCACGTCTCCCACACGGCGTTTCGCGGGTTCGGCGGGCCGCAGGGCATGGTCGTCATGGAGGAGATCCAGGACCGCGTCGCGCGATCGCTCGGCCTCCGCCCCGAGGTCGTCCGCGGGCGGAACCTCTACCACGGCGAGGGAGAGACGAACCGCACGCACTACGGACAGGACCTCGGGGACGACCGCCTCGTGCGCATCTGGTCCGCGCTCCGGGACAGCTCCGCCCTGGAGGACCGACGGCGCGAGATCGAGACGTTCAACGCCAGGCACGCACGCATCAAGCGTGGCATCGCGATGACGCCGGTGAAGTTCGGGATCTCGTTCACGGCGACGTGGCTGAACCAGGCTGGCGCGCTCGTCCTCATCTACCGCGGGGGGACGATCCAGGTGAACCACGCCGGCACCGAGATGGGGCAGGGCCTCTACACGAAGCTCCAGGGCGTCGCGATGCGCGAGCTCGGCGTGTCGGCCGCGCGCGTCCGCATGATGAAGACGCGCACGGACAAGGTCCCCAACACCTCCGCGACGGCGGCCTCTGCGGGCTCGGACCTCAACGGCCAGGCCGTGCGCGCCGCGTGCGTGGAGCTCCGCGATCGCCTCGCACCGGTGGCGGCGGCGATGCTCGGCGCGGATCCGGGGAGCGTCGTGTTCGAGGACGACCACGTGTTCTCGACGAAGGATCGCGCGACGCGGCTCCCGTTCGAGGCGGTCGTCGAGGCGGCCTACATGCGGCAGGTCCACCTCTCGGCGACGGGATTCTACCGGACGCCGACCATCAGCTGGGACAAGAAGGCGGGGAAGGGCAAGCCGTTCTACTACTTCGCGTACGGCGCGGCGGTGTCGGAGGTCGAGGTCGACGGCTGGTCCGGGATGAAGCGCGTCCTGCGCGTGGACATCCTGCACGACGTCGGCGACACGCTGAACCCCGGCGTGGACCGCGGCCAGATCGAGGGCGCCTTCGTGCAGGGGATGGGGTGGCTCACCGGCGAGGAGCTGAAGTGGGACGCGAGCGGTCGGCTCATGTCGCACTCCGCGAGCACGTACCAGATCCCGTCGATCGGCGACGCACCCGCCGACCTGCGCGTGACCCTGCTGGAGAAGGCGCACCAGGAGGGCGTGATCCACGGCAGCAAGGCCGTGGGCGAGCCCCCCCTCATGCTCGCGATCAGCGTGCGCGAGGCTCTGCGAGAAGCGATCGGGGCGTTCGGGCGGCCCGGCGGCGAGGTGGCGCTCGCGTGCCCGGCGACGCACGAGGCCATCTTCGCGAGCGTCCAGGCGAGGCTGGCGCGCGGGTAGCCCGCGACCGCGCGGGAAGCTCTCGATGAACGACCCCATGACGGGAAAGCTCGCGTACACGCGCAGCCCGTGAGGCATGACCGGATCGCGGGGAACTTGGCCCCCCCGATCGCGCTCCGGTATGCGCGAGGCATGACGCTCCGAACCTGTCTCCTCGGCTCGCTCCTCGTGACCCTCGGCTGCGGCGGCGCGGCCGCGGACGCGCCCCGCGATCCAGCGCCGTCGCCCGGCGAGCCGTCGATCGGCGTCCCACCGGAGTCGGATCGCGCGTCCAACGAGGATCCCGCGTGGGGTTGCCTCGCCGCGGCGAAGACGACGGGGCTGCCCGCCGCGCAGATCCAGATCGACCTCGCGGTGCGCGACATGCTCGGGTTCCCCGTCGGGGGGGTCCCGGTCCGCGCGTGCGTGGCGGCCGACGACGCGGCGTGCGGTGAGGCCCGGACCGGACAGACCAGCCGTGAGGGTCGCGTCCTTCTCCAGGTACCGGCGGGGAGTCACGGATTCGCCGGATACTTCGAGATCGCGCGGCCCGGCGACCTCATGAACCTCGTCTTCGCCTCGCCGCCCATCGCGCGGGATGTTGCAGAGTACACACGTTCGTACTGGAGCCAGGAGGATCTCGCGCAGATGTCCGCCCTCGCCGGCGTCGTCCGGGTCGGCGGGCGCGGAAGCGTCATCCTGGGCACGACCGACTGCCGGAACGACGGCTCTGCGGGGGTCGGCGTGGGGATGACCGTGACGCCGTGGCCGGCCGGGGCAGAGGTCGCCTACACCCGCCAGCAGGGCGGCGGCGTCGGCGTCACGACCACCGAGACCCGCACCGACGCGACGGGCACGGCCGCGATCTTCAACCTGCCCGAGGGCCGCTACGAGATCACGGGGAAGCTCGTCGGCGGTCGCGTCGTCGGTCGGGCGACCCTCCACGTCCGCCAGGACGCCCTCTCCACCCTCACGATCGGGCCGGCGCGGTAGCGGTCCACGCCGTCCTGTGTTCTCATCGGTGGCCATGGCGGAAGCGTGGTTCGCCGGGGATCGCGTGCTCGTCGACGGCGCCCTCGCGCCGCGCGCGATCCGGGTGCAGGACGGCAAGATCCGGCAGGTCGTGGAGCGCGCCGCCGTCCCCGCGGGCGCGGAGCTGATCGACGCGGGCAGCCTCGTCGTGCTTCCCGGCCTGGTCGACTCGCACGTCCACATCAACGATCCCGGGCGGGCCGAGTGGGAGGGGTTCGAGACGGCCACGCGCGCGGCGATCGCGGGCGGCGTGACGACTGTGCTCGACATGCCGCTCAACAGCGTCCCCTCGACGGTCACGCTGAGGGGCCTCTCGGCGAAGCTGCGCGCGATGGAGGGCCACGCGTGGTGTGACGTCGGCCTCGCGGGGGGCCTCGTGCCCGGTAACGATCCCGAGATCACGACGCTGTTCCGGGAGGGCGTGCTCGCGTTCAAATGCTTCCTCGCGGAGAGCGGCGTGGCCGAGTTCTCCCACGTCGCCGAGCCCGAGCTGGCGCGTGGCATGCGCATCCTGCACGAGGCCGGCGCGACGCTCCTCGTTCACGCCGAGCTGCCGCCCCCGCTCGCGGCTGCCGAGGCCGAGGTGCGCGAGCTCGACCCGCGTCGGTACGAGACCTACCTGCGTTCGCGCCCGATGGCGGCCGAGGAGCAAGCGGTCGAGCTCGTCCTGCGGTTGTCGACGACGCTCGGCGCTCGTGCGCACATCGTCCACCTGTCCGCGGCCTCGGCGCTCCGCCTGCTCTCGCGCGCCCGCGACGCGAAGGCGCCCCTCACCGCGGAGACGTGCCCCCACTACCTCACCTTCGCCGCCGAGGACATCCCCGACGGCGCGACGGAGTACAAGTGCGCCCCGCCCATCCGCGGACGCGAGAACCGCGACGCCTTGTGGGACGGCCTGCGTGAGGGGCTCATCGCGCAGGTGGTGACCGACCACTCCCCGTCCGACGCGGCGATGAAGTGCTCGGGGTCGGGCGACTTCATGCGGGCGTGGGGAGGGATCTCGAGCCTCGAGCTCGGGCTCCGCGCCGTGTTCACCGAGGCCCGGGAGCGTGGTCTCGGGCTCGCCGACGTGTCGCGCTGGATGAGCGCCGCGCCCGCCCGGCTGTGCGGGATCGACCACAAGAAGGGCGCGATCAAGGCCGGGCTCGACGCCGATCTCGTGTTCTTCGACGACGCCGCCGTCCTCGAGGTCGACGCGGCGAAGCTCCAGCACCGGCACAAGATCACGCCCTACGCGAGGCGCCTGCTCCGGGGCCGCGTCGTGCGCACGATCCTCCGCGGGGAGACCGTGTATCACGAGGGGACCTTCACCGGCCCGAGGGGCCTCTGGCAGAGATAGGACGCGCGCATGAGCGACTTCGAGGATCTCGTCAACCTGGCCGACAGGAAGTTCGGCGCCACGGTGCTGTACGCGAACGACGACTTCTTCGCGTCGAAGGACAACCTCCTCGCCCCGCAGGCGGCCGTCTTCATCGACGGCAAGTACACCGATCGCGGCAAGTGGATGGACGGCTGGGAGTCGAAGCGCAAGCGTGAGCCCGAGCTCTCGCGCCAGCCCTTCGATTTCGCGATCGTGCGGCTCGGCCTGCCGGGCCGGGTCCGCGGCGTGGTCGTCGACACGGCGTTCTTCAAGGGCAATTATCCCGAGAGCTGCGCGCTCGAGGGCGCCGCGATCCCGGGATATCCGGAGACGGCGGCGCTCCTCGGGGACGACGTCGTGTGGACGCCGCTGTTGCCCAGGACCGGGCTCGCGGGTGACGCGAAGAACCGCTTCGCCGTCGAGGGCGCGCACCGGGTCACGCACCTCAGGCTCCGGATCTTCCCGGACGGCGGCGTGGCGCGCCTCCGCGTACACGGCGACGTCATGGCCGACCCGAGGTGGCGAGGCCGCCGAGGCGCGGTCGTCGACCTCGCCGCGGCCGAGCACGGCGCCGTCGTCACGAGCGCGAGCGACATGTTCTTCGGATCACGGCACAACCTCGTGATGCCTGGCCGCGCCGTCAACATGGGCGACGGGTGGGAGACGAAGCGGAGCCGGCGAGAGGGGCCGGACTGGGTCGTCGTCGCGCTCGCGGCCTCCGGCACGATCGAGCGGGTGGTGCTGGATACGCTGCACTTCAAGGGGAACTCGCCCGAGAGCGCCGCGGTCTGCGTGTCGCGCTCGGCAAGCGCAGCGGACGACGCGTGGACGCCGCTCCTCGGACGCACGCGCCTCCTCCCCCACACGGAGCACGTGTTCGACGACGTCCTCCTCGCGCCGGCCACGCAGCTCGGCGCCACGCACGCGCGCCTCCGGATCTGGCCCGACGGGGGCGTGAGCCGGATGCGGCTGTTCGGCCAGCTCGACGCCGCGGGCCGGGAGACTTCCGGCCTCGCGTGGCTCGACGCCCTCACCGACGAGGATCTGTCCACGCGCCTGCTCGGATGCTGCGGCTCGCGCGCGTGGGCGGCGCGCCTGCTCGGGGCGCGGCCGTTCGGGACCCTGGCGTCGCTGAAGGCGCTCGCCACCGCGACGTGGCTGGCGCTTCCCGCCTCGGATCACGAGGAGGCCTTCCGCGCACATCCCCGCATCGGCGAGAAGAAGGCGGCAGGCGGGCAGAGCGCGCAGGCCGCGGCGTGGTCCGGCGGGGAACAGGCGGGGGTCGCGGTGGCGGACGCGGGGACGCTCGCCGAGCTCGCCCGGACCAACGCGGCGTACGAGCAGAAGTTCGGGCGGATCTACATCGTGTGCGCCACGGGAAGGACGGCGGAGGAGATGCTGGAGATCGCGAGGAGACGGCTCGAGAACGACCCGGTCGCCGAGGCGCGGGAGGCGGCGCTCGCGCAGGACGCCATCACCCTCCTTCGCCTGGCGAAGCTCGTGCTGGGGGACGCATGACCAGCCCCATCACGACCCACGTGCTCGACACCACGCGCGGGCGCCCCGCGGAGGGCGTCGCGATCACGCTGGAGCGGAGGGGCGACGACGGCGGGTGGTCCGTCCTCGGACGCGGCGCGACGGACGCCGACGGCCGCCTGCGGGATCTCTTGCCGGCGGGATCGCTCGTGGCGGGTACGTACCGCATCACCTTCGACACCGGGGGGTACCACGCGCGCACCGGCGTGAAGGGCTTCTATCCCGAGGCGAGCGTCGTGTTCACGGTCGAGGACACCGACGGGCACTACCACGTGCCCTTGCTGCTGAACCCGTTCGGGTACGCGACGTACCGGGGAAGCTGAGCGAACGGTCGCGCGACGCTACGCGCGCCGCCGCCGCACGCCCAGGAGCACCGTCAGACCGAGCGCGCCGAACCCAGCGAGCCCGCTCGCGGGAGCGCGCGAGCCCGCCGCGCTGCAGCCGGCCGCGCCCGCCGATCCGTCCTCGTCGGCCTCTCCGCCCGCGGCGCCCGCCTTCCCGGGCACGGCGCCGTTCGCGGCGAGCTTGATGGTCTGGACGGGGTGGTCCGGATCCGTCGAGGTGACGGTGATCTCCGTGGAAGCGGGGCCCATCGCCGACGGCCGGAAGGTCACGCGCATCTCGTACTTGCCCTTGGCCGGGACCTTCACCTTGCCCGTCGGGACGGTGAACTCCGGGTCCTTGCTCGCGAAGGACATCTCGGCGGCGAGCTCGCCCGTGTTCTCCAGGGTGACGGTCTTCTCGACCTCGGTGCCTACCGGCACGCTCTTCAGGTCGGCGGCCTCGGGCGCGTGCACGTTCGGGAGCGGGATGTGGATGATCTGCTGCGCGTACGCCACCTTCAGCGGAGGCGTCGAGTAGGCGGTCTGCGCCATCGTGCCGACGGGCACGCCGATGTTGAGGCCGCCGAAGCCGTAGACGCGCGTGATGTTGACGTACGGCTTCACGTCCATCTGGCCCGCCACGGTCATCTCGCCCTCCACCATGGCGTAGAGCTCGGCGTAGTCGCCGTCGTTCCAGTCGACCTGGGCCTCGTCCGTCGCGCTCGCGAGCACCTTGGAGCCGCCGGAGAGCGTGACCTTCGTGGTCCGGTAGGTGAACGTCGGGCGCGTCGTCGCGTTCAGCGCGAGCGAGCCGTCCACGTACTCCGTGATGGCGTCGGACAGGATGTCGAACCCGACGGAGAACAGGCGCGACGCGTCGAGGGTCGGCCCCTCGACCGGCGTCGCCACGGGCGCGAGGCCCCACGGCTGGAACGACTTCTGGCCCGCCGAATCGTAGTTGAACTTCGCGCCCGGCAGCCGGTTCACGAGGGTCGTGGCGGGGAAATTCATGGTGGACGGGAGGCCGAAGAGGTCGAGCTTCACCTGTACGGTCGGCGTGAGCGTGTGACGGACCCTCACGACGCCGTCGGTCTGCACGGCCGTCACGGGGCGCACCGTGAGCTTGCCCTTGGTGCCCCATGTCGCGTCGAGCACCGCGCCGCGCGCCATGTCGACCGAGAAGAGCGGGCCGCCGTTCTTCACGGGATCGACCTTCAAGGACGCCTTCACCTGCACGGAGCCCGTGCTGGGCATCCAGGGGGTCTCGATCGTCGTCGGGAGGCCCTCGGGCCGGTCGGCCGTCAGGTGCGTCGTGCCGCGCGAGCACGCGCTCGAGAGATCCGGATCGCACTTCGTACCGGCCCGAGCCTCGGTCGTCGCGAACGACAGCGCGCCGAGGGCGGTCGCAAGGAACCCGACGACGCGGGCGGAGCGGTGCATCGTGTGAGAGCGCATGATGTAGGTGTATTCACGACCCGTGCCACGGCACGGGTCCATGAGGATCATGCACTTGCGGGTGATCGTTCCGCTCGTGGGGTCATTCTTCAGGGTCGATGGGGGATCGTCGTCGATCCGGGTCTGCCCGGCGGTGCGAGCCCTCGAAGCTACTTCGCTCCGGGCATGCTCTCGGCGTCGATCGCCCCGCACGCGATCCCCCGCCTGAAGAACCCACGGAGGCCGGCCCCCGTCGCGGCGTCGTCGAAGGTCTCGCCCACGCGCGTCGCCCGCTCCTCCGCGGCGAGGAAGTTGGACAGGCGCGCGGTCATCCGGGGGAGCGCCTCCGCGTAGAACGCCATGAGCGCGGCGTACCGGGCGACGAGCTGCGCGGGGTGCAGATCCCACCCCTGGTGGATGCCGAGCGCGAGCGCCGCCCGGACGTTGCGCGCGTGCAACCGCAGCGCGCCCTGGATCACCTCGTCGTTCTCTCGGGCCTCGCCCTCGCTCGCCGGCGCGCGGTGCCGCGCCACCGGCAACACGGTCGTCGCTCCGTCCGACACGTGCACCCCCGTGCCCGCGAGGGCCAGCTTCGCGTGGATGCGTGCGAGGTCGCACGCCGCATGGCTCGCCTCCTGGTCCGGCGCGGCGACGTCGAGGGCCGCCGTGAGATCGTAGCTCCCGAGGTGGACCCCCACGAGGCGTCCTTCGAGCAGCTCCACCCACCGGGGGAGGGGAGACCCGCCGCGTGCGTCGACGATCGCGCGCGGCGTCTCGAGCATCAGCTCCGCCCCGAGCGATCGACGCGCCCACCCCAGCCGCTGCTCGGTCGCCGCCAGGACGCGCCCGAGCAGCACGACCTCCTCGTCGCCGCGGACCTTCGGCAGCGTGACCACGAACCCTGGCGGCGGCGCCCCGCGCCCGGCCAGCGTCGAGAAGAACAGATCGAGCGTCCGGACCGACCGCGCGAACGCGGAGCGGGTGAACGCCCTCGGGCGGACGCCGAGCCGTCGCGGTGCGACGCCGGCTTCCCACGCCGCCGCCGCCTCCGTCGCCGTGCGCGTCGCGTCGCGATCCTCCTCGTCGTCTGGCCGCACGCCATATCCGTCCTCGAAGTCGATCCGCATGTCCTCGACGGGGCAGGTCTGCAGCTTCTCCGCGAGCCTCCCGTGAATGCGAGCCGCGTCCACATCCCGCCACCCCATCACGCGCGCGAGCGTCGCGCCGTCCGGCGCGTGCCGCTCGAGGACCGCGCACGCGACGCGGCCGACCTTCTCCACCGCGGCGCGCCCGAACAGGTGCGCCCCGCCGTACAGCGTGGAGGACGGCTGCCAAGAATCCGGCGCCGCCTCGTCGGACGGCATCTCTCCCGCGAGCCCGGCGATCTCCTCCGCGGAGAAGAGCAACTCAGCTCCCGGCTGCGAGCGCCGGGTGCATCGGCGCGGTGGTCCCCGGGCGGGCCTCGAGGAGCTTGAACAGCGTCTGCAGCTCGGGCCGCGCGCGGAGCGGCCGCGTGAACTGGCCCGTGAGATCGAGGAGCTCGTCCTCGAGCGCGGCGCTTCCCTTCCCGATGTCGCCCAGGCGCTGCGAGATGCGCGCGCGCTCGGCGTCGACCTCCTGCTCCTGCCGCGCGAGCCCGCCGCGGAGCTCGCGGATCTGGAAGTCCAGATCGTTGATGTCCTGCTCGGCCCTCTCGAGGCTCCTTCGCGCCTCGCGCTCGGTGGCCTTCGCGACGACCCAGCCGTCCGTGGCGTCGGCCGCGCTCCGGTAAGCCTCCGCCAGCTCGCGGTACGGCTCCATGAGCGCCGAGCGACCCTCCCAGAAGATGATGGCGTGCTGCGTCTCCTCGAGCTGCTTCACCACGGCCAGGGTGGCTTGCTCGGCGCCCTGGAGCGCCGCCGCGTGCCGCCGGGCGTCCTCCTTGGCGCGGGAGAGATCGAGCCCGAGCTGATCGACGGCGTGCCCGCGCATCGTGCGGCTCTCGCGCCCCTTCTGCTCGATCGCCTCGAGGGCGTTCTGCGCCTCCAGCCCCTCTCGCCTCAGCGCGCGCACGTCGCCGACGATGTCCTGCACGCGCGCGAGCGTGTCGACGAGCTCGCGCGGCGCGCGCCCCTGCCCGTACGCGGTGGCGAGCATCTGCTCGAGCACCATGCATCGCTTGGCCCACTCGTCGATCTCGCTCGTGGGGAGCGCGATCTCCTCGTAAGGACGCTCCGAGACGGTGCGCGGGATCGCCTCGAGCTGGCGGTGCTCCATCATGCTCTCGAGGTCGATCTGCACGCGGTGCGCGTCGACGGGTCGGTCCTTCGGATCCTTCGCGAGCAACGACAGGACCAGCTCGTCGAGCTCCGGCGTGATGCGCGGATCCTTCGCGCGGAGGCTCCTCGGCGCCTCGGTCATGTGCTTCACGAAGAAGGTCGCGATGTCGGGCGCGTTGAACGGGAGCTCGCCGGCCAGCATCTCGTAGAAGACCACGCCGAGCGAGTAGAGGTCGCTGGCGGCCTGCGTCTCGATGCCGCCGGAGATACGCTCCGGGGCCATGTACTGCGGCGTGCCGAAGAGCTCGCCCTGGTTCGTGAGGCGGGCGTCGTAGCGCGACTTGGCGATGCCGAAGTCGAGGAGCTTCACCACCTCGCCGCCGTCCTCGTGCCTGCACAGGAAGATGTTCTCCGGCTTGAGATCGCGGTGGATCACGCCGAGATCGTGCGCGCGCGCGATCCCGCGCGTCACCTGGGTCATGATCGGGAGCGCGCGGTTGATCTCGATGGGGCCCTTCAGGATGGCCTCCGCGAGCGAGGTTCCGTGCAGGCGCTCCATCGCGATGTAGGCGGTGCCGTCGTCGGTGTCGCCCTGGTCGTAGATCTCGATGATGTTGGGGTGGGCGAGCTTCTCCGCGCTCTTGGCCTCCCGGCGGAAGCGCTCGCGCACGACCGTGTCGGTCGCGAGCATCGGGTTCATGATCTTGATGGCGACGGGTCGGTCGCTCATCTTGTAGCGGCCGCCGTACACGGTGGCCATGCCGCCCTCGCCGATGATCTCGTCGATGACGTACCTGCCGGCGAGCAGCGTGCCGATGCGCGGATCGTGGAGCGCGGCCAGATCGGCACCCTCGACGAAGCAATAGGTCGCCTCGTTGGGGTAGCGCATCTTGCACTTCGTGCAGATCTTCACGGGCCCACAGGCGAGGCTAACAGGGATCTCCTCAACCCTTCACCCGTTCTGCGCGCCCGCACCTACAGTGTCGTACCGGTCGACCTCGGTTTCTCGCCCGCGGCGTGGATGAGCGATACTGTCGGCGAGCGTTCGAGATGGCGACGTCATGACCCCCCTACGCGCCGGTGTCTTCGTGGTGTACGTGCTCGGGATCGCGGGCGGGCTGTGGAGCGCCGACCGGAGCCTGCTGCCGGACGTGGACATCCTGCCGGGCCTCAAGGTCGGGGGCGTTCCCGCCGCGGACGCGAGCGAGGCGCGGGCCATCATCCTCCGGGCGAAGGACGCCGTCGAGAAGCGTCGGGTGCGGGTGGTGCTCGCCTCGGATGCGTCGCGCGTGCTCGCGGAGCGGACGCTGTCGGAGTGGGGCGTCACGGTGGACGAGCAGGCCACGTTCGCGCGGGCGAAGGCGCTCGGCAAGCAGGGCGATCTCCTCGGCCGCGTGGAGGCGACGCTCGCCGCCCGCAAGGGGGCGCTCGATGTGCCGCTCGTCGTGCGTGCCGACGCTGCGCGCGCGCTCCCCGCGCTCGTGGCGCTCAAGGAGGCCGAGGACGTCCAGCCGGTGTCGGCGCGCCTCGACCTCGACAAGCACGCCGTCATCCCCGAGAAGGAGGGCGCCTACATCGACGCGTGGAGCGCGATCGCGCTCCTCGAGCGGGCGGCAACGTCCGCGGAGGACACCGTCGCCCTGCCGACGCAGGCCTTCCCGCCCAGGATGTCGAGCGAGTTCGTGACGTCGCTCGACATCGGCACGGTCCTCGGCGAGTTCGAGACATTCTTCTCGCGCGGCGGCGACCAGGCGAAGCGTGGGAAGAACATCGACATGGCGTCGAGCAAGCTCGACGGCCTCATCCTCTCGCCGGGCGAGTTCGTCAGCTTCAACGCGGTGGTGGGCGAGCGGAGCGAGGCGAACGGGTTCCAGAAGTCCTGGGAGATCTTCAAGGGCGAGATGGTCGAGGGCGTCGGCGGAGGGACGTGCCAGGTCGCCTCGACGTTCCACGCCGCCACGTTCTTCGCCGGGCTCGACGTGCTCGAGCGGCTGCCTCACTCGCGGCCGAGCGCGTACATCCCCATGGGGCTCGACTCCACGGTCGTGTTCCCGGGCGTGGACCTCAAGGTGCGGAACCCCCACCCGTTTCCGGTCGTCGTGCATGCGCGCACCGAGGGCAACAAGCTCAAGGTGGAGCTCCTCGGGAGGGCCAAGCCCGTGACTGTGACCTTCGGGCGCGACGTCGTCGAGACGGTCCCCTACACGCGCAAGGTCATGGAGGAGACCTGGCTCTCCGGCAAGAAGGTCATCGTCAAGCAACACGGCATCAAGGGCTACCGGATCCGCCGCTCGCGCGTGCTCACGTACGCCGACGGGACCCGCAAGGTCGAATCGACGAACGATTTCTACCCGCCGACGACGGAGATCTACCAGGTGCCCGCGGGCTTCGACGAGGCGCTCCTGCCACCCGTGCCGGCGCCGGGAGCGGACGAGGACGAGAAGCCGAAGGAGGCCCCCTGCGCCGGCGACGCCTGCCCGAAGAAGGAAGAGCCGAAGGCGAGCGACCTCGTGCTCGTCGAGGCGCCGGGCACGCACGCGCCGAACGGCCACCAGAAGAACCCCGCGAAGAGCCTCTCCGTGCGGCGGTGAGCCGGTCGGTCGCCCGCCCGATCCTGGACCGACCGACACGGCTCCCACGCACCTGAGCGACAGGCGACAACCCGGCGAAGGCGGACGGGCTACCTCGCGCGACACCACGCGGGCGGCGCGCTGCAGAGCGGATCCCCGTCCGCGCAGCACGCGCTCGAGGCGGACCTCGGCTGCCACCCCCGACGGAGCGCCTCGCAGCGCCTCGCGTTCGCGTCATCGACGTGCTCGGTCCTCGCGAGGTCGACGCATCGCGCGGCGAGCCCGAGTCCCTCGGCCTTCCACTGCTGCTCGGGGCCGTGCACCACCTCCTCGTAGGTGAGGGCCGACCCCGGATCGGTCCGCCACGCGCGTGGTAGCGTCCCGAGCGCGAGGAGCCGGTTCGCGAGGACGACGTGGAGATCGGCCGCCTCGCTCATCGCGCTGATCCTCTCTCGCGGGCCCGCGTCCCTCGCGCGGGACGCGCGGGCATAGGCGGCGCTCGCGACGTCGAGGAGGCCATGCACGGACTGGAACCACGCCTTGCCGTCCTTCGCGACGAACGCGACGTGCGCCGCCAGCGTCATCGGTCCGGTGTACGTGGGGAGGGGTGCGGCGAGCGCGCGGTCACGCAACCCGCGGGCGCCCCTCATCGCGTCGGCGAACGGGAGCGACGCCTCGATCGTGGCGGACCAGGCGTCGCGGTCGGGGACCTCCAGGCGGGCGGTCGGGGGCGGCTCGTCCTCGGGTGGCTCGGGGTCGCGAGGTGGCGGTGCCTCGGGCTCCCCCGCGCGCGCACGGTCGGGGGAGGCGATCACCACCTCCACGGACGGCGACCGGGCGGCGCCGGGCGGGGCGCAGCCCGTGACGGCGACCAGCAGGATCCAGCGGGTTTTCGCGATCATCCGGGCTGTGACACCCGTCCCGCCCCGGGGTTCCGAGTCGAAGAGTTTGACCAGCCGCTTTTCGCTGTGGGAAGAAGGAGCTGATGCAGCTCCGGCGGTGCCTGCTCCTCGTGGCCCTGGCCAGCGTCTGCCCTGCGGTCGCCGTCGCCGATCCGCCCAAGGCCCAGCCCGCGAAGCCCGACGCGAGTCCCTCGAAGCCAACCGCGAAGCCTCAGAACGCGTCGCACGCGCCCACCCCGAGCACGCCCTCCGCGCACGGTTCGCACAAGCCCGCGCCTCCGAAGGCCGCCCCGCCGAAGCCTCCGACCGAGCCCGCACGCAGGCCCGCCCCGGCGCCGCCCACCGACGACGCCGCCCTCGGCGCCGAGACGCCCGAGCTACGCGCCCTCGCGATGGCGGAGCGCGAGCTGTTCCCCGCCGCGTCTCCGTCGAGCGGCAACCCCTGGCCCCACGAGCAGCTCCCCGCCACGGGCGACGAGCTACTCCCGCGTGTCCACGCGTCGGGGCTGCCGCCCGCGCCTCCCCCCCGATCGACGGGCCCCGCCGAGGGTGGTCGAGATCTCTCCTGGCTGCAGAAGCTCCAGATGCCCGACCTCCCCGTGCGCCTCGAGGCACGCGTGGTCCGCTACCTCGAGTTCTTCAAGGACGACCCGCGCGGTCGCGCCCTCCTCTCCACGTGGATGAAGCGATCCGGTCGCTATCGCGCTGCGATCCGCCGCACGCTCAAGCGGAAGGGGATGCCCGAGGATCTCGTCTACCTCGCGATGATCGAGAGCGGCTTCGAGCCCGTCGCGCGCTCGCCAGCCGGCGCCGTGGGGCTCTGGCAATTCATGCCCGAGACGGGGAAGACCTACGGCCTCTCGGTCGATCGCTGGGCCGACGGCCGCATGAACGTGACACTCTCCACCGAGGCCGCGGCCGATTACCTCGCGGATCTCCACCGCCGCTTCGGAACGTGGGAGCTCGCGATGGCAGGCTACAACATGGGCTACGGCGGCGTCGTGAGCGTCGTGCGCCGCTACAACACGAACGACTACTGGGTCCTCTCGCGCCTGGAGGGGAGCCTCCCCTGGGAGACCACCCTGTACGTGCCCAAGATGATGGCCTGCGCCATCGTCGGCAACAACCTCGGGATCTTCGGCATGCAGGATCTGGTGTTCGATCCCCCGCTCGACGGCGACGAGGTCATGGTGCCGCCGGCGACGTCGCTCGCCACCGTCGCGACCGCCGCGGGCTCGTCGCAGAAGGAGATCGAGGCGCTGAACCCGGAGCTCCGTGCGGGGCGCACGCCTCCCGGCGCCGCCGATTACCCGATGCGCGTCCCCGCGGGGAAGGGCCCGCTCGTCGCGCAGAGCATGGCCCGGCTGAAGCGCGAGCCCGAGGACCGCCTGCGCCACGTCGTCCGCTTCGGCGAGTCCCTCGATCAGATCGCGGCGCTCTACAAGGTGCCGGTTGCGCGGATCGTCGCGGAGAACGGCATCGCCTCCGGCGAGATCGTCCGCGGCGGCACCACCCTCCTCGTGCCGAAGGGCGGGGCGCAGGCGGGGGCTCTCCCGGGCGGCGAGATCGCAGCCGCGAAGGACAAGCCCGTGGTCGTCGTCCCGGAGGACGTGTTCGTGTATGCCGACCGGCGTCGCATCTTCTACCGCGTCCTCGGAGGCGACACGCTCCCGAACATCGCGAACCAGTTCAAGGTCACGACGGACGAGATCCGCCGCTGGAACGAGATCGACCCGGCGGGACGGCTCCTCGATGGAATGACGTTGCAGCTCTTCGTGAAGGAAGACGTGGATCTGTCGAAGAGCGTGGTGCTCTCCGAGCGTGAAGTCGTGCCCGTCTCCCCCGGCACCGATGACTTCTTCCGTCACGTGGAGGAGAGGGGTCGAAGACGCACCGTGCTCACCGCGAAGGCGGGCGAGACCGTCGAGCAGATCGGCCGGAAGCACAACGTCCCCCCCGGCACGATGGAGCGCATCAACCGCCGCCCGCGGAGCGACGTGCTGAAGGAGGGCGAGACCGTGGTCGTCTACGTGGCCCAGCCAGGCGCCCCGCCGCACGCGGCGAACGGCAAGCACGTCGCGACGCAGTGGCCCGCGCTGCCGCCGCGGACCGCGCCCAGCGCGGAGGCCCCGCCGCTGCCGTGAGGATGGCGACTCAGAACTTGTAGTTCATCCCGAGCCCGAACACGTTCGCGCTGATCTCGTACAGGCCGCCGTTGACGGCCTCCGTCCGGGTCGGGTTGCCCTTGACCGGGTTCACGCGGGGGACCTTGGCGGTGTCCGGCGGCACGACCACGTCGGCCGACACGACGCGCGCGTACACGAAGTCGAGGCGGAGCTTGTTCTTCTCCATCAAGAAGATGCTGCCGCCGATCGCGAGCGTGATCTTGTCCGTGTCGACGGCCCCCAGCGGCGACACGTAGTCGGGCGGGACGGCGGTCTCCGAGTAGTTCAGTCCCAGGCGACCCACGACGTCGTACTTGCTCAGCTTGTAGCCGAGCTCGCCGCCCAGCGCGAACGTGTTCGCGTCCACGAAGTTGCGCGGGATCGTGATGGGCGCCACGCCGAAGGGGCTCGGGAAGCCGGTGATGCCGATCAGCTTCACGTCCTCGGAGCGGATCTCTATCGTCTCGTGGAGGCTCCAGAACTCGCGCGCGTAGGTGGCTTCCACCTTCAGGTTCGTCTCGGCGTTGAACGCGTGCCGCACCTCGACGCCCGCGCCGAGGGTCGGAGGCAGCTTGAAGCGGACGCGCGCGTTGACGCCGTCCTGGTAGGCCTTGTCGAACGGCGCGGCCACGGGCAGGCGCGTCTTGATCGTCGCCGGTGAGTTCACGGAGAACGGCGCCTGCGCGATGATGCCGATCGCCACCTTCTTGTGAGGGACGAACGTCATCCCCGCGTTCCCGCTCGGGGCGAAGATGGGGCCGACCTTGAGCTCGGAGGTGGTGTCCCACGTCGGATCCTCGGGCGCCCCGATCAGGCGATCGGCCGGGTTCGCGTTGAACACGACCGTGCTCTGGAACGATCCCGTGAGGAGCTGGAGGCCCGCGCCGACGCGGAACCACTCGACCGGCTTGTACGCGAAGAAGCCTCCCAGGATGACGAGCGCCGAGCCGTCGAGCGACAAGAGCGAGTAGCGGCTCGGCGAGGGCTGTCCGTTGATCGTCGCCGGGTAGCTCGTCACGGCGACGTAGGGCGCGAGCGCGCCGACCGCCACGGTGTACTGCTTCTTGTCGCCGAAGTTGTAGGAGCCGCCGATCGTCGGGATCGGCAGGACGGGGGTCGTGCCCTCGACCTGCGGGAAGTCGAACCGCCGCACCGTGCCGCCGGCGTCCGTGACCTGCGTCTTGCGCGTGTAGCGGTTCGAGAAGTTGAGCCACGCCATGTCGAACAGGAAGCTCGACCCTGCGTCGGCGAGGCCCGCCGGGTTGTACCAGATGGCGCCGATGTCGTTCGCGCCCGCCACGAACGCGCCGCCGCGCCCGAGCGGCCGGACGCCACGCTCGGCGTAGTAGAAGCCGCTTCCGTGCGCGTCCGGGGCCGCGAGGGCGCAGGCCGCCGCGGCGAGCGAGAAGACGACACCCTTGCGCATGCCCGCGCTCATTCTCTCACGTTTCCCCGCGCGCCAGCGCCGCTATTTCGGCGTTCCCTGGCGGATGACCTCGTAGAACTGCTCGAGTCCGCGCTCCTTGTTCAGGAGGAAGTCGGCGACGTTGTCCGAGATGGACTGGTAGTCCGCCGGGGTCAGCTTCTCGAGCGGCTTCTCCGGGGACGCCTTGTTCACGTCCGCGATCACCTCGATCAGCACCTCGAGCGGCGTCTGGGTGGGCTTGTTGGGGGCGGTGGGCGCGGGCGGCGTCACGAGGTTCGCGAGCATGATCGAGAGGATCTGGTTCGGATCGAGCTCCCGCGAGCACACCTCGTTGCCGTCCTTGTCGAAGGCCTTCCCGCTGATGCGCGCGAGGAGCGCCGTGTTCGCGTCGACGAGGCCCTTCTGGGTCACCTTGCCGGACGCGTCGGTCTTCGAGGCCGCGAGCGCCTCGGCGACGATCGCGTAGAACGGCACCAGGTTCGTGTCGTCGCGGAGGACCATCACCGCGTCGTTCATGGACGCGAGGACAGCGGGCAGCGCCTCGTTGCCGGACGCCGAGTTGAGCAGGTAGTCGAGCAGCTGCTCGAGCTCGCGCCGGGCCTCCGGATCGCGCCGCACGGCATCCCCGAGGTCGAGCGCGCCGGCGAAGGCGGGCCCCTTCACGACCGCGTTCATGCGCGTCGTGAGCTCCTCCGTCGCCCACTTGCACCGGTCGTACGGCGGTACGAACGAGGTCGGACACCGTGACCACAGCTGGGCGCGGAGGAGCTCGACCAGCACGGGCGTCATCCTGGGGAGCGTCGGGTTCTTGAACTTGGATCCCGAGCCCGAGCCGGCGACGCCGAGGAACTGATCGGCCAGCTGCGATCGCGCGCGCCGCCACTGCACCAGGCGCTCCTTGTCCTCGGGGTGCGTGGCGCCGTACTGCTCGAAGGCCTCGTCGATGTCGGAGAGCGCGTTGGTGAGGAGGTACGCGATCGACGCCTGCGGGTTCGTCGTCCCATCGTTGCGCCTTCCCGTGGCGACGCCGCGGCGGTTCTTGAGGCCGATCGACCGCGCGTAGTCCGGATCGAGCGCGGCGCGGGTCGCGCGCGCGGCGACGTCGATGCCGGAGAGCGTCGTCGTCTTGGTGCACAGTCCCTTCGCGTCGACCGCGTCGCAGTGCTTGATCGAGATCCCGTCGAGGATCTTGGAGACGTTCACGAGCGCCGGGAGCACGTCCGTCGCGAGCACCTCCGCGACGATGGGCTCGTACGCGACCATGCCCGTGCGCGGGCACTGGCCGCCGGGCCCGATGGCGCACTCGCTCGGGGTCGCGCTGCCGTCGGACCAGTGCTTGCTCGTGGCCGCCGCCAGCTCCAGGAACAGATCCTCCCGGTTGCGGTTCGTGAACGCCCGCAGCATGGGCGTCATGGCCTCGAAGAAGCCGAACTGCTCCCACGTGAAGATCGTGTTCTTCGACCGCTGGTGGAGCCAGTCCCCCTCGCGGCAGTTCCTCAGGCCGTGCACCCTGCCGTCGGGAGCGATCTTCACCTTGTCGGCCGGCCCGCAGCTCCTGTCGTTGTTCACGCACGGATCCGGGATGGTGCGCTCGGGGCAGACCGAGGTCCCGATGTAGGCGCCGTTGAGATCCGCGAGGAAGCGCTGGGTGAGAGGGTTCTGCAGGTTGAGGGGGAGCTTCGGGTCGCCGGTGACGTCGAAGAACACGAGTCGGTTCAGCCACTCGGGCTTCGGCTGGAGCGACGTGCTGCCGCCGGACGTCCAGAACCCCTTGATGCCGCTCGACTCCTCCATCACGCTCACGGTGGCCTCCCCGAGGCCTCCCACGCCGTTCCGCATGAACGACGAGCGGATCCAGAGCTGGCCCTTGGGATCGTTGACCATGGCGTCCAGGTAGAACGCGGCCATGTTGTCGATCTTGAAGACCTCGCACTCGCTGAACGTGCCTCCGAGGAGGGGCACCTCGACCTTGATCCCGCCCGGCCCGATCGCGTGCGCGACGGCGCCGTCCTTGTTGCACGTCGTGACGCCGATCGTGTCGACGATGAGCGAGAGGAACCGCTGGAGGGCGCTGCGGTTGTTGCCCGTGGCCGGCTTGCTCCGGTCGACGGGCGTCTTCATCCACTCGGCCTTGCCCGTGGTCAGGTTGAGCGCGGGGCCGTTCAGGTTCTTGGGATCGTAGCTGATGAGGTCGTTGAACTTGGCGTACCGCGAGTACACCTGCCCGAGCTCCGCGCTCCTGGGATCGCCCATCGCGCGGAGGAGATCCTCGAGCAGGCCCGGCTCCTTCGCGACCTTCGCGAGCGCGTCCAGGTTCTCGTCCCAGAACGTCGCCTTCGCGGGCAGCTTGACCTGGGCGTACTCGGCCTTGTTCGAGATGTCCTTCGCGCGGAGCATCTCGCCGACGAGACGCGCCGTGTCGGCGTGCTTGTCCGTCATGAGGACCTTGGTCATCGCCAGGACGTCGTCCGCGTTCCGGTCTCCGAGGAGCTGCAGGACGGCGTACACGAGGTCGAGGAGCGGCGACTGGTCGCCCTTGAACTGGTTGTAGTCGACGGAGCCCGTCTTGTAGGCGCGCTGGGTCGCGTTCGACCCGTCGCGCGGCCCGAAGAGGACGTACGCGCCCGCGAGCGAGTCCATCAGGGTCTCGTGCTTCTGGTCGACGTTGGGGTTCACGAGCGGGCGGAGATCGTTGATGACCTGCGCCGCGAAGGTGTGCGAGGTGTCGAGGTAGTCGTACACGAGCGTCGCCGAGGCGCCGCTGCCCTGCACGGCGCGGTTGAACTGATCGCGCGTGGCCGCCGCGCCGCCGTAGTAGTCGAAGGGCGCCGCGGCGAGCTGGCCGTTGGTGGTCACGAAGCGGCCGAGGTCGTCCACGTCGGGGAGGCCGTCCTTGTTCGCGTCGACGAACGGGGCGCCGACCGGGCCGGACAGGAGCGCATATCCGCGCGCGTCCCGCTTGACGATGTACCGCTCCTTGCCCCCGCCGAAGAGCGGATCCTGCGTGAAGAGGGCGGTCTGCATCACCTCCAGGTTGTCGCGCGGCCGGGACAGGACGGTGCGGCCCGTGGTCGGGTCCGTGGTGATCGTGAGCAGGCCAGGGACCGGATCGGCCTTCACGTCCTTGAGCTCGAGGTTCCCCACCTCGAGGAGCTTCGCGAACGCGTCGTAGGCGATGCCCTTCACGGGGATCCGCTGGCCGCTCCCGTCGTACTTGGGCGTCAGCTCGTACGGGTTCGAATCCGCGCTCATGACGCGCAGGGTGGCGTTCGAGAGGTCGCGGAGGCGCGGGTACGCGATGATCGGGCGCACGGCGCCGAGGGCCGTCGAGTAGGGCCGGTACCCCTGCCGCGAGTCGAAGCGCGCCCACGCCTTCTGCGCCTCCTCGCTGCCCTGGAAGGCCTTGACGATGCGGGCGAGAGACTGGGTGGACTGCGGGATCGTGCCGTCGTTGTAGAGGTCGATGAAGCGGCCGAGCATCGCTGCGACCTGGTTCGGAAGCGTGTCCTCGCCGAGGCCGTCGCAGGACTTCGCGCCGCCCGCCTTCAGGTTCTTCACGCCGACCTTGGTCGCGGGGATGACGGCGTCGATGGCGTCGATGAGGTCCTGACGCCGTCGGGCCATCGCCTCGACGCGGCCCTTCGCCCGCGCCCGATCGGCCTCTTGCTTCTCGAGGGCGACCGTCCGTCCCTTCTCGTCCTTCGCCCTCGGGTCGAGCTTCGGCAGCCTCGACTCGTCGACCGTGTCGCGGTACACGCCCCCCTTCGGCTTGTGGCACATGTCGCGGAAGGAGCCGCCGGTCATGTCCTCGCGGAGGGCCTGGGCCCCGACGCGATCGCACAGGATGGCGAACACCTCCTCGCCGACCGTCCCGCGCGCCGGCACGGCGCGAGACTGATCGAAGTCGTGGCACGCGAACGCCAGCAGCACGATCCCGGAGAGGCCGATCGTGTGGAAACCCGCCGTCGCCCTGCTACGCATGCATCCTCCGAAGCGTGACCGTTGGGCGAGGGGGCCCCGAACCGTCCGACGATCAGTCTACCTTCGGCCTTACGCCCGAGGAAGGGCGGTGGCTCCGTTTGTGCTCACAGATCCTGGAAAATCGAGTAAGTTCGCAAGCATGGCACTCTCAACGACGACCGCTTTGATCCTCGCGGCGGGCCAAGGGACCCGGATGAAGAGCTCCACCCCGAAGGTGCTGCACCCGATATCGGGTCGGCCGCTCGTGTATTTCCCGGTGAAGGCCGCGCTCGACGCGGGGTGCGCCGAGGTCGTGGTGGTCGTGGGGCACGGCCGCGAGGAGGTGGAGGCGTTCCTGAAGTCCGCGTTCGGCGACAAGGTGAAGATCGCCCTCCAGAAGGAGCAGCGCGGCACCGGCGACGCCGCCGCCGCGGGCATGGAGGCCGTGGGGGCGGGCGCGGCGCGCGTGCTCGTGTACTACGGGGACGTCCCGCTCCTGGAGGCGGACGACGTGCGTCGGGTCGCGGCGAAGCTCGACGAGGATCCCCTCGCTGCCGTGGGTCTCGCGACCTGCGAGCTCGACGACCCCTTCGGCTACGGGCGCATCCTGCGCGACGCCTCCGGGGAGATCGTCGAGGTTCGCGAGCAGAAGGACCTGCGCTCCGACGACGAGCGCCGGATCCGCGAGATCAACCCCGGCATCTACGCGGCGGGCGCCGCCTTCATGCGCGATGCGCTCGCGTCGCTGACACCGAACAACGCGCAGGGCGAGTACTATCTGACGGACATCGTGTCGTTCGCCGCGAGGCAGGGCAAGCGCGTCGTGGCGGTGCCGTCGCGCGCGTCGGTGATGGACGGGATCAACGATCGCGAGCAGCTCGCCGAGCTGGAGGCGAGGATGCAGGCCCGCATCGTGAAGAAGTGGCGCCTCGCGGGGGTGACCATCCGCGCGGGCGCGCGAATCGAGGAGGGTGTGGTGATCGAGCCGGATGCGACGATCGAGACGGGATGCGTCCTCCGCGGCAAGACGGTCATCGGCGGCGGCGCGTTCGTCGACGTCGGCTGCGTGCTCACCGACGTGACCGTCGCGGAGGGCGCGAGGCTCAAGCCGTACACTGTGGGCGAGGCGTCGAGGATCGGGAGGGCGGCCCAGGTCGGCCCGTTCTCCCACCTGCGGCCGGAGAGCGACGTCGGCGAGGACGCCCACGTCGGCAACTTCGTCGAGACCAAGAAGACCCGCCTCGGGAAGGGCGCGAAGGCGAACCACCTCGCGTACCTCGGCGACGGGATCATCGGCGCGGGCGCGAACGTCGGCGCGGGCACGATCTTCTGCAACTACGACGGCTTCCAGAAGCACACGACCGTCATCGAGGACGGCGCGTTCATCGGGAGCGACTCCCAGCTCGTCGCGCCGGTCACGGTCGGCAAGGGCGCCTACGTCGCGACCGGCACGACCGTCACGCGCGACGTGCCGGCCGACGCGATGGCGATCGCGCGGATCAAGCAGGAGAACAAGGAGGGGTATGCGAGCCGCCTCCGGGGGCGGCTGAAGGCCGCGAAGGACGCGAAGAAGTAGGCCTCCCGATCTAGAGGGAGACTTCCTTCACCTGGATCTTCGCCCGATCGAAGATCCCGAGCCCCAGATCCGCCGCGGCCTGGATGTACGCGGGCGAGCGCTTGTCCGCCGCCAGGGTCTTCAGCCCGAAGTCCGCGCGGTACTTCTCGACCACGTCCCACCCGATCGCGTCGATCGCGACCGGGTCCGTCGACGCGTACACCGCGCTGTGCAGCTTCACGTGGTTCGGGCTGTTGAACAGCGGTCCGCCGTGCGCCATGACCTTGAAGCCGTCGAGGATGTTGAGCCGCACGCGCGACTTGATGACGTCCTGCCCGAACATCACCGCGATCTGCGGGCTGGCGTTGTGGGCGTGGAAGTCGTGCGGGTTGATGCTGCACCCGTGGGTCATGTTCTTCAGCGCGCCGGTGAAGCCGCAGATCGAGTGGTCCTTGATCAGGGCGAAGTTGATGGCGCACGTCGCGTCGGTGAGCGGCTTCACGAACTTGGTGCTCGTGCCCGTGCCGGGGATGAGCCGGTAGGCCATCGGCGCCATGGCCGGGTTGTCCTTCGCGTTCTGGTGGACCGCGATCTTCACGCCCTTCGGGACGTTCTGCGCGTTCACGCGCGTGCCCGCGAGGAAGCCCCCGTACTGCTCGAGGACGGTGATGTTCTCGGGCTTCACGCCCGCGGCGATCATGGCCTCGAGGAACGGCAGGACGAGCTCCTTGTTGGTGCCCATCTTCTCGCGCGCGATGCCGTTGACCTTGACGCAGACGATGTCGTCCTTGTGGACGAACTGGCCGACGGCCGTGACGAGGTCTGGCTTCCCCGTCAGCTCGGTGAGCGCCTTCGTGAGCATCGCCTTGGCGTCGTCCGGCTTCGGGTAGACCTGGTTCTCCTGCATGCAATCGGCCTTGGAGACCTTGATGATCCGGCCAGGCGCGGAGAACGGCGTGAACCCGGCGGGGGGCGTCGCCGCGAGCGAGACGGCCTCGGCCGCGCCCGCGGACGAGGACGTCCCGAGCACGGCGGCTGCCGCTGCGGCGCCGGCGGCGCCGGCCATGAAC
>SXGT01279535.1_pt1 | contig 27853 bp, 17 predicted proteins | sample 3176221 | NCBI WGS metagenome assembly SXGT01 (sample SAMN11356862, study PRJNA531348) | freshwater metagenome | isolation source: freshwater sample F1-120 | place: China: Fuxian Lake, Yuxi | collected 2017-12-25
ACCACGCCGTGTTCCTTCAAAAAACACGCCAGTTCCCGAAGGTCCTCGGTGAAGCATCCGAACCTCCGCACCGGCTCCGCGCTTTTGTCCCGCGCAATCGCGACATAGTGCTCGCTGTTGCCGACGTCAATCCCGGCCGCGTTGGGATGGACCACGTCCAACCCGGGATTGTCCGCCCATATCTTGCGCTGCTGCCCCCGTCTTTGCTTCCGATTCGGTTTGGCCTCCGTGGCCGCCTTGTGCTTTATCGCCATGCCGGGCTCCTCTTCCTTCTTGGAATGTGCAGAGCGGCCCGGCGGCGAATCGAAAAGTACTCTCTCCAACGGGGTCAAGCCGAATCTTTCTCAAGATCGGCCGCCACCAAACAAACGAACGCCAGACACCGGAGCCATACTGTCAATCGGGCATGAAAGCGCCACAGCATCGTCGGCCTTAACTGCCACCCCGCTCCCACCCAGCTTCCTACAACCAGGAACCCTGTTTCTGTCACTAACGACGCGTATTGTGAGCGTCCGATGCTGTAAACACATCCGGCTAGCGGGTGTATACTGATCGGTGACCGGGAGCCAGAATGGAATTCCGGGTTATTTTTCAGGGGGATGCCATGAGAATTCAGCTTCTATTTGTCCCAGTGCTTCTTGCTTTCGCAGGAAATGCTTCCCTTTTTGGCCAGTTTACAACCGCCAGTCTTGGCGGAACCGTGTCGGACCCGTCCGGGGCATCAGTTCCGGAAACCCGTGTTATCGTGCGCAACCTCGCAACCGGATTTACCCAGACCACCGAGAGCGGAACAACCGGAACCTATCTATTCAGCCGGCTGCCGATCGGCAGTTATGAAATGCGGGTTGAGAAGGCCGGTTTTGGGACATTTGTGCAGTCCGGTATCCGGCTCAACGTGGATCAGATGGCAACCCAGAATGTAACGCTATCGATCGGCCAGGTTACCGAACAGGTGAGCGTGCAGGCGGAGGCGGAGCTGATCGCCACCCGCACCGCCACTGGCGGGCAGCTTGTGGATCAAAAACAAATCCGCGAGTTGCCACTGCAGGGACGCCGGCCGGAGCGGTTGCTCTACCTGGCGGCCGGCACGGTGGACCTGGGAAGGAACGCATGCCGGATCTGCGGCCACGGCGGCGTGTATCCGGGCCAGGAAACTGCCGGCGTCAACGGCGCGGGACTCGCCCAAGTTAACTTCCAGCTGGACGGCACCTCTCACAACGACACTTATCTCAACGCCGGGCTGCCATTTCCCAATCCGGATTCGGTGCAGGAGTTCAATCTCCAATCGTCGAACTTCTCGGCCGAATATGGCAACGCGGCGGGCGGCGTGGTGAATATCATCACGCGGGCGGGAACAAATGAGATTCACGGCTCATGGTTTCATTTCATGCGCAACGGCGCCATGAACGCGCGCCAGTTCTTCGCCCCGGTGCAGGATTCGCTGAAGAGAAATCAGTTTGGCGGCGCCATCGGCGGTCCAATCCTCAAGGATAGGCTCTTCTTTTTCGGAACCTTTCAAGGGACGCGGCTGCGCAATACACCGGCGGGCCTAATCCGGTTTGTACCGACCGAGGCCATGCGGCGGGGCGACTTCTCCTCGGTTCTTCCGCGTCAACTGGTGGATCCGGTTTCGCGCCAGCCCGTGCCCGGCAACATCATCCCGGCCAGCCGCCTGAACCCCGTCTCGAAGTACTTCCTCGACTTCATTCCGTTGCCGAACGGCCCGGCCGGCCAGGTGACCTTCCCCGGCTTTCCCGTACAGCAGACGGAGAACCAGTTCATGCCGAAGATCGACTACACCAGCGGCCGCCACCAATTGAGCGGCCGCTACTATTTCACGGACTTCGATTTGCCGGCGGGCATCGATAAGGTGAATATTCTCGCGGCGCGCAGCGGGAACGCAGTGAGGCTTCAGAACGTTTCCGTCAATCACGTGTTCGTGGTTTCGCCGAACCTGCTGGTGACTTCCACATTCGGGTTAAACCGGCAGCGGGGCGGCTCGCTTTCTGGTGCGCCATTCAGCTTCCGCGACGCCGGGTCAAAGCTGCTGGGACCGCAAGATACGGAACTGGGATTCCCACCGGCTCTGAACCTCAGCGTGACCGACGGGTTCTCCATCGGCACCAGTCACAAAGGGGATTTCGACCGCGGCGATTTCACCATCCGGGAAGTGGTGACCAAGACGAAGGGAAACCATGAATTGAGGTTTGGGGGAGAAGCGGTGCGCGTCACCAACCACATCACCAACAGCTTCCAGATGATGGGTAACTTCACATTCAACGGGCAGCTTTCCGGCAATGGGCTGGCCGACTATATGTTCGGCCGCGCCTCGGCGTTCACGCAGGGCGGCGGTGAATTCAAGGATCTTAAGGGCGTGCGGTGGAGCTTGTTCGTGCAGGACAACTGGCGCGTCTCCAAACGGCTCTCGGTGAACCTGGGTGTACGATGGGATCCCTACTGGGCCCCGTATGATCGTCAAGGCCGAGTCGTCTGCTTCCAGCCGCAAGGAGGCCAGCGGTCGCAGCGGTACCCGAAAGCGCCGGTGGGAATGCTCTACGGCGGCGACACGGGCTGCCCGATTGCGGGCCATGACGCCAACGTGTGGAATATGGGACCGCGGCTCGGACTGGCCTATCGCTTGACTGAGGACGGTAAGACCAGCCTGCGGGTTGGATTGGGAGCATACTACACGCCTATACAGACCAGCAATTTCAACCCATACACCAATATCGCTCCGTTTGCAGGCACGTTCCAGCTACAGGATCTGGCGTTTGAAGATCCGTATGGCAGCAAAGGGCAGGCCAATCCGTTCCCCCAGAATTTCGGTCCGAAGGTGCCTGGTCCTGAGTTCGTATTCTCGCCGGAGAACGCGATCCGTGCCTACTTCACGCGCGACTACCGCGTGCCGCAACTACTGTCATGGAGCTTCCGCCTGGAAAGGCAGTTTGGGAAGGATTGGGTGACCAGCGCGTCCTATCTTGGCAACAAAGGAACGTTTCTGCAAGTGACGCTGGATGAAAACCCGGCCATCTTCGGGCCCGGCGCGACGGTGGGCAACACGCAGCAACGGCGGGTGTATCCAGTTTTCAGCCGCGTCAGCCGGACCGATTCGGGGGCCAACTCGAATTTCCATTCCCTGCAGTGGAATTTGGAAAAGCGGTTCGGAAAGGGCTACTCGATCCTGACAAATTACACCTGGTCTCGAACGATTGATGATGTGAATAATATCAACGCATTTAACCGGAGGGCCTATCGAGGGCTGGCGACGGAGGATGTGGAGCACAACTTCAAGTTCTCCAACATCTGGGATCTGCCGCGCGCGAGGGTGAATTCCGGTGCGGCCAAACGGCTGCTGCACGGCTGGCAGGTGAATGGGATCGTAATCTGGCAGAGCGGCTTCCCGTTCTCGGTGGCCAGCGGGCGCGATAACTCCTTTACCGGGGTGGGCGGGGACCTGGCCGATTTTCGCGGAGGCGACGCGACGCTCGGCGGCGGACGGTCCAGAAACGACCAGCTTCTCAAGTGGTTCGAGACAGCGGCCTTCACCGCCAATGCGCTTGGAACCACAGGCAACTCGGGACGCAACATTATTCGGGGACCGAAGTTCTTCAACGCCGATATGGGGCTATTGAAGGACACGGCCATCACCGAGCGGATGGGCCTCCAGTTCCGGGCGGAGTTCTTCAACGTTTTCAATAATCCGAATTTCCGGCTCCCGAACGCGAACGCGGCGTCGGCGCAATTCGGCCGGGTGACAGCGGTTGTGGATGATAATCAGCGGATCATCCAGCTAGGGTTGAAGTTGTCTTTCTGAGCCTGGCTCACCGGCGGGGCGGGGCGATCATCTTGGGTCGGGCCTGGAACTAAGCGTTCGGGTCCGCCTTGGCTTCGAGTACCAGTTCAAGGAAGGCGATGTGCAGTAGTGTAGAGGGTCGAGCAAAAGAAGGCCCTTTCTCTTACTACGGGAGTCTCCCTGCAAGCCGCTGATTTCACAAGGGGCTTGATAGGGTGAATCCAATGCCGATCACCCATTCCGGATTACAGTCGTAACTGATCGGCTTTCCTTGGAATACGCATCTCGATCATCGATTTCAACATGCGGGCCGAGGCAGACAAGCTGTTCGGCGTGGACCTGACCCAGATTCCCGGGCTGATGACGCTGGTCTTCATGCTGTTCAGCGAAGTAGGACGGGACATGTCTCGATGGCCGACCGCCGCGCATTTCGTTTCCTGGCTGGGACTGTGCCCCGACAATGACATCAGCGGAGGAAGGGTCTTATGGCGAGGAGCCCGCCGAACTAAGAATCGCGCTGGGACGCTGTTCCGACTGGCGGCTCACGCATTGCATCGCGATCAGACGCCGATGGGTGATTATCTTCGCCGCATGAAAGCCAAACTAGTCTCTGCGTTACTGCACGCGTGCGCTCCAGCGTTGCGAAGGCGGGCATGACATTCCAGGCGCTGAGATCCGCGAACGCTACGACTCCAGCCAGGTCAACCTGGTTCAACTCATGCCGAAACTGACTGAACTTCGGGTTTACGACAACAGCCGGGAAGCGGACACGCAAGCGGGCGTACGGGCGGAACCAGCGCTCATCCTCCATTTGGTTCGCGCCAGGATCGTAGACTCGTGCAACTCATCGATGCTCCCGAATCGGCCAGGCCCGTTCCTCTTCGAGCGATGGGATCGGGTGTGACTCTGCTGCCGGCTACCGTCTCACTACGGTCAGGGACCGCCACGCGGAATTACCAGCCGCGTCGAAGACACGGATCACCACGCTGTTCGTACCCACCAGCAGGGGCACGCTGGCGGTCCAGTAGCTCGTTCCCGTCGCGGTTCCCGACGAACCGAAGTTGTTCGTCCAACGGATTTCGGTAACGCCGGCATTATCGGACGCCGTACCGCTTACGGTTATTAACGGGTCCGTTGTTCCGACGATGGTCCCCGCCGGATAGGTGATCGACACCGATGGCGGAACGGTGTCGCCCGGCGGAGCGGCAGGAGGAGCCGCAGGCGTTGGCCCGGGAAGTCTCGGCCCAGGGTCTGGCGGTGTCGGCACGATCGGAGGGTCGACCGGTGGCGAAACAGGCGGAGTGGCGGGCGGTGTCGAGGGCGGCGCCGCCGGCGGCCGCAACGGCGGCGTTAATGGCGGAGTCGTCGGCGGCAGGGAAGGAGTCCCGGGCGATGCTGGCGTTGGATCAACCGCGGGTGTCGTCCGCTCCCCGTAGAGCGAGCGGATACCCGCGATGTCGTCGGCAGCCAGCCCTGCGACCTGCTTGTAGTACGGGTACATCACCGCGCCGGGCAGGTCCGAGTGCCCCAGACCGAGCGCGTGCCCGGTTTCGTGAAGCGCCACGGAGAACACGTCCACGCCCGATCCGATGTTCCAGTTCTCGTCCGCGTCCAGGTGCATGTCCCCGGCAACGGGCTCCGCGTTCGGCGGCGACGGGAAGAACGTGTGTCCCAATACCCTGCCCGGCCCGTCGAAAGGATACACATCGCCGTGGGAAGACGAGGCGAAGAAGATGTTCATGGTCTGCGGCGCTGCCGGATCCACGCCGGGCGCGAACGACACTCTCGCCGACCGGCTCCAGGCGTCCATGGCCCGGACGATTTCGTTCTGTGCGGCAAGGGCCGGAATGCGGCTGATTCCCCCGCCGAAGCGATACCCCACTACAGCCCCCTGCGCGCCCGCCGGCCAGCCCTGGCTCACCTGTGCGTACTGCCCCACAAGCGCCGCCTCGGTGGCTCCTCCCGGGCAGGCTACCACAAGAGTGGCATTGATCAAATCGGGCGAGGCCGCGAATATGTACGCCACTTCATCCCATTCCGCGAGTGCCGCCGCCTGGAGAGCAGTCGCCGCAACCAGCAGATGATTCGGCAGCAGGGAGGACCGGTCGAGAATCTCGATCCCCTGTTCCCGAACCAGCGCGCGCGCGCCCCCCATTTCCACATCCGAGTGGAACTCCACGACGAAAGCCGCCGCAAACCCCGCCTCGTCCAGGTAAGCAACCTGCTGTGCCGCCCCGACGCGCGAACCTGGACTCAGCTTGTCTCCGGCCGTTAGCCGCCCGATCCACCGCAAACCAAGTCCGTCGAACGACATTCCGTCCGGCGCGGAAATGGACAACGCGTTCTCCGGGACGAATCCCGCAATCACAGCCCCCCGCGCCCGCAGCGCCTTCAGATCGGCCGCTTGCGGTGGCCCCGGATATTGCACCAGGTAATGCGAGCGCCCGGCGGCCCGCTGCCTGCCGGCTAGCGCCAGGCTCACCAACTGGTTCGATGTGTCGATGCTGCGCGTTTTCAGACGGAGCGCCGCGCTATCAGCTTCCGCCGCGGTCGCCAACAGGAGCAACAGCGCGAGATTTGGACGCATGTCCGACTTATCGGACGCATGAGAGTTTTCGAGAGCCGGAAACGCTTAACAGCGGGAGAATCTCGATTTGGGCGCAGGGCTTGGCATTGCCGGGCTTCGCAGCCGCCGCGCCGCCCGTCTTCACGATCCAGACCATCGCCGGCGGCGAGTACCGCGACGAAGCCGTCCTCGCGCTCGCCGCTCAGCCCGCCGGCGTCGAGGGTATCGGCATTTCCTCGAAAGGCGTCATGTACCCGGCGAACACGGCCTCTTACGGCGTCCGCAAGATTACGCCGGACGGACTCACGCATAACGGAACAGGCTCCGCCGGGTCGCAAGCGCGGCTCGACCTCCGTTCGCCCGTCGAGACGAACTTCCGGGCAACGTCTACATCGACGATTTCGGCAACAACCGTCTCCGCAGGATATCTCCTGCAAGCGTCATCTCCGCTCTCCCCGATACCATCACGGACGTGGAAAAGCGGGAGTGTACCCCCCCAGCGACGATCCAAGTGATCCGTCCCCTCTGAAAGTGAGGGATGTCCGGGTGGAAGATCAAGGCCGGTACATCGTCTGCTTAGTGAAGATCGGGCGACCAGGGACCGCCATGATCGGGAAGCGATGGTGCGTTACGTGAGGCAAGCCTGAAAGTCTTACCTGTTTGCCGATACCTTTGTACCCAGACCCGGAGGATCCGCTGTCGCAACCTCGAGAACCTCGGTCCAGGTAGTCATCATTTCCTCTTCGGTCCGGTCCCCCCAGCGCACGGCAATGGACGGATCCGGATTGAACCGGTTCCTGGTACTATTGTCGTATGTGAAGGTCACGACGAGACGGCTTCCCTTCGTGATGAAGATGGGCTCCTGGAACTGATAGTTCAGTTGCCAGTTGAAATTGTAGTCCGGCACATTGAGAAGAACCTCCTGCTTCCCGTCCGGCCGGACCAGTTCGTAGCGCGCCGATTTCCCACGGTAATGCATGTGGGGGGTGATCGAGATGAGCTGTTTGTCCGCCTCAAATTCGTAACAACGTTTCACCGGGTGGTTCTCCGCTCCTGCCGGGATGCGGAAGAAGTGGTTCCGGACGTCCATACGACGTGCTACTCTCTTGGGCTGCCCGGGGTAGAAATACAGGCCCACGCTGGTCCGATCCATGGCAGGTCTCGTAATGTTGGCGTAGTGGACCTGAAAACGCAACTGACTTCCAGCCTTAATGTACTTTGCCGCGCCCTGGGTGAAGAGATCGGGTTGGCGTCCCGGCAGGAAAGCAACAAACGAGCCTTCCTGGAACCCGGAAAGCCCGGGGAGATCGGGCGCGTCGCTCGCACAGGCGTTATCCACTACGGGCGCGTCCGCCCGAATCCGTGTAAGCCCCTCGCCGGGCTCCTTCTCCATGTAACTCGCCACGCCGGCTCCCTGGCCAACTCTGACAATTGACCTTCGACCCTCGCTCTCTCGACTCCGTTGTGCCAGAGGCTCTTTTCCTTCGAGGACAGAAAGATGCACGTGATGCACAACCCGCCGGTTCCCCGGCCGGATCTCCGCGGCTCGAATCCATCTCCCTTCCGTCAGATTCGACGGAACGACGAAATCCTTGTTGATGTCGTTCCCGGTGGGCACATCGAAATCCTGGCCAATGTCGATTACAAGGTCCGGCTTGCCCAGTTTCCAGCCCTCGCTGAACACCGGCTGAGGAGGCAGATCCAGCCTGTCACCTTCGAGAGATCCCCCGTCCACCCACGCTTTGACCGCCCCGATTTCGTCCTCGGAGAGGCGCGCGTCATTGGCGAAGTGGCCATACTGCGGGTCGGCAAACCAAGGCGGCATCTTTCGCGTAAGGACCGACTGGCGTATCGCCTTCGCCCAGGGGCGGGCGGACTCGTAGTCGAGCAGCGACATCGGAGCCACTTCGCCGGGACGATGACAGCTCACGCATTTCCGGTAGAAGATCGGAGCAACATCCTTGGTGAAAGTCGGCGCGGCGAAACCGCTCGACACCATCGCGAAAGCAATCGGTAAAATTCGCATTGTGGTCCCCAGTCTGGCTGTAATCATACCTGTTGGCAACGGCATTACCACTCCAGCCTTGTGACGACGATGGAGTGTCCACGCGAAGTCCCGACATCCGAGAAGCTGCCGCGAACACCGCTGAATGTCCCGAAATTGGCGGGGTTGGTTGCGTTATATGTGGAATCCGGGTTGCCGAAGTTCTGGTAGTTCAGCGGGTTGTTCATATCGAGCCGAAGGATGGCCTTGAGCCGCTCTTTGATCTTCCAGCTCTTTGAAAGCGAAAGCTGTGTCCACACCAGCCCCGGCGACTGCAAAGTGTTGCGGCCGAGGGTGCCCGCCTGAAAGCTGTCCGGATAACGGAATGCGCCGAGCTTCAGGTAGCGGTTCTGCGCGGAGAAAGGAAATCGATTCGGCCCGATGTCCACGTGCTTCAGCTTTGCCTCGTCGTCGGCAGCGACCTGAATCGGGCGGCTGGCGCCCGGCAAGTAGCGGTTTGGACTTCCGGCGAAGGTCACCGTGAACGGCGGCCCGGTCTGCAACGTCTGGACGCCGACGATCTCCCACCCGCCGAAGATGGCGTTGCGCCAACCACCCGTATTTCCGAAGCGCTTGCCTTTGCCAAATGGCAGTTCGTAAGTCAACGTGGTCACCGAGCGGTGATTGACGTCATAGTTCGCCCGCGCTTTTTCGAGGCGCCGATTGTAGTAAGTGACCCCGCTCGCGGTTCCATCGTCGTCGGCGTCGTTCATCGTCTTGGAGAAAGTGTAAAAGCTGTTCAGAGTGAATCCAGCCGCGTGTCGCTTTTCCACCCGGAGCGTGCCGCCGTGATAGGTGTTGTGACCGTAATTACTGAAGTGTTGCACCTCGCCGAACTGCGGATAAGGCAGGAAGTCCTGATTCTGCTGGCGGATTCGTTCAAGTTGCGCCGGATCCGCCGATACGTTGAGCGGGACCACGTTGATATTCCAGTTGTTGAGCAGGCCAACGCCGCTTGACCCCTGATACTGGAGTTCCACCAGCCAGGTCGGCGCAAATTCCCACTGAAACCCGCCAGACCATGTCATCACGTACGGCATCCGCATTTTAGGATCGTACCAGCTTGCCCGTCTGGCGCTGAAGTTGCCGCCAAGGAACGGCACGCTCCCATCGGCGGCCGCTCGAAACTGGAACGCGGGAGGGCCCTGGGATAGCAGGAAAGCCGGGCGAGGGTCGCCCGGCGCTGGCTGGACGTTCGCCGTCGCGAAGTACTCCTCGAAGTTCTGGCTCAATCCGTTGGTCAGCAAATCGCTTTGGTGGACCCCGAAGCTGCCCCGGAACACCAGTTTCGGCCGGAAATTCCAAGCCATTCCGACGCGTGGCTGAAAGTTATTCCGATCGCTCGCGGCCAACGGCCCCGGGTTGTGGACGATGGCCCCGAGCCGACCTGTGAGTGTATCCCTCGCCGCAGGATCAAATTGCGACTGCTGGCCGAACTTGGTCGTGAACGGGGATTCGTACGACCATCGAAGCCCGAGATTGAAGGTCAGGTTCCGCACCGGTTTGTAATCGTCTTGAATGAAGAACGAGTGCGACCACCATCGAGGCAGCCATGCCGCCTGTGTGCGCGTGAAGGTCGCGCTGGCGACGCTCCCCAGCAACAGGGAAGCGAAATTGTTTCCGGTGTTCGGCGTGAACGGCGATTCCGTTCCACCCATGTTGTAGGATCCGGACGGCAGGCTTCGAACCACGGAGTTATATCTCGTCCGAATGAGTTCGTAGCCGCCCTTGACGGTGTGTTGTCCGGACGCTCTCGTGAAGTTGTTCTGCAAAGAGAGATCCTCACCGACGTCTTGACCTTTCCCGCCCGGCCCAAGATTGAAAAATCTGGGCTCGAACTGCGGAAAGCTCTCCGGACTCACGCCTGGGATGCCCAGCCGCTTCGCCCAATCCTGGTCCTGGGTCTGTGGACGAAACGACTCGCGCCGCCGGTTGAAACCGATACGAAACTCGTTGATCATGGTCGGGCTAAGCGTGTAGGTGTCCGAGATTATCGCGTTGTACTGATCCGGCCGGATCCCGAGTTGGGGATCGAAGGCGCGGTCCCTCACCTCCGGCGATATCCGGTCGGGCGAATTGTGGTTGAGTTGCGAGTAGCGGCCGAAGATCTTGTGATGAGAGTTGAACTGGTGATCCACCTTGCCGTCCCACCGCGTGAAGTAGTATCCGCCGAAACGCTGAATTATAAGGTTCTGCTGCGGACCGTTCGGAGTGATGATCCCTGGAGCATTCGCCGGAACCCAAGGGTTCAGGGCCAGCAGATTGCGGCTCACTGTGTCGTAGCGCGCCGTTGGGACGCGATTGGCAGGGAAAGGATCGCGAACCCATCGGCCGGAGGCATCCTGCCGCGTGGTGGCAGGGTCGAAGATGGGCAGGCCGCGCCCGCCGAAGCTGAAGTCGCCGTTCAACATGTCCTGGCTTGGCACGCTTGAGATCACATTTTCGTAAATCTCTCCGTGATGATATTGCACCCCGAAGAGCAGAAACGTCCGATTTCGGCCGTCGTAAACCTTCGGCACGTAGAGGGGGCCGCTCGCAGTACCTGAAGCCTCATGATAGAGGTAATTGGTCGGCAGGATTTCGAAATAACTGCGACGAACGAACTTCGGGACGGTATACCGATCCTCCAGGGAGCCGTGAAACTGGTTGGTTCCCGAACGGAACACCGCGCTCAACAAACCGCCGCTGGAATGGCCGAATTCGGCCGGCAGCCCGGTTGTCGACAGCTTGGCCTCCTGCACCAGGTCCAGCGTAGCGGTCATGACGCGGAACGTGTTGTTTGGGCTCCCTCGAACAGGCTCCTTTCCACTCAATCCGTCGAGCGTGAGGTTTAACGCCCGCTCACGCTGTCCCGAGACGTGCTGGCCGTTAATCGTATTTACTCCCGGCATGTAGACCACCAGGCGGCTGAAACTTTTCTCGAGCACCGGGATCTTGATGATCGTTGTCCCCTCGAGTATCTGGCCGGACGATGAGGTTTCCGTCTCAAGCAACGCCGCGGATCCCACGACATTCACCGACTCGGTGACATTTCCTAATTCCAGCGCCACGTCCAGCCGTTGCGTTTCGCTGATGCGAACCACGATGCCGTCACGCACGTACCGCTTGAATCCGGCAGTTTCGATGGTGACCCGATAGGCGCCGGGCATCAAATAGGGCACGTAATAGGTCCCCTCAGCGCCGGTGATGACGCTCGAAACAAACGACGTCGCTACGTTGAGGACGGTGACCTTGGCGCCGGTTACAGCAGCCCCCGTGGAATCGGTAACCGCACCCTGAATCGTGGCCGAGCCCGCCGACTGTGCGTACACGGTAACGGCGGATGCCAGAAGGCAACAGAGCAATACAAGTTTCTTCATGAGTGTTTCCGCGCTGTTTGGTATCTTCATTTTGAACTCCAAAAGTTGTTTCCGAATTTCAAGGCACGATTTCCGTTTCTCGTAACTGGTGACGGGTGATTCGCGGCAAATGGACAGGCGCAGGCGCCGGCCGCCGCTATTTGCCGCGCCGGGTACGGCAAGGGGAAAGATTCGTGGCGTCCCTCTACGTCGCAACTCCGAATCCGCCTATGGCTATACGGAACCGCGCGATAGAGAGAGAACCACATGCAGCAGCTCTGAGACCGCTAGCCGAACAGAGGTGTAATTTCGCCGAAGTCGACGAAGGTGGTGCCGGATACAGGTTCCAGATATTCGAAGGCACGGCCAGAAGGTGTGTTCGTTATCTTTTTCGTCCAGTCGATGCCGAGAGTGGAATACATTGTGGCGGTCACGTCCTCGGTGTAAATGGATCTCTTCTTGCCCCACCCCGGGTCGGCAACCTTGCCTCCGGTTTCGTCGGTCGCGCCGATAATCTGTCCACCCTTAACCCCGCCACCCGCGAAGAGCGCAGTCGAGGCAAACCGGTTATGATCTCGACCCTTATTGACGGTCAAATCCCCCACGGTGCGGCCGAACTCGCCCATGCACACAACCAGTGTCTTTTCGAGAAGGCTCGATCCGTCTTTCGTCTTCATCCGCCGTAAGTCCGTGAGCAGGCTGCTTAGCGCCCCGTCCAATTCCCGCGAGACCGTGTAGTGATTAGAGGGTTTACTCTTGTCGTAGATGTTGGCATGGAAGTCCCAGCCTTCGTGCTGGATGAGCACGTGCCGGGTACCCGCCTCGGCGGAAATCAGATTCTTTGCCAGGATGCAGGCATCGCCCAGCGAAGAGCTTCCGTACTCTTTGCGCTCATCCGGATTGATGGTAAGAACTTTCCCGATACCATCGGCAAGCATCATGGAGTGAGCGCCCTGATAATGAGAGTTGTACTCTTCGATGGAACGGGATCTGGCAATTCCGCCGGATTCCAGGCCGGTCTCCTCCAACTTTCGCAGCAGATCCCAGCGGCGGTCGAAGCGCGAGCGCTCGCCTTCGGTCAGGACGAAATTCAGTTTCGCCTTCGTGTCCAGCGTGAGCGGGTTCATCTTCGGGTCGAGACAGCCTGCCCCGATGATGCCCGCCCCACCGCCCGTTCCGAAGTTCATGGATACGAACGGAGGGAGAAAATCGGAAGGCTTGCGGCGGGAATTCATTTCGTGAGCAATCACCGCCCCGATAGAGGGCATCTCATTCCTGCGCGCCGGGCTGATCGGGTGCGCGACCTGCGTGTAGAACTGAGCCCTGGCATGACCGGCTTCCCAAGCCTCAACCGACCGCACGATCGCGAGGTCGTCAAGTTTCCCGGCAAGCCTCGGGAATAGCCCATAGGGCAGCCTCATCGGGCCGCCCTTCACGGTCCGCAGGTCGAAGTCCGGTGGCGTCCACCGGCCTTCCTTGAAATCGAACGTATCGATCTGGCTCGGGCCGCCGCTCAGGAAAATGAAGATGCACTGTTCGGCGGTTCCCCGAAGTTTCAACGGCGTGGACGCCTGGACATTCCAGGGATGCGCAACGGGTAGCAGATAAAAGCAGGAGACTCCCACGGGTCCAATCTTTAGGAACCCGCGGCGCGACAACGTTGGAATCGCCGTTCTAAGTTGGTTCATCTCGCCACCTTCTAGTTAAAAAGAAACTCGGTCTTATTCAGGAGACTCCACAGTAGATCCTCTGCTCCCGATTCACGGTACCGCTCCAACTGACCCGAGGCAAGCGCCTTTTCTTTGCCCGCCGGAAGCCGTCCCAAAGTCGCCAGAAAGAGCTCATCTACAACCGCCTCGTTGGTGGGCGGGGGATCCGCCTTAAACAGCGTGGCCAAGCGTCCCTTCCCGGCCCGCACACGGTCCTTGATAAAGTTGCTGTTGAGCAACGCCGAAGTCTGGACCATGGTGCCCGCCAGACTTTTCTCGCCTTGATCCCGATTGCTCTGGCCGAAAGCGGAGACGAGGGACCTTACGTCTTCCAAGTCCTTGCCGCCAAGATCGGACGGGTCGCGAGTCTGCAACATGTACTTCACTTTTTCACCTGTGCCGTTGACCGAAAAATCGATAAAGACGTCCGTCGCCTGAGCAATCGCATCGTAGAGCTGTTCGGCGGGCAGCCGGCGAACGAAACGGCGCGCGAAATAGGTGGCGTATTCGGGCCGCCACTCGCCGGCGAAACGTGACGAAAGCTGATATGCGCTCGACTTTACAATCATCCGCATGATGTGCCTCAAACTGTAGTTGTTCGCCACAAAGTCTTTTGCCAGCGCGTCGAGCAGCTCCGGGTGGCTCGGCTGGATGGTCCAGGGAGCAGGCGGCGGATTTTTCGGGTCCTGACGATCCAGATCGAACTCAAAGGGCGGGTCAACAATTCCGACTCCCATAAGCTCAGCCCAGATCATGTTTACCGCGGCTCGCGCAAACTGCGGATCTGCCGTCAGCATCCTTGCGTAGGCCGCGCGGAGACCCTCGCGCGAGCCGTCCTCTTTCGGTTTTTCGCCTGTCAGAAGGAAGGCCGGAGAGACATCCTTCCGGTAGCGCTGCACTCGTTTCACGCTGGGGTGTTTCAGATCGAACCGATGCTCATCGTCCTTAACCGCGAACTCCTGGCCGATGCCGAACGCCCGATAGATCCGCACTCCCCCAAAAAACGAGGCATGTCGCCAAAACTCGTCGCGCTTGCGCCGGGTTAGCCACAAGTTGATCTTTTCCAGATGCCGGGCGCCATCATGGCAGGCAATGCACTCCAGGTTAATTCCCAGGAAATACCTGCTGCTGCTGATCGCAATATCTTCAATTGTGTCTTCGTGGTTGATTGCCAGCCCATCGGCGTCATCCGCATGATTCCTGGCCAGGAATCCGGAAGGTCCGTACTGCCAGTTGGAGCGGGCACTGGCGCTCAACATCTCCGTCACAAACTGGTTATAAGGGATGTCGAGCAGCAGAGCCGTATGAATATAATCCGCGAACAGATTGCGTCCTTTGACTCCTATTTCGGCTCCCGCATTCTTGAACAGATCGCCGAAAAAGTAGGTCCATCGGTCGAGGAAAGGAGCCGAAGGATGTGGAATCGCCGCAGGATCCACTTTGGCGTCCGTCAACTCGTCGATCAATTTGTCCCGTTTGGCCGGGTCCCTGTCAGCGGCGAACGCACGAACTTGTTCAGGTTGCGGGATGCGGCCAATCAGATCCAACGATACCCTGCGAAGAAATTCCTCGTCGCTTGAAAGTGGCGCGTGGGGTATGTGGTCCTGCTCCATCTTTCCGAAAATGTATCGGTCGATGTAGTTCTTTCGGGCGACGCTCTTCGTTTGATTTGCTTTACTCCCTGCCGCTGTACCCGTTCCAACAACACTCGTTGTGAGCCGGTCGAGTTCAGCGGACGTCGATCTCTTGGGAGTTGGGTGGTTTACTGGAGGCGCGACCGATTGCCCCAAAAGAAGACGAGCGCTCAGCAGCACTGGAAACACCACCGACATTCGCATTACTAATGTTCCTCGTTCCTCTACTCGAGCGTGATTGGGTTTCCCCTTCTCGCCCAGGTCCGATCATCAGACCGATCATATGTAATCCACTGTGCAATGTCAACACCCTTTTCGGTCATGTAGATATATGGCTTGGCAGAGCCCGAACGGACTACTCGGAACACTTCAGACCGGAATGCAACTTACGAAACTACCAGATCATACCCGAATCCGGGGCGGTCGGATGGCCTAATGTAGATTCCCTCCGGCCCCCGCGTGATGTGAAGGTCCTCTTCGTACCGCTTGTATACTTCGGATGGCCCGCCGGGGACGGGCATGACGCACTCGGCCCAAGGGGAATTGACAGTAGCCATGATGAAGTGCCGGCCAGGTTGAGTTGCGCCGCCCCCGTGCGGTATCACAGGTATATCATACGTTGACGCAAGAGCCGCGATACGCCGGATCTCCGTGAGGCCTCCGCACCAGTGAATGTCCGGCTGCCAGATGTGGGCGCTGCGGTGGTGCAATAACTGGCGGAACCCGTATCGGGTATACTCGTGTTCGCCTGTTGTAATCAGCGTCGTCTTGATCTGCGCCTTTAGCCTGCCAAAGCCCTCGTAATCATCTGGGATCAGTGGTTCTTCAATCCAGTAGACGCGGTACGGCTCCACGGCCGCAGCCAGCTCAACCGTATAGCTCTCGGTCAGCGACATGATACAGTCCAGCATGATTTCGCCGCTCTGACCAACCAACTCACGGGTCTCTTTCACCAGGTCCACGTTCTTTCTCAGGCCGTCACGGCCGTCCTCCGGCCCGAAGGGGAGCGCAAGCTTGAGCTTCTTGAATCCGAATTGCACGTGCTGTTTCGTATCGTTCATCGTGCAATAGGCTGGAATCCGCGGTTTCGTCTCACCTCCCAAAAGCTTGTAAACCGGCAGGCCGGTGGCGTTGCCAATGAGGTCCCACAAGGCCAGATCGATCGCGCTGATCGCCTGGATGGCAATGCCTTTCCTGCCGTAGCGCATCGTGGACCGCCACATGATGTCCCAGAGCTTCTCCACATTGAAGGGGTCTTCGCCGATCACGAGCTTGGCGATGTCATTGACCATCAGGTTGGTGGTTCCGTGCCCGATGCCCGAGACTCCCCGATCCGTCGTGATCTGAACCCCCACGCCGGCTCCGTCCGCGTCGTAGGTGTAGAACTCCTGGCCGTCCCCTTGCTTTCCGGGCAGATACCGGTTCATCAGCAACGCCTTTGGGGCATCGTTTCTCGCCGCCGTCTCGTGGACCGCTCTGTATCGAAACGACGCGGGCAGCGGATTTCTCGGCGTGGCCCGGACCAATTTCGCGCCGGTGATTTTGAGGCCGCTCCGGCCGGCCTGGAGCGGAGCGGCTGCGATACCTTCCCGCAAAGCAAGCGCGGACGCGCCGGCAAGCGGGCCCAAACGCAAGAAGGTCCTTCGATTCATGTTTGAGATCTCCGAGTGCTAACAGAAACTTGAATTTGATTGCGCGGCCAGGTTGACGTCCCTTCTTGAGGAGCAATACTCATGATGGAACCATCGCGCAGGGGTGTAGCATCTCGAGCGGCATGCGGGTTGAGTTCGCGGGAGTTTCTTTCCAGAAAATCGTCCGTCATTAGCGACAGCCGGTGCCGCGGTCCGATCACAAACATGACGCCTACACGCGCTTCGCCAGGAAGGTTCGCTCCGGATCCGTGGCGATCCATGTTTCCCTCCAGCCCCCTATAATCCGGTGGACCGCTGAAATCTACGGAGGCATCTACACCGGACCCTCAACAATCGTAACGAAGAACAAATTGTGCGATGAACTTCCTGGCCGAGGGCGCATGATGACCTTCAGCCGGAAGCGCCCGTGGAGCTGCGGCCTGCCTCATGCGCGGCAGCGGATTCTCCCCGCGTCAGAACCTCAGCCTAGAAGTCGTAGCGCAGCCCGAACTGAACGATGCGGGCATCACGAGCGCTGAGCAGCCGGCCAAAGGCCGGTGAAATAAGATTGTTATTCGGATTGGCGAAATTCACCTGGTTCAGCAGATTGAAGATCTCCGACCGGAACTCAAATCGTCCGAGGCGCTCTCTCGGGATCTGGAACCGCTTCAATACGGCAAGGTCTGTCTGCGAGAAACCTGGACCAATGACGTTATTGCGTCCGCTGTTTCCAAAACTCCCTGTGACCGGACGGGCGTAGGCAGCCCTGTTGAAATAGGCGGCTACCAAGTCCTTTCGCTCGCGGCCGGTGTCCAGCCGGGGGTTGCCGACAACATCGGGGAACTGTGCAGTCGAACCGCGGCCTCCCCCTGCGAGCGCCACATCGGATCCCGCAATTGGGTTAAACGCGAATCCGCTCGCTACGCGCACGGTACCTGCCAACTGCCAGCCGCCGAAGGCTGTAGTCAGCAGACCCTTTCGCGCTAGAAATGGGATCTCCCAAACGCCGTTGAGAGCGAGTATGTTTCGCTGATCGAAATCCGACAATCCGCGGTCGCCCTTCCGGTAATTGAATGGGTTGGCTCCGCTCGCGCCGTCCACGGAGAAGCGCGACCGTTCGTCGATGGACCGTGAATGCGTGTACGCCGCCTGCAAAGTGTACCCGTGAGAGAACTTCTTTTCCACGCTCACCTGAAGGCCGTTGTAAGAGGCGTTCGTGTCCGACGTAATTAAGCCGATGCTGGCATAGTTCTGGGGCAGGAAAGGACGCCGCGATTGTACGTTCGCCGCCGTCGCGCCAGGACCAAAGATCGCCGGGTTGCCTTCATGATTCGCCGAGAGTTTGCGTCCAAGCCGGCCGTAATAACCAACCTGGACAACCCAATCGGATCCAAACTGATGCTGAACGTTCAGATTGAATTGTTGAATGTAGCCATCGCGAAAGTCCTTACTCACCGAGTAAGCCTGAACGGGATAGATGAACACGGGGTTCGCCCGATTAAGCCGGTGCGGATATGGGTCCTGTCTTCCCTGCCAGGGATTGCTGAAGCTGGGCGGAGCGTCCAGGCTGATCGGAAGCACATATGGCAAAGTCTGGTTTACCGTAGCTGAAACAATCGCTCCCGTGTAGTCGTAGAAGATCGCATAGGCCCCACGAATGGCCGTTCGGCCCCTGCCAAACGGATCCCAGGCGAAACCGACGCGCGGGGCGAAATTGTTCTTGTCGGTGGCGATCAAGCCCCGCGGAACGCCGGGGTCACCTGGAAACACCAGCCCCGCGGGAGCTGTCGGAAATATCGTGGAGCGCGCACAATCGGCGGCGCATCCCACGTAGGGCCGGATGGAGGATGTCCAGTCATGGACTTGCACGTAGGGCGTATTAAGCTCGTAACGCACGCCCACATTGAGGGTCAGCCGGCGATTCACTTTGAAATCGTCCTGCGCGAAAAAGTGATAGTTGCCACTGCGCGAAGCGTCTTCAAGCGGGCTCTGCATGAATAGATTGCTGGGGCGGCCGATCAGGTAGTCGGCCATGGCGTTCCGCGTGAAAGAACTGTCGAACGTGAAGCCGCCCGAGCTGTTGAATTGGCCGCGGCTGAGGTGGCGGATACGCATGATCTGCGCGCCGAACTTGACCGAATGCCGTCCCCGAATCCACGCGAGCTTTTCGTCGTACTGGAACAGGTCGTCGGGCTCCGGCAGCGGGAAGTTAGGACTGACGCCGAACCGCCCGGAAACCGTGACGTTAGGCACCAGGGGAATTGGGCCGTCCTGGTTGAAGCTTGCCCCCAATTCGCGCGGCGTCTTGTTGAGGGGTGAGGTCGTAAACAGGCTGAAGATCCGGGTATACGAAACGCGAAATTCGTTCAGCAATCCGGGACTGAAGATGTGAGTCTCGGCGGCCGACCAGCTTGTGACCGTATTCGCCCTGGGTCCCGCAAGTGCCTCGGCGTCGCCGCCGCTCTGATTGCCTAGTTCCTCCCTGTTCCGGTAGTATCTTAGCGAAAAGCTGTCGGCGTCCCTCAGCTTGTGGTCCCCTTTCACGCTGAACTGATCTCCTGAGGTCGGGATCGAACGCAGGGTCACGCTGCTGCCGTTGGGCTGGTTGACTGGCGGAACGTAGAGCCTGGCGATGTTCACGGCGAGCGGGTCGAAGCGGGTGGGAGAGATCATGTTGCCGGGAAACGGCTGGCCGTTGAGCGGATCGATGATGGGCTGTGCCAGCCCGGAGAAATCGCCCGCCAGTTCTCGCGCGCTGGGAGGAAACGTGGTGATGAGGCTCTGTTGCCGGATGCGGAGCCCTTGGTACGAGCCGAATACGAATGTCCGGTTTTTGCCGTTGTAGCCTGGCAGGACCACTGGCCCGCCCAAGCTGGCGCCGAACTGGTTCTGCCGCAGGAATGGCTTTCCGGCGGCGAAGAAATTGCGCGCGTTCAGAGCGTCGTTTCGCAGAAACTCCCAGAGGCCGCCGTGCACTTCGTTTGTGCCGGACTTGGTGATTGCGAGGAACACTCCCCCTGCGGCGCGGCCGTACTCCGCGCTGAACGTATTGGTCAGCACGCGGAACTCCTGAAGCGTGTCGGGCGAGGGAAGATTTTGACCGACGTTTCCCATGGCGCCGATCAAGGTTGTACCGTCCAGCATGATGTTGTTCTGGTTGACCCGGCTGCCGGAGATGCTGATCGTGGGCCCTTGACGGCTGAAGGAATAGGCCGTGGGAAGATTGCCGGTTCCGACGCCAGGAAGCAACTGGGCCAACGCCAGGACATTTCTGCCGTTGAGCGGAATGCTCACGATTCGCCTGTTGTCCACGGTTGCCCCAATGGTTGTGGACTGTGTATCGACACTCAGCGCAGCCCCCGTGACCTCCACCGATTCACTTACGGTTCCCAGGGCCAACGCCACGTCCACGCGAGCATTTTGTCCAACCTGAAGGGAGATACCGGTCTGGGTAAATACCTTGAACCCCGCCGTCTCAACCGTGATCTTGTACGTTCCGGTCGGCAGCGCCGGGATCAGATAGACGCCATCGGTATTTGTCGAGGCTGTCCGTCCGAGGCCGGTACCGAGGTTCTCCGCCTTGACGGTGGCGCCGGCGACAGCGGCCCCGGCCGGGTCGGAAACCTGCCCCAGGATGGTACCCGTAGTCTGACCATATAAGGCCAGAGGAAGCGTAGCCATCGAGGCGGCCAACACCAGGCTGGCCGCGCGTCTCAGCACGGTGGAACCGGAGCGGAATGCGGAATCGTGGAACTTCATAGGCCTCGTTAGGATCGAGCTCTAGCACGGAGCTGAGGACTATAATATCCCGAGAACTGAATATGTGTCAATACGATTATCAGACCAAATAATATTCAAGGGCTGTTAAATTAACTGTTGACCAGGATGTTACAAGCCCACTATACTCAAACGGGAGATCTGTTGGTCTGATGTATAGTGGAGATGCCGAGACCAGTACCCTACTTCTCGCCAGGAAGGGTCCGCGCGGATGGCGCGGCGGGTCCTCCCGAACCATTGCGCAAGCCGCCCGACTCGATCCGTGGAAACCGGCTTATCCCAAGACAGGGGCCGCCACGCGCGGCGCGGAACGAAGACAGTCCTCGCGGAACCTGTCGCGCCGAGCGAGGCCGACCTGCCCGTGTCTCTCAACAAAATTCCGAGGTAGTTTCGCTGGGATCGAAGTCCCTGGGCGTCGCGGCGCCACTCTCGATGCGCGGCGGGCATCTCACGAGATTTCCTCCAGATTCCCGCGTTCCGGAACGAATATGAGTGAATTCGCTCGAGGCTTATTGGTCCCAAACAACCCGGTTCGATTACCGCCACTTTTACCCGGTATTCACCGCATCAATAGTGCGGCATGGAGACTCCAATGACGGCACAAGACCCGCAGACTGATTCCCCGACGTTCGTGAGAGAGCGAATTGTCTCAGGCCGCTGCGCGCCTCTTCCCATTCCCCTCCGTGGTATCGAACTGCGGGAATTTGTTTCAAGTGAGTGCGGCGCGACCGCATTCAGCACGGGAACCGCCACGTTCCAGCCCGCATCGGAACTCCCCTATCACACGCACCGCTGCAGCGAAGTGATCACGATCCTTAGCGGCGAAGCTGTAGTGGCCGCGGAAGGAAGAACCTACCAACTGGCGCCGTATGACTGCATCCATATGCCCGCCGGCATCGCGCACCGGGTAGCTCCCGCCGCCGGTTCATCCATGGTTGCGCTGTACGCTTTTGCGACCGCGGTTCCGAGCCGGGAGTTCGTGAACGACGCCTTTCGGGTTGTCGATCGCGGTTACGGCCAGCCGCGGCCGGCTGACCCCGAGTACATCCGCCGCTTCGCCGCCGCCGAGGTATATGAGCTTTCTGAAGGAGCCTTCTTTCGCGACTTGTTCGCGGCGCGCTTCGGAGCGGCCGGCATCTGCGGCGGTTACGGCGTGTTCCGGCCCGGCGCCTCGCTGCCGTGCCACTTCCATAGGTTCGACGAATCGATTACGATCGTTTCTGGGGAGGCGGTTTGTCTGGTGGAAGGGAATCTTTACGGATTGAGCGGCCCCGACACGGCATTCGTGCCCGTAGGCCGTGTTCACCGGTTCTTGAATCGTTCAGATAAAGATATGGCCATGATCTGGGTCTATGCCGGGAGCGAACCTGAACGAACGGTAGTGGACCCTGGTTATTGCTCGGGCGAGGCCCAGTGGAACGGAGGCGCGCAGTGAATCATGCGAAGTGAGGTATTCCGGGTAGGCCTGTCGGCGGATTTCCTCGACGACAGCCGGCAGCTTGTTTTTCCCGACATCGGTCTAAGCGTTCTGGATTCCGAGCCCGGAATTGAGCCTCGGTTTCTGAATGAATATTATCCGGAGTACACGCCCGGGCAACTGCAAGGAATTGACGTTCTCATCTCGCTGAAGCCGCGCGTATCGGCGGCCTCGCTCGCCGGCGTGGAGCGTTTGTGCGCCATCGGGCGGTGCGGGGTTGGCTACGACAATGTGGACATCCATGCCTGTACCGGGCGCGACATCGCGGTCTATATCACGCCGGCGGGCGTCACGCGCCCGATGGCGGAATCCATCGTCCTTTTCGTGCTGGCGTTGTCTCACAACCTGGTTCGAAAAGATCGTCTCGTGAGGCAGGGGCGGTGGGCGGAGAGCACGCAGCCCCTGGGACGTGAACCTCGTGGAAGGACGATCGGCACCATCGGTTTTGGCAATATTGCGAAGGAAGCCTTCCGGCTGCTCACGAATTTCGATGTCGGCCGTTTTCTCGTGTTCGATCCCTTCCTGACCGCGGAACAAACCCGGGCACTGAATGCGGAGCTCGTGTCTCTGGAGGACTTACTTCGGCGATCCGATTACGTACTGGTCAATTGCCCTTTGACCGCTGCGACGCGTCATCTGATAGGAGCGCACGAACTTCGGCTGATGAAGCCCGAAGCTGTCTTGATCAATACGGCGCGCGGTCCGATTGTTGAAGAGGCAGCGCTGATTCAGGCTCTCAGCGAGAGATGGATTCGGGCCGCCGCCTTGGACGTTTTTGAAAAAGAGCCTCTCGACCCGGATTCCCCGCTGCTTCTGTTGGATAACGTGATCGTGACCTCACACTCCGTCGGTTGGACGGAGGAATTGTTCCGCGATTTGGGACGTATCGATTGCGAGGGCGCGCTCGCCGTCAGTAGAGGCCAGCCCCCCGCAAACGTTGTGAATCCGGATGTGCTGAGCCGCCCTGGCTTTCAGCGCAAGCTGGATCGATATCGGGGACATGCCACGCAATGAAGGCGCGGTTGCGGTGTGGCGAGGCGGCTCCGGTTAACTGCGTCCGCGGGCCTTCTGTATCCAGTTGCCCGCCGCCGGGCCGCGCGCCGATCGGACATGGAGCAGGGCCAGCCAGCGCAGTTTGCGCATCCTTATGGTACTTGATCGCGAGGGACAAACTTCAGGGAGCATCCCCGCGGCAATTGGCATAGGCTGCCGGGCTGCCCGCACTGGGCGGCGATAGGGGTTCGTGTCAGGAAGCCGTTCGGAACATTCACGAACCGGTTAAGTCCGGGTTGGTAAACCCGGGAGTCTGCGAATCCGTATTTCCGGGGGCGCCCGCCTGATTCAGATCACCGCTCATGGAAGACGTGGACCCATCGCTGCTGTCCGCGGCGTACGGCTCCTTGGCCGCCCTCAAGTGCCCAGCCATGGCGTCCAGGTGAACTTCCATCGCCTCACGTGCCTTGGCCGGATTACGTTTGGCCACCGAAATAAAAATAGCCCTGTGCTGCTTAAGCGCCTGTTCGGCAACGAACGCGTGCTGCCCAAGAGATGTGCGCACCCATTGCTGCATCAAGTTCCGAATCAGATGGAGTGAGTTCAACAGAATCCGGTTATGGCCTGCCTGTCCCAGCGCAAGGTGAAATGCAATGTCAGCTTCCAGAAACTCGCCCGAGTTCCCGAGCGACGTTTCCATCGTATCCAGATGAACGCCGATTTGTTTAAGGTCCTCCGGTGTCGACCGCACGGAAGCAAGTCCGGCCAGTTCCACTTCGATCAGCTTCCGCGCTTCAATAAGCTCATCCGCTTCGGTAACACCACTTCCGGCGATCGCCCACAAGAGCGGATGAGATAAGAAATCCGAGCGTGGGCAAATGAAGGTCCCTTCCCCCACTCGCATTTCGATCATGCCCAGGATCTCCAGCGCTTTCATCGCCTCCCGGAGCGACGACCGCCCAACTCCGAGCTTTTGGCAAAGCTCCCGCTCTGGCGGAATCCGGTCACCTTCCGCCCAATCGCCGTTGACCACGTGGTCTATCATCTTTCGACAGATGTCCGTGGTGAGGTTGCTGCGTGGAACCGCTTTCAGGAAATCTTCAGGCACGCACACATTGTAACCGAAGGTCTGGTCCGGAATATGCCAGCGGGAATCAACCTTCCGGGAACGGAAGGGAAGGACCAAGCGGAATCCAGGCGAAATTCCGTGATGCAGGTCTGGCTCGGGACCGTTCTGCCGGGCAACGAGAGACAACCGGTTCCGCGGATTATCCGCGACGCAACCCCGACTCCGCCCGTGCTGGTTTCTCGAAATCCCGGGCGTCCGGTGCGAGGGGACTGGTCCGGCGCGGAAGCCGGCTACCAGACGCGGCACGCGTTCTCGCGCACCATCGGCTGCCCCACCTTGCACCCAAACGCCTGCTGGAATTCCGGCATGTTGGAAACGACGCCGTTCACGCGGAACCGGGCATCGGAGTGCGGATCTGTCTGTGCGCGCAGCCTCAGCGCTTCATCGGTCGAGTTCTTGCACCAGATCTGTCCCCACCCGAGAAAAATCCGTTGCTCGGCCGTAAAGCCATCGATCTTCGGAGCGGTTTTGCCCGCGAGCGAATCCATCAATGCCATGTAGGCGATCCGTAAGCCGCCGTTGTCCGCGGTATTCTCCCCGAGCGTCAGCTTGCCGTTTAACTTCACGCCTTCAAGCACGGAGTACCCGGCATATTGATCGGAGATGCAGGAGGCGCGCTTCTCAAACTCCCTGGCGTCCTGTTCGGTCCACCAATCCGCCAGGTTGCCTCTGGGATCGAATTTGCGGCCTTGATCGTCAAAGCCGTGAGTGAGCTCGTGCCCGATCACGGCGCCGATGCCGCCGAAATTTACCGCGTCGTCCATTTTGTTGTCATAGAAAGGAGGTTGCAAAATCCCCGCGGGGAAATTGATATTGTTCATCTGTGCGTCGTAATAGGCGTTCACGGTTGGAGGCGTCATGAACCATTCCATGGGATCGATGGGCTTGCCTATCTTCGCGAGTTGCCGTTCAAACTCGAAGCGGCTGGCGCGCGCGGAGTTACCCAGAGCGTCGCCCCTGGTTATCCTGACGGCTGAATAATCACGCCATTTCTCCGGATAACCGATCTTGTTCGCGATGGTGTGAAGCTTTTCAAGAGCCTTTTTCTTCGTACCCGGAGTCATCCACGGCAAGTCACGAATATCACGCTCAAGGGCCGTCTCAAGCGCGCGGACCATCTTCAAGGTACGATCTTTCCCTTCCTTGCCGAAAGTCCGCTCGACGTACTTCCGGCCGAGCGCTTCGCCGAGTTCGTTGTCGGTGAGATCGGTGCAACGTTTCCAACGCGGGCGCAGTTCCTTCGCCCCGGTCAGCGTCTTGCCGTAGAACCTGAAGTTCTCGTAGACGAATCCGCTCGGCATCAGCGGCGCGGAGTTGTGCAGCAGATGCCAGGTGAAGTATGTTTGCCAATCGGCCACGTTGCGCGAAGCGAGAAGCGTTTCCATTGCTTTCATGTAGGCGGGGACGCCAACATTGAGTGTCTTCATGGATCCTGCCCCGACGGCCGTAAGGTACCTGGCCCAGCCGAAGGAGGGACTCAGCCTGACTAGTTCCTCGCGGCTCATCACGTGATCGAGATTGGCTGGATCGCGCCGCGAAACGCGGTCAAGCGCTCCCTTGGCGAGCGCGGTTTCCATTTCCATGACGACGGCCGCCCTCGACTGCGCCGTCTCGGGTGCGTCTCCCGCAAGTTCGAACATCTTGCGGACATGCTCCACGTAGTGCTTGCGCGTGTCCACCGATTTCGCGTCTTCCTTGAAGTAGTAGTCGCGGTCGGGCAGCCCGAGCCCGCCCTGATCGGCTTGCGCGATTACCTTGCTTGCGTCCTTGAAGTCCTGGCCGGAAGTGAAGTTGAAGAGAACGTTCACGCCAATTGCGTGAAGACCCGCAAGGACGGCGGCGATACCTGCCTTATCCTTGATGGCTCGGATGCGATCGAGCTCCGGCTTGAGCGCGGCTGTCCCTTTCGTCTCTATCGTGCCCTCGTCCATGCAGGAAGCGTAGTAGTCTCCGATCTTCTGCGCGACCGGATCGCGTTTCGCCGCGCCGGACGCGGACGCTTCCTCCAGGATCGCGCGCAGAATCTCCTTATTGCGCTCCGACAATTCGTCGAAGCGGCCCCAGGTAGACCGGTCCGCCGGCACCGGGTTATTCTTCAGCCACGTGCCGCAGGAGTACTGATAGAAGTCCGTGCACGCATCGACCTTGAGGTCCATCGCGGCCGGATCGAAACCCGGTGTGGCCTTCGGCGCCACCTGCGCGGAAGAAACAAGTGTAACTGCAATAATGAGAACGGCCGAACGCATGGATAAACCTCTCTCCCATTCTAAATCGAACGAAGGTCGCGCGCATCCGAATCGGCTGCGGGCTCGTATTCATAGATGAGACCGTTTGATGCGTTGCGATCGTCTGCCCACTGAGATCTATGGCTTATCCGCTCTCGGAATTCTCGATGGGGCGGAGCGTGAGGAGCTGCGGACGCACCTCGACCGGGGCTGTGAAACGTGTAGAGAGGAATTGAACCGGAGCCTGCAACTGTGGCATTCCCTCGGCGCCGCGGTGCCCCTGGTGGAACCTCCCGCGGCGTTGAGGACGCGGATACTTCAGAGCATTCGCCCCTCGAACGTAGTAATGTTCCCTAAAAGGGTTCAATGGGCGGCGGCGATCGGTGTCGCCGCAGGACTTCTGCTGGCTGCGGCATTGGGTTGGATCGGAGGACAGCGGTCGATGGTATCGGACAAGCCGCTTCCAGTCGATCAGGCGCGGGTAGTGGCGCCCGTCGTGCAACCTCAGCAGGCGCCGGCGCCCGTTTTGCCTTCCGCGCCCGCTCCGTCCGCGGCGGCGCCGGCGTCGGGCGTCCGGACCGTTATTCAGCTTGTCCGCGATCCCGAACTCGAACAGGCGCTGGCGCGCGCCAATGGCGAGGCGCTGGCGGCGGCGAACGCTCTTGCCGGCGAGCGAGAGGTGGTGGCCCGGCTTGAGGCGGAGTTGAGCCAACAGCGAACCCGGCTTGCGGCGGCGGACCGCGCGAGGCAGGAGGCAGAAACGCGGATCGAGCCGGCGGCGAGTGTTCGGCAGCAACTGGCCGCGGAGAGGTCGCGGGTTCGGGATCTCGACCTCGAAGTGGCAAAACTGAAAGCGGCCCTAAGCGTTCAGCAGCGGAAGCTTGAGCAAAATATTCAACTCGCGAACATGATGGTATCGCCTGGCGTTCGCTTCCTGAAGGTCCGTGCCACGCGGAAGGGGGACAGTGCGGGCCACGCTTTCATCGCGGATGGGCGCAAGGTTGTCTTCTTCGCCTCGCAACTTCCTGCGCCCCGGCCGGGAAAGACGTACCAGCTCTGGCTGATTCGCTCCCGCGCGCCTGCAATCGTCAGCGGCGGCACCTTCGCCCCGGATGCAGGGCAGAGCGCGGTGGTTCAGTTCGACGACCCGGCGCTCGCTTCGGACATTACGGCGGTTGCCGTGACCGACGAGCCGATGGGAGGAAGCGCCAAGCCGACGGGGCAGAAGGTGTTGATCGGTTCGTAGGCAAAGTGGGGCGGAGGGAGCGCTTGGTGCCTTCTGCCTGCCTAGCGTAGCCGCGGCCGTGACCGGCCCGCAAGGCATGTCCTACAGCACAACTTGAAGCGTGGCGCCCTCTCTCACAAGTGTAACAGGCAACGTTACGGTGTTTCCACCGGTAGAATTGTCCAATGCGAAATGAGCCTGAAGGAGGAGTTCGTTTCCAATGCGGAGTGAGCCTGAAACCAAAGCGTAGGATGCTGCGGAGGAATGACACTACGCATGGAGAACTTAGAACGGCTCACGCTAGCCGAGATG
>SXGT01883089.1_pt1 | contig 27849 bp, 22 predicted proteins | sample 3176221 | NCBI WGS metagenome assembly SXGT01 (sample SAMN11356862, study PRJNA531348) | freshwater metagenome | isolation source: freshwater sample F1-120 | place: China: Fuxian Lake, Yuxi | collected 2017-12-25
CGCCAGCCCGAGTTCACCCAAATCGATCTCGAGATGTCGTTCCCGCAACAGGAGCGCGTCTACGAGACGATCGAAGCGCTGCTGGTCAACGTGCTGAAGTGCCTCGACATCGATCTCACGATTCCGCTGCCGCGGCTCACCTACGACCAGGCGATGAAATCGTATGGCATCGACAAGCCCGACCTGCGGCTGCCGCCCTTCCACATCGTGAGCGATCTGTTCGAAGGCGCGGGTCTGGTTGCCGCGGGATCTCCAATGGTGGCGATCCACATTCCGAAGACCGGCGCGCTCAGCCGCAAGGAACGCGACGACATCAAGGACACCGGCAAGGCGCGTGGGCTGCGCGTGTTCGACGACATGAAGCGGCTCGAGCGCGACTTCCCGCAAGCGGTTGCCGCGGTTCGCGAGCGCGTGGGGGCGGTGGACGAAGATCTGCTCTTCCTGTGCGGCTTCGCCGAGGAGCCAAACGGCGCCCGTCCCGATGAGACGGTGCTCAAGGCCTGCGGCCAGTTGCGGCTCCAGGTGGGCGCCAAGTACAACGACCGGCACAAGCTGCTCGACCCGAAGGATTTCCGTTTCCTCTGGGTGGTGGACTTCCCGATGTTCGAATGGGACGAAGAGGACAACCGCTGGATGGCGGCTCATCACCCGTTCACGTCGGTGCTCGATGAGCATCTCGGCAAACTCACGGACGATCCCGCGGGATGCCGCGCCAAGTCGTATGACGTGGTGTTGAACGGCGTCGAACTGGGCTCGGGTTCGATTCGTATCCACCGGCGCGACGTGCAGTCCAAGGTGTTCGCGGCGCTGGGATTCTCCGACGAGGAGGCCCGCCGCCGGTTCGGATTCCTGCTGGACGCGCTCGAGTACGGCGCTCCGCCCCACGGCGGCATCGCGCTCGGTCTCGACCGGCTGGTGATGATCCTGGCCGGCGAGACTTCGATTCGCGACGTGATTCCGTTCCCCAAGACGGCGAAGGGCGCCGATTTGATGTGCGAGGCGCCGTCGGAGGTTCCCGAGCGCCAGTTGCGCGAGATCGGGATCTCGATCCGCAAGCCCGTGAAGTAGGCTTCGATGCGCATTCGCGCCGTTCGCGTGCACACGGCTCCGATGTCGGAGTCGTGGTTGAACCAGTCGTTGATCGCGAACCCGATGTCGGAGTACGCCGCCTATAAGGCGCGGCGCTCGTCGTGGTTTGGGCGGATGACGGCCGCGGTGGTGGAGATCGAGACCGAAGATGGGCTGACCGGCCTCGGCTTCGCGGGAGGCGCCAAGGGAGCGGCGGTCCGGACGATCGTCGAAGAACATTTCGGACCGTTCCTGATTGGCCGCGACGCGCGCGAGATCGAGCTCGTTTGGGAGCAACTCTACCGCGCGTCGGTGATGTACGGCCGGCGCGGTTTGGCGATCGAGGCGATCAGCGCCATCGACATCGCGTTGTGGGATCTGGCGGGCAAGGCGGCGGGTAAGCCGGTTTACGAACTGCTCGGCGGCGGGACCAAGGATCGCCTGCCCGCGTACGTCACCGGCAACATGACGGACCGGCATCTGGCGGAGGGTTTCCGCGACGTGAAGATCGCGCTGCCGCACGGTCCGGCGAGCGGCGAACAGGGTCTGCGGGAGACCGAGGCGTTGATCGGCGCGGCGCGGGAGAGGATCGGTCCCGAGGGGAAGCTGATGCTCGACTGCTACATGGCGCTCACCGTGCCGTACGCGCTGGAACTGCTGCGCCGCGTGCGCGACTATCGCGTGCACTGGATGGAGGAGCCGCTGCCGCCCGACGATCTGGACGGCTACCGGCGGCTGCGGGAACGCGCGGGGGTCCTCATCGCGGGCGGCGAGCACGAGTATACACGCTGGGGCTTTCGCGACCTTATCGAGAAGCGGGCGGTCGACATCCTGCAGCCCGACATCTACCGCGCGGGCGGCGTTTCCGAACTGCGCAAGATCGCGGCGATGGCTTCGGCGGCCGGACTTCCGGTGATCCCGCACGGAGTGGGCGCGCCGACGTACCACTTCGTGTGGTCCAACCCGGGATCGCCAGTGGCGGAGTTCGTCGACATCTTCGCCCAGGGCGGGGAACTGCTGCTCGAGGGCGAACCCATACCCGCGCGGGGCTTCATCGAGCTCGGCGGGGAGCCCGGTTTCGGCTACCGGTTGAATGAGCGGGCGGCGCGAGGCGAAGTAGCCGTCGCGCCGATCTGGTGAGACGCGCCTACTGCCCGAGTTCCGCCTCGAGCGTGACGGTCGCCCGAACCTCGATCAAACCGGGCTCGATGCGAGTGGCGGCGGAGGCGTCGACGATGCCCAACGCGCGGGAAGGACCGGAGACCACGCCCTCTTCGAGCGACAGCACGGATCCCACGCTCAACCCGACGCCCGATGCCATCGCGCGGGCCTGATCCCGCGCGCTGGTGGCGGCGCGGGTCAGCGCGGTTCGCTCGGCTTCGGAGGTATCGCGGACGCCGAAGCTCACCCCGCCAATGCGGTTGGCTCCGGCGCCGGTGGCGGCGTCGATGATGCGTCCGGCCAGCGTGAGGTCGGCGGCCGTTGCTTCCAGCGTGTTGGTGACGGTGAAGCCCACGATTTGCGGCGGCGTGCCGGGGGTGGGTTGAGAGAAGTTGGTGGCGAGCGAATAGGAGGTGGTGCGGAGTTGCCCTCCCGGACCGATCACGGCGCGAACCTGCGCGAACACCTTGTCCGAGATCGAGGCGTTCTGTTCGGCGGCGGCGGCGGCGGTGGCCGCCGTAGTGACCACGCCCACGGATACGCGGACCAGATCGGGTTGCACGCTCACGACCGCTTCGCCCACGGAACGCACGGTGCGCTGGCGGACTTGCGCCGTCGCGGCCGATGCGAGAATCAAGAGAACGGTAATGGCTTTCATGATTTCAGGGTATCGCTCCGGCGGTGATTTCACCAGCGAAGGTGGCGCGGCAGTTACGCCGATAATAGGCATTATGTCCACTCCGGCAGTTCGGCCGGTGGCATACTGGAAGCCAGGAGGCGGCGCATGCATGCATGGCTATCCCTCGTGGTTGCAACGGATCCCCGAGATGATCGAGGCGCTCGGATTGATCGAGGCCGAGCGGATCGACCGCCGCGTGGTCGAACGGTTGTTCGACCTGCGGCGGACGGCTGCGTCCGATTTGATGCGGCGGCTGGGAGCCGAGCAGTGCGGGCGCTGTTGGATCATCGGACGCGGACTGCTGATGGCGCGGCTGCGCGAGGTCCAGGAGCACCACGAATATCAGTGGGAGACCGCGCGGCGCGAGCGCGTTGTGCGGGTGATCGACGAGGCGCGCCGCGAACGCCGCCGTGCCGTAGTTCCGGTGACGGCGGCGGAGCTCCGGCGTTTGGGCGAGATCACCATCGACGGGCTGCCAAAGACCGTGCGCATCGAGCCTGGTCAACTGCGGGTGTCGTTCGACGGGATGGACGACTTGTTGCGGCAATTGATGCTGCTGGTCCAGGTGATCGACAACGACTTCGACGCCGTGGCCCGTCTGATCACGCCGGTCCCGCGCAAGGGTCCGGTGTCGGCCGGGACGCCACTCAGCGGTGAAATGGCGGTTTGACGGTGGGGCACGTCACAGCCTTATTACTGTTTTTCGTTCCATTCCTGCTCGCCCGGGGGCCTTGGCGTATATTTGTGGCCGTTCCGTTTCGGCCCGCACGCGCGCGGGAGACGGTTGACCGGCCCTACGCCACTTGCACACCGATAGCGATCGGCGTTGGCTTACGATCGAACCGAAGCTGGTAGCTGCCGAACCGGCGTGGCCGGAAATGCCGCTGGAGCAGAAGCTGTTCGACTTCGAATATCTGACGTCGCTATTCGCCAAATGGTACGCGCCCTATGAATGGAAGCGCGAAACCGTCAAACATGACCTGTACGACGTGACGCCGTGGATCGCGCGAATTCGCGCCTCGCGCGGCGATCTGGAGTTCCTCGAGATCTGCGGCGAATATCTGGCGGCTCTGAAGGACTCACACACCCGATTCGAGTTCTCGTCGAGTTTCCTGGCCGATCTCGGAGTGTTGTTCGACATCTATGACGGCAAGGTCCTGCTCGATTCCATCAACCGTAACCGGCTTCCCGCCGGCCAGTATCCGTTCGCGATCGGAGATGAGTTGATCTCGATCGATGGGAAGCCGGTGGGTCAACTGGTGGACGAGATCGCGAGGTTGACCGCATCGTCCAACGAGAGTTCGCGCAGGCGCCTCGCCGCCGGCCGGATCGGCCGGCGTTTTCAGAGTTTTCTGCCACGCGCCGTCGAACTGGGCCCGGAGGCGGTGGTGGTCCTGCGCCGCGCGAACGGAGAGACCGCGACATACACTCTGCCGTGGGTCAAGACCGGTACCGAAGTCACCGAAATCGGTCCGGTTCCTTCGCCCGGGCCGCGGCTCTTCCACCTGACGGCGCCCCAGCCGGGGCCGGACAGCGATCTCCAGTTCCAGAAGTTTCAGGTTCCCGAACAGCATTTCGTGCTCGGCGTGGGAGCGCGCGCGCCGGTCTTCGCCCTTCCACAAGGGTTCACCATGCGCCTCGGCGCCGCGCCCCAGGACTCCTTTCTGTCGGGAACATTTCAAGCCGGCGGTCTGAACATCGGATTCATCCGCATCCCGAATTTTTCAGCGGTCGCACCGCCAACGGCAGTGGCGGGAGTACCGGCCATCAACCAGTTCACCGCCGAGACCCAGGCTCTCGAACAGATCACCGATGGCCTTGTGATCGACCTGACTCGCAACCCGGGGGGTGGCGGGTGTCACACCGAGCAACTGTTGCAGCGCATTTTCCCGAATGGGTACCGGAGTCTCGGGCAAGAGGTCCGCGCCACGCTCGAGTTACGCACTTTCGCGTACTCCATCTGGACCTTTTTTCGCAATGGCGGCGCTCCAGCGCCATTGGTGGCAGCCTTGGAAGCGCAATACCGCGCGATCGACACCGCTTACTCGGAGAACCGTGGCCGCACCGGGCCGGTTTCACTCTGTTTCATCGATCCGTCCCTCGACAAACCGCCGTTTACCGACCCGGCCGGGCGCGTGATCGCATACTCGAAGCCTCTGATCGTGCTCACTGACGAGTTCACCAGCTCGGCGGCCGAGATCTTCGCCGCCGCGGTTCAGGACAATCGCCGGGGATTGATTGTGGGGTCGCGGACCAACGGCGCCGGTGGCGCGCAGCACTTCCACCCGTTCGCCGCCACCGTCTACTCCGAGTCCGCGGCCACAGTCACCGAGTCGCTGGTGGTTCGAAGCGAAGTCCGTCAGGCGCCGGGGCTCCCGGCCACGGCCTACCTGGAGAACATTGGCGTGCAGCCCGACGTTCCGGTCGAGTTGATGACGGCCGAAAACCTGACGGGAGGTGGGCGGGCGTTCACAACCGCGTTCACCGCGTCCATCGTCGATCACATCCGGCGGAGCCGGTAAGGAGGAGCATCATGATCACGAGAATTCTCGCCATCTTCGCCGTCGCCTGCTCGCTCGCGCCGGCCCAGTTGACCGTCCAGCAGAAGGTGCTCGACTTCCAGGCAATGGCCGCGCAGTTCGCCAAACACTATGGTCCCTACGAGTGGAAGGTGCGCGCCCGGAACTTCGATCTCCTGGACACCGGACCGTGGATCGACCGGGTCCGGCGTTCCAAGGACGATCTCGAGTTCATCGAGATTTCCCTCGAGTACGTCGCCCGCTTGGACGACACGCACTCTGGCTACGGTTGGGGTGGCGGGTTCTTTGCCCGGCTGCCATTCACGACCGACATCTACGATGGCAAGGTGCTGATCGATTCCCTTCAGCGAAATCTCCTGCCAGTCGCCACATTCCCGTTTCAGATTGGCGATGAACTGGTGTCGGTGGACGGGAAGACATCGGAGGAGTGGATCACCGATTTCCGGCGCTTCATCGGCAACGCCAACGAGCGTTCCAACCGCCGCACCGCCGCCGGATGAATCGTGGCGCGGGGTCAGTCCTCCTATCCACGCGCGCACGAGATTGGCGACAACGCGAGAGTCGTGATCCGCCGCGCGAACGGAGGCGATGAATCGTACGAGATCCCCTGGATCAAGAGCGGACTCCCCGTGGACACGATCGGACCCGTGCCGAGTCCACTGCCCGGCTCCCTGACCTTGCAGCGGCTGCTGCTTGGACCCGCAACGCAGGCCGGGGAACCTGCGCACCTGCAAACTCTGCGGGCGATGACGGACTTCTCGGTCCCGAGGGCGCAAAGCGAACAGTGGGTGCTAGGGATTGGTTCGCGGACTCCGGTCTTTTCGCCGCCACCCGGCTTTGTGCTGCGCCAAGGCGCGGCGCAGGCTGACTTCCTGCTCTCGGGAACCTATGCGTCCGGCGGCCTGCGCATCGGCTTCATCCGCATCCCTAGCTTTAGTCCGGCTTCGGATTTCTTCACCACACTGGCGAATACACCGGCGCTGCGCGAACTGGAGACCGAGGTCGCGTTCATGCAGGCCAACACCGACGGCTTGATCGTCGACGTGATGCGCAATCCCGGAGGTGGCTGTTACTTGTCGGCTGCCGCGCAGCGCTTCATCCCGTATCAGTTCAAGACGGCGGGAGAAGAGCATCGCGCCACCATCAGCGCCCGCCTGGTCATGGAAATAGCGCGCGATGGGGCCCGCGCGGCCGGGCTGGATGCATGGGTCGTCGATTTCTATGACCGGTTGCTCCGCGAAATCGAGACCGCGTACAAGGAGAACCGCGGACTCACGGGTCCGCAGCCCCTGTTCTGCACGGGTTGGAACTTCGACCTGCTGCCAGCCCAAGTCGTCTACACCAAACCGATGATGGTGCTGACGGACGAATTCTCCATCTCGGCGGCTGACATCTTCTCCGCCATCATGCAGGACGCTGGTCGCGCGCTCCTCTTCGGATGGCGAACCAACGGCGGGGGCGGACGCGCGGGCGGCCCCGGCATCATCGGAGGCGGACATTACTCGGAGGCAGGGGTGGGAGTCACTCGTACCTTGGTGACGCGGAAGGCGCAGGTGGTCACCGATGACCATCCCACGGCTCACTACATCGAAAACATCGGAGTCCGGCCGGACATTTACAACGACTACATGACTCGCGAGAACCTGATGACGGGTGGCAGGCCGTTCGTGGAGGCCTTTACCCAGGCGATGGTGGAGCACATCCGGCGCAACCAGTAAGCGAGGGCGACGCTTACTCGACCGCCGGCGGCGGCTCCGCCACGAACAGGCTCACCGGAATCTCGAGCGTCTCCAGGAAGGGCGTCAGGAGCGGATTCGCACCCGGCTTGCCCGAGCATCCTTCCGATTGGAGATGGCGGAACTCGGTGGACGACCCGCCGAACGAGACTCCGGCTCAGGCCCGGACCAGCTCCTCCACCGCCTTGCGACCCGTCGGAAAACTCTCGATCCCCGCGCCGAGAATGCCATTCGCCACCGTCAGGTACAGGTCGCCCAGCGTCCCCGCCGCCTTTGTGTGCGTCCCCGTCTTCAGCTTCTTCCGGTATCCCGCCACGATCGCCGGCAGCCCGTTGTTCTTGTGTGGATTCGCTTCGGCGTGCTCATGCACGTAGAGCAGGCACGTGTGATCCAGCAGCGTGCCATCGCCTTCCGGAACCGACTTCAGCCGCGCCAACAGATACGCGAACTCCTCCACGTGCCAGCGGCAGATGTCGCGCATGATGCGCTGACCTTGCGGAGTGTCTCCGTTGGTGTGCGTGTAGTCGTGGTGGCGCAACGTCGTGTAGCCGAGCCATGGCAGACGCACCAGGCTCTGACACTTGGTGAGCATGTAGCTGGCGACGCGCGTTTGCCGCGAGGCCAGCGCGTGCACCAGCAGATCCGACTGGATCTTCGCGATGCGGGGATAGTCCTTCACGTCGCCGCCCAAGCCCGGTTCGCTCGCCTTGCGATAGTCCGGCGGAAGGCTCGCGATGGAGCGCTCGAGATCGCGCACCGCCGCCAAATGATCGTCGATTCTCCGTTTGTCGTTCTTGCCGAGCGTCGTTTGCAGGTCGCGGAAATCGTCGCGGACCGCGTCCAGCACGCTCTTCTTCCCCTCGATCCAAGTGGCTTCGCGCGTGCCGAACATCCGGTCGAACAGGTTGTGGGGAATCAACTCCGGCGGTAGGGACCGTTCATAGCCGGCCCAACTGAGGTTGCGCTGAATGCTCTCGCCATGCGATTCCTGGCACACGCCGATCTGCAGCGAACGGAACCGCGTGTCTCCGCCGAATCGCGCGGCGATCAGTTGATCGATGGACGCAGCGCCCGCGCCTCGTCCGGTGAACGAAGTGCCGGAGACCAGCCCGCTCATCGAGCGGTGATGGTCGTTCCCCGGACCCGGCATCCGCGCCGCCGGATTGTCCAGGCCGCTCAGCACGTGGACATCGTCGCGGAAGGGCGTCAGCGGCGTCAGGCACGGCGTCATCGCGTACTCCGGACCGGTCGCCGCCGGAATCCAGTAGCGCTCGGGAACGCCGTTGCCGTTGAACCAAAAAACGAAGCGCGAGGGGATGGGCGTGTCCGCGCCCTTGGAGCCGGGAGCCGCGGCGTACGCCGTGCCCGCGGAGTTCAGCACCGCTTCCAACGGCGGCAGCCCGATCCGCACCAATCCGCCCGCCAAGCCGATTCCGCGCAGAAAATTGCGCCGCGCTGACCGGTTCTTCGTCGCCATCTCAGTTGCCTCCCTTGCCCATCGCCAATGCACCGGCGTAGTGAACCATCAGGTCTTTCCACCGAAATCCGGACTTGCGGAACACGCCGAGCCCAGCCTCGATCGCCGGCCGGTCCTCCGCGGTCTCATGCCTGCCGAACGCGTAGCGGAACAGTTGCTTCACCATGCACTCCTGGCACACCGGACTGTCCGCCAGGATCCGCCCCAACTCCTTCGGCGACGCGAACGCGGAATTCGGAATCCCGTTGATCGACGCGCGCGGATCGATCTCCAACTCCAGCCGGATGGGCCGCATCTTGCGATCCGGTGGCATCACCATCACCGCCTGCTTCTTTTGATACTGCCCGATCGCGTCGAAACGTTCGAACCCGAATCCGATCGGATCCATCAACACGTGGCACGACGCGCAAGCCGCGTTGATCAGATGCTCCTGCAGCCGTTGCCGGTTGGTGCTCGGCTTGTCCACGGTCACCGGCGGCAGCGTGCTGTTCACGCCCGGCGGCGGATCGGGCACTTGTTGGCACAGGAACTGATCGCGCACGAAGAGGCCGCGCGCGGTGGGCGACGTCTCGCCCGGCTTGCTGGTCATCGCCAGAAACGCCGCCTGGCCCAGCACGCCGCCTCGTTCGGAATCGGGCGGAAAGCGCACCATGCCGAACTCGGTGGCCGGCGCGGGCAGACCGTACAGCGTGGCGAGATCGGAGTTGATGAAGGCGTAATCGGCGCGGAAAAAATCGAGGAAATCCTTGCCGCCCCAAACCAGATCGGCCACCAGACGGCGCGACTCCTCCGTCATCGCCGCCGCGAGTTGGATGTTGAACTGCGGGAAAAGATTGCGATCCTTCACCGTGTTCAGCACCTGATCGAAGCGCAGCCACTGCGAAACGTACTCGTCCAGCGCCTGCCGCGCCCTCGGATCGTCGAGCAGCCGCGCGGCTTGCGCCTGGATCTTCGCCTCGCTGGACAGTTCGCCGGAGTCTGCCGCGCCAAATAGTTCGCGGTCCGGCATCGTGTCCCAGAGGAAGTAGGACAGATCGCTCGCGGCCTCGTACGCGCCGTTCTCCACGCGGAACAGGAACTTCGGAGATTGTAGTATCGCCTCCACGGCGAGTTGCGCGCCGCGCACGAACCGGCCGCCGCGCGCCGCTTCCTTCAGCACCAGTGCCACGTACCGCTGCGTCTCCGCGTCCGTGAGAGGACGGCGGAACGCCTTCATGCCGAACCCACGCACGAACGCGGAGGCGCACGCGCGATCGGCCACCTTCGCGGGCTTGCAGGGCAACAGCCCCGCGCGATCCTCCCCGCCGCCGAACGCACTACGCGCCAGCCGTTCGGCGGCCGTGTTGTACGCCTCCGCCAGAACGGGCGAGATCTCCTGCGACCGGCTCTGATTCTTGAATCCATGCAGGAAGTCTTCCGGTGGAAAATGATCGGCCGGCCGCGTATGATCTCCCAGCAGATCGCGAACGGTGTTGTTGTATTGGCTGTGAGTGAGCCGCCGGACGGACTCTTCCGCGGCGTTCGCCCCCAGCGCGAGAAGCAGGGAACAAATCAGTTTCGTCATGGCAGCGCCACCCATTCCACCCGGCGATCCGCGCGCGAGGCCCGGAATCGCGCCACGCCCTCCGCGGTCACCTTGGTTCCCGTCAGAAACACCGCGCGCAGATTCGGCATCGCGGTCAGCGCGGCCAACCCCGTGTCGCCGATCGATGTGTCCGTGAGATCCAGCGTCGCGAGTTGCTTCATTGACGCCAGCGCCGCCGCGGCCTTGTCGTCGACGCCCTTGGCGTTCCAGAGATCCAGCCGCCGGAGCGCCGGCAGCGCCGCCAGTTGCTCCAGCCCCGCGCCCGAAATCCGCGTCGCGCCCAGGTCGAGCGATTCCAGTTTCGTCAGCTTCCGCAAATGAGACGCGCTCAGGTCGGTAACGCGAATTCCGCGCAGATCCAGCGACCGCAGTTGGCCTAGCGCAGCGATCGCTTCCAGATCCAGGTCCGTGATCGCGATCGTCCAGATTCCCGTGTTGCGCTTCTGATTGCCGCGCAGACTCAGCGCCGTCAGTTTCGGCAGCAGCTTCAATACATGAAGCCCGGAGCCGGTGAGCTGATTGCCGCCGAGCTGCAGCTCCTCGAGATTCCGCAGACCGCCCAGGTGCTCCATGCCGCTGTTGGTGACCTGCGTGAAGCTGATGTCGAGCGACCGCAGCGTCGTCAGGCCCGAGATGTAGCGCAGAGCCGTATCGGTGATGTCCGTGCCGCGCAGGTCCAGCCGCTCCAGATGCTTCCAGCCCGCGATGTAGGTGAGCGCCGCGTCCGTCATACGCTCCACCGCGTACAGCTTCAGTTCCTTCACCTTCGGCAGCGCGGCGAGCCGCTCCATGCCGCTATCGGTGATGAGCGACAGCGACAAATCCAGCCGCTCCACGTGGCGCAGTTCGAGCACGTGCTTCAGGTCCAGGTCGGTGTGCCATTCGAACGCGAGCGTCGCGGCGATCGCGCGGCCGGATGCGTCCCGTTCCACCGAGCCGCCCAGTTCCTCGATGGATTTGGCCGGGTCCGCGCCGGGCGAGATCGCCGCGGCGAGCAGCAACGTGAAGAGCGGTCTCATCCTGTCAACTCCCGCGCCGGATCGGCAGATTGGAGCCGCGATCCCAGTTGATCTTGCACTCTGGCAGCGCCTTCTTCAGGGACTCCACCGCGGCCTCCGTGGCCAGCGTGTGATAAAGATTCAGCCTTCTCAATTGGCGGAAGGCCTTCATCGCCTCCAAGCCCTTGTCCGTGATGGCGGCGGTATCCATGCTGAGATCGGTCAGCGCCGGAAGCTTGGCCAGCGGCGCGAGCGCCTTGTCCGTCACCGCCGTGTAGTCGAGATTCAGCCGCGTCAGATTGGTCAGCCCCGCAAGCGTCTCCATCGCGCGATCCGATGTCCGCGTGCGGACCAGTTCCAGCCGCGTCAACTTGCTCAGCGGCCGCAACGCCTGGAGTCCCTTGTCGGTAAACCGGCCGTAGTTCAGCAGCAGCTCGGTGAGCCCTTCGAGCTTTGCCACCGCCTCCAGACCGCGATCGGTAATGTCGGTGGAGGTGAGGTCCAGATGCGTCAGCCCGGGGATCGCCCCGAGCGCCGCCAGGTCTCCATCGGAAATGTCCGAGTACCCCAGCTTCAACCGCCGCAGGTTGCCGAACCGCGCCAGCACCGCGAGCCCGTTCTCACCGAGGCTGTTCCCCGAAAGATCGAGTTCGACAAGCGCCGCCGCGTTGAGCTTGGCCAAGCCGGCGCCTTGGATCAGCGTGTAGCCGGCCGAGAGCTTGCGCAGACTTCCACAAGCCGCCAGAGCCTCGAGCCCGGCGTCGGAAACGGTGGTGTTCGAAAGATCGAGTTCACCGAGCGCGCACGGGGACAGCGCCAGATTCTTCAAGCCCAGATCGCCCACCTGCGTCCCGCGCAGATCCAGTTTCCGTAAATGCGACAAGCCTCTCGAGTGCGCCAGATCGGCGTCGGTAGTGGCAGTCGCGGCCAGGGAGATCTCCACGATGTGCCCCCGTTCGACCACGGCCGAGCCGCCGCGCGCCCGCACCCACGCCGCGACCACTTCCGCCGTGGCGCCCGCGGCCGGCGGCGCGGCCGTTCGCAATGCACTCGGCGCCGCGTCCAGGAACTCGATCTTCACGGCCGGATTCACCGCCCGCAACGCGTCCACGCCGCCCCGGTTCACCGCCGTGTACCGCACGTCGAGACTCCGCAGCCGCCGGTACGACTTCAACTTCTCGATGCCCGCGTTGGTGATCCGCGTGCGATAGAGGTTCAGCTCCTCGAGTTCGGTCAGCCCCGCCAACTGATCCAAACCCGCGTCCGTCACGGTGGAACCGAGCAGGTTCAGCTTGCGCAGCTTCGTCAACCCTTTCAGGTGCACCATGCTCGCGTCGCTGATCCGCGCCGCGTACAGATCCAGCTCCACCAGATTCGTCAGCCCGCTCACGTGGCGCATGCCGTCGTCGGTGATGAGCGCGTCGTGCGCGTACAGCTTCTCGAGATGCGCCATCTGTCCGATCGGCCGCATGCCTTCGTCGTCGAGCCGCGTGTTGGTCAGGTCCAGGCTCCGCATCTCGCGGAACGCGCCGAGCGTCCGCCCTTTGATGCGAGTCTGCGCTAGCCGCAGTTCGCGCAGCTTCGTCAGCGGAGCCATGTTCGCGATCGCGATATCCTCGATCGGGATCTCGGCCTGCACGGGCAGCGTGATGATGAACCGCTCGAGGCTCGCCAATCCGGCGAGTTGCTTCAGGCTCTCCGCCGTCGTCTTCACCGGAACGTTGTGCCACGTGCGGCCCGAAAGGTAGAGCTCCTTCAGCTTGGGCAGCTTGCCGATCCGTTCCAGTTCCAGCGGACCCACCAGCGCCTCCGTCAGGTTGATCGCGCGCAGTACGAAATCGGCGCGCGGCAGCGACGCGATATCGCCGATCCGCGCCGTGCTGCCCGCCGGCGTAACGGTTCCGCCCATGTGAATGACCCACTCCGCCGCCACGCGATCGGCGTCGGAGCCCTGGCACGGCATGGACGTCGCAAGCAGAAGCGGAAACCAGTGGATTGCTCTCATCGCGCGGACCTCATGCCAGGATCGGCTTCACGACATTCCCGTACACGTCGGTCAGCCGGAAATCCCGCCCGCTGTAGCGGTACGTCAACCGCTCGTGGTCCAGCCCCAGCAAGTGCAGGATCGTCGCGTGCAGATCGTGGACATGCACCTTGCCGTCCACCGCCTTCCACGCGTACTCGTCCGTCTCGCCGTATATGAAACCCTGCTTGACCCCCGCGCCCGCCAGGAACATCGTCCAGCAATAAGGATTGTGATCCCGGCCCGCGTTCTCACGGCCGCCGCTCAGCGATTGGTCGTACGGCGTCCGCCCGAACTCGCCGGTCCAAATCACCAGCGTGTCGTCGAGCAGCCCGCGCGCCTTCAGATCCGTCAGCAGTCCCGCCAGCGGCTTGTCGATCCCCGCCGCGCTCTTGCGCAACGTGGTTCCGATCTTGGCGTGATGGTCCCAGCCGTTGTCGGTCACCTGCACGTAGCGGACTCCGGCTTCCGCCAGCCGCCGCGCCATCAAACATTTGCGCCCGAAATTGTCGGTGGCGTCCTCGCCGATGCCGTACAACGCCCGCGTCGCCTCCGATTCGCGCATCACGTCGAACGCCTCTGGAGCCTGCATCTGCATCCGGAAGGCGAGTTCGTACGACTGGATCAGCCCCTCGATATTCGCATCCGCGCCCGAGACCTCCTGGTCCATCCGGTTGCGCGCCTGGATGAAGTCGAGGTGCTGGCGCTGCATCGCCGGCGGCAGCGACGAATCGCCCAGATAGCCGATCCGCGAATTCTTGACCGGAGTCCGCGCGTCTCCCAGCCGGGTGCCCTGATAGATCGCCGGCAGGAACACGTTCGAATAGTGCAGCGGACTCCCGTCGTCCCCGTACAGCATCGGACTGATCACCACGAACCCGGGCAGGTTGCGGTTCTCCGACCCCAGTCCGTACACGATCCACGATCCCATCGAGGGCCGCACGAACTGCAGCGATCCCGTCTGGAACAGCCGGATCGCGCCGGGGTGAGCCGGGCTGTCGGTCACCATTGCGCGGAGCCAACACAACTCGTCCACCTTCTTGGCCAGATGCGGCATCAGGTTCGACATCCACAATCCGCACTGCCCCACCTGCTGGAAATCCGCCACCGGCGGCATCAGCCGCGCCTGATCCTCGTAGCGCTCCTTGGCCGAATTCACCTGGAACGGGATCTTCTCGCCGGCCTGTTTCTTCAGCTTCGGCTTGAAATCGAACAGATCCATCTGGGACGGTCCGCCCTGCATCCACAGCAGGATCACCCGCTTCGCTTTCGGCGGAAAGTGGGGCTTCCTCGGCGCCAGCGGATCGTCCGCGCCGTGGGCCATCGCCGCCAGCGCAACCGATCCGAAGCCGCCGCCCACCGAGCGCAGGAATCCGCGCCGGTCTTGGGGCGCGGGTCCGGTAGGATGCGTCATGTCGTGGAAATGGGGGAACGCTATCTACGATACAGGAATTCGCTCGAGGCGAAGATGCCGTGATAGTAGCGGGCCCACGCCTCGGTCCGGTCTCCCTGGAAATCGGAGACGAACTGCCGGGCCTGGTCCAGATCGCGTTGCGAGGCCGGCCGCCCGAGCGCCGCCATCGTCATCCGCGACACGCGCTCCTCGTCCCCCAGATCCCGCGCGGCCTGCGCGAGCTTCCGCGACGCTTCCTTCAGGAACGGCGAATTCATCAGATACAGCATCTGCGTCGGAACCGTCGTCGAAGGCCGCGCGCCCGCGATCTGATCCGGATCCTTGAAATCGAACACGTTCAGAATATCCACGTCTTCCATCTGGCTGTTCCGCATGACCGGCTGGTAGATCGTGCGGCGGAACTTCACATGCGGCTCGATCTTGGAATCGTCCTCGAGGAAGAACGGCGCGATCGTGTGCACGTTCTCCGCCGTCAGCGGCAGCGTCGGACCGCCGCGCGCCGTGTCGAGCTGACCGCTCACCTGCAACACCGCGTCCCGGATCGCCTCCACCTCCAGCCGCCGCCGGTTGGCGCGCCACAGGAAAGCGTTCGCCGCGTCGATCCGCTCGTTGCCCACATTCGGCCGGCTCGCCGATCGATAAACCCGGCTCAGCACGATCTCGCGGATCAGCTTCTTCGTCGACCACCCCTGCTCCACCAGCCGCGCCGCCAGGTAGTCCAGCAACTCCGGATGCGTCGGCGGCTCCCCCCGCGATCCGAAGTTCTCCGTCGTCGCCACGATGCCCTGGCCGAATAGATGATGCCACACCCGATTCGCGTACACACGGGCTGTCAACGGATGGCCGGGGCTGGTCAACCACTCGGCCAACTCCTTCCGCCCGCTCGAATGCGGATCGATCTCCGGCGGGGGCTCCCCCGTGTCCACCGCGCCCACGAAGCCGCGCGGCACGAACTCCCCTAACTGATGCGCATCCCCGCGAGAGGCGATCCGCGCGTCCTCGGGGAACTCCATCTCCTCCGCCGCGTAGACCTCCGGCCACTTCGGCCGCATGTACTTGGCGTGGAGCGCGATCTGACGGTCCCCCGCGAACTCCGTCTTCTTCCGCAACGCGGCCAACTCTTTCTCCGCCGCCTGGATCGCCGCCGGATCCGCCGGCGAGGCCCCCTTCAATCCGTCGATCCGCTTCCGGACCGCCTCCTGCTCCTTCTTGAAGACCTTGTCGTCCGCTTCGATCCGCTCCAACCGCTTCTCCCATTCGGCCAGCGCGGCCGCGTGATCCCGCGCCCGCGCCGTCGTCTCCGGCAGCCGGACCATATTGATACCGCCCTCTCCATTGGACCGCGACGTCGTCTTCGTGCTCACGAAGATCCCGGCCAGCGCGTGGTAGTCCTTGTTGGTCACCGGATCGAACTTGTGATCGTGGCACCGCGCGCAGCCGAGCGTCAGCCCCATCACCGTCCGCCCGATCAGGTCCACCTGCTGATCGGCGATGTCGAGCCGCATTTGCGCCTTGTCGTAGGCGAACCACGCCCATGGACCCAGCACCAGAAAGCCCGTCGCCGCCATCGCATCCTCTTCGCCCACGCCCTTGGCTTTCTTCCCCTGCCCCGCGATCTGCTCCCGCAGGAACTGGTCGTACGGCTTGTCCTCGGCGAACGACCGGACCACATAGTCGCGATACCGCCACGCCTCCTTCAACGGAATGCGCCGCCCCACTCCGGTCGTATCCGCCCAATAGGTCACATCCAGCCAATGCCGACCCCAACGCTCGCCGAACGCCGGCGACGCCAACAGCCGGTCCACCGAGGCCTCCAGCGTTTCCCGCGAATCCGCCGCGGTGAATCGCGCCACTTCCGCCTCGCCCGGCAGCAGACCCGTCAGATCGATGGTCAGCCGCCGGAGCAGGGAATAGCGGTCCGCCTCCCCGGCCGGCGTCAGCTTCTTCTCCTCGAGCTTGGCGGCCACCCACCGGTCCACCGGACCGCCCGCCCATGCCGCGTCCTTCACCGCGGGCGCCGCCGGCCGCTTCACCGGACGCAACGACCAGTGCCCCGCCGCCGCGGCCCGTCCCACCGCCGGACCCGCCGCCGGCCACTCCGCCCCGTCCCGGACCCACTTCTCCAACGCCGCGATCTCCCCCGCCGGCAGCTTCCCCGACGGCGGCATCTTCACCTTACCGTCATACCGCACCGCTCGAATCAGCGGACTCGCCCCCGGATCGCCAGCCACCACCGCCCCGGACCGGTGCATCCCCTCCCGCGTCGTCAACTGCTTGTCCGCCATCCGCACCTTGTCCCCATGGCACGGCGAACACCGCGCCGCCAGCACCGGCCGCACCTTGGACTCGAAAAAGTCGCCGCTTCCCGCGCTCCGCGCCAGACACGCGGAAGCCAGCGCCAACGGCAGCACTCTCGACGCACGCTTCATCGGATCACCTCAATGCCCGAGTATGGCGCCCGGACCCCGCCATCCGCCACCGGCCATCGGAACCGCGACTAACCCCCGGAGCCGCGATCGGGATTCACTCGCACCAAGCTCACGATCGCCCCGCCGATCAGATACCACGACGCCAGGAAGAACAGGCACGCGCTATCGGTCCCGCCGTGGTCGCGGATCCAGCCGATCATGTGGTTGCCGAAGTATCCCGCCAGATTGGCGAAAATATTGATGAAGCCGATGCTCGCCGCCGCCGCCGACTCGGTGAGCGTCGCCGTGGGCAGCGCCCAGAACGGAGGCGGCCACGAATGCGCCACCAGCCCCGTCAGCAGCAGCCACGCCATCACCAGCCAGAACGGCTGGCCGGGGATCGCGCTCATCGCCAGAAACACCCCCGTCGAAACTTGCCCCGCGATGCAGGTCCACTTACGGTTCCCCGTTCGATCCGCCGCGAAACCCGAATACAGCACGCCCGCCAGTCCGCAGAAATAGAAGATCCCGCTGTACATCAACGCCGACGCGTCCGATCCGCCCGACAGGCTCTTCACCGTCGTCGGCATCCAGAACGACAGCGCGTAGCCCCCCGTGTTGGTCGCGAAGATACCCAGCGCCAGCAGCCGCACGTTCCGGGACCGCAGCGCCTCGCCGATCGTGAACCGCTTCGCCGATTCCTTCGCCCGCGCCTCGGCCGCCAGCTTCTCCTCGAGGTAGTCCCGCTCGGCCGGCGTCAACCACTTCGCGTCGCGTGGCCGGTCCGTCAAAAGGAACAGGACCGCGATGCCCAGCGCCGCCGCGGGCAACCCCTCCGCGACGAACAGCCATTGCCAGCCCTTCCAGCCCAGCCAGGTCACGTCCAGCAGCAGACCCGACAGTGGCGCCCCCAACGCCAGGCTGAGCGGCACCGCCACGATGAACCCCGACATCGCCCGCGCCCGCTCCCGCATTGGAAACCAGTGCGTGAAGTACACCACGATGCCCGGGAAGAATCCCGCTTCGGCCACGCCGAGTAGGAACCGCACGGTGTAGAACTCCCGCGGCGTTTCGACAAACGCGGTGCACGCCGAAATCAGCCCCCACGTGAACAGAATCCGCGCGAACCACTTGCGCGCGCTCCATCGTTCCACCAGCAGCGCTCCCGGGATCTCGAGGATCAGATAGCCGATGAAGAACACGCCAATGCCGATCCCGAAGACCTCCTCGGAAAACCCCAGGTCGTCCTTCATTCGCAGCTTGGCGAAGCCGACGTTGGCGCGGTCGAGAAACGCCGCCAGATACATCACGATCGCCAGCGGCAGGATGCGCCACGACACCTTTCGGCTGAGCGCGGACGCGGCGGCGGCATCGAGGGTCATGGTCGGACCGGTTCATTAGGAATACCACATCCGTGCCCAGCGCCGGTTGCGACATCCCGCCGCCCTGTGTAATTATTCAGAGTACTGAATAAAAATACAGCCGAGCCCCGCTAAACCTTGCCAAACTCCGCCCGTAAGCCTCTGCCGTCGCCGCCTCCGGTGGTCCCCGTGACCGCCGGCCACCTGCGCCGCGACCAGGACCTCACCGGCCCGGAACTCCGCCACCTGCTCGACCTCACGCACGACGTAAAGGCCAATCCGGCTCGCTACTCGGACTCGCTGCGTGGACGCCAGTTGGCGCTTCTCTTCGAGAAACCCTCCCTTCGCACCAGGCTCACCTTCGAGGTCGCCATCTCGCACCTCGGCGGCGGCAGCGTCGCCACCATCGGGCCGATCGGCGAGCGCGAGCCCGTCAAGGACGTAGCTCGCAACCTGGCGCGATGGGTCGACTGCATCGTGGCCCGGACCTTTGAGCAGCAAACCGTCGACGATCTGGCCCACTGGTCCGGCGTGCCGGTCATCAACGCGCTCAGCGACCTTTATCATCCGTGCCAGATCTTCGCCGACGCCGCCGCGCTCGAGGCGCGATTGGGCCGTCTGGCCGGCCTGAAACTCGCCTTCATCGGCGATGGCAATAACATCGCCCACTCGCTGATGATCACGCTGTCGCGATTGGGCGTGAACTTCGCGATCGCGAATCCACCGGGCTACGATCCCAAACCGGACATCGTAACGGAAGCGCGGCGGCACGCGGCGGCGCACGGCGCCAAGGTCGCGCTGACGCACGAGGCGGAAGAGGCCGTGCGCGGCGCCGACGCCGTCTACACCGACGTTTGGGCCAGCATGGGCCAGGAACACGAGGCCTATCAGCGCAACGTCCATTTCGAACCCTACCGCGTCGACGAAGCTCTGATGAACAAGGCCAAAAAGAACGCCGTGTTCATGCACTGCCTGCCGGCCAAACGCGGCCAGGAGACCACGGATGGCGTGATGGAGTCGCGCAATTCCATCGTGTTCGATCAGGCGGAGTACCGGCTGCACGCGCAAAAGGCGCTGCTGCTCATGCTCCTCCGAGGCAAGGATTGAGAGGACGAACTTGGCGGAAAAGCTCTGGGGCGGACGGTTCGAAACAGGACCGTCCGAGGTGTTCGAACGGTTCTCGGGTTCGCTGCATTTCGACAAGCGGCTGATCGGCGCCGACGTCCGGGGATCGCAAGCGTTCGCGCGCGAGTTGGAACGAGCCGGCATTCTCACGGCCGGCGAGCGCGCCACTCTGGTGACGGCGTTCGACGAGATTCTGGCCGCGTCCCGCGAGCCAGGCTTCTACGTGGGCGCGTCCGACGAGGACGTGCACACACTGGTCATCCGCAAGCTGAAAGAGAAGACCCCGCTGGCGGACAAGATCCACACTGGCCGAAGCCGCAACGAGCAGGTATCTCTCGACACGCGTCTCTGGCTGCGCGGCGAGATCGACCGCACGCTGGATCTGCTCGCCGGTCTGCTGGACGCGCTGCTCGACTTGGCGCGGCGGCACCCGAACGCCGTCATCCCCGGCTACACCCACCTGCGGCGCGCGCAGGCCGTGCCGTGGCCGCACTACATCCTGGCGTACTTCGAGATGTTCGCCCGAGACCGGGAGCGCTTCGAGCAGGCCCGGCGGCGCGTGGATGTCCTGCCCCTCGGTTCCGGCGCGTTGGCCGGTTCGGGCTTCCCCTTCGACCGCCGTTCGATCGCCGCCGACCTGGACTTTGAGGACATCACCCGCAACAGTATGGACGTCAGCGCCGATCGCGACTTCGCGCTCGACTACCTCTACGCGGCCAGCGTCACGATGGTCCACCTGAGCCGCCTGGCCGAGGACTGGATCGTCTACTCGACCGACGAATTCGGTTGGCTGGAGCTGGCCGACGGCGTCACGAGCGGATCGTCGCTGATGCCCCAGAAGAAGAATCCGGATTCGCTCGAGCTGATCCGCGGTAAGTGCGGCCGCGTGATCGGCAGCCTGAATTCGCTGCTCATCACCATGAAGGGTCTGCCCCTGACTTATAACCGTGACATGCAGGAGGACAAGGAACCGCTGTTCGACGCGGTGGATCAGGTCCAGATGTCGCTCGAGATGGCGGCGGTGGTGGCCGCGTCGGTGACGTTGCGGGAGGCCGTTCCGGCGGCCGCCGCGGCCGATGGCTGGGTGGTGGCGACCGATCTGGCCGAGGCTCTGGCGCGGGCCGGAGTTCCCTTCCATTACGGGCACAAACTGGTTGGGCGCCTGGTGCTCGAAAGCGTGCGCGCGGGCAAGAAGCCCACGGATTGGACTCCCGAATCGCTGGCGGCGTTCGCACCGGAATTCAGCCCGGATATGGCGGCGCTGCTGCGGCCCGAGGAAGGCATGAAGACGCGGAACCTACCCGGCGGAGCGGGTCCGGAAGCGGTTCGAACGGCGCTGGAGGAAGCAGCCCGCCGTCTGGATTCGATGCGCCGATGAACAAGCACTTCCGCCAGGGACGGATCCTCGAGATCATCCGGCGGAAGACTATCCACACGCAGGATGAACTGGCCACCGAACTCTCGGTAGAGGGTTTGCACGCGACCCAGGTTACTTTGTCGCGCGACATCAAGGAGTTGGGGATCGCCAAGACGGCCGACGGTTACCGGGCGGTGGACGCGCTGGCGCCCAAGGCCCCCGGTTTCGGGACGGTGGCGGCGGAGTTCGTAACCGGTATCCGCCTTGCCAGGAACCTGCTCGTCTTGAAGACCGCGCCCGGAAACGCGAATTCGGTGGCGGTGGCGTTCGACCGCGAGGCTTGGCCGGAGGTGGTGGGAACCATCGCCGGCGACGATACGGTGCTCATCATCGCCCCGGATGACCCGGTCGCGGCCGAACTGGCGCGGCGGATTCGAGTCTACGTCGAATGATCCTGGAGGCGGAAGCCGAACTCGACGAGTTTCTGCGCGACTTCGAGACAGGCGCGTTTCCCGCGTCTCGATGGGATCACCGCGCCCATCTGGCCATGGCGGCCGGCTACCTCACCCGCATGACGCCCGCCGCGGCGCTGCCATTCCTGCGCGAGCGGATCAAGGCGTACAACGAATCCCAAGGCGGACGGAACACGGAGACATCCGGCTACCACGAGAGCCTCACGGTCTTCTGGATCGGAATCGTGGCGCGCCATCTGGAGGGGTTGGATCCCCGGCTTTCGCGCGTCGAAAAGACGCGGAGCGTGGTGGAAACGTTCGGGGCTCAGCGCGGCCTGTTCCGGGCCTACTGGAGTTTCGATGTGGTGGCATCCGTGGAAGCTCGTGCCAAGTGGATTCCGCCCGATGCGGCGCCTTGGCCGGCTGGCGTCTAAAGGTTTCCCGCCAACGAACCGATGTATCCAATATGCGATACATCGCGCTCACGTTCGTAGGGCTCTCGCTCTGCTTCGGGGAGACCCCCAAGCAAATCGAGCAGCAGATCCAGCCCAAGGGCTACGTGCTCGGCAAGGTATCGGGCGCCGCTCCCGTGGCGGCGGGCAACACCGAACTGGCCGCCGATGGTGTCCCGACATGGCCCATCGCGGTGGGCGACGATCTAAGGACCGGACCGTCCAAGGCGTTGGTTTCGCTCAAGGAAAAGAGCCATATCGAAATGGACAAGCAGAGTCACGTGATCGTGGAGTCCCTCGGAGAGGATCGGGGACTATTTCACATCAGGCTCGGCGGGCTCTTGATCAAAGCGGCGGAGAAGTCGATGGTGGGCGTCTGCGTCTTGAATGTCCGTATCGACGCAATCGGTCCGGCTCAGGGCATCGTTCAATTGAAGCCGGACCGGACGATTCTCATGAAGGCCGATGGGAACTTCATCATCGATCCGAGGAGATCCTGTACGCCCAAGATCGGCTTGGCCACCAGGGCGGCGCCTCTCAAGAGCGGGTTCGTCGAGAGCGTCGCCGGTGGTGGCGCGGTTGCCGGCGTGGCGGAGTACGTCAAGGACCCCAAACCCGCCCCGGTCAGCCCCAGCCAGCCCAGCCAGTAGACTCCCATGCCGCCGGCGGACTCGATCGCGCGGGTCTTTGAACTGGCCGCTCTGGCGCGCGGATTCCAGCGGGCGGGAATCGCGACGGTCGCCCTCAAGGGTCCCGCCTTGAGCCAGCTTTTGCATGGAGATCCGCACCGGCGACCGTGCCGCGACCTGGATATTCTGACCCCTCCGGACGACATCCCGGACGCCCTGCGGGTGGTGCGGAACCTGGGCTACGAGCCGGACGCGCCGTTTCACCGGATCGATCTCCGGCATGCCGTCCGGCACACTTGCGAGATTCCTCTCCACAAGGCCAATGGCGTGAAGTTAGACCTGCATTGGGGTCTCGCCGCGCCACACTACCCGCTACGCTGCCCGGTCGAGGACTTGTTCGCCTCGGCGAGGCCAGTGCGGTTGGCATCCACCAGCGTCCTCACGCCCGCCGGATTGCCATTGCTACGGTACCTCGCGTTCCACGGCGCCAAACACGTATGGGAAAAAGCGGTGTGGATCGAGGACATCGCCGCCCTGCTGGCGGTCATGGACCCGCCCGCTCGCGCCGAGGCTCTCAGCGATCCCGACCCGGCGGTGCAGCTTGCCCTGGCGCTGGCGCATGCCAGCCTCGGGAGTCCGAGGGGGCTCGCCGGCCGCGGAATGGATGACTTGGCGGCCGAAATCGCCGCCCGCGGCGGGCGGGAGCCTGAAACGCGCGAGAGGGCCGATCTGGCAAGGCGGTTGGGAGCGGAAAGGAGTGCGTTGGTGCGCCACTGGATCGGATGCCTGCTCGGTCCCACCGAACTCGATTGGGATTGGCTGGCTCTGCCGGACCGGTGCGAGATTCTGTACCCGGCGGTCCGCGTCGCGCGGCTGGCGGCGGCCGCCTGGAGCCGGACGTGACGGTCCGAGGCATCGGGTTGGGACTGTTGGGTTGCGCGGCCTCATACTTGGCCGCCGGACCGGAGGCCAAGCCGGGACCCGCGACGCCCTTCTTCTGGGCGACCATGGCCGAGCGGGACGGAAGCGCGCCGGCCATCGGGCACGCTCTGGAACGCGGCGGCGCGCTGCCTTCGATCTGGATGCGGACGGCAAATTGGCACTTCGTCAACGGCGACCCGAAGTCTGGTCTCCTGGCGCTTCGGAGCGTGCTTTCCGCCACTGGAGAGTGGGACCGTCCGGTGTTTTCCACGGCAGTCCGGTTGTCTCCGGATATCCCCTCGGTTCTCGAGAACGCCATCGGCGACCGAAGGTCCGGCGAGGCTTTGCTTCGCTTCCTGCTCAACGAAGACCGGATCGAGGAAAGTGGGATGGCGTGGGGGTGGCTTCAGCGGCGCGGCTGGGCCGGCGCCGAGTTGGGCGACCTCTACATGAACCGGCTGATCGACGACAAGCTGCTCGAGGCCGCTTGGGAGGCTCGCGGTTCGAAGGCGTTGCTGCTCGATCCTGGGTTCGAGGAGCCGCCCGGACAGCGCGGCTTTCGTTGGATCGCCGCGCGGGCGCCAGTCAATCGCGATTCCGGGAACCGCCACGGTGGGGTTTCGAGTTTACGGGTCGGTGGCTGCGTGTTCCAGCGGACGATCCTAAGGGGAGCCGCCTACTCCCTCACCGGTTGGATCAAAGGCGGGCCGGTTCACGTACAGGTATTCGACGAAGCCCACGAGGGGGCAGGATATTCCCTGAACGTGGGGAGATCCAGCGACCATTGGACACGGTTTCGGCTCCCTATCAACAAAACCGGGGGGGTTCGGCTGGTGCAAGTGAGGGTAGAGGTAGTCTCCGGCGAAGCTTGGTTAGACGACTTTGCACTAGAATCAGGGAACGGCTAAAGACTGTACGCCCCTGGGCCGAATCCTAGGTGTATACCTAGGATTTTGTCTCGTACGCGTCGGGGGTATCCTCCTCGATGCCGGAAGGAATATGCATGTCGTTTGTTCTCAGAATGATCGCCGCCGCGGCGATGTCCGTTGCTGCCTGGGCCGAATCCGCCGACTACCGCCTGGGCGCCGGTGACACGGTTACGGTGCAGGCTCGCGAGGTCGAGGAACTCGTTGAAAAGAAATATCAGATCGACGCTCAGGGCAACCTGAATCTCCCGGTCGCCGGCGGCTTGAAGGTAGCGGGACTCACCACGCAGGAATTGGAGCGGGAGGTGGAGCGGAGGCTGCGGGAGTTCTACCATAGACCCGCCGTGACCGTGGTCCTCACCGAGACGCAGAATCGGCCGGTTTCGGTTCTCGGCTGGGTGAATCACCCGGGCGTCTACCAGCTCACCGGCCCTCGAACGCTCGTCGAGATCCTCTCGGCGGCGGGTGGCGTCCGAGTGGATGCGGGGTCGGCGGTCCACATCACCCGGCGCGTCGATCAGGGTGAACTGCCTCTACCCGGCGCAACGAAGGACGCGGGAGAGAAATTCCACACCGGCGCGGTCGGCCTGCGCGACATTCTCGAGGGTAGGAACGCGGTCAGCAGCTTCCAGGTGAAGCCGCACGACGTGATCACGGTGCCGAAAGGCGAGATGGTCTACGTAATGGGCGACGTGAACAAACCGGGAGGCTTCGTGCTGGACTACCACGAGAAAATCACCGTCTTGCGAGCCCTGGCGCTTTCGGCTGGAATGCAGCGGACCGCCGCGCCCAAGAACGCGCGAATCCTGCGGCGCCCGGCGAACGGCGGTGAAAAGAAGGAGATCGTCTTCGACCTGCGCAAGGTGCTGGATGGCAAACAACCGGATGTGGATTTGATGACCGATGACATACTGTTCGTGCCGAGCAGCCTGGCAAAGCGGGCCACCCTGCGGACCATCGAATCGGTGGTGCAGGCCGGGACGGGAGTCGCGGTCTGGAGGGGAAGCCGGTAATGGCGTCCAAGGGAAAAGCGAAGCTCGCGGTTGCCAAGCGGCCGGATCCCCCCGTCGCGCCACTGCCTGAGTTCCTTCCGGGCCCCCCGCCGGAAGCCCCTGCACGCCGCGGGCCCTCGGAGATGGCGCGATATCTGACGATCCTCCGGCGGCACAGGGGTCCACTGTTGGCGCTGGCGGTGCTTGGTGCGATCGTGGGCGCGTCGGCGACCAGGGTTCAAACGCCAGTCTTCGCCACCGCCGCCACCGTGGAAATCCACATCGCGAACGAAAACTACCTGAACTTGCGCGACGTGAATCCCACCGCTTCGGCGACTTTCTATCCCGAGTACGACCTGCAGACTCAGATGCGGATCCTCACGAGCCGGGAACTGGTGACGCGCGTGACCGAGGCGCTCTGAAAGAATCCCCCCGAGGGATTCGCGGCGGTTCGCGACCGCTGGAGTTCCTTTCTGGCGTCGCTGCGGTTGGGCGCCCCGAAGTCGTATGAGTGGCCCGCACTGGTCGGGATGGCGGCTGGATCGTTCCGCGTCAAGGCGATGCCTAACTCCCGCGTCCTGGAGCTTTCCGCCGAGTCCCCCGATCCGGCCGCGGCGGCCGCGTTTCTCAATTCGACGGCCAAGGAGTTCATCAGTTCGGGTCTCGAGGCGAGGTTCCGGTCTAACCGGCAGACCGGCGACTGGCTGAACGGCCAGCTATCCGAATTGAAGACGAAACTCACCATGGGCGAGAACAGTCTCTTGGATTACTCCCGGCGGGAGGGCCTCGTTTTGACCGGTGGCGGCAAGGACAAGGAGAACGTCGCCGACGACCGGTTGCTCCAACTGCAGCGGGAACTGTCGTCCGCGCACGCCGATCGCGTGGCCAAACAGGCGCGTTTCGAGTCGGCCGCGACGGCGGTGGGGGGCCCGCTTCCGGAAACCGTGGAGACGGACTTGCTTCGCTTCCACCACGAGAAAATCTCCGACCTGCGGCGCCAACTGTCCGAACTCGGCGCCACCATGAAGCCCACTCATTACAAGGTGGTCAAGGTCCAGGAGCAGATCAAGACGCTCGAGGCGGAACTCGACAAGGCGCGGAAACAGGTGGTCGAGCGCGTGAAGAACGACTTCGAGGCAGCCGTGCTGCGGGAGAAGCTGCTTCTGGGCGACTATGAGGCCCAGACGTTGGTGGTCCGCGACCAGGCGGCGAAATCCACCTACTACGGCTTACTCAAGCGGGAGGTGGACACCACGCGCCAGTTGTACGATTCGCTGTTGCAAAAAGTGAAGGAGGCCGATGTCGCGGCGGCGCTACGGTCGCCCGGATCGCGAATCATCGACCGGGCGGAGAAACCGGAGTCGCCGTTCCGGCCCAGTTGGACGCGGAACGCCAGCCTGGGGCTGGCCGCGGGGCTGGCGCTGGGTCTGCTGCTGGCCCTGACCCGGGAGCAGTTGAGCGACACGTTCCATCAGCCCGGCGACATCGAACTCGCCTTGAGAGTGCCGGAACTGGGTGTCGTGCCGGCGGAACGGCCGCGCTCCATGCAGAAGAGCCTGGCGCGGCTCGGAGCGGCGCTGGACCAGACGGGCCTTCAGGTTTGGCAGGTGGAGCGGACGCTGAAGAACGAAGGCAGATCCCTCCTGGCCGAATCGGTGCGCAACACGCTGACTTCCATATTGTCGGTCTCGCGGTCCGGCAGCAAGGAACCGCGGGTGATCGTGGTGACGAGCGCCGGCGCGGGAGAGGGCAAGACCACTCTCGTCTGCAACCTCGCGATGGCTTTCGCGGAAGCCGGAAGGAAGACGGTGCTGATCGACGCGGACATGCGCAGGCCGCGCATTCACGGTGTGTTCGGCATTTCCAACGATCGCGGCCTGTCGACGGTGCTGAAGGCAGCCGAGCAGTTGGACACGGTGGAAACCACCGCGACCGACGTGCCCGGGCTGTTCCTTCTGCCGAGCGGCCCAGCCGATCCGGCCCTGGGCAACCTGCTCCATTCGCCGCGTTTTCCCGAATTGCTCGCCAAGCTGCGGCAAGCCTTCGACATTGTGCTGATCGACACGCCGCCGGTGCTGCTGGTGGCGGACGCTCGAGTCGCCGGCGCGCACGCCGATGGGGCGCTGTTGGTGATCCGCGCCGGCGATACATCGAGGGAGGCGGCCGGAGCGGCGCGGCGCCGGCTGGAAGACGACTCCATCCCGATTCTCGGAGCGGTGCTCAACGGCTGGGACCCATCGGCGGGAACCCATTACGGATACCGGTCGTACGGCCGCTATTACGCGCGCACCTACGGGAAGGCGTGAGGCGCCCATGTGCGGAATTCTCGGCTTGGTGGGAGACGCCGCCCGGTCGCAAGCGGCCGGTCCCTTCATCGGCGCACGCGATTCGATGACGCATCGCGGCCCCGACGGGGCTGGCGATTCCAGGTTCGAAGGCGCGCGGCTCGGCTTCCGGCGGCTCGCGATACTCGACCTGTCCGAGCGGGGCGCGCAGCCAATGACGAGCGCGGAAGGTAAGACCGGACGCGTATTCAACGGCGAGA